>OGIE01000001.1_pt1 | contig 335496 bp, 301 predicted proteins | sample 1571581 | NCBI WGS metagenome assembly OGIE01 (sample SAMEA2582021, study PRJEB24529) | metagenome | biome: Human gut stool | place: China | collected 2011
AGCTGGATAGAGCAACGGCCTTCTAAGCCGTGGGTCGGGGGTTCGAATCCCTTCGAGCACATTTGAGATAAGGAAGGACTTAATTGACCGTCACTGTCTCGCATGGTGGGTATAGCGCAGTTGGTTAGCGCGCCAGATTGTGGCTCTGGAGGCCAAGGGTTCGAATCCCTTTATCCACCTTTGTTGCGATAGAGCAACATTATGAAGTTGTTGGGCTATCGCCAAGCGGTAAGGCACTGGATTTTGATTCCAGCATTCGCAGGTTCGAATCCTGCTAGCCCAGCTATCTTTTATAACATGGGATACTAGCTCAGTTGGTAGAGCACCTGACTTTTAATCAGGTTGTCGGGGGTTCGAATCCCCCGTGTCTCATTTCTTGAAAACATTAAAAAACCGTTGCAAAGCCTTGTAAAATCAAGGATTGCAGCGGTTTTTTGTCATATTCTTTTTCTCAAAAACAACGTGAAAAAATTATCAATTCTTGCTATCGTTTTTCCCCACCTGTATAATAAAAATTACATAAGTATGAAAGGTCTTTTTAGAATAAAGGGGTAGTTCTGAAAAGGCGAAGAAAAAGTAAAGGGGGATTTTACATTGAGTAGATTAACGGTTATGACAGATGATCGTGCATCGTCTACGACCTTGACACTTGCCAAGGAATTTAAGCAGCGAATCATCGCCAGCCCACCGGGAGTTTGTCTGGTGGAGATGCAGCTTGCCATGTTAAAAGTATGCCATGCGCAGAGTTGCGGAAAGTGTGTGCCATGCCGGGACGGCTTGGGAAAATTGGAGGATCTGTTGGAGGATGTCCTGAACAATCGGGCGACAGAGAATACACTGGCTCTGATCGAAAAGACAGCAAAGAATATCGAGTTGTCAGCAGACTGTGCAATCGGATTTGAGGCGGCACGTATGGTGCTTGTGGGCTTGGACGGCTTGCAGGAGGACTACATTTCGCATGTAAAGCATCACAGATGCAGCGGTAGTTTTGAACAGCCGATCCCATGTATCGACCAGTGCCCGGCACATGTAGACATTCCGGGCTATATCGCTCTTACCGGAGCGGGCAGATATGAGGATGCTGTGCGTCTGATCCGAAAAGATAATCCGTTTCCGGTGGCGTGTGCATTGATCTGTGAGCATCCTTGCGAGCAGAGATGCCGTAGAAACATGCTGGATTCTTCTGTCAATATTCGCGGACTCAAACGGTCTGCCGTAGATTTTGCAGATCTGGATTCCATTCCGGTACCGCCAAAGGCAGAGCCTACAGGGAAGCGCATCGCCATCATCGGTGGCGGACCAAGTGGACTTACGACGGCTTATTTCCTGCAACTGATGGGACATCAGACTGTGGTATTTGAGGAGAAACCGGCACTTGGAGGAATGCTTCGCTATGGTATTCCAAATTATCGTTTCCCGAGAAAACGTCTGGCGCAGGATATTGATTACATATTAAAGACCGGTGTGGAAGTACGCCTAAATACACAGATCGGACGTGATATTTCAATGGAAGATCTGGAAAAGGAATACGATGCCGTTTATATTTCCATCGGTGCACAGACTGACAAGAATTTTGACATTGAAGGTGCAGACAGCCTGAACGTTATCTCAGCAGTCAATCTGCTGCGCGACGTGGGACTGGAAAAGCGCTTAGACTTTAGCGGACTAAAGGTAGCCGTTATCGGTGGTGGAAATGTTGCCATGGACTGTGCGAGAACAGCCGTTCGTGCCAATGCGGAAAAGGTAAGCATCATATACAGACGTCAGGAAAAAGACATGACAGCATCACCGGTAGAGGTGCGTGGAGCCATTGAGGAAGGGGTGGAATTATTTACCCTGCAGGCACCGCTTCGCGTGGAAGCAGATGAAGAAGGCAAGGCAGTGGCACTCTGGACGCAGCCGCAGATCAGTGGGCTTTATGACCGCAATGGAAGACCAAAGTCCAATAAGGCGGACAAGGATCCAATCCGCATGCCGGCAGATATCATTCTGGTTGCCATCGGACAGGATATCGAGAGTGAGCAGTTTGAAGAACAGGGCATTTCGACCAAATGGAACCGTATCATCACGGATGAGGGCGGTAAGACAACAGGAAATCCTGGCGTATTTTCCGGTGGAGACTGCGTATCCGGACCGGCAACCGTGATCAAGGCGATTGCAGCAGGCAAGGTCGTGGCTGCCAATATTGATGAATATTTGGGATATCATCACGAGATCACCGTAGATGTGGATATCCCATCTCCTCTTATGAATGACAAGTTGCCAAGTGGACGTATCCATTTGACAGAAAGAGAAGCGTGTGAACGCAAGAACGATTTTGACGGCATTGAGAATGCTATGAGCCGTGAAGAAACGATTCAGGAAGCAGCCAGATGTCTGCGCTGCGATCACTATGGATGTGGAGTACTGAGAGGAGGTAGGGAATTAAGATGGTAAATGCCAAGATTAACGGAATAGAAATTCAGGTAGAAAAAGGCACGACGATTTTGGATGCCGCCAGAGAAAAAGGCATTCGCATCCCTACGCTCTGCTATTTAAAAGAGATCAATGAGATCGGCGCATGCCGTGTTTGCTTAGTGGAGATCGGTGGGAAAAAGAATCTTGTTGCTGCATGTAATAATGTGGTGGAAGAGGGTATGGAAATCTTTACCAACAGTCCCAAGGTGCAGTCTGCAAGACGTACCAACGTGGAATTGATCTTATCACAGCATGATTTTCGCTGTGCCACCTGTGTAAGAGGCAATGATTGTAATCTGCAGAGACTTGCCAGAGAGTTGAATATTATTGAAATCCCATACAAGATCGAGATCGAGAACCAGCCATGGGATCATTCTTTCCCGATCATCCGTGATTCTGCAAAATGTATCAAATGTATGCGCTGTGTGCAGGTCTGCGACAAGATCCAGACCATGGGCGTGTGGGACATTATCAATACAGGCAAACGTACCAGTGTAAGCACGGTAGATATGCAAAATATCGAAGATATGGATTGCGCCCTTTGTGGACAATGCATCACACATTGCCCGACCGGTGCACTTCGTGAACGAAATGATACGGTTAAGGTCATGGATGCCATTATGGATCCGGATCAGATCGTGATCGCCCAGATCGCTCCGGCAGTTCGTGCCGCATGGGGCGAGGGCTTTGGGCTTTCTACAGAGCAGGCGACAGTAGGGAAAATGGTGTCTGCCGCAAGACAGATTGGATTTGATTATATTTTTGATACGGATTTTTCTGCGGATCTGACAATTATGGAAGAAGGACATGAGTTGTTGGAGCGTCTTTCACATGAAAAAGATGCAAAAATGCCAATGTTTACGTCCTGCTGTCCGGGCTGGGTACGCTTTATGAAATCGCAGTTCCCGGATTATGTAGACAATTTATCTACAGCAAAATCGCCACAGCAGATGTTTGGAGCCGTTGCAAAGACTTATTATGCAGATATCTTGGGTGTGACACCGGACAAGATCACCTGTGTTTCCATCATGCCTTGTACTGCCAAAAAGTATGAATGTGCAGTGCCACAGGTCAATGACAGTGGAGCAGATCGGGATGTCGATGTTTCGCTTACAACGCGAGAGTTTATCCGTATGCTTCGTGCAGCCCAGGTCAATATCGATACCTTGGAAGAAGATGCTTTTGACGAACCGCTTGGTATTGGTACCGGAGCGGGTGTGATTTTTGGTGCGACCGGTGGAGTCATGGAGGCAGCACTTCGTAGTGCATACTATTTTGTGACCGGAAAGAATCCGGGGGCAGATGATTTTTCTATTGTACGTGGAGAAGATGGCATTCGGGAAGTGACCGTGGATATTGCCGGTACGCCGGTGCATGCAGCCGTAGTCAGTGGACTGGGAAATGCCAGAAATCTGATGGAGCGCGTCAGCAGAGGCGAGGTCTCTTATGATTTCGTAGAAGTGATGGCCTGTCCGGGCGGATGTGCCGGAGGCGGTGGACAACCGATCCATGATGGCTTGGAATTGGCATGTCAGCGTGGACAGAAGTTGTATGCGCTGGATAAGGGAAGCCAGTTGCGCTTTTCACATGAAAATCCGGCGATCGTTCAGATTTATGATAAATTCTTAGATCGGCCACTGTCGCATAAGTCGCATGAACTTTTGCACACCAGACAGGCGGAATGGGATTTATAAGAAGATACACGCATTGTGTCATTTATGAAAAAGTTTCTTGCAATTTCTGATAGGGGATAGTACAATCAGTAGCATATCAACGGATATTATTTACCAAGGGGAATTTGTAGGAAAGGGGGCAGAGTTATGACAAATGAAGAATTGCTGGTCGCCATGACTAGGGTCATGTCAGATATGCTGGATGAGAAGTTAGACAAAAAGTTGGATGAAAAACTGGATCAGAAACTAGATGAAAAGTTGAATCCGATCAAGGCTGATATCTCAGGATTAAAGCAGGATGTATCAGGATTAAAGCAGGATGTATCAGGGCTAAAGCAGGATGTATCAGGGCTAAAGCAGGATGTATCTAACTTAAAGTCAGATATGGCAGAGCAAAAGGCAGAGACACAAAGTTTGAAGTCAGAGATGCAAGGACTCAAGACAGAGACACAAAGTTTGAAATCAGAGATGCAAGGACTCAAGACGGAAACACAAGGCTTAAAGGAGCGTATGACAAATGTCGAGTTACTTCTTGAAAATTATGTTGTGCCGAGTCTGAAAGATCTGTGCAAGGTTGTCAATACGGAGTACAGAAAGTATGAAATATCCATCGAGAGCCATGAGCAGATGAAAACAGATACAGATGTTTTGAAGTCGGTTGTATCCGATCATTCGGAGCGTATTATCAGATTGGAAAAGATGAATGGCTTGTCATCGGCTGGCTAATGATTGAAAAGTGTAAAAGAGGTCGCAGGGATTTGCAAAAGCATTTCCCAGTGACCTCTTTTCACTTGCTTAATTACTACTTTGTGCTATACATTGTTCCATGTAATTATACACTCGTTTTAACGCTTGGACTACTGAAGTAAGGAAAGAACACCCTGTGTAGACTGGTTAGCCTGTGAAATAGTATCAATAGCTGCAGTAGCATCATCCTCTGTATCAACTTTAAGACCCTTAACACCAATTCCTGCCGCGCTCATTGCATCAATCTGGACACCAATCTTGTTGTCAGATGACGAATCTGCACCTACATGTAAATTGAAGTTAAGAGTGCCATTTACATTTTCGCTTCTAACCATACCACTTGCAGTTGTTATTACAACTGACTTTGCTGCGTCTGCAAAATACTTAGTTGCGGTAGTTGTTCCATCAGATTGTTTTGTAGATTTTACATCTGTTGCTGAAGGGTGTTCGGTCATTACTTCAGTAATCTAAGAGTTAAGGGAGCGCGTTAGTCACATAACGCAATCTACATCTTGTCGTATTAACTGAGCAAAAGAAGAGAGCGTAGGGATTGAAATCTCCCCACGCTCTTTTTGAAATACCTTACATCAAGATACCATATTCTTTTAACAATTCTTCCTGATATATTGGATCTTGAACACTGCGCGTCAAATCTTCCAGACGATTATCGGCTATCAAAGACTGGTTCAGACGATTGATGATATCCTGCCCCATTTCCTGTCCAAGTCGCTTACCGCGTTCTTCTCCTAAGGCGATTCCGTCCTGATAGGACTCTGCTTTTTCCATTTTGATATGTTTTTCCTGATCGTATTCAAATAAGCACACGCGTAACACCTCCGCTCGATTCTTTCGCAGAAAATCCAAACTGCCAAAATCCTATCAAAATACTATGGAAACACAGCAAAATCTTGCAAAATGCCAAAAATCATGCGGATTTTAGGCGTTTTTTGTACAAAAGGACGTTGAGAAATTCTGCAAGATAACATATAATAATGCAGTATTATACATATTTAAAGGAGGAAATTCATTATGAAGAAGTTTGGTATTAAAGAAGTCGTTGCGACCGGTATCGGAACAGCACTCTTTATCGTGCTTACAGAGGTGCAGATTCCATTGGGAATTATTCCTAACACTTCATTACAGCCAAGAGCAGCAGTCCTTGCATTTTTAGCAGCAGTATTTGGACCAGTTGTTGGTGGCATTGTAGGTATTCTTGGTCATGCACTTGGCGATGCTATGTTTTATGGTAGTATCTGGTGGAGCTGGGTTATTCCAGAAGCTGTGATTGGTATCGGCGTAGGCCTTTTCGCTAAGAAGTATCAGATCAAAGAGGGCGGATTTGATCGTAAAGCAATTGTACTTTTTAATATAGTACAGATTGTAACAAATGCGGTTGCATGGATTCTCGTTGCTCCGGTACTAGACATTGTCATCTATTCAGAGCCTACCAATAAGGTATTTGCACAGGGTGCATGTGCATTTGTAGCAAATATTATTATTACAGCCATTCTTGGAACTCTGCTTGGCATGGGTTATACTAAGATTGGTGCAAAGTCATCAAGCCTTACAAAAGAAGACTAATTATTAAAAGGAAATGTGATTGTGGAACCTATTATCGAGTTTAAAAAGTATTCGTTTAAGTACAATTCACAGGTAGAACCAACTCTCCGGGATATTGACCTAGCCGTCTATCCCGGAGAAAAAATTCTTATTATAGGGCCATCCGGGTCAGGCAAATCAACACTTGCCAACTGCATCAATGGATTGGTTCCTTTTTCTTATGCAGGAGAAAGTACCGGTGAGTTATATATTGGAGGAAAGGAACCGAAAGACCTGGGCATTTTTGGACTATCCAAGATGGTCGGCACTGTTTTACAGGATACAGATGGACAGTTTATCGGACTGACGGTAGCGGAAGATATCGCCTTTGTATTGGAAAACGACTGTATGGAAGAAGAAAAGATGCACAGACGTGTGGATGCGATTGCCGATATGGTGGATGTGAAAAATCTTTTGCACCATGCACCGGGAGCATTGTCAGGTGGACAGAAGCAACGTGTGTCTATGGCAGGCGTCATGATCGATGACGTGGATATTCTGCTTTTTGATGAGCCACTTGCCAATTTGGATCCGGCAACAGGAAAACGCGCGATCGCATTGATCGATTCCATCCAAAAAGAACAGAATAAGACCATCCTTATCATTGAGCACCGTTTGGAAGATGCTTTATATAAGGATGTAGACCGTATTGTGGTCGTGGGTGATGGCAGGATTGTTGCGGATATGACACCGGATCAACTTTTATCTTGTGATATACTGATGAAAGAGGGCATCCGTGAACCGCTTTATGTGACGGCATTGAAGCATGCAGGCTGCACGATTTCCGAAAAAGATCGTCCGGCACATGTGGAGACCATGGATTTTTCTGCCTACAAAGGACAGGTACAGGAATGGTTTGCCAGTGCCCAGACACCGGCAAAGGGAAAAAATAGCCAGGTGGCTCTTGCCGTAGAGCATTTGGATTTTTCCTATGATGCCAAGCACCCGATCTTACAGGATATTGATTTTTCGGTAAATAAAGGCGAAATGATCAGCATTGTTGGAAAAAATGGTGCCGGAAAGACGACTCTTTCCAGCCTGATCTGTGGCTTTTTGCAGCCGGATAAGGGCAGGATCCTCTTGGATGGTCAGGATATCGCACCGCTTTCCATCAAGGAGCGTGGCGAAAAGATCGGTATTGTCATGCAAAATCCAAATCAGATGATCTCCAAGGCAATGATCTATGATGAGGTGGCTTTGGGTCTTGCCGTGCGCGGTGTCTCGGAAGATGAGATCAAGGAAAGAGTCTATGAAACACTCAAGATCTGCGGTCTTTATCCTTTTCGTAACTGGCCGATCTCAGCCCTGAGTTTCGGACAAAAGAAGCGTGTGACTATTGCTTCTATTTTAGTCATGAACCCACAGATCATGATCTTAGATGAGCCGACAGCCGGACAGGATTACCGTCACTATACGGAGATCATGGAATTCTTAAAACGGGTAAACGAAGAATTTGGTACCACCATCATTATGATCACGCATGATATGCATTTGATGCTGGAATATACGGATCGTGCCATTGTGATCGCGGACGGACAGATGATCGCGGACGACACACCGGCAAATATCCTGACGAATGGGCAGATCGCAGATCGGGCATACTTAAAGCAGACTTCACTTTATGAGATGGCAGAAAAATGCGGTATCCCGTCACCGTCTGCGTTTGTTGAATGCTTTATCAACTACGAAAGGACGGTGAGATAATGGCAAAATTATTTTCTTATGAAGAAAAAGGAACATGGATGGAAGATCTGTGTGGCGTTACCAAACTGATCTTCTTTCTGGCATGGACCATCACCTGTATGTTGACCTATGATACCAGGGTGCTTGCCATTATGCTTGCGACCAGTTTAATCTTATTTAAACTATCCAAGACCAGTTGGGAACAGGTTGGTTCCGTTTTTAAGGTGATATTGGTATTTATGATCATCAACATTCTGGCTATTTTTATCTTTGCACCGGGACAGGGAACAAAGATCTATGGCACAGAGCACATCCTTTACAGTCTGGGCGGCCGCTGGGTGGTGACCCAGGAGCAGTTGTTCTATGAACTCAATGTTGTGCTCAAGTATTTTACGATCGTGCCGGCGGTATTTATGTTCATCATCACGACCAATCCATCCGAACTTGCGGCATCATTGAATAAACTTGGCGTAAGTTATAATATCGGTTATGCGATGGCGATCGCGCTCCGATATATCCCGGATGTGCAGGATGATTTCCACAAAATCAAAAATGCACAGGAAGCGCGCGGAATCGAGATGTCCGGCAAGGCAAAACTGATGGATCGAATCAAAAATGTGTCAGCCATCATTTTCCCATTGATCTTTACCAGTATGGATCGGATCGACACGGTCAGCAATGCCATGGAGTTGCGTGGTTATGGAAAAAATAAAAAGCGTACCTGGTATATGGGGCGCAAACTTGCAAAAGCAGACTATGCGGTCATGATCGTAACTCTAGTCTTTATGGTCATAGCACTTGTGGTTACATATCATGATGGAAGCAGATTTTATAATCCATTTATTTAAGACAAGGTAGGGAAGGCCTATGAAAAAAAGAGGCAAGATCATATTAGGGATTTTGGCAGCACTTATCGTGGTCGCCGGTGGGGCATTTTATACTTGGGCGCAGCAACCAAGTTCCCGCTTACTTTTATCCTCCATTTATTTTATGGAGGTCACACTGAAAAATCCGGGCTATCTTTTGCATGATATTGATATTATGGAGATGTGCCGTGACTATGGCAATGGAGATACCGAACTGACCGGTAAAGTAGGACTTTCCGGTATGCAGCAGGTAAAATCTTCCATCTATTTTGATGTGGATGCCAAGCGGTCTTTTGCACAAAAGCGCATTTCTTCCAAGATGGATATGGATCTTTTGTGGGTCGATATGGGCGAGTTGGATTTTTATGCAGAGGATCAGACGGTCTACATGGAAGCCCCGCTTTTGGGGGATGATATTGGCTATGCCTTCCCGACGGGGCAGGATCTCTTTTTGAAAATGCCGGATCTGACTTCTGATATCGATAAAACATGGTTCAAGGATCATATGCAGGATATTGCAGACCTGACCAAGCAGATCTCCATCGATCAGACGGGTAAGACCATCGAAGATGAAGATGGCACGGTCAGTGAGGAGTTTGTGATCACCATTCCGCAGGGATGTGGACAGTTTATCTGGGATCTTTTAGGAATTGATGCCCCGGATTATGATGTGGTCTGCTCCATGTATCTGACCAAGCACAACCATTTGCGCAGGCTTTCTGTGGATATGTCGGATGTCTTAGATGGTGCATCCATGGTCGTTGATGGCGAGGATGTCGGCACTGCCTATATGTATTATGAACTGCCGGACGATGAGCGCGTAGAAATGAAGATGGTGCGCAATCCCGACTATTCTCATTGGATCGATGCGGAAATGACCTACTATGCCAATACCGGCAAACAGTACAAGATGACATCCCATATCACATGGCAGGAGGCAGAGGATGGATTTAGCCTGAAGGCTACCGATATGGTCATGACCTGTGACGGAGATACGATGGCAAAAGGATATTTTAAAGGGCAGATGAGGAAGGTGACCGAAGGACTGCCGGATCTTTTCGGCGATCAGGCGGACTACATTCATAATCTGGAAGCCCTTGACTGGAAAGAGGTACGAGACGATACCGAAGGCTTTGTCAATGATGTATTAGGCAAAACATCTTTCTCGGTATTTATGGATGATGACAAATAAAAAATGACAATACAAAAGACAGATGCTCTGGTGCAAGATAAGCGCCCAGGCATCTGTCTTTTTATTAGCTTATTAGCATTTTTCCGGTTCCGGATAATCTACGCCGAAAGTCTCGACGGTCACTTTTTTCATTTTCTGTTCCTCTAAAGGACGATCAGAGTAATCGGTTGCGGTCTCAGCAATCTTGTTGACTACATCCATGCCCTCGATGATCTGACCAAAGGCCGCGTACTCGCCGTCCAAGTGTGGGCTGGTCTGGTGCATGATAAAGAACTGGCTGCCAGCGGAATCCGGGACCATGGTGCGTGCCATGGAAAGGACACCCGGTGTATGCTTGAGGTCATTCTGGAAACCATTGTGAGAAAATTCTCCGGCAATGGAATAGCCAGGACCGCCGGTACCTGTGCCGGTCGGATCGCCGCCCTGCAGCATAAAGCCGCGGATCACACGATGGAAGATAATACCATCATAGTAGCCCTTGTTTACCAAGGAGATAAAGTTGTTGACTGTGTTTGGTGCAACATCAGGATATAATTCTGCTTTCATGATGTCGCCATTTTCCATTTCTATGGTTACGATAGGATTCTGTGCCATATGAAATACCTCTTCTTTCTAAAAAATTGTCGCTGCCGATAACAACAACGAAATATGCAATATATTATAGGTCATATGAGGGATGGAGTAAAGAAAAAATAATATTGGCTTTTGTCAGACTTTTAAAATAATTCAAAAAGGTCTTGCCAAAAGGAAAAAGACTTGTTAATATCAATCTCACCATCTTATGAGATGGCATCTTTTTTCGACGGCGTATCGCCGGCTTATTCCGATTTGGGTATGCTTTATGTCCTTTTATGCAAAAATGAAAGGATGAGAGAATATGCAGGATATTATTAAAGAATATGGACCAGCTATGATCACCGTGGTTGTGATCGGAGCAATGTTGATCTTGGTTTCGACACTGATCGGTAAGGATCAAAACAGTATTGTCGGTGGGGCTTTTTCCCAGTTACTGACGTATTTCTTCACGAAGAATGCGCTGTAAGGGGGACGACATGAGTGAACGGATGATCGCATTGGGTAAAAGTGGTGATTTTTTCGGACCGCTTTATCCCTATATTATCGATGATGATGTGACGGATGTGGATTACAACGGCAGAGAGGTCTGGATCACGGACAGCGATAATTGTCGTCATGTATGCAAAGATCTGATCTTAAGTCAGGATTTCGTGGACCAGTTTACCGGGCGCGTGGCAAATGGTGTGAGCAAGGCATTCAACCGGCAAAATCCGGTCTTGGAGGCAGAGACGGCAAGTCTGCGCATTACCATTGTGCATGAGTCTGTGTGTCTGACCGGGCGCAGCATCTGCATCCGCAAGTCCCTGCCCTATGTGCGGCTGCATGCCAGACAGATGATCGCAGAAGGCTATTGCAAAGAGGAGGTTTTAGACCTGCTTTTGTCCTGTGTGGCAGACCATAAAAATATTGTAGTGGTAGGCGAACCGGGAGCGGGCAAAACGGAACTCTGTAAATTTTTATCCGGTTATATCCCGGAGGATGAACGTGTGATCACGATCGAGGATACGACGGAATGGCATTATCCCAGTATGCATCCAGACCATGATTGTCTGGAACTGCGGATCAACCGGCAGATGGACTACACGCAGGCGATCAAGACCTGTCTGCGCCTGAATCCTAAGTGGATCATGCTCTCGGAGACTAGGTCTAAGGAAGTGGTCTATCTGATGGAGTGTCTGAGTACGGGGGTACACGGCATGACGACTCTGCACACGTCGGATGTGAGAAAGATACCGGATCGTATGTTAAATATGGCGGGAAATGAGCGGGATGCCGGACGCATGGAAAATGATATTTATTCCTTTATTGATGTTGGAATTCTGGTGCGCAGGCGCGGCTGGGAAGATAGCATGGAGCGTTATCAGATCAGCAGATATATCGATCAGGTCTGCTTTTTTTCCAGAGAAGATGGAAAAAATCAGGTGCAGATCGTGGTAGAAGATGGAAAAGTGATTTCCGATGCATGGGGAGAGAGGAAGGGAACGTATTATGAAGCGAAAGTTGCTATGGGATGAATTGTATCAATATGGCTATGTTTTTTCCTGGAAGAAAAGTCTGGGGATGTATGGTGTTGTGGTGGCATTTGCCCTTTTGCTGGGGCGGTATTTTCATCTGGATGGGATCTATCTTGTCCTTTTGTGTGGCTGGTGTGCCTTTCTGTTTCCCTTTTTTCTGCGCAATCTCTATCGCAACCGCTATGGGCAGTTGCAGTTTGTGGAAGCAAACACCTATATGGAGCAGTTTTTGTACTCTTTTCAAAAATCGGGCAAGGTGCTGGTGACCTTAAAGGATGTAGAAAAACTTTTGGCAAAGGGCAGGATGCATACCTGTATCAGGGATGCGATCACCTATATTGAAAAGACCTATGGGGAAAATCAGGTGGAGGCGAAGGCGCTGTCGCGTATCGAGCAGGAATATCCCCTGCAGCAGATGGCAACCATGCACCGTTTTGCCTTGCAGGTAGAACAAAATGGGGGAGAATATGGGGAGGCTATCTTACTGATGCTGGATGCCAGGCGCATGTGGGCAGACCGGGAATATGAACTTTTAAAGGAGAAAAAGAGAAAGCGGACGCAGATCTTGGTCTCGGTCGTCGTATCTTTGCTTTTGTGTTCTGCCTTTGTCTATGTGGCAAACGGCATTTCTATGACAATCTCCGATTATGCCCTGGTTAAGGTCACAACCCTTGCCACGCTTTTGATCGATCTGTGGATCTTTTATGTGGCGGATAAGAAACTGGCAAGTGGCAGTATGGAAAAGACCTGCGATGAGAAAGACTTACTCCGCCAGTATGAAAAAGTAAAGCGGTGTGATGCGGCAGGCAAAAGAGAATTGGGCTATGGCATTGCAAAAAGAAAGGTGACCCGTGCCCTGCAAAAGGTCTTTCCGCAGTGGCTCTTAGAAGTGTCTTTGCTCCTGCAGAGTGAAAATGTGCAGGTGGCGATCATGGAATCCTATGAGGAAGCACCCCTGCTCTTAAAGCCGGAACTGCGCCAACTGATACAGGATCTGCAGCAGAAACCGACAGACATGGAGCCCTATCTGGCATTTTTGCAGACCTATGCCCTGCCGGAAGTACAGTCCTCCATGAAGATGCTTTATTCTTTGTCGGAGGGCACCGGGGGCAATGCGTCCAGCCAGATCAGTGATATTATCCGTAGAAATCAACTGCTTTTCGATCAGGCACAGAAGATGAAAAACGAGGATGCCTTAGGTGGGCTCTATGCCTTATTTTTAGCACCGCAGTTGACCGGGGGAGCCAAGATGTTAGTGGATATGGTCATGCTCTTTTATGTCATGATGGCAAGCAGTATCTTGCAGATGTAGGAAAGGGGAAAGTTTATGGAAGTCATTATAAAATCATTTATCGGGGTTTTCTGTCTCATGCTTTTGACGGTTACGGGAATCGGCATTACGGCGACATCGGTATCAGCGCGAAATGCAAATGCCTTTCTGACTGCCAGTGCCGAAAGGATCGAGGCAGCACATTTTGCAGAGGATGTGATCGAAGCCTGTCAGGCAGATGCAAGAGAAATGGACTATGACCTTAGTGTGGAAGTTTATCGACCGGGGGAAAGTAAGCAGGCAGCCTATGGAAGTATGACGCTGACCTATGACTATGGGATTTCCTTTTTTGATCTGGAAAATACCAGAAGGATTGCGGTGGATTTATGGTAAAGGGGGAACTATATGCAGGAAATTATGCGGGATTATGGGATGGCGCTTTTTTACAGTGTCATCGGCGGCAGTATTTGTGGCGTCTTTCTTTTGGCAATACAGGCATTTTGTATGTAAAGAGAGGAGAAGTGGGATGAAAGAGATTATGGATACTTATGGGGAAATGTTGCTAGCGGTCGTTACGACCGTCATGTTGGGAATCTTGTTCTGGCAAGAGATAAAAAGTCCTTTTGGCATGGGGTTGGCGCTGGCATTAGAGCAGATGTTTGGATAAGGGGAGAATATGACAGAAATTATAAGAAACTATGGTAGGACTTTGCTTGCCATGGTGGTAGCAGGGGCTTTGCTGACCTTATTCTTTTGCCTGTCTTTTGCAGGAGAAAAGGGGCTGCCTCGGACACTGGGAAAGCAGATAAAAGAGAAGATGGGACAGGAGACATATAGGATGACAACTTCCGATCAAGCCATCCGAAGGGCAAAAGAAGATTCGGTCCCGACAGCAACCACGCAGACGCTTTTGGTCGGGAAGTCCTATCAGGCAAAGGATATGATCTTAGCAAGGGATGCCAGGGGAGAGGAGGCGTCTTTTTCCATCCTTTGGATCGAGGATACCGACAGCAGGGAAGTGGTAAAAGCGCAGGAAGATGCGGCGGGAGAAGAAAACTATTGCTTTGAGCGTAGCGGCATCTATCGGGCAAAAGTCATGCTTTGGGATGCGCAGGGGGCAAGTCAGAATGGTTGGATCTATCTGCGTGTGGAAGAAGGAGAATAAGGATGAAATATATCGTGTATGGTATCGTTTCTGCGGCGATCTTGTTTCTTTCCGTGCTCATGTTTCTGACCGTCGAAGGAAGGACAGACCATGAAAAGACCTTGGAGGAGGCGGTCAGTCTGGCTTTGGATCAGACCATGCAGGAACAATGGATGCAGGCAGAAAGTATAAAGGATGACGAGGCATGGGCGGATGCTTTTTGCCGGATCTTAAAAGAGAAAATGCAGGGGCTTGGAATCAAAGGGGAGTGTAAGGTGGAGATCTACGGCGTGGATAGCAAAAATGGTCTGCTGTCCGTGGGGGTGACCGAGACCTACCGGCATCCCAATGGAACAGAGGGAACCTGTCAAGTGATAAAAACTGCCCTGTGGGATCAGAAGATGGAAAAAGAAGATCATGAGGTGCGTTTTTATGTGGATGACAGACTGTGGCAGGCATACCGGGTAGAGGATGGAGCAGACTTTATCTTACCGCAGACCCCGGCGGTCGAGGGGCGAAAGTTTTTAGGCTGGTCAAGACAGGCAGATCAGTGGAGCGGGGAAGCATTTCCTGCGCAGGTAAAGGAAACACAGACCTATTATGCGTGTTTTGAGTAAATGAGATCATAGAAAAATGGGGAGGAACCATGAGAAGAAGATTGCGAGAAAAACAGGAAAAACGAAAACAGGGGAAAAGGATTTGTGCTATGTTTTTGCTGGTGCTTACGGTCATATCTGGCGGTGGGAATGTATTGCCGGTTCGGGCAGAGAGCACAGAGGTGGAATTGGTGGAGCACCAGGATACAGAAAAGTTGGCTTTCGATCGGGAAGATGGGGCGATGTCTAAGACAAACATGGAAGGAATGGTGGCAGAAGCAGACGACCGACAGATAGGATATGACTTAGAGATGGAAGACACAGAAAGCGAGGTGACATACACGGACGAAGAGATGCAAACCGCAGAAAACGAGAAATCGCGCGCGGACATAGATTCGCAAGCCGCGACAGTAGAGGAAGGCACAGGCGCGGAGTTGCAAGACGGGATAAGTATGCCGGAACAGAGCATGTCGGTCACAAGTTATGGCGGTGGCTGGTTCTACGACTATTGGATGTGTTCTTCCTGGACGGATTTTGTCGTGGGCGCATGGTTAAATGGGGCGAAAAAATTTGTCCTCTTGGAGGATATTCCGATAACAGAACGCTGGCTGATCACAGACGGTGCCTGTTTTACCATCAACGGCAACGGACATCAGATGGTCAATTATCTGTCACAGCCGGGACCCATGGTCACGGTGCAGAATGGTGCAACCCTGATCACAGAGGGCAATCTGACACTCAATGGAAACAACCACAGAAATAATGGTGCAGCAGCGGAAGGTGGTTCTTCTGCCGTGGATTGTATCAATGCATCATGGTATGGCAGTGATACGACTATCTGCAATAACTGGAATTATGGCTATATCGGGGTAGACCATCTGGGCGGTGGCACCGGGTTTAATATCGTATCGGAAAATGGCTCGGGCTTCCCGGCAGTCGGCGTCTTTAACAACTGTCGGGCATATAACTGTGATGGTGCAGCATTTTTTGCAAGGAATACGGATGGCAGGGGAGCAACGCTGATCTGCAATAACTGCGTGGCTTATGACTCATCCTGGGGATTTATGGTCACGGATGGCGGAATGTATCTGACAGACTGTTCGGCGCAAGCACCACGCTATGACGGCAGTAAATGGCTCTATGGCGGTGCGGGCATTGCTTATATGGGGCAGGCGAGCGGCAGTGCCAAAGGATGCAGTATGCAGGGGGCAAATTGCGGGCTGTGGCTTAATGCTGCCAATCGCATTGAGATCCGCCAGTGTCATATCAAAGATAGTCTGACCGGCGTTTTGGCTACGGCAAATGAGCCATGGTCTACCTATCTTTTGGATGCCTGCAAGATCTATGGCAATACACATGGGCTGATACATGGCTTTTTCAATCGTCCGACCGGAGAGATAGAAAAAAGCAGTCTGCACAATAATACGACTGCCATCTGCAACAGCGGAAATCTCTCTGTGACCGCCTGTGCCATCTATGATAATGGGACGGGGATCGACAATGTAGATGGGGCATACTGCGCGCAAAAAGATGGCAGGATGGAGAGAAACAACTCGTATGATATTTTGCAAAAAGGAGAATATCATCTATCCGGGGAAACCGCCATCTGCGGCAAGGGGATATGGCTGGCAAAAGACAGGAGCCTAAGACTGTCCGGTGCGCTATCCCAAAATCTTTCAAAGATCTCCCTGACGTTGGAAGAAGAATGCCCGGAGCCGGGGAGGCTTGTCCTTTCCTGCGATTATGATAAGACCCAGAATACGGCAGACCGGATGAAAGAAAAATTTACTCTGACCAATACGCATACAAAGACTTGGAATGCGGGGCAGGGGAAATACCGGTCTGCCATCCTTCGGGCGGGCACAGGATCTAATGCGTCTGTCGGACAGGTCATTGTATCTGAGACATATACGATTGCTTTTGAGGGAAATCTGGACAATCCACATGTAACATTTTCCCTGCCGGAGCAAAAGCCCCTGTACTGGAAAGAGGAGCAGACCATAAGTGCACCTGCCTTAGCGGTCTTTTATGATGGAAGAGTCTTTACTTCTCTGGAGCAGACCGGGTGGAGGCAGACTGCCAAAACGACAGAGGAATTCTGGCAGATCGGACAGGATAAGGTATTTTCCGCAGAGGCATGCACAAAGGACTATTGTTTTTATGCGAACTATGACGTGATAGCGGATGTTCTCATATGTGGAAACGGTCAGACTGCCGGGGAAGATTATAGGATCCGTGATTGTAAAAAGACGGTTTCTTTACCGGAGAATACCTTTGCGCGCATAGAAGAAAGTCTGGTATGGGATGAAAATTTTACCGAGAAAGTATTGGAAAGAAAGACCTATGCCCATATGGGCTGGGCAATGCGGGAGGATGCCATTTATAAGGATGCGGATGTGCTTGCTGTCGGCAGCCCGGCAGACTTAAATGCCTGGGGCATGCAGGCTTTGGAAAGTGGAACAGAAAAAGTAGATGTCGACGGCAGATTAGAGCCCTTGACCTTTTACAGTGTCTGGGACAGACCGCCGGAGATCTCTGCAAAAAACCGCTACTGGTCAAAAAATCAAGTCAAGGCAGGTGCGGTGACAAAACAGGAAGTCCTAAGAACAGCCGGAGCAAGTGATGCCGAGGATAGGGAAAATCTGGTACTGGATGTGGAACTGCCGGATGAAAAAACGCTGCTTTCTCTGGGGGAGAAAGGATATGTGACGGCACGCTATAAGGCAGTGGATGGTGCCGGAAACATGACAGAGCGTCTGGTCAAGATGGGCATCACAGAAAGCGGTATTTATCAGGGACAGTATCGGGATGGCAATGCCATTGTACTGCGAAAGATCGACCAGACCTATTATAATAAGAAGACAGAAGAAGCAGGCGGGCTGATGGAGGAGTCGCTTTGGTATGTCGATCCTGCCTGTAAAGAGAAAATCTTACAGACTTTCACGGCACAGGAGGAGGAAGAGCCGGTTTTTTCTTATGAACTGTCTTTATCCGAGTGAAAATACGAGGAATATCCTTGGTATTGCTTGATTTCTAAAAGAAAAAATATATAATAAAATGAAATAACGAGATATTATTATAAGAAAGAAAAAGGAGTGATGTTTTTTGGATACCGTCTCGATACTTCAGTTAGTGATCTTGGTTGTTCTTTTACTTTTATCTGCGTTCTTTTCTTCTGCGGAAACAGCGCTGACAACCGTCAACAAGATCAAAATGAAATCTATGGCAGAAGATGGCGATAAGCGGGCACAGTGTGTGCTCAAGGTAACAGATGATTCGGCAAAGATGCTGTCGGCGATACTGATCGGCAATAATGTAGTCAACCTGTCAGCATCATCACTGGCAACGACACTTGCCATACGCCTGTTGGGCAGTGTGGGCGCAGGGGTAGCAACAGGACTTTTGACCCTGCTGATCCTGATCTTTGGTGAGATCTCGCCGAAGACACTGGCAACACTCAATGCGACCAAGATATCTTTGTCTTATGCAAAGATCATTTGGGGCTTAATGGTGATTTTGACACCGGTGATCTTTTTAATCAACAAGTTATCTTTGGCATTTTTACGTCTGCTTCGCGTAGATCCCAACCAGAATGAGGGAGCCATTACCGAGGAAGAATTGCGCATCATGGTAGATGCCAGCCATGAGAGTGGCGAGATTGAGGGAGAAGAACGAGAGTATATCCATAACATCTTTGATTTTACGGATGCGACCGCCAAGGAGATCATGATACCCCGTATTGATATGACCATGGTCAATGTGAACTGGTCCTATGACAAATTAGTGGAAACTTTTAAAGAGGATATGTTCACGCGACTGCCGGTCTATGAGGGAGACACGGACAATATCATCGGTCTGATCAATATGAAGGATATGATCCTAGCACCGCGCGGAGAGGATTTTTCTATCCGTGATTATCTGCGAAAAGTATATTTTACCTATGAACAGAAGAATACCTCGGAATTGTTTGAGGAGATGCGAAAGGAGCGCTTAAGCCTTGCAATCGTGCTGGATGAATACGGTGCAGTGGCAGGACTTGTGACCCTAGAAGACCTCCTGGAAGAATTGGTGGGCGAAATCCGTGATGAATTTGACGGAAATGAGGAAGACGATCTCATCCGGATCAGCGACAGGGAGTATGATGTCCTTGGTTCTATGAATCTGGAAGATCTGTGTGATGAACTGCACCTTGCCTTTACCTCAGAAGATTATGATACCATCGGTGGTTATCTGACCGGGCTTTTCGATCATTTCCCACAAAAGGGAGAAGTCTATGTGACCGGGGATGGTGTGATGCTTCGGGTAGAGGGCGTGGATAAGAAGCGTATCACCAAAGTGCATATCAAACTGCCAAAGTCGGACGAGGAAAAAGCAGAAGAAGTATAGAAAACATAAAATGAGAAAAGAAATGCCAGAACCGGATCAAAACAGGTTCTGGCATTTTTATTACTTCCTGATATAGTCATCCGTGACGATCAATGTCTCATAGCCGTCATTTTGCAGTTTTCTCTGCAGGGCAACGGCTTCGTCTAAGTTATCGACAGGGCCGACCCAGATGGCGATCAGTCCGCCGATGCGTTTCCAGACTGCGGAATATCCCTGCCCCTTTAATTGCTCCATCAGGTAGACCGCATTCTCCGGATAGCGGAAAAGACCAACCTGCACATAATACCACATACGAGGCATTGGTTTTTCTTCCGGTATGGGCAGTGGTTCACAGGGCGCATCGGCAAGCTGCCGGCGCATGTCAGCCACCGGATCGGACGGACTGGCTTCCGGTGCGATGGATCGTGCCATTTCCACAGGTGCAGAGGCTGCCTCCACAGGAGCATGTTGCGCATCTGCACTCATTTGGTTTGTTTTACCGGAAGTCGTCTGAGAAGCATCAGAAGTGGTCTGCGGTATAGGGGGAACCTGCTCTGTAGAAGCCGTCGGGGCATGTGTCGTCCGCAGTGGCAGAGCAGCCATCACACCATCTGCAATGGCGCGGGCAATAGCATCAAAATTCTCATCGAAAAGTCGGTTGTCCTCTTTGGAATTGATAAAGCCGACTTCTAAGAGAACAGCAGGCATGGAAGTGCGGCGGAGCACAACGAGTTCCTTGCGGGATTCAATGCCCAGATTTTTAAATCCGATCTCCTCCAAGTTTTCATTGACATTTTTGGCAACGCGGAGCGCCAAAGGATTTTTATCATATACAAGGGCTTGCACACCCTGATAGAGATCTGGAGTTTCGGCAAAATTACGATGGAAGGATAAAAACAGATCCCCACCCGCAGAGTTTGCGATCTGCGCTTTGTCGTAAGGTGAATCGTAACGATCGTCTGTGCGTGTGTAGATGATCTGATATCCTGCGTTTTGTAATTCCTGACCTACTGCCAGGGCTAATCTCAAGTTGTCATCTTTTTCTTTTCTGTTTTCATAGACGGCACCGGGGTCGAAACCGCCATGGCCCGGATCTATAATGATGGTCTTTGACATGAGAAACCTTTGCATATGTTTTTAATAGCCTATGCGAATACAAATAAAATGTGAACCATTCTATACAAAAAACTATAGTTTTGGTATGATAAATGGAGTGAAAAAAGATGAAATGCAAGATAAAAGGAAGTTTTTTAAAATGTGTAAAGAATGCAAAAATGTCATAAAACGTCTGGCGGGGGCAACCCTTGGTCTGACTTTGTGTCTGGGGCTTTTGAGTGCATGTGGCAGCAAGACGACACAGCAGATGGAAGAAAAGAAAGAGGCAGGCATTACTGCCATGCAGTCGGCAGATTACAAGACAGCGGTAGAATCCTTTGATGCGGCATTGCAGTTATCCGGTGCAAAAGTGGATGCGAATGTCGTGGATATCTGTTTTTATAAGGCGGCAGCAGAGTATGCACAGGGCAATCTAAAGGAAGCCATAGCCGTCTATGACTCGATCGTTGATTATGATGAGACCGATTATCGTCCCTGCTTTTTACGGGGCAGCGTTTATCTGAACGAGGGCGAGAAGGAAAAGGCAATCAAAGACTATGAAGAAGCGGTCAAGCGCGCCGGCAGCAATTACGAATTATATATTTTGATCAGCCAGAATCTGAAAGCCTCCGGGATGGAAGATGAGGGCGATAATTTCTTGGATGAGGCACTGGCTCTGGAAGGAAAAAGCGGTGAGGACTATCTGGGCAAAGGACGGATCTATCTGGAGCAGGGAGACTATAAGCAGGCGATCGAATATTTGCAGACGGCAGTAGAGAAGAAGACGTCAGACGCTAAGGTCTATCTGGCAGAGACTTATGAGGCATCCGGGGACAGCGACAGCGCATCCAAACTTTTAGCAGAGTATGTCAAGGAAGAAAAGCCTTCGGCAGAGGCACTGGCACTTCTTGGTAATATGGAGATCAAGGCGGGCAATTATGACAAGGCATTGGAGTATTATCAGGAAGGCATCAAAAAAGAAGATGATACCGCGATGCAGGATCTGCTCAAGGGGGAGATCGTAGCACTGGAATACACAGGCGATTTTAGCAGTGCCAAGGAGAAGATGACAGAATATCTGGCAAAATATCCGACGGATCAGGCAGCCTTAAGAGAGCAGACTTTTCTACAAACTAGATAAAATTTTTGCATTGATTTATTAAATGCAAAATGAATAAGTGACAAAATACCCCATGAAATCGGCTTTTCATGGGGATTTTTTGTATTTGTCGTCAAAATGACGAAAATACTATATATAGTGAAATGATATTGACCCATGCACCATATTTTGATAGAATTTGTACATAAATAGCGTTTGAACGAGAAACATGTCGCTTACATGTATGGAGTTTGGAGAACCAAGGAATTTTGAAAGGTGGATTAGGAAATGTTTGAAGTTGTGAAAAGGGATGGACAAGTAACAGAGTTCAACTTGGGGAAGATCAATGATGCGATCGCCAAGGCATTTGATGCGACACAGATGTCTTATAATGATGATATCATTGGTTTATTGTCTTTGCGCGTATCTGCGCATTTTCAGGATAAGATCAAGGACGGAAAGGTATCGGTAGAGGCAATCCAGGACAGTGTTGAGACCGTTTTGGAGCAGACCGGTTATACCGAGGTCGCTAAGGCATATATCCTGTATCGTAAGCAGCGTGAAAAGATGCGTAATATGAAGTCTACGATCTTAGACTACAAGGACGTTATCAATAGTTATGTAAAGGTGGAAGACTGGCGTGTAAAGGAAAATTCTACCGTTACTTATTCTGTAGGAGGTCTGATCTTAAGCAATTCCGGCGCAGTGACGGCAAATTACTGGCTTTCCGAGATCTATGATGAGGAGATCGCAGAGGCACACCGCAATGCGGACATTCACATCCATGATCTGTCTATGTTGACCGGTTATTGTGCAGGCTGGTCTTTGAAGCAGTTGATTCAGGAAGGTCTGGGCGGTATTTCCGGCAAGATCACATCTGCTCCGGCAGCACATTTATCCGTGCTTTGCAATCAGATGGTAAACTTCCTCGGCATTATGCAGAACGAATGGGCAGGAGCACAGGCTTTCTCTTCTTTTGACACCTATCTGGCACCATTCGTAAAGGTAGACAATCTGACCTACCGCGAAGTGAAAAAATGTATCGAAGCATTTATTTACGGAGTAAATACACCGAGCCGTTGGGGAACACAGGCACCATTCTCCAACATTACTTTGGACTGGACCGTTCCGGCAGATCTTGCAGAATTACCTGCTATCGTCGGCGGCAAGGAAATGGACTTTAAGTACAAGGACTGCAAGAAGGAAATGGATATGGTCAACCGTGCATTCCTTGAGATCATGATCGAGGGCGATGCCAATGGTCGTGGATTCCAGTATCCGATCCCTACTTATTCTATTACCAGAGATTTTGACTGGTCTGATACCGAGAACAACAGACTACTCTTTGAAATGACCGCAAAATACGGTACACCGTATTTTTCAAATTATATCAACAGTGACATGGAGCCGAGCGATGTGCGTTCTATGTGCTGTAGGTTGCGTCTGGACTTGAGAGAACTCCGCAAGAAATCCGGTGGTTTCTTTGGCTCAGGTGAAAGTACCGGATCTGTTGGCGTTGTTACGATCAACATGCCGCGTATCGCATATCTGGCAAAGGACGAGGCAGACTTTTATGCAAGACTGGATCATATGATGGATATTGCCGCAAGATCCTTAAAGATCAAGCGTGGTGTCATCACCAAACTTTTAAATGAAGGTCTTTATCCATATACCAAGCGTTATCTGGGAACCTTTGACAACCATTTTTCAACGATCGGTCTGATTGGTATGAACGAAGTGGGACTCAATGCAAAGTGGCTTGGCATGGATCTGACACATGAAGAGACACAGCAGTTTACCAAGGACGTCCTCAACCATATGCGCGAGCGCCTGTCTGATTACCAGGAAGAATACGGTGATCTTTACAATCTGGAGGCAACACCGGCTGAGTCTACGACTTATCGTCTGGCAAAGCATGATGTTGCACAGTTCCCGGATATCAAGACGGCAGGCAAGGAAGGAGATACACCTTTCTATACCAACAGTTCACACTTGCCGGTAGAATACACATCCGACATTTTTGACGCATTGGATATTCAGGATGACTTGCAGACCCTTTACACTTCAGGAACCGTATTCCATGCATTCCTGGGTGAAAAGTTAGACACATGGGAGTCCGCGGCAAAACTGGTTCGCACTATCGCAGAAAATTACAAGTTGCCGTATTACACCTTGTCTCCGACCTATTCTGTATGTAAGGAGCATGGTTATATCGCAGGCGAGCATTTTACCTGCCCGCATTGTGGAGCAAAGGCAGAAGTATATTCCCGTATCACAGGCTACTATCGTCCGGTACAGAACTGGAACGAGGGTAAGACCCAGGAATACAAGAACAGAAAGTTATATGACATCAAGAAGTCTGTTTTGAAAAAGCCGGCAAAGAGTTTGGTGACAATCACGGAAGATGATGTCAAGATCCAGCCTTTGCATAGTGTAAAATATCTCTTTACCACAAAGACTTGTCCAAACTGCGCCATGGCAAAGGAGATCTTAAAGGATCAGGAATACGTTGTGATCGACGCAGAGGAAAATGTGGAACTGACACAGCAGTATGGTGTTATGCAGGCACCGACGCTTGTTGTGGTAGACGGAGAACATACCAAGAAATATGTGAACGCATCCAACATTCAAAAGTTTGTGGATGAGACACTGGTACAACAATAGCATTTGAGGGGCGAAGGCATAACCTTTCGTCCCTTCTTTTTGAAAAAGACCAAAGGGGGACAATCCTTGTGGCAAAAGGAACGTCCCTGTGAACAGGAGTGAAAGATGGGAATTTTAATCAAAAACGGACACATTTTAAATCCACCGACAGGAACGGATGAGGTCATGGATCTTTATGTGGAAGGAGACCGCGTGACAAAGATGCAAAAGGATCTGGAGGCAGGAGCGGACGATCAGGTGATCGACGCCAGCGGCTGCTATGTTTTTCCGGGATTTATCGATCTGCATGTGCATCTGCGCGACCCGGGACTTACCGCAAAAGAAGACATTGAGACCGGATCGCGGGCAGCAGCACATGGGGGATATACCACGATCGTTGCCATGCCAAATACCAAGCCGGTCGCCGATTGCCCGGAAGTCATCCACTATGTGCATGATAAGGCAGCAGAGGTCGGTCTGACCCATGTATTGCAGGTGGGTTCTGTGACAAAAGGCATGGAGGGTAAGGAATTGTCAGACCTATCCGGCATGATAAAAGCCGGTATCCCGGCAATCTCCGAGGACGGCAAGAGCGTTATGGATTCGGGACTTTACCGGGAAGCCATGAAGATCGTAGCAAAGGCAGACATCCCGGTACTGGCACATTGCGAGGACATCAATCTGGTGCAGGGCGGTGTCATCAATCAAGGAAATAAGTCAAAGGAACTTGGCGTATCCGGTATTTCCAATGCCGTAGAGAACGTGATCGTAGCCCGTGACATCATGCTGGCGGAGGAGACCGGTGCAAGACTCCACCTTTGTCACTGCTCTACCAAGGAATCGGTAGAACTGGTGCGTGATGCCAAGAAAAAGGGTATCAAGGTCAGCGGTGAAGTATGTCCGCATCATTTTACACTGACGGAAGATGATATTGTGGAAGGGGATGCCAATTATAAGATGAACCCGCCACTGCGTACCAAGGCGGATGTGGATGCCTTAAAGGCAGGTCTGCGCGACGACATTATGGAAGTGATCTCTACCGACCATGCACCGCATACGGCAGAGGAAAAGGCAAAAGATCTAAAGAGCGCACCGTTTGGCATCGTAGGTATGGAGACGGCGGCAGCACTTACCTTTACCGAACTTGTAAAAACAGGTTATCTGACCCCGATGGGTATGGCAGAGAAAATGAGTACCAACCCGGCGCGTATCCTTGGCATTAACAAGGGAGATATCAGCGTAGGACACCTTGCAGATATCACGATCTTTGATCCAAAGGATACTTACGAAATCAATGCAGCAGAATTTGCCAGCAAGGGAAAGAATATGCCGTTTGAGGGAAGAAAAGTGACCGGTCGTGTGGTTGGTACGATTTTGGATGGACGTATTGTTTATCAGAAGTAACTGGGGTATCATAGGAAAAGAATAAAAAGAGTGAGGATAGAGATATGATCAACAAGTTAAATGAAAAAATTAAAAAGACAGGCGCACCGATCGTGGTCGGCTTAGACCCTATGCTTTCTTATCTGCCAACGCACCTGCTGGATGCAGCCGTGGCAGAAAAGGGTGAGTCTTTAGAGGCAGTGGCAGATGCCATTTTTGCATACAACAAGGCAATCATAGATGCAACCTATGATCTGATCCCTGCGGTAAAGCCACAGATCGCTATGTACGAGCAGTTCGGACTGCCGGGGCTTGCAGCTTTTAAAAAGACCGTAGACTACTGCCACGAAAAGGATCTGGTCGTGATCGGTGATGTAAAACGTGGAGATATCGGTTCCACATCCGCAGCCTATGCGACAGCGCATTTGGGTCAAGTCGCCGTAGGAAGTAAGGTGCTGACACCATTTGATGAGGACTTTGCGACTGTCAATCCATATTTGGGCAGTGATGGCATTGAGCCGTTTGTCAAAGTCTGCAAAGAGGAGAAAAAGGGAATCTTTGTATTGGTCAAGACCTCCAATCCGTCCAGTGGAGAATTTCAGGATCGCGTGATTACGGATGATGAGGGCAAGCAGAGACCTCTATATGAATTTGTCGGACAGATGGTTGATAAATGGGGTAGCGACTGCATGGGTGATGACTACAGTTATGTCGGTGCTGTTGTAGGAGCCACCTATCCGGAAATGGGAAAGGTATTGCGTGAATTGATGCCAAAGTCTTATATCCTGGTTCCGGGATATGGCGCACAGGGCGGCAAGGGTGCAGATCTGGTACATTTCTTTGACAAGGATGGTATGGGCGCTATCGTCAATTCCTCCCGTGGTATCATCGCAGCCTATAAGCAGGAACAGTATCAGGCAAAGGGCATTACGGAAGAGAATTTTGCAGATGCGAGTCGTATGGCGGTTGAAGCCATGATTGCGGATATTAAGTCAGCATTAAATTAACAAGGAGTACATGTTATGGCAAAGATTCAGGAAATGGCAACCGTATTAGAACAGACCATATTGGCAGAAAGTGTCTACAGTATGTGGCTGGCGACCAATGTTGCAAAGGAAGCGGCAGCGGGACAGTTCGTATCCCTTTATTGTGGGGAAGGAAGTCGCCTCTTACCGAGACCGATCAGCATTTGTCAGATCGATACCGACAGAAACGCCATTCGTCTGGTCTACCGGCTGGCAGGAAAAGGAACAAAAGAATTTTCCAAACTGCAGACAGACGAACAGGTCAGGATTCTGGGACCTTTGGGAAATGGCTTTCCACTCGAAGGTCAGCATCCAATCGTAATCGGTGGTGGTATCGGCGTACCTCCGATGTTAGAATTAGCAAAAAAATTAAAACAGGATTCAACAATCGTTCTGGGCTATCGGGATGATCAGTTGTTTTTAAAAGAGCAATTTGAATCATACGGACAGGTGGAGATCGCAACGGATGATGGCTCGGTAGGGCTACACGGTACGGTCGTGGATGTCTTACGGCAAAAGAATGTGACCGGGGATGTCATCTATGCCTGCGGTCCAAAGCCTATGCTTGCTGCCGTTAAGAAGTTTGCGGAAGAAAAGGGCATCAAGTGCTATATTTCTATGGAAGAACGGATGGCTTGCGGCATTGGTGCATGTCTGGGCTGTGTCTGCCAGACCAAGGAAGTAGATGCACATTCTCATGTGCATAATGCAAGGGTCTGCAAGGATGGTCCGGTATTTCTGGCTGAGGAGGTGGAACTCTAATGAATACACAGGTAAATTTAGCAGGGGTAACCTTAAAAAATCCAGTCATGGTGGCATCAGGAACCTTTGGATCCGGAGCCGAATATAGTGAGTTCGTAGATCTGAACCGTCTGGGTGCGGTCGTGACAAAGGGCGTGGCAAATGTGCCGTGGCCGGGCAATGCGACACCGCGTGTGGCGGAAGTGCGCAGTGGTATGCTCAATGCCATCGGACTGCAAAATCCGGGCATTGATGTTTTCTGCCAGAGAGATCTGCCTTTTTTGGAAGGCTATGATACCAAGGTGATCGTTAATGTCTGTGGAAAGACTACGGCAGATTATCTGGAGGTTGTGGAATGTCTGGGACAGGAAAAGCGTGTGGATATGTTGGAAATCAATATTTCCTGCCCGAACGTCAAAGAAGGCGGTATTGCTTTCGGACAGGATCCAAAGGCGGTAGAGGCGATCACCAAAGAAGTGAAAAAACATGCAAAACAGCCGGTTATTATGAAACTCAGCCCGAATGTAACAGACATTACGGAGATGGCACGCGCGGCAGAAGCAGGCGGTGCAGATGTCCTTTCTTTGATCAATACCCTGACCGGTATGAAGATCGATATCAATCGCCAGACTTTTGCATTGGCAAATAAGACAGGCGGTATGTCCGGACCGGCAGTGCATCCGATCGCGGTACGCATGGTCTATCAGGTGGCACAGGCAGTGAAACTTCCGATCATTGGTATGGGTGGTATTGAAAATGCCGAGGATGCGATCGAGATGATCTTAGCAGGTGCTACAGCGGTATCGGTAGGAACCGCCAATTTCTATAACCCGATGGCAACCCTTGAGATCGCAGATGGCATCGAAGATTATATGAAACGTATGCATGTGGAAAATGTGCAGGATCTGATCGGAGCGGTACATTAAGGAGCGGGTATGGATCGTTTTTTTAATAAAAAAGTAGCAATGCAGTCTGCACGCATCCTTAGTTTTTCCCTGCTCATTATTCATACATGGTTTATTTTCTATTTCCATGCCTTAGACGTCGTGGAAATGCGAAACCTGAATTTTTTGAGTGTATTGATCTATATTATCAGTTTCTGGATCATCCAAAAAGAAAAGATAGATTGGTTTATCAGCATTGTAGGGATCGAAGTCATGGTACACATGATCTTTGCAGCTTATTTTGTGGGGACGGATTGTGGACTACAGATCACTTTGCTTGGCATGCCAATCGTCTTTTTCTATACAGATTATTTCTCGCTGAAATTGCGTGGACGCAGTGCGCACGGGATCCTTTACAGTGTAATATATATGATAAGTTATATCTGCATTGAATTTATAGACAGATATCACAAGGCGGTTTATGTCTTGCCGGAATGGGTAAACTTTTACACAAAATTATCTATTTTGATCTTAGCCTTTGTCATTCCGATCATTTTAGCCTATGTCATGACGCGCTACTCTTATTCTATGGAAAAGAATTTGCGTCAGTTAGCACAGACAGATGCAATGACCGGGCTTTTGGATCGCTATGGCATGCAGGATGTCGTCCGGGCAGCAATAAAAGGCGAGAATGCCACAGAATGTTGGATCGCTGTATTGGAACTGGATAATTACGAGTGGATCCGTCAGACCTATGGGCATGTGGCGGCAGATCAGGCGCTGATCGAAATTGCAAATTGCATGCAGAGACGGATGCCGGATTGCACCTGCGCCAGATGGGATAGCAATGAATTTACCATCGGCGGAAGAAATGTTTCAGAAAGCAGAGAAAAACTGGACCACTTGCTTGAAAAAATCCAGCAGACACAGGTGTTGGATATGACCGAGGAGTGCTTACTGCAGGTGTCCGGAGGCGTGGCTGTCTATGAAGATAGCATGGAGATGCAGGATTGGTTTGAGAGAGCAGAGCAAAAGTTACAACTTGCCAGATACAACGGTGGAAATCAGGTGATTATGTGATGGATGAAAAGAAAATATGCGTGCGAGAGGCTAGGGTTTCGGATGCAGAGGCCTTGTGTGAAATTTATGCTTATTATGTGAAGAATACGGCGATCACCTTTGAAACAGAAGTCCCTTCAGTGGCAGAGTTTACTGACCGGATCTGTAGTATTCAAGCGTGGTATCCCTATCTGGTCGCTGAGTGTAATGGTCAGATTCTTGGGTATGCCTATGCCCACCGCTATCATGAAAGAGCTGCTTTTGCCTGGGATGTGGAGGTGTCTATTTATATCCATCAGGAAAAAAGGCGCGGTGGATTGGGTTGTATTTTGTATGAAGCACTGGAAGCGGCTTTGAAAAAGCAGGGAGTGGTCAATTGTTACGCGCTGGTCGCAGAGCCTGAGACAGAAGATGACTACCTGACCTTTGATAGTCTGAAATTCCATCAGAAAATGGGTTATCACATTGCTGGAACCCAGCATTACAGCGGATATAAATTTGACCGCTGGTATCACATGACAACACTGGAAAAGTTCTTAGGAGAACATAAAAAGGGGATGACAGAGATCAAGCCCTACCGGACTGTGGAGTGAAAGAGAATAGAATAGGAATTTTTGGGACACAATCGACGCATGATTGTGTCCGTTTTTTGTCCTGCTATTTATGGTAAAGTGAACGTGATTTAATAGAGGAAAACCGAGAAGCAATCGAAAGGACGGTTTTGGGAATATGTTTACAAGAGAAAAGAAAGCAGAGAGATACGAGCAGATGAGACAGGGCGCCTCCAAAAAAGAAATCCTTGAAGGCAGTAGGGGCAGAAGGAGACTGTGATTACTTTTCCTAAAAGTGTCCTCTCTTGCAAAAAAGAAAACCATTTTTGTCCATTGTCAAAAAAATATCAAACTTACTTGTAAAACCTCAGGATTGCGTTAAAATGTAGAAAAAGACAGTTCGGAAGAATTGGGTATTTTAACAAAATTAGGAGGTTTTTTATTATGGCAAACAGATTTGTGTTGAACGAGACATCTTATCATGGTGCAGGAGCAATCGCAGAGATTGCAACAGAAACATTGGGAAGGGGATTTCAGAAAGCATTTGTATGCTCAGATCCTGATCTGGTAAAGTTCGGTGTAACCAAGAAAGTGCTTGACGTACTGGATGAGGCAAAGATCGCTTATGAACTCTACTCAAACATCAAACCAAACCCAACGGTTGAGAATGTAAAGACCGGTGTGGAAGCATTCAAGGCATCCGGCGCTGATTATATCGTTGCAATTGGTGGCGGATCTTCCATGGATACAGCGAAGGCAATCGGTATCATCATTAAGAACCCGGAATTCGCAGATGTTGTAAGTCTTGAAGGCGTTGCACCTACAAAGAATAAATGTGTTCCTATTTTTGCAGTGCCAACAACTGCAGGAACCGCAGCAGAGGTTACCATCAACTATGTTATCACAGATGCAGAGAAAAACCGTAAGATGGTATGTGTAGACCCTAAGGATATTCCGGTTGTTGCCTTTGTAGATCCTGAGATGATGGCAAGTATGCCAAAGGGACTTACCGCTGCAACCGGTATGGACGCACTGACACATGCGATCGAGGGATATATTACAGCAGGCGCATGGGAGTTGTCCGATATGTTCCACTTAAAGGCAATCGAGATTATCTCAAGATCTCTCCGTGCTGCTGTTGAGAACACACCGGAAGGCAGAGCAGATATGGCTTTGGGACAGTATGTTGCTGGTATGGGATTTTCTAATGTAGGTCTTGGTATTGTTCACTCTATGGCGCATCCTTTGGGCGCACTTTACGATACACCACATGGTGTGGCAAATGCTATTATCCTGCCAACAGGTATGGAGTATAATGCACCGGTATCTGGCGAAAAGTATCGTGAGATTGCCCGCGCTATGGGGGTAGAAGGTGTTGACGATATGACACAGGAAGAGTACAGAAAGGCTGCTATTGATGCTGTCAAGAAGTTGTCAGCAGATGTTGGTATCCCGGCAGACTTAAAGGATATTGTAAAGAAGGAAGATATTCCATTCCTGGCACAGTCAGCATATGATGATGCATGCAGACCGGGTAACCCAAGAGAGACAAGTGTAGAGGAGATCACAAAACTTTATGAATCACTTCTTTAGTCTGTAACTAGTTTGTAACACCGCAAAAAGTACACTCATCCTATACTAAGATGAGTGTACTTTTTTGGAATTATAGCCCGATTGGTTCACAAAGAGCCAATCGGTTTTGGGTTTAGCAAACGTTTTTTCACATACAAGTGGACGATTTCTATTGTTAGGTTGCTGATGTGGAATTGGTCTATTATAATCAATATGTGACAAGCAATGACGTGACAAGAGCCTGCAATGGCTCAGATCATGTGGAAGGATGTTAGATGAATTTGCGAAAAAAGAAACGAGGGTTTCTGTTTCTTGAGGTAGTCCTGATTGGTCTTACGATAGGAGTCATCTTCTATGGCAGATATCAAACTGTGCAAAGGACAGAGGGAAAAAAGGTCGAACAGGAAAAAGAAACATCAATAGAAAGGGAAAGTCGGCAAGCAGAGCAACTTCCAGAACAGTTACCAGAACCTGCAGATACAGACTTCGTGAAAATTACAGATTATATTCCGGATATTGTGGTGGATCTTAAGTATGCCACAGCAGATAATTTTACCGGTACGGTCATCTACGATTTTAAGGATGCCTATTTGCGCTATGGAACAGTAAAAAAACTCGCAGTGGCACAGGAAAAATTCAAAGCTATGGGATATTACATAAAAATATGGGATGCCTATCGTCCGTTTGCGGCACAGGAAAAGTTGTGGCAAGTCTGTCCAAATCCACGTTATGTTGCAAACCCAGCCAATGGTATGAAAGCACATAACCTTGGAGGGACAATTGACATGACGCTTGTTACATTCGATGGAAATGAGGTGGAAATGCCGACCGGTTTTGACGATTTTTCCCTCAAAGCCGACCGTGATTACAGTGATGTGCCGGAAACAGCGGCAGGAAACGCTAGAATGATGGAGCGTGTGATGACAGAATGTGGTTTTGTAGGTTATGCGGGAGAATGGTGGGACTATTCCGATACAACAGCCTACGAAGCCTGTGATTTCGAACCATAATTTAACAATTATATAGAATAAATTCCTTTGGTATCTTTGGAAACTGCGTTATAATGATTTCATGTTGTTTCAATAAATAGGGGGTATAAATAAGGATAGAGTCAGACCAAGTGGCTGGCTCTTATGGAATGGTAGGATGAATGATATGAAAAAAGGTACTGTGAAATCCATTTTAATGCTAGGAATTTTTTACTTTGTATTTCTTGGTGCAGAATACTATTTTGATAATATGATGGCTTTTGTGACAGATGCAGATGGTGTGGTCTTAGCACAGAACTATATTTTAGGTAGTAGTGTGCTTGGATTTTTGTTGTATGCACCAATGGAAAAAATGTTACCGGCAAAGATAAAGCAACTGTTTTGGAGCATGAGCAGTGCTGCTGTGATTCTGATGTTCTTTTTTATCAGGATTCATAGCGGCTATGGACATACATTGCGCGCAGGTTTGTTTTTATTCTTGTTGCTTGGGTATTTTGGAAGTGGTGTGCATTATTTGGTGGCGCAGACTTTTGCGACAGAAATTGAGACAGAAAAATCGCATTTGGCACGGACAGTAGGATGTGCCTATGCCTTTGGGATTTTATTACAGTTTATCAATAACAATTGTATTTCATCCGTAGCAGTGCAGGTGATTTTCTTATGTCTGGCATTTGCTGTTATGGAAGGTTTGTTTATGGTAAAAGCACAGCAGGTCGGTGCGCAAGGAGAAACGCATCCGCTCATAGAAGCGGATGGTGTTGCACGAAAGACTGGCATGCTGTTGATTTTTATAGTCGCTCTCATGACATTTATTTTTGCAACATTAGATAACGCGGTGACATTGGTACATGCTGGTGGAGGTGCGGATATTGGACAATGGCCGAGGCTTTTACTTGCATGCAGTGGTTTGCTTGCAGGATTTTTATATGATATCAAAAAAGGTGCTTACCAGAACATCATCATGTATTGTGTGATGATGCTTTCAACGATTTGCGTGGTTGTGATCACGTGCGGTGGTCCATTTATATTGGGATTGGTTGTATTTTATCTGTCGGCCGGCTTCTTTTCCATCTATTTTGCCAGCAGTTTTATGCGTCTTTCGTATGCAATGAAAGAGGGAAAACTATGGGCTGGACTGGGGCGTGCTGTCAACAATCTGTGTGCGGTGGGAACGGCTTCAATGTCACTGGCACTTTTACATTCGCCAAGTTATGTTACCATTGTCATTGCACTTGTGTTATTTGCTATTACAAGTGTTCTGATTTTTGTATACCAGAGATATGGGGATCAAATGCGATGGAAACAGGAAAATGCAATTTTATCACAGGAAGCAGAAAAAACAGAAAAGATATTAGAAACACATAAGAAAAGTGAAGAGGAATTGCTTGCACTTTTTGCGCAGGAGTTTTCCTTAACACCACGTGAAGTGGAAGTGCTTGCGTGCATGCTTCATTCAGAAGATAATGTGACAGAGATGGCGACCCGGCTTGCTATTTCGCGGGCAGCCTTGTACCGTCATCTTTCGAATATGAATGAGAAAACAAATACCAAGGCAAGAATTGGTTTGCTCCAATTTTATTATGCCTGGATGCAGGAAAAATAAAGGAATCTGACAATTTGAGACATATGTCAACTCCCACATTACGACCGCATATGCTAGAATTTTACCCATCATTAAGTAGTAAATACGATGTTGGAGGGTGAGCGTATGCGACGACGTAATGTGGGAGTTTTTTGTTGTTTACTCTGTCTTGTATTGGCATGTTCTACCATGATGTGGCAGCACTTTTAAAAAATGCGAAGTATGTGGCTGTAATTCATTTAAAAATTAATCCTGAATTTAATATTTATCTTGATAAAGATGAAAATGTCGTGGCATTGGAATGCCTGAATGCAGATGCAAAGGACGCATATGGCAAGAAATCGTTTGCTGGGAAATCACTAGACGAGACATTACAGACCGTGGTTTCTATTGCAGCAGAAAAAGGCTACATGAAAGAAGACCAGACGGTAGCACTTACCATCACGGAATGTACGACCGATTTGAATGCTACCGAATTACAGACAAAAATGGATAGTGTAGTAACGGAAGCGGCAAAGGAACAGGATATCACAGTTACGACAGCGATGGATATGAGTGAAGAAGTCAGGATGGCACAAAAAGAGGCGGGATTGTCCTGTGTGCGGTGGCAGTTTTAAGTGCGTTGTATGTGGTGGCAGCGGTACACTTTAAAATGGGATGTATGCAAGAAAATAACAATACATAGAAAAAAACGACAAAAGGAGGAATACAACATGAAAAAAACAAAAGGAAGGATGCGTGGAATTTTATCGCTGGTCTTAGCAATGCTCTTGATGGTAACGATGATTCCGGCACAAAAAGTATTGGCAGAAGGAGAACCGGCAGGAAATCCGACAGGAAGTACAGGAAATCTGACGTTTGCTTCATTTGATAGTACAGATATATCACTTGGTGAGGTGCAATGGAAAAATGGTGATGCAGATACTTGGCATACACAAACAACAACAGGGGATGTGACTGCAACAAACGTACGAATTGTTGTTAAGGAAAATGCCAATTTGGGACAGCATATGGCGTTGCGTATTAATGGACAGGACATATTGCAAACAAATTTGGAAACATTAAAGTCAAATGAGGGATTGGTACTGCAAGTAAATGGAAAGTATCAGTTCGAGCATATTGAATTTTCTTCTGCAGCGGGTGGTTCCGGCGGCGCAATACAGCCACCACAGCCTCCAGTATCACAGGGAATGGAATTTGTCTTAGAAGGCAATGCAAAAGATAAATTTGATGAAATGATTGCTACAGGAAATGATGCCAACAATATTTATGTGAAGGTGAATGAGGATACATCTTATCAGAAGATTAACGATTTGATAAAGAGTAAGATGGTTACCGTTTCTCCGGATGGACGTTATCAGTTTGACAAATCTGTGACAAAAGTTTCTCTCTATGTAAAATACGATGCAAACTATATGGTACAGTTTATGCCAAATGTAGCGGGCATAGGCTTTAGCGAAAATGCACCGCTCGTTTTGGATGGCTCTGGCTCACAGCATATCCAGATTGATAAAAAGGTCAACACGATCACATGGGCGTATGACGATGTGCGTTATGGCAAAGATGCTTATCTGGAGCATGGAACAGCAGAAATTATTGCAGTAAACGGAACACCGGTTGCACAGCTTCCGAAGGATCCGGACAATTTTGCAGCAAATGCAGGAAACAAAGATGGCGGACACTTTGCAGCAGATCCTGGTGCTAAGATTACCATTAAGCTGACACCAGATTATGGTTACCAGTTATCGGGAGTTCAGTTAAATGGCGGCGCTACGTTAGAGGCACAAAAAGATGTATCTACGTTCACATTTACCATGCCGGATACAAGCGTTCACTTCAAAGGCATTTTTACAAAATCAGAAGATGCCGTAGTGACAACGGGAAATACAGTCAAAAATGCTGCAATTGCAAATGGTGCAAATGCTACAAACAGCGGAAATCTGGAATTGAAGGTATCTGATAACACGAATTACAACACAGCAGCAGCCACAGCTCTTGTTTCCGATGCTGTAGCAGCAGAGGCGGTAGACCTTTCTTTGAACCAGGTTGTCAGCAAAGGAAATGGCACCAATTGGGAAACTGGAATTACGGAATTTGAAAATCCAATCACATTATCTTTGGCATTGAAGGATTATGATGCCAATTATGATTATACGGTAGTGAGAAACCACAATGGAAAACTGACAGCACTTGATACAACAGCAATCAACGGAACGGTTTCTTTTGCAACCAATCAGTTCTCTACCTACGTTATTGTAAAGAAAGAAAAGAGTAAGACACCGGTTTATAGTACACAGGCTAATGCCGGCGCAGGTGCACCACAGACAACATTTTCACAGACGACAAAGGAACTGTTAGATGCCATTGGTCTGACCGCGGCAGAAAAGAAAGCAATTGCAAATGGTGCAAATGTAAATGTTGTGCTCAATGTAAATGTTAAGACATTGACAGAGAAAGAAGCAAAATTAATCGAAAGTGTCATTGGCAAGAATAAGATGGCAGAAACATATGACATCAATCTTTTGCTTCAGATTGCAGGCTTAGCAGATCGGAATATCACAGATCCAAGCAGTGCAATCGGTATAACCATCACGATTCCAGATAAATTTATTAACACGGATACCAGTGTGAAGAGAGTTTATCGCATGGTTCGTATTCATGATGGAAAAGCAACGGTAATTGACGGAACGTTTGATGCGAATACAAAACAATTTACATTTGCAACGGATGGATTTTCCACCTATGCATTGGTATATGAAGATGTGGCTGCAACTACAACAACCCCAGCAACGACATCGCCAAAGACAAACGATACTTCATTACCTATCGCATGGCTTCTGCTTTTAGGTGCCGGTCTTTGCGGATGCATGGCAGTAACGCTCGTAAAAAAGAAAACGAAATAAAAAGTACATGACGATTTGATAGAATGCTCCCACAGATAGAAGTGAATGTGGGGGCATTCTTTTTGCCTGTGATGATGTCTGTTTTTTATGTTCGGGAAAATCCCTGTGGTTGCAAGGCGGGGGAGTTTATAGTAAAATTGTGGAAGGTTTAAAGGAAAAATAAGAATCAGAGGAGGTCTTGATTATATGGAAAGTTACAAGAAGGAATTCATTGAGTTTATGGTAGAGAGTGATGTTTTAAAATTTGGCGATTTTACCTTAAAGAGCGGTCGTAAATCTCCCTTTTTTATGAATGCTGGTGCTTATGTCAGCGGACCACAGTTGATGAAACTGGGCGAGTATTATGCAAAGGCGATCCACGATGCTTACGGCGAAGATTTCGACGTCTTATTCGGACCGGCATACAAGGGTATTCCGCTGGCAGTCATCACGGCAGAAGCCTTCTATCGTTTATATGGAAAAGAAGTAAAATATTGCTCCAACCGTAAAGAAGCAAAAGATCATGGTGCAGATATGGGTTCTCTTTTGGGCTATAAAATCAAAGATGGCGACCGTGTTGTGATGATTGAAGATGTAACAACTTCTGGTAAGTCTATGGAAGAGACCGTTCCAATCGTCCGCGCACAGGGTGACGTTACGATCGTAGGTCTTATGGTAAGTTTAAATCGTCAGGAGATCGGACTCTCCGGCGACCACAGCAAGTCAGCCCTGGATGAAGTGGCAGAGACTTACGGCTTTGCGACCAATGCCATTGTGTCTATGTCAGAAGTGGTAGAACACTTATATAATCATGAGCATCAGGGTAAAATAGTCATTGACGATTCTATGAAAGCGGCTATCGACGCATACTATGACCAGTATGGCGTGCGATAAAGATGGTTATTTTATGAACAAGACAAACAAGATCCGGTATGTGATCCCTTTTATCCTCTATATGGGACTATTGATATATTTTCTGCTTTTTGCAGAGGCATTTCGGGAAAATGCAGTGGATGAGTATCGCTACAATCTGATCCCTTTTCGGGAGATCATGCGTTACATCCAATATCACAAGACGATTGGAACCGGGCGGGTACTTTTGAACCTGCTGGGCAATATCATAGGCTTTGCCCCTTTTGGATTTTTCCTGCCCTGTATCAGCAGACGACCGATCGATCTCTGGGCGGCAACACTTTTTTCCATGGAGTTTTCCATCACGGTAGAAGTGATCCAGTTGTTCAGCCGCGTGGGCTGTTGTGATGTGGATGACGTGATACTCAATACCTTGGGCGGTATGCTGGGCTTCCTGTGTTATCGGGTTTGGAGGAAATATAGACATGAATCGTAGAAGTAGAAGATATAGTGGGAAAAAGAAACCCTTATCTACACCATCCATAGGTGCGGCATTGGGAGCGGCGGCATCGCTTTTGATCCTGGTACTGGCACTTTTTATTGCAGCAAATACAGATGGCAGCAGTGCCAATATCATCGGCGGTATCTCGGTGCTTGCCATGATCCTGGCGATCGCGACATGCGTGGCAGGAGCGCATATGGCACGCAATGATAATTTTGAAAAAATATCCCGTATCCTTGGAGTGGTCGTTCCGGCGATCGCGACGGCATGCTGGGTGATCTTATATTGTATCGGTATTCTGATTGGATAAAAGACAGGTGGGTAGAAAAATGAGACAATTAGAGCGACAGGAAGAATATGAAGAACGATTTGCTCTGGTAAGTGAGCGGGTAGATCAGTTAAAGGAAGATGCGGAGGTGCCGGATCCCTTTGCTTCTTATTTTAAAGAAGTGGCAGCATTTCTTGGGCTGGTAAAAAAGACATATGTCTGTGTGGCAGAGGGCGCCTATGAGAGGCTTTCCTTAGAGGAACGGCAAAAGATACACGCGGACTTGTATGGCAGATTGGAGCCGGCGGTCTATGAGGCTTCTTATTTAAATCCGGAATATGCTGAGGAGACGCTGGGAGCAGAACTGGGCGGTATGCTCAGCATGCTTTATGCAGATCTGTTATCGACCATACCGGATGCCTTTGAAGAAAGGCTGGACCTGCTCTGCATCTGGAACGAACTCTTTGTAGAACTCCACGGTTGTTTTGTGGAAGAAATGCAGGAGATGGGAACAGAGACAGGAGCATTCTCCGGGGAATCCTTGAAATGGATTGCAGGAAATGTAAAGGATGCGATCTACTGGTTCTATCATGACTATGCGGAAAGTTTTGTACCGGATACGATTCTGCCAATGATCGATCCATCCTATGATTTCTTTACCAAATGGATCGAGGAAGCAGACTTATCCGGCAATGCCTATCTTTACCGCATCGGTGCACCGGTCGGTAAGAATGAACTTTTGATGGCAGATTATCTGCGAAAGATGCCGCAAGATCAGATCGATGCTATGGCGCATACCTTTACGGAGGGCTATCGCAAGGGCTTTGAGATGGCTGGCAAGGATATCCATGCGAAAAAGACGGTCAAGATCGAGGCACCGCTTGGCATGGAGCGTATGGTAAAGGCTGCCATGGCACAGTTTGCAGACATGGGCTTAAAGACGACCATCCTGCGTGAGGCGACGATCTCACTTTACGGCAGGGGCGGTGGCAAGCGTGGTTATTACAGTGTATCGCCAAACCGTCAGTATGATTATGACCACAAGGATGATAAGGCATATTATTTTGATAAATCCTTTGTAGAACGCCGCTTGGAAGTCATGCGTGACACCTTTGAAAAGGAAAAAGACAAGGCACTGACCTTTGGCGGTCCGGCGGTTGTGGAAGTCTTTGGCGAAGAACCATTTGCGCCGGTCAACAAGGAGGCAAATGCCAAGTATTCCGACAAGCAGAATTCTCTGAACGTATATAATGCTGTGGAATCCGGTAAGATCACCAACACCTATATCCCGGGAGAATCCTACAGTTTTACCATCATTGCCTATCCATTGCCGGCGATCGGCGATCAATTTGAGGAGATCTTTGCCAAGACCGTTGAACTCAACACCTTAGACTATGAAAAATACCAGACCATCCAGCAGCATATCATTGACACACTGGATCAGGGACAGAGCGTACATGTGACCGGACGTGGAGACAATCACACAGATATCCGGGTGCAGCTGCATCCGCTGGCGGATCCTGCAAAAGAGACGATCTTTGAAAACTGCGTGGCCGATGTCAATATTCCGGTGGGGGAAGTCTTTACATCTCCGGTTCTGGAAGGAACCAATGGTGTTCTGCATGTGACACAGGTCTATCTGGGAGAACTCTGTTACAAAGATCTGGAGGTCGTATTTACGGACGGCAAGATCACAGCCTATGACTGTGCCAACTTTGAGACGGAAGCAGAGAATAAAAAATACATTCAGGACAATGTCCTTTATCACCATAAGACCCTGCCGTTGGGCGAGTTTGCGATCGGCACTAACACGACGGCTTACCGCATGGCAAGAGATTATGACATTGCGGACAAACTGCCGATCCTGATCGCGGAAAAGACAGGACCGCATTTTGCTGTGGGTGATACCTGTTATTCCCATGCGGAAGATGTGCCGATGTATAACCCGGACGGTAAGGAAGTTGTAGCGAGAGACAATAGCGTATCTTTGCTCCGTAAGGACCCAAAGACCGTGAACCAGGCATATTTTAACTGTCATACCGATATTACCATCCCTTATGATGAGTTGGGCGATATCGTGGTGGAATGTGCGGATGGCAGAAAGATCACCATTCTTTCACAGGGCAGATTTGTCCTGCCGGGAACCGAGGAATTAAACGTTGAATTGGAACGATAAATAGAAGAGACTTACAATTTAAGGAGGAAAAGAAAATGGCTAAAGTAGGAATTGTAATGGGCAGCGACTCTGATATGCCGATCATGGCAAAGGCAGCAGAGGTCTTGGAACAACTGGGGATCGATTATGAAATGACGATCATTTCCGCACACAGAGAGCCGGATGTGTTCTTTGAATATGCGAAGGGGGCAGAGGCAAGAGGCTTTAAGGTCATCATTGCGGGAGCCGGAAAGGCAGCACATCTTCCGGGCATGTGCGCAGCACTTTTCCCAATGCCGGTCATTGGTATCCCAATGAAGACATCTGATCTTGGCGGTGTGGATTCTTTGTATTCTATCGTGCAGATGCCAAGCGGTATCCCGGTTGCGACCGTCGCTATCAATGGTGGGGCAAATGCGGGCATTTTGGCAGCCAAGATCTTAGCGACCAGCGATGATGAGATCTTAGAGAGGTTAAAGAAATACAGCGAGGATCTGAAAGATCAGGTCGTAGAGAAAGACGCGCGCTTACAGGAAGTGGGCTACAAGGCTTATATGGAAAAATAATAAGATGCATGGGACTAGGATATATTAGGATGACTAATATATCCTAGTAGTTTTTATTACTAGAATTTCTAAGACACAGGTTTTATAATGGGAACAGAGATACTCATAACAGCACAAAAGGAGTAGTGAAAAGCATGGATTACAAAAAAGCAGGTGTAGATATTGAGGCAGGTTATGAATCTGTCAAATTGATGAAAAAATATGTGCAGGAGACCATGAGACCGGAAGTTTTGGGCGGTCTTGGCGGATTTTCCGGTGCATTTGATCTTTCATCCATCAAGGATATGGAGGAACCGGTTCTTCTTTCCGGTACAGATGGATGTGGTACCAAGGTAAAACTGGCATTTCTTATGGACAAGCATGATACCATCGGTATTGATGCGGTTGCCATGTGTGTCAATGATGTGGCATGTGCAGGTGGCGAGCCACTTTTCTTCTTAGATTACATTGCTTGTGGCAAGAATTATCCGGAAAAGATCGCAACCATCGTCAGCGGTGTAGCCGAAGGCTGTAAGCAGTCCGGCTGTGCTCTGGTCGGCGGCGAGACGGCAGAGCATCCGGGACTTATGCCGGAAGATGAGTATGATCTGGCAGGTTTTGCCGTTGGTGTCGTAGACAAGAAGGACATCATTACCGGTGAGAATTTAAAGGATGGCGATGTACTGATCGGTATGGCATCTACCGGGGTACATTCCAACGGATTTTCTCTGGTGCGCAAGATCTTTGACATGACAAAAGAGTCTTTGGATACCTATTATGACGAACTTGGCACAACGCTTGGTCAGGCATTGCTTGCGCCTACCAGAATCTATGTCAAGGCATTAAAGGCGGTTAAGGATGCAGGTGTGACAGTCAAGGCATGCAGCCATATCACAGGCGGCGGCTTCTATGAGAATATCCCGCGTATGCTGCCGGAAGGCAAGCGTGCCGTTGTAGAGAAGAATTCCTATGAAGTGCCGGCAATCTTTAAGTTGATGGCAGAAAAAGGAAATGTGGATGAACACATGATGTATAATACATACAATATGGGACTTGGCATGATCGTTGCCGTGGATCCGGCAGATGTCGATAAGACCATGGAAGCAATGCGTTCTGCTGGGGATAGACCATATGTTGTTGGTAAGATCATTGATGGTGAAAAGGGTGTAGATCTATGTTAAAAATAGCAGTTTGTGTGTCCGGTGGCGGTACCAATCTTCAGGCGATCATTGATGCGATAGAAGCAGGGCGGATCCATGATACCGAGATCTCCCTGGTCATCAGCAACAATCCAAATGCCTATGCCTTGGAACGTGCGAAAAAGGCTGGTATTGAGGGTATCTGTATTTCGCCGAAATCTTATGAGAACAGGGATGCCTTTAATGCGGCATTTTTGGAAAAACTGGATGCAGCCAAGGTGGATCTGGTCGTACTCGCCGGATTTTTGGTCGTGATCCCGGAGACCATGATAAAGAAATATCGCAATCGTATCATCAATATCCATCCGTCGCTCATTCCGTCCTTTTGCGGAACCGGCTACTATGGCTTGAAAGTGCACGAGGGTGTGCTTGCCAGAGGTGTCAAGGTGACAGGTGCGACCGTGCATTTTGTGGACGAGGGGACAGATACGGGACCGATCATTTTACAAAAGGCAGTAGTTGTGCAGCAGGATGATACACCGGAAGTTTTACAGCGTCGTGTGATGGAAGAGGCAGAATGGCAGATCATGCCGCAGGCGATCGATCTGATCGCAAGAGGCAAGGTTAGCGTGGTAGATGGAAAAGTTAGAATTGCGGAGTAAGGAGAATGGCATGAAAGTATTAGTTGTAGGCAGTGGCGGTCGTGAGCACGCGATCTGTATGAGCGTGGCAAAAAGTAAAAGGGTAGACAAGATCTACTGTGCACCGGGCAATGCCGGAATCGGTCAGATCGCTGAATGTGTACCGATCGGTGCCATGGATTTTGATAAATTAGTTGCATTTGCTAAGGAAAACGCCATTGATTTTACAATCATTGGTATGGATGACCCTTTGGTCGGTGGTATTGTGGATGCTTTTGAAGCAGAGGGCTTAAAGGTCTTTGGACCGAGAAAAAATGCGGCAATTCTGGAAGGAAGCAAGGCATTTTCCAAGGATCTTATGAAAAAATACAATATTCCTACGGCAGCCTATGAGCGTTTTGACGACGCAGAGGCAGCGATCTCTTATTTAAAGACCGCCAAGATGCCGATCGTATTAAAGGCAGATGGTCTTGCACTGGGCAAGGGTGTATTGATCTGCAATACCCTGGAAGAAGCCATCGAAGGGGTACATACCATCATGATGGACAAGAAGTTCGGAGATGCCGGCAATACCATGGTCATCGAGGAGTTTATGACCGGACGCGAGGTCTCTGTGCTTTCTTTTGTGGACGGCAAGACCATCCAGATCATGAGCAGCGCGCAGGATCACAAGCGTGCTGGGGATGGAGATACAGGTTTAAATACCGGAGGCATGGGAACCTTTTCTCCAAGTCCTTTCTACACCAAGGAAGTGGATGAATTTTGCAAGAAATATGTATATCAGGCGACAGTGGATGCTATGGCAGCCGAGGGCAGAGAGTTTAAGGGTGTTATCTTCTTTGGCTTGATGCTCACGGAGGACGGACCAAAGGTTTTGGAATACAATGCCAGATTTGGAGATCCGGAGGCACAGGTTGTACTGCCGCGTATGAAGAATGATATTATAGATGTTATGGAAGCATGTGTGGATGGCACTTTAGATCAGTTGACGCTGGAATTTGAGGATAATGCAGCCGTCTGCGTGGTACTTGCATCAGATGGTTATCCGGTTTCCTACCAGAAGGGATTTCCAATCACAGGCTTTGATAAGTTCGACAATGAGGAGTATTTCTGCTTCCATGCAGGTACAGCCTTAAATGATGCAGGACAGATCGTGACAAATGGCGGACGTGTACTTGGTGTTACAGCCAAGGGCAAGGATTTAAAGGACGCCAGAGCCAAGGCTTATGCGGCAACAGACTGGATCTCTTTTGAAAACAAATATATGCGCCACGATATCGGCAAGGCGATTGACGAGGCGTAAAAAGAACCAAAAGTAAAAAGGTTTGTGAAACCTGGGAAGGCTTCACAAACCTTTTTTCATGTCTGGACAGTAAGCGAACATCAGCGGAACTGGTTGCTGTCTGCTTCATAATAATAATCAATGGCTGCCAGTCGTTTTTTAAGATCTGCCTGATCGACATTCTCTGCCGCACAAAACTCTGCAAGGGATGGATATCGGTCTCTTAAATTCATGTTGACGACACTGAGCAGCATCATGGGATCTAGTGGTAAATTCATTTTCATACTCCTTTATAAACGAATATGGTTTCTTAGACATATATATTATATGTAAGAATGAAAAATTTGCAAATGAAAATGAATTTACTACAAAATTATTTAGAATACTGCGCAAGCGGTTTCTTTAAGAGTGGATACAGGATGGTGGAAAGGATCACACCAAAGAGTCCCTGCACGATGTTGAACGGAACACCGCTGGCTGAGGATGCCAGACCTGCGGCAAGGCTTGTGCTTGAGAAACCATCGCCTGCTGCGAGTGCCATCAAAAAGATCTCAAATACAAAGTATCCAAATACCATGAAGGCTTCGCCAACGACACCACTGATCGCGGTAAAGGCTGCCTGCTTGCCACCGGAAACTTCGGAAAGTTTCTTGGTAAAAGCACGGTAAACTAGGCTGGCAAATACAGCGGTAAGCATCTTGATGACAAAGGTTGCCGGTGCATAGGAGAAGTATCCGCCAAATAAGTCAGAGAACATAGAACCAATACCGGCTGCAAGTCCGCCATAAAGTGGTCCAAGTAAAAATCCTGACAAAAGTACAATAGAATCACCTGGATGGATATAACCCATGGTAGGTGTCGGTACCTTGATGATCATGGTAGCAACACAGGTCAGTGCTGCAAATAAAGCTGCAAAAATCAATTTTTTCGTTTTCATATTTTTCCCTCTTCTTTCTCTTATCTTGTCAAAAGTCTTGCTTTTGTGCGAGTAACTGAGTATCATTATATGCATAATTGGTCATGTGAAAATAACCATTTTAAACAAATTCGACCATACCAGATTAAAAAACACTGAAAAACCTAGAGAAATACTAGGAAAAGTCGATTTTTACGAAAAAAGAAAAATAGAGGAATGTATATGCTTACCTATACTTTTGAGGAGAGGGGCGAAAAACCCTACTACCAATATTTATATGAAGTATTAAAAGAAGATATTGAGGAAGGAAGATTAAAAGAGGGGGAACACCTGCCGTCCAAGCGGGCTTTTGCCAAGCAGTTGGGACTTTCCGTGATGACCATTGCCAGTGCCTATGAGCAGTTGTTGGTAGAGGGATATATCTATGCCGTGGAGAAAAAGGGTTATTATGTGGCGGCGGTGCAGCCCTATCTGACAGAACCTTTACAAGAGGATCCTGCGGTGAAAATTTTTATTGAGGGGGACGATGCCAGCCACGAGGAAACAAAGGCAAACTGGCGGATGGATTTTGCATCCAACCATGTAGACCGGGAACGCTTCCCTATGAGTACGTGGTCACACCTGATGCGTGCTGTATTAAGTGGCCAATCGAAGGATGTGCTTTTGCCGTCGCCACCGCAAGGTGTCTATGAACTGCGGCAGGCGATCGCGGACCATCTGTATCATTTTCGCGGTATGCGTATTTTGCCGGAACAGATCGTGATCGGTGCGGGAACCGAGTATTTGTATCATCTGCTCATCCAACTTTTGGGGAGAGACCATGTCTATGGCATCGAAAATCCGGGCTATCAAAAACTGGCGAAGATCTATGCGCATAATGGCGTGGACTACCGCTATGTGGATCTGGATGCGCATGGACTTTCCATGGAGTCGCTGAGAAAGCAAAAGGTAGAGATCATCCATACATCGCCGACCCACCATTTCCCGACCGGTATTGCTATGCCTATCAGCAGGCGGCAGAAGTTGCTTGCCTGGGCAGCCGAAAAAGAGGGACGTTATATCATTGAGGATGACTATGACTGTGAGTTCCGTTTTGGCGGTCTGCCCATTCCGACCTTGCAGAGCATTGATGGAGCGGGGCGGGTGATCTATCTGAATACCTTTTCCAAGAGCCTGACCCCCTCTATCCGTATCAGTTATATGGTTCTACCCCGGACGCTGGTCGGAAAATTCCAAGAGAATTTAGGCTTTTATGCCTGCACGGTGTCAAATTTTGAGCAGTACACCCTGGCTGCTTTTTTGCAGCAGGGCTACTTTGAAAAGCATATCAACCGTATGCGCAATTTTTACAAGAACCACCGAAATCAGGTCATTGCCAAATTAAAGGAAAGCCGTCTGTGGCAGATGGCATCCATCTATGAGGAGGATGCCGGCTTGCATTTTCTTTTACATATTGATACACAAAAAGAGGACAGCGTTATCAAGGATCAGTTGCAACAAAGGGGCATCCGCCTGCGGGGCATGAGCGATTATACCTATGACGGCAGTCAGGTGATCCCGCATACATTTATCATCAATTATACGGCGATCGATCCGCAAGACCTGCCGGAAGTTCTGGAAGAAATCTATCAGGTTTGTATAAACTAACTATTGTCTTGTAGAAAAAACATGATTTTGCGCGAAAGCGATTGAAAAATAATCCAAGCGTGTTAGAATGATGGATGGAAAATAAGAAATAAATTTGTATGAAAGGAAACAGTTATGTTTGGATTTGGACAGTTAATTGACATTTTAAAAGAAAACCCAAAGAAGATCGTTTTCACAGAAGGAACCGATCCTCGTATTCTTGAGGCATCCTCAAGACTTCTTGCATCTAATTTCTTAGCACCGATCTTGATCGGAAAGCCGGAGGAAGTAGAAGCAGCAGCAGAAAAGAGTGGATTTAATATCCGTGGCGCAGAGATCATTGATCCAGCAAATTACGACAGAATGGACGAGATGATCGAGATGTTCTGCGAACTGAGAAAGAAAAAGGGCGTTACCCCGGAGCAGGCAAGAGGCATTCTTTCACAGGCAAACTACTTTGGTACCATGCTTGTAAAGATGGGCGTTGCTGATTCTTTACTTGGTGGTGCAACTTATTCTACCGCAGATACCGTAAGACCTGCTTTGCAGTTGATCAAGACAAAGCCGGGCAACTCTATCGTATCTTCTTGCTTTATCATGGTTCGTCCAGCTGCTACAGGTGAGAACGAAGTGCTTGCTATGGCAGACTGCGCAATCAATATTCATCCTACAGAGGACGAATTGGTGGAAATCGCAGGCGAGACAGCAGAATGTGCTAGAATCTTCGGTATTGACCCACAGGTTGCATTCCTTAGCTATTCAACACTTGGTTCTGGAAAGGGCGAAGATGTAGATAAGATGCGTAATGCAGCAGCTAAGACAAAGGCAAAATTCCCGAACCTTCCAATCGAGGGAGAGATTCAGTTTGATGCAGCCGTTTCACCACGTGTTGCTCGTACAAAGTGTAAGGATTCAGAAGTAGCAGGTCATGCAAATACCTTTATCTTCCCTGATATCAACGCTGGTAACATCGGTTACAAGATCGCTCAGAGACTTGGTAACTTTGAAGCATACGGTCCTATCCTTTTAGGATTAAATGCTCCTGTTAATGACTTGTCCCGTGGATGTAATGCCGCAGAAGTTTATTCTATGGCTATCATTACAGCAGCACTTGCATAAATCATATTGTAAGTAATACAAAAGGCGTTCTGCTTATGCAGAGCGCCTTTTTTGGGAGTTTCATTATGCTGTTATAAAACAACTTCGAAAAGAAGTGCTTTTATAATTCACATGCTACGTCGTAAGCAGATTTGATTGCATGATCAATGTTGCTTGGACGTTCGCCGGCACAGTCACCAACATAGTGGATTGGCAATGTGCAATTGTTTAATTCTGCGACATTCTTCTTTGCACCAACAGCCATAACAACGAAATCAGAAGCAACTTCTGCTTTTTCTGTCTTTTCGTCAACTGTCTTTTCAACGATAACCGCATTTTCTGTGATTTCCATCAATTTAGCAGAAGTGAGAACTTCTACTTCATGGCTGTTTAATTCTTTCATCAATGTAGGAAGAACGGTGTTGCTTTCTTCTTTTGCAATCTGATCCATCATTTCAACGATGGTAACCTTGCATCCGCGAGAAGCCAGATATTCAGCTGTTTCGACACCGACAAGTCCACCACCGATGACAGATACCTTGCCAAATACGATTTCTTTCTTTGCAAGAACATCCCATGCACTGACAACCGTTGGAAGGTCTTTTCCAGGAACTGGGATGATGGCATTCGTTGCACCTGTTGCAACGATGACTTCATCGAAGGAAGCGTAATCTTTTTCACTAAATTCCTGACCAAGACGGAAGGTGACATCTAATTCTGGTAATACGTTGCAGTAGTAGTTGATACTACGCATCATTTCTTCTTTTCTTGGTGGAACGCTTGCAATCAATAACTGTCCACCAATCTGTAACGACTTTTCAAAAATAGTAACCTGGTGACCACGTAAAGCAGCAACACGGGCAGCTTCTAAGCCTGCAATTCCGGCACCAACGATGGCAACACGTTTTGCAGTAGCAGCAGGAGTAATCTGACGGCTTGCTTCATAACCATTTTCTGCATTTAAAACGCAGCTTAAGAACGCACGGTTTTGAATGTTGTCGGTACAACCCTTGTTACACATCATACATGTTCTGACACAACCAGCGTGGTTATCTGCACACTTATTAGCAAAATCAGGATCTGCAAGCAAAGAACGACCAAGTGCGATAATATCAGCAGAACCGCTGGTAAGTACAGCTTCAGCAGCTTCTGGTGTCACAATACGTCCTACAACGGATACTGGAATCGAAACGATTTCCTTGATCTTCTTAGAGTAAGAAACCATAAAGCCGTATGGCTGTGTTCCCATAGCAGGAATGGTATCACCCATATTTCCTGTGTGGTTTGCCTGCGCTACGTGAAGGGTGTCTACGCCAGCAGCTTCCAATTCTTTTGCAAAAATGCAAGCTTCATCAAATGGAAGACCACCTTTACCACGGAATGCATTTTCGCCGAGTGGAGTTACAATAGGAAGTTTATAATCAATCACCATATCCGGAACAACGGTCTTTAAACGTTTTACGAGTGTTAATGCAAAACGTGTACGGTTGGCAAGATCTCCGCCATATTCATCTGTTCTGTGATTTAAGATTGGAGAGCAGAGAGAACCAACCAGACGGTCTCCATGTACTTCGATACAGTCAACGCCGGCTTCCTGTGCTAAAATGGCGCAGTTTTCCATGTGCTTGATGATCTCTTCGAGTTCTTCTGCAGTTACTTCGTTTACAAAATGCTGCATATCATGATGCAATTTTGCTCTTGCTTCCTGCATTTTTCCCTGATGGAATAAATCATTTAATGCGGCAACGTTGTAATCCGGATGGAATAACTGGATTCCAAGCTTTGCACCATTTTCGTGACAAGCATCTGCGAGTCTTTTGAATCCTTCTGCCTGTGCAGGAGAAAAAAGCTTTGGTGTAGGAGAGAATGTTGCAAGAGGCGCAACGTCTCCGATTACAATATAACCAACACCACCTTTTGCGAGGCGTTCGTAAAAACGGAAACTCTGTTCACCGATAGAACCGTCTTTTTCCTCATATCCGGTTGTAAGCGGAGGGAACATCAAGCGGTTCTTAAAGGTTGTTTTTCCAACTGCGATAGGTTCTAATAGTTTCATAAGTCATACTTCCTTTCAAGTCTGTTTCATTTATTCTAATGCCTGCAAGAAGGTAAGAATAGATTCATTTAATTCTTTTCTTGCAGAAGCACTGGCAAAGTTATGGTTTGCACCTTCGATGGTCTGGTAGGTGCATTTTCCAGAATAAAGTGTTTCATATTTGTGGCAGGTAGCATCGTCTACTAAATCATCAGCGGTACCACGAACGATAAGGACAGGACCTTCGTAACCAGCAGCGGAAGAAAACGGCTCGTACTGGTATAAATCATGATTAAAAGATGTTGCAAAGCAAAGTCCTTCAATATCAGCACTTGTGATGCCTTTTGCCTCCATAGCTTCGGCGCGTTCCTTACATCCAAACCACATACCGGCGCCCGGACACATGAGAATCAATGCGTAAGGGTTTACTCTTGGAGCAGCAGTAGCGGCTGCATAGCCGCCCATGCTCTGACCGGAAAGAATTACTTTTTCCGGATCAGCAAAATCCTGCTGTTTTGTCCAATTTATAATATCTTCAATATCTTCAAGAATGCCGGTAAATGTCATATCTTCAAATTCTCCATCACTCTCCCCGTTTCCGAATAAATCGAAACGTACGCTGGCAAAACCATGCTTTGCAAGAAATCTTGCCGTTTGCGTATAACTGTTTTTGTAGCCACTCTTATTTCCAGTAAAGCCATGTACATTTACAATGGCAGGAAAACGTGAACCCTCATCTGGGATATCTACAATTCCGCGTAAAACGTGACCGGAACGATTGGTAAGTTCGACTTGTTTGATCAATGTGATTTACCTCTTTTCTAAAAATTATTCAGCGTTTGCAGCGTTTCTCTTATCTGCTAACTGATGTAACATTTCTTCTGTTTTTTCTTTGGTTAATGGATATACAAACTTTAATACAAGTACAGCTAATAAGTAACCAACAACATATAAGCCGGTATAGGTTTTCCAGAGATGTCCAGCGAAAGCGTCACTCTGTACTTCCAGATTTACGTTAAATCCAGCAATCGCAAGTGCGAAACTACTCATACTTCCAGATACTGCATTTGCAAGCTTACGGAAGAAAGTGTAAGCAGAGTAAACGATACCTTCGTTACGCTTTCCAGTCTGGAGTTCCTGATAATCAATGGCATCATTTACAAGTGCCCAGATCAATACCTGGAAACCGCTGACACCGAGATAGCAGATACCGTTGATGATGATAAAGAGCAAAGGATTCTTCATTGGGAAGAAGAATAAAATGGCAAATACAACGACAGAGAAAGTAGCACTGTACATAATCCATTCTTTTTTACCAAATTTCTTTGCAACAAACTTGATACCAACGAAAGCGATGAGTGACCAAAGGACACTTAACATACCAGAAATTGCCATGATAGCAACGTTTCCGAAGTAGTCACGGAATAAGTAGGTGTTCAGTCCGTTTACCATACCTGCTCCAACGATACCGATAAAGCTTGATAACATAACACCGAGTAAAGCTTTGTTTTTGGTGATATCTTTTAATACTTGTAAGTAATTGAGTTTTTCTTTTTCTTCTTTTATAGGTTCTGTAATGACACGTTCTTTACACCAGTTTGCTGTAATCATCAGGCAGATGAAACCGATGATGGCACAGACAGCAGCCATCATCAGGAAATGACTAGGTACTGGCTGGTTATCCTTGTAAAGGAATAATGGACCAGCGATAACGATAACCGTCATGAAAATGGTTCCACCAAGACTTCTATAGCGGGAAAGGTCTGTACGCTGGTTTACATCGTCTGTCATAACACTGGAAAGACTTCCGAATGGAACGTTGACGCAAGTGTACATAATTTCATATACAACATAAGTAATGAACATATATGCAAGACGGGCACCATATGCGAAGTTACTTACATTAACAAATCCTAACACGCAAAGAACAGCAGTTGGGAAAGCGAAAAATTTAATCCAAGGAATAAATTTACCTTTTCCGGTGTTTTTGTGGCTATCAACCAATGCACCGATGAGTGGATCGTTGATGGCATCCCACAATTTGGTCACCAACATTAAGATACCGACGTGTACTGGATTTACTTTTAATACCAATGTGTAAAAAATTGCTAGATACATAGCACGGAATTGTTCCGTACAGCAACACCCTAAATCCCCCAGAGTGTAGCCGATTTTGTCCTTCATAGAAAAAGGTCTTGTTTCTTTCATAATAAAATACCTCTCGTTTTATAATGTTTTGGTAGCTACAGTATTATTATAGAAACAAAAAAAGAGGTCACATATACAAAAATTGCTTGCAAACTATGAAAAATTGATATATCGTTAAAATTGACAAAATAAACAAAAAATATAGGGAAGGGATGTGCAAAGTGAACATATGAAGAGACAAGGATATGAAATGGAGCATGTAAAGATTGTGGAGAGCGGTCAGAGAAGTTTTGGACAAAGCAATCGTCATACCATTATTTTTGTTGTTGGCGGTGTTTCCTATTTACAGGCAGAGGAACGGAATGAGGTTTGTACGATGGAAGATCTTATTTTTATCAAACCCGGCAATCGTATCAAATTGGAATACCGTAAAAACAAATATCCGTTGGAACTATATGTTCTTTATGTTGGCGCTGACTTACTAAAAACACTTTCCGATGAACATACCGATTTGAATGCGGCGTTTGATGTCGTACCATTTCAGGTAAAAATGGTACATGCAGAGAGTGAAGCAGCAATGCTGATTAAAAATATTTCGAAAAAACTCTATGCAATGGCAAAAGAAGAACAAAAATTTGCACATGCATTATATGAGAAGAGCCAGTTGACCATTTTGCTTATTTTGGCATTGCGCTCGTCTGTGCAGGAGGACAGACAGCATAAGGTGAATAAGAAAAAACATGTGGTGATGGATGATATCTTTATTTATATTAAGGAACATTTGACGGAGGATATTACGCTGGAACGTTTAGAGGATGAATTCTATGTCAGCCGGTATCACATTGTAAGAGAATTTAAAAAAATGACCGGAGAGACACCACATGCTTATATTGTAAAGGCAAGACTTGATCTTTGCAGACGCTATATTGAGCAGGGGAAAAGCATTCGCGAAGTGTATGAACTGGGTGGATTTGGTGGGTACAACCATTTCTTCCGGGCATTTAAGAAAGAATATGGTGTGACACCTATGCAGTATTATAAGAATTTACAGATTGATCGAAGTGTGGATGAAAAATCACGCATTTCCTAATGCTGTCATATAGTAAAGAGACGATGGCTGCAGGAGAAAAAAATGGATGTGACAACACCAGGAAACATAGGATTTGCATCTTCAGGAGAACTCGAAATTGAATTATATGATAGTACTAACAGAGGACCGGTGCGTGGGGCGCAGGTGAGCATTTACCGGGCGTCAGATGGTGAGAAAATAGCAAGTTATGTTTCGGACGGAGCAGGACAGATTCCGGATATACGTGTAGAAACACCGCCGTTAGAATACAGCTTAGAATCGCAGGCAATGGGGATGCCTTATGGACAATATAATATCGTGGTAGAAGCTGCAGGGTATGAAACATTAGAACTGACAAATGCGGAGGTATTGCCGCAGGAACTGTCACTGCAGCCGGTTCCTTTGATCCCCATGGGGAGTATGACAGGAAAAACAGAAGAAATTGTGGTGCCCGGCAATACGCTTTATGTACCGGGAACACCTAAAATTCCGGAGACAGAGGTAAAACCGGTCACAGAAACCGGAGAAATCGTTTTAAGCCGTGTGGTGATTCCGGAGTATGTTATTGTGCATGATGGAGTACCATCAGATGCAAAAGCGAAGAATTATTATGTGACATATCCGGATTATATCAAAAATGTGGCATCCAGTGAAATCTATGCGACCTGGCCGGATGCTGCAATTCGTGCAAATGTACTTGCCATTATGTCATTTACACTGAACCGTGTTTATACGGAGTGGTATCGTGGCAAAGGGTATGATTTTACCATTACATCATCAACGGCATACGATCAAAAATGGTCGTATGGACGTACCATCTTTGAATCGATTTCACAAGTGGTCGATGAAATGTATACCAATTATCTGGCACGACCAAATGTCAAGCAACCAATTTTGACGCAATATTGTGATGGGAAAAATGTACGATGTCCAAAGTGGCTCAGTCAGTGGGGCTCGAAAGATTTGGCAGATCAGGGGCTTCGTACCATAGAAATTCTTCGTTATTATTATGGCAGTAATATCTATATTAGCACAGCGGAAGAAATCAGTGGCATACCGACATCCTGGGCAGGAGAACTGTCCGTGGGTTCAGAAGGAAAAAAGGTGAGCCAGCTACAGGAACATCTGAATGTGATTGCAGGGGATTATCCGGCGATTCCGCGTGTGGCTGTGGATGGTATTTATGGACCTTTGACAGCGGAAGCGGTGCGTACCTTCCAATCTATTTTTGGACTGCCGGCGACAGGTGTGGTAGACTATCGTACATGGTATAAAATCTCCCAGATCTATGTGGGAGTAACCGGTATAGCGGAATTGTAAAAAAGATACAAGTTACAGATAGAGAAAAGAGGAAAAAACATGGCAAAATGGCTCATGTATAGTAAGCGGGCAGATTTTACCGCAATGGGCAAAAAATATCAGATCGATCCGGTAGTGGCGCGCATACTCGTCAATCGCGATTTGACGGAGGATGCAGCCATTACTGCATTTTTGCATCCCAGCGAAAAAGACCTTGGGGATGGAAAAGCCTTAAAGGATATGGATGTGGCGGTCGCTCTTTTGCAAAAGGCGATAAAAGAGAAAAAAAAGATCCGTATCATTGGCGATTATGATATTGATGGGATCCAGGCGACTTATATTCTGCATCAGGGACTGCTGCGTCTGGGGGCGATCGTAGACTATGCCATACCCGACCGTATCGAGGACGGTTATGGTGTCAATATCCGTCTGATGGAAAAGTGCGTGGCTGATGGGATCGGTCTTGTCATCACCTGCGATAATGGGATCGCGGCGGCGGATGCCATCGCCTATGCCAAGGAGGCGGGCATAGAGGTGATCGTGACGGACCATCATGAGGTGCCTTACGAAATGGTCGAAGGCAAAAAAGTCTATCATCTGCCGCCGGCGGATGCCGTGGTCGATCCCAAGCGGGAGGACTGCATGTATCCGTGTAAAAAGTTGTGTGGAGCGGTCGTGGCATGGAAAGTGATCTGGGTATTATATGAAGCGGCAGGCATTGCGCGTCAGGAAGCCATGCGTTTTATGGAAAATGCGGCTTTTGCAACGATCGGGGATGTCATGGAACTGGTCGAAGAAAATAGAACGATCGTAGCCCTTGGTATAGACCGGCTGCGCCATACCAAGAATCTGGGGATGCAGACTCTGATCGCACGCTGTGATCTTGCGCCAGAGGACATCAGTGCCTATCATGTCGGCTTTGTCTTAGGTCCCTGTTTAAATGCCAGCGGCAGGCTGGATTCTGCTACAAAGGCCTTGGAACTTTTGGAGGCTGAGGATATAGAAAGCGCAGCCGGATTGGCGGAAACATTGCGCCAGTTGAATGAAGAAAGAAAGGTCATGACCGAACAGGGCGTTGCGCAGGCGATCGCCCAGATCGAGCAGGTGGCAGACGCGGATGCGCCTGTCTTAGTCATTTATCTGCCACAGGTGCATGAGAGTGTCGCAGGCATCATAGCCGGGCGCATCCGGGAACGCTATGAGCGCCCGACCTTTATTCTGGTGGATGCGGCAGACGGAAATGGGGCAAAAGGCAGCGGCAGGTCTGTCGAAGGTTTTTCCATGTATGATGAGATGTGCAAGTGCAAGGAACTTTTTAGCAAATTTGGTGGACATCCTATGGCGGCAGGTCTGTCTCTTCCGGTCGAAAATATAGATGCCTTTCGGACAGCCATCAATGCTAATACGCAGATGACAAAAGAAGAAATGCAGACAGTGATTCATATTGATGTGCCAATGCCATTTTCCTATATCCGTGAAGATTTGATTTCGCAATTAGAAATCTTAGAACCTTTCGGAAATGGGAATCCAAAGCCGGTCTTCGCGCAAAAAAATGTCTGCATCCTGCGAAAAATGCCTATCGGCAAACAAAAGCAGTTCCTGCGTCTGACCCTGCAAGGGGAGGATGGCAGTCGCATGGAAGGACTTTATTTTGGGGAGCGGACGGTATTAGAGGAGATCGAAGGCGAGCGGGGATGCATTACCATTACATATTATCCGCAGATCAATGACTTCCGTGGCAGAAGAAGCCTGCAGATCGTCATATCAAATGTCTGCTAGATGTTGCATAATACTACAAAAAAATGTAGAATACATAGTATACATTTGTGTAAGAAAATGTATGAATGGAGGTATGCGCAGGCATGTTTCATAGCAAAGAAGTGAAGCAACAGTTACAGCAGGCTGAGACGCTTGGGCGACAGGTGGAGACATACGAGGCTATGCTTCAGACGGCGGCATCGGATGTGACAGAAGCACAGATGGATGTGGATCAGTTACAGATGAGCGCGGCAAAGATGGATCGAAGCCTGACCAAGGTTGTAGGTTATGCCAAGGATACACGGGATGACCAGCAGGTCATGGAAGATGGCATACAGGAATGTGTCGAGGTCTTACGACAGGATAGTCTGCAAGTGGGACAGATCCTGGAAAAAAGTGCCAAGCATACTGATTTTTTACACCAGCAGGAGACGGCATTGACCGACCTGATGGAGCAGAGCAAGCATTATACCGGACTTGCCAAGTCGGTTTCGGAAGGCTCCAATAAAGAGACATCCGAGATCAAGCGTCTGATGGAACAGATGTCAGGCTTGGAAAAGTTTACCGGGACGATCAGTGCACTCGCCTTACAGGCAGCAATCGATGCGGGGAGACTGGGCGACGAGGGTGCGGATTTTATCCGTAGCGCAGAGCAGATCCGGTCTTTGGCAGAAGTCTTTGGCGGACAGTTATCGGACACCTTAGAGCAGGCAGAAAATCTCCAGAAGGAGATCACCGAGATGAGTGGACAGATCCATCAGTTTATTTCTTTGCTCAAGGACAACAACCGTGCGCTTAGCAAGATGGCAACGGATGTGAGCTGCTATAACGCGGGACAGACTGATACAGAGTCACCGGAGGCATCTATGGCAGGTCTGATCGAGACTTTGCAGGATTATCAGGGACGTGTGACAGATGATATCAGCAGGCAGGAGTGCATCTTGGAAGAGATGGAAAAGATCGGCACCTGTTATATGGAGCAAGAAGAGAGCACAACGCATTTAGAGCAGACGGTCGCACACATGAAGCAGACCTTTGCTGATGCCGGCGGTTCAGAGGCACAAAAGTAAAGGTAGCAATACCATTTACATATATGAGACAAATAATAAGGGGGATTATAAAATGGCAGAGCAGACATATCAATTTGCATCAGCAGATGGAGTAACACAGATTCACGGCGTCAAGTGGACGCCGGATCAGGAGCCGGTTGCCGTGCTTCAGATCGTACACGGCATGGTAGAATACATCGAGCGTTACCGTCCGTTTGCAGAATTTTTGAACAGTAAGGGGTTCGTGGTAGTAGGACATGATCATATCGGACATGGAGAGTCTGTTTCTTCACCGAAAGAATGGGGCATCATGCATGCAAAGCATCCGAGTGACATCATGGTAGAGGATATCTACAGCAACTACAAACTGACCAAAGCAGAATATCCGACACTTCCATATTTTATCATGGGACACAGCATGGGATCTTATATGACAAGAAAATGTCTGTGCGTTAAGGCAGAGGAAATGGATGAATTGGACGGAGCCATCATTATGGGAACCGGTACAGAGAGTGACGGAACCATCAATGCAGGACTTGCGTTGATTAATTTCTTATCCTTCTTCCGCTCAGATCAGTATCGCAGTACTATGGTCAGAGATATGACCTATGGTGCACCTTACAAGCAGTATGACTGCACAGGTGCTAGGCCGGAGAAGAGTTGGCTGACAAAGGATGTTGATATTGTAAAGAAATATTATCAGGATCCAAAGTGTACCTACACATTTTCCTTAGGTGCATACCGTGGACTGGTAGAGTCTACCAAGTATGACAATGATCCAAACAACATCGCAAAGATGAAGAAGGATCTGCCGATCTTCTTTGTTTCCGGTGATAGTGATCCGGTTGGAAATATGGGCAAGGGTGTTGAGGCTGCCAGAGACAAGTTCCTTGCAGCAGGCATGCAGGATGTTTCCTTGAAATTATACAAGGATGATCGCCATGAGATCTTAAATGAGACAGACCGTCAGGTAGTATATGAGGATCTGTATGCGTGGATGCAAAAGAAGATGGGAGCATAGTCCGTCTGAAAAGATAAAATAGAAGGTCCCTGCGGGAGACGTGCTGGCGTTTCTTGCAGGGATTTTTGTGTGATAGGAAATTCGCTTCAGCATCTGTCCACATCCCCAGCCCGAACTGTCGCCTACACTTTCTTACTGAGAAATGCCCAGAACTTCTTGAACGGGGCAAGGTCGCCCTGGATCTCCTCGACCTTAAGACGGTTGGCTTCGTTAAATCCTACCAGAATATCGTGGTTGGCTTCTGCCAGATAGTCCATGATACCATCAATGTCAGACTTGATATTTTTCGGACAATGAATGTACTGACGTTTGGCGGCAGTAATATGCAAGGTATAGGAAATAGAAAAGTGGTGCCACAAAAACTTATGCAGGGTAGAGTATTTGTAGATCCAGATGATCTGACTGATCGGCACGATCGCCACACCATAATTGGACGTTTCAATAAAATAATGCTCCGTGATGAACATATCTTCCGTGGCAAGCTGTGGCAGGGTTGCCAGTTCTTCCTCGGCTTCCGCTAAGATCTCGCGGGGCTTGCCATAACAACGGAGCCTCTGCACAGGTACGGAGAGCACCGGAAAGGCAATGTAGATGGCATAGCGGATGATACTGATAAAAGCATAAAGCCCGCTTAAAATATAGACCAGTTTAAAAAGTGTCGTTGCAAGATCGGTGGCATCCGGCTGTGAGATCATATAAGGTGAGATCGTGGAAGTAATGCCGTTCTGCGACCATGCCAGATCTTCCGACAGATAGAGCAGCAATTTGCTCATGGCATGGGAATTATATAGGATCTTGCCGCGGATCTTGATCTTGTCAATAGTCGGAAGTCCCTGCTGGGAGTCGTCCGGATTCAAGAGAACCATGATGCAGTCGTCGCCCATGACCGTATAGTAATAATAGCCCACCGTGCTATCCAGCCAGCGCTTGGTATAACCGGTAAAGTAGAGGTCTTTCAGCGTGATCTCGATGTAGCGGTCATTGTCTTGGTATAGTTTTTCGATATCGTCCTCACCACTGGCACTCGCCGGACGCATGAGATTGCTGACCGGATAGAAAAAGGCAAGCAGTGCCAAGATGGCTACAAAGATGATCGGCGATACAATTCTATGCTGATAGAAGGAGCGGATGCTCCTGCTGATGTAATGTTCAAAATTTTCTTTCATATGATTTCGCATACTCCAATGTCTTATTTCTCTCAGTATAAGGTTTGTACCTGATTTTTTCAAGGCGGGCAAAGACCACTTTTCGTTTGCATTTATGGATAAATGTGTTAGTATTACTTATGGTTAAAAAGGTTTACTGGACAAGTATGCCTTTTTATAGGAAAGAGGTAATATGGCAGCGTACGAAAGTTTTGCAGAGGTCTATGACCTTTTTATGGATAATGTGCCTTATGATGCGTGGAAAGACAATTTACTGGGCATCTTGGCGCGGTATAAAATTACAGAGGGGCTGGTAGCGGAACTGGGCTGCGGCACCGGCAAGATGACAAGACGGCTGGCAGAATCCGGCTATGACATGATCGGCATTGATAATTCTTATGAAATGCTTGGCATTGCCATGGAGCATCCTGCAGAGGGCATCCTTTATCTGTGTCAGGATATGCGTGCTTTTGAGTTGTATGGCACGGTCGCGGCAGTGGTCAGTGTATGTGATTCCATGAACTATATCGTGGAATATGCAGATCTGGTCGAGGTTATCCGCTTAGTCAATAATTATCTGGATCCGGGCGGTATCTTTGTCTTTGACCTGAATACGCCGTATAAGTATCGCAGTCAACTGGCGGATAATACTTTTGCCGAGAACCGCGAGCAGGGCAGTTTTATCTGGGAGAATACCTTTGACGAGACGACCGGGATCAACGAATATGACCTGACGCTCTATATTCAGGATGAGGAAGATCCGGATTACTTTATGCGATTTGAAGAGGTGCATTATCAGCGCGCCTATGAGATAGAAACGATAAAAAAGGCACTGCGTGAGGGAGGGATGGATCTGCTCGAGATCTTAGACGCAGATACCATGACGACAGTATTGGAGGAGACCGAGCGCATATATGTCATTGCAAGAGAAGTGGGAAAGAAGAGAGGATAAAAGATGAGTGCATATAAAGATTACATTGTAAGAGCAACCGCGGCAGATGATGCTATTCGTGCATTTGCCATTACATCAAAGGATCTGGTGGAATTTGCCAGAGCAAGCCACAATACCAGTCCGGTCGTTACCGCGGCACTGGGACGTATGCTTTCGGCGGCTGCCATGATGGGCATTATGATGAAGGGGGACGACGACATGCTGACCCTGCAGATCCAGGGCAACGGACCGATGAAAGGAATCACGGTCACAGCGGATGCCAAGGGACATGTCAAGGGCTTTGCCAATGTGCCGGATGTCATGCTGCCACCCAATAAGGACGGCAAATTAGATGTCGGCGGAGCCATTGATCTGGGCATCATGCGCGTGATCAAGGATATGGGCTTAAAAGAGCCTTATGTGGGCACGGTACCGTTGCAGACAGGCGAGATCGCCGAAGATCTGACTTATTATTTCGCGACCAGTGAACAGGTGCCGTCTTCAGTTGGACTTGGCGTTTTGATGAATAAAGATAATACCGTGGCACAGGCAGGTGGCTTTATCATCCAACTCATGCCTTTTACTTCCGATGAGATCATTGAAAAATTAGAGGAAAATATCAAAAATCTGCCATCAGTGACAACCATGTTATCCGAGGGCAAGACGCCGGAGCAGATCTTAGAGACCGTTCTGGCAGGCTTTGACGTGACCTTCCATGAGACAGTGGATGCGGACTTTGTCTGCGATTGCTCCGCAGAGCGTGTGGAGCGAAGTCTGTGCAGTCTTGGGGATGAGGACGTGGCAGACATCATTGCGGATGGCAAGCCGATCGAGGTCAAATGTCAGTTCTGCAACAAGGCATACAATTATACCGTGGACGAATTGATCGAGATGCGTAAGCGCAAATAAGATAAGAGAGAAGAGTATGAAAGACGGATTTATCAAGGTGGCTTGTATCACACCAAAGGTGCGTGTCGCAGATGTCACTTATAATGTAAAACAGATACAAGAGGCGATGGAAGCAAGTGCTAAGGCGGGGGCTATGATCGTGGTATTCCCGGAACTTTGCCTTACAGGATATTCCTGCCATGATCTCTTTTATCAGCGCACTTTGCTGACCCAGGCAAAGGCAGGGCTTCTTAGCCTGGCAAAAAAGACGGAAGACCTATCCGGTATCTTTTTTGTCGGACTGCCATGGGAGCATCAGGGCAAATTATATAACGTTGCAGCAGCGCTTTGCGGTGGAAAGGTACTGGGACTTGTGCCAAAGACCTATCTGCCAAATTATGCAGAGTTTTACGAGGCAAGACAGTTTACACCGGGTATGCAGGAGATCGTAAATGTCTGTCTGGAAGGACAGGAGACTGACATACCTCTGGGAACAGATCAGGTCTTTCGTTGTAGAGAGATACCGGAACTTGTCATAGCCTCCGAGATCTGCGAAGACCTGTGGACACCGTGTCCGCCATCCGGCAGGCATTGTCTGCACGGAGCGACCCTGATCGCCAATCTGTCTGCCAGCGATGAAGTGACAGGCAAGAATGCATACCGCAAAGATCTGGTGGCAATGACATCGGCACGCCTATATTGTGCCTATCTCTATGCCAGCGCGGGCGAGGGCGAATCCACGCAGGATGTCGTCTATTCCGGGCATAGCCTGATCGCGGAAAACGGCAGTATCTTAGTAGAGAGTGACCTCTTTGCGACCGGAATGGTCCTAAGCGAAATAGATGTCTATGCAATCGCTGCAAAACGCCATATGATGTCTACCTATGAGATGACAGATGCCGACTATTATGAGACCTATTTTTCTCTGCCTTTGCAGGAGACGAAACTGACACGTTTTGTAGACAAGGCACCATTTGTACCATCAGATGAGGCAAGCCTGCGTAGACGCTGCGAGGAAATCTTAGACATCCAGTCTATGGGCTTGAAGAAGCGGCTGGCACACACCGGAGCAAAAACGGCGGTGATTGGCATTTCCGGTGGTCTGGATTCGACCCTGGCACTTTTGGTTACCGTGCGTGCTTTTGATATGCTGGGACTGGATCGCAAGGGCGTAATCGCTGTGACCATGCCGGGATTTGGAACGACAGACCGTACCTATCAGAATGCGGTTTCTATGATAAAAAGTCTGGGAGCGACTTTCCGTGAGATTTCGATCCGGGATGCTGTGCTTCAGCATTTTGCAGATATCGGACAGGATGCCGAATGCCATGACGTGACTTATGAAAACGGACAGGCTAGGGAACGCACCCAGATCCTCATGGATATTGCCAATAAAGAAGGAGGCATGGTCATCGGAACCGGTGATATGTCAGAACTGGCGCTTGGTTGGGCGACCTACAATGGCGACCATATGTCTATGTATGGGGTCAATGTATCTGTACCAAAGACTCTGGTGCGCTATCTGGTTTCCTACTATGCGACCTATCTTGCCGATGAAGCATTGGCAGATGTGCTGCGCGATGTCTTGGATACCCCGGTATCGCCGGAACTCCTGCCGCCAAAGGATGGCGTGATCGCGCAAAAGACAGAAGAATTGGTAGGTCCATACGAATTGCATGATTTCTTCTTGTATCATCTGATGCGTTATGGCAGTGAGCCGAAAAAGATCTATCGTCTGGCAAAATATGCCTTTGCAGAGGATTATGACGAAGCCACGATCCTAAAGTGGCTGCATACATTTTATCGCAGATTTTTTGCGCAGCAGTTCAAACGCTCGTGTCTGCCGGACGGACCAAAGGTTGGTACGGTCAGTCTGTCACCGCGAGGAGATCTCAGAATGCCTTCAGATGCATGTGCCGAACTATGGTTAGAGCAGATCGCATCCTTATATAAATGAGCGTAGAGTAAGGGAAAGGTAATTATTATGTTAAAGTTATTTTCAAAAAAGGGTGAAGAAACGGACGCACCATCGACTGTGGAAACGAGCACAGAAGAGAAAAAGAACGTTGACAAAAAGAAGATCGCCATCATTGGTGGCAGTGTCTTAGGTGCGCTTTTGATCGTATTTGTGGGATTTGGCATCTTTTTCCAGAGCCACTTCTTTTTCCGCAGCACGGTCAATGGTGTGAAGGCTTCTGCAGCCAGTGAAACCACCATGAAGACCCGTCTGCAAGATGCGGCAAAGGGATATGATCTCACCGTGGTAGACAGCGAAGGAGACAAGGAAACACTTTCTTCCGATGAATTGGGACTCAAGATCGACATCAGCGACAAGAAGATCAAGACACTCTTGAAGAAACAGAACGGTTTCCTCTGGGTATATCGTCTGTTCGTACCGGCAGAGTATATGGATGATGCATTGGTTTCCTGTGATACCGATACGCTGGAAAAGAATGTGGCAAAACTCTCCTGTGTGACCAATCAGGATGTCAAGGCGACCGAAAATGCAAAGGTCTCCTACAAGGATGGTTCTTTTGTTATCACCAAAGAAGTCTACGGTACGGAGATCGAGGTTGAAAAATTAAACAAAAAGGTAGAACAGGCAGCCTTATCTTTGCAAAAGACCCTGGATCTGACCAAGGATAAATGCTACAAACAGCCGAAATACACCGAGGATAGCAAGGAAGTCAAGAAACTCATCAAAACTCTCAATGGCTATCTGGATACCAAGATCACTTACCAGATCGGCAGTGCGACCGAGTCTGTGCCAAAGGATACGATCGGCACATGGCTTTCCGGTGACGACGATATGCAGCCGGCATTTGATACCGAAAAAATGAAAGAATTCGTCTCTACCATGAGCAAGAAATACGATACTTACGGACAGCCAAAACAACTGGCAACACAGTATGGCGTGACCGTTACCGTACCGGGTGGCAACTACGGATGGCGTATCGACAAGGATGGCGAAGTGGCACAGTTGACCGAAGATCTCAAGGGTGGTAAGGATGTCAGCCGTGATTTCGTTTATCAGTACACAGCAGCCAGCCATGATGGCAACGATTATGGCAACTCTTATGTGGAGATCAACCGTACGGCACAGCATGTATATCTGGTCGTAAACGGATCTGCTGTTATGGATACTCCTTGTGTTACCGGAAATCCAAACAACGGTCATGTGACTCCTTGTGGTGCTTTTCGCATTACATATTGTGAGAGAAATGCGATCCTTAAGGGAGCAAACTATAGAACACCGGTATCTTACTGGATGCCGTTTAACGGAGATATCGGTCTGCATGATGCGACCTGGCAGAAGTCCTTTGGTGGACAGCGTTACCGTGAGGGCTATGGTTCTCATGGCTGTGTCAACCTGCCACTTTCGGCTGCCGGCACCATCTTTAGTTATGTGCAGGCAGGCTTCCCGGTACTCATGTATGATCTGGCAGGCACAGAGACCGTGGATTCTTTGACCCAGCAGCAGGCAGATGCCTGCAAGAATGCCATCAATGCGATCGGAAGCGTGACGGCGGACAGCGGCGCAGCCATTTCTGCAGCACGTAGTTCTTACGATGCCTTAAAAGATTCCGGCAAGGCTTGTGTAGACAACTATCAGGTATTGGTAGATGCCGAAAATGCATATGCAAATATCTGGGCTGGTATTGCACAGCAGGCAGATGCGGATGCACAAAATCAGGCAAATACAGTCATCGCATTGATCGATCAGATCGGCACACCGGTGACGGTAAACAGCAAGGCAGCCATTGACGCAGCACAGAATGCCTACAACGGATTGTCGGATGCCGCAAAGGCAAAAGTCAGCAACAAGGCAGTTTTAGATGCGGCAGTAGCAGCATATAACGCATTATAGAAAGGACAGAGGCAGATGAGTGGATGGGAGACATATGTCAGAAAAGTGGAACCTTATGTTCCGGGCGAACAGCCAAAACGTAAGGTGATCAAACTAAATACCAATGAAAATCCTTATCCACCAAGCCCTCGGGTGCAAAAGGTCTTAGATGGATTTGATGCGGAAGAACTCCGGCTATACCCGGATCCCGAAGCCGCTGATCTGATCGAGGCGATTGCTTTAGAAAAAGGACTTTCCAAAGATCAGATCTTTGTCGGTGTCGGATCGGATGATGTCCTTGCCATGAGTTTTCTGACTTTCTTTGGCAGTAACAAGCCTATCCTCTTTCCGGATATTACCTATTCTTTTTATGATGTCTGGGCAGAACTTTTCCGTATTCCTTATGTACAGATCCCTTTGCAGAAGGATTTCCGTATCTGTATCGAGGACTATAAGAGAGAAAATGGCGGGATCGTGATTCCCAATCCAAATGCGCCGACCGGGATCGCAGAGTCTTTAGATGCCATTGAGGAGATCTTAAAGACAAATCCGGACTCTGTCGTGATCATTGACGAGGCATATGTGGATTTTGGAACAAAAAGTGCGCTGGCATTGTTACCAAAATATGAAAATCTTTTGGTCGTACAGACTTTTTCCAAATCCAGATCACTGGCAGGAAGCCGTATCGGCTATGCCATGGGCAGCCCCAAACTGATCTCTTATCTGAACGATTGTAAGTACTCCTTTAACTCTTATACCATGGATCGACTGACCATACAGATCGGCAAGGCATCCATGGAGGATACACCTTATTTTAAGGAGCAGGTCGACCGTATCGTTGAGACCAGAGAATGGGCAAAAGAGCAGTTGCGGCGTCTGGGATTTACTTTTTTGGATTCCAAGGCAAACTTTATTTTTGCAAGCCATGCCAAGATGGCGGCTGCAGTTATTTTTGCGGCTTTAAAAGAAAAGGATATCTATGTGCGCTACTTTAACAAGCCGCGCATTGACAATTTCCTGCGCATTACCATCGGAACAAAAGAGGAGATGGAGCGTCTGTTTGCGGCATTGGAAGAAATCTTGCAGCAGGCATAAAAGAAGAGAGAGAGGCAGGCAATCATTTATGGATTGGTTGAATATGATTATCAATGTCATCGCTATTTTTGCAGGGCTTGGGATTTATCTGGGCGTCATGCATACCAAGTGGGGACGCGAGCATGAAGGCTATCAGTATGCCATTATGTTGGCGGCAATCTTAGCGGCATGTCTGGTTGGCGGATTGCTCCGCTTTATCTTTGGATAAAGACTTTTTGCATGAAGGGATGACACAAGTCATAGAATGACAAAAAAAGGAGAGATGAGCATGGCAGAGACTTCAAACTGTGAAATGTGCAATAATTTTGTCTATGATGACGAAGATGAATGTTATGTGTGTGATATGGATCTGGATGAGGATGATATGGTACGTTTTTTGATGGGAAATACGGCGTCCTGTCCTTACTATCAGTCCAATGACGAGTATCTGATCGTGCGTCATCAGATGTAATTTATGGATGTGATCAGCGATAAGATAGATGCATCGCTGCAACTGGCATTGCAGCTTCCTACAGAAGAACTGGAGAAATCCGGCAGTCTGTCGGCAGGCTATGAAAAAGAAAGCCAGTCATGGGAGTTGATCCTGCGTCTGGCAGGATCGGTGCAGACCTTGCGGCAGGCTTTTCCCCAGGCAAGTTTTCAGGAATTGAGCGGTGGCTATGTCACGGCACTTGTCCCAGAGGATGCGATCGAGGCGCTGGCGGCGCAGGATAGTGTGATTTATATAGAGCAACCCAAACGGATCGTAACAGGAGTGGCACAGGGCGTGCGTGCATCCTGTATATGGCCGTTACAACAAGAGATGACCCCGGTAGGACCTTTGTCTGGCCGGGGGATTTTTGTCGCCATTATCGATTCGGGCATTGATTATTTTCACCCGGATTTTCGCAATGCGGATGGAAGCAGCCGGATCGCATGGCTTTTTGCGGATGGAAAAGAATACAGTAAGGCGCAGATCGATCAGGCGCTGGCAGCGGAGGATCGCACGTCGGCACTTTCTTTAGTACCGGTGACAGATCCGTCCGGGCATGGTACCCATGTGGCAGGGATTGCGGCAGGAAACGGCAGGGCATCCGGGGGGAGAAACCGGGGAGTGGCATATGAAAGTCCCCTGATCGTCGTAAAACTAGGGACAGCCCGATCCGGTGGATTCCCTTTGACCACACAGTTGATGGAAGCAGTGGAGTATGTCAAGCGAAAATCCATAGAGGAAAGGAAACCGGTGGCGATCAATATCAGTTTTGGAAATAACTATGGATCCCACACAGGAACATCGCTTTTGGAGACTTATCTATCCCAGGTGGCAAATCAGTGGAAGATGGCGATCGCGATCGGTACCGGGAATGAGGGACAGGAGGCATTGCATCAGCAAGGGAGACTGTCTGCATTCAGACAGGAATTAAGAATCGAACTGGCAGTGGATGTCTATGAGACCAGTGTCAATCTGCAATTTTGGAAACGCTATCAGGATGTTGTGGATTTGGTGCTTTTGGCACCGGATCAGAGTCAGGTTTTCCGTTTTTTAGATAGTGAGCAGGGAGTCGGGGAAGGGCAGATCGCATCTTATGTATGGAACAATACAGAGATTCATGTTTTCTTTGACGCACCAAGTCCCTACCAGATTTATCAGGAGATTTATTTTGCATTTTTGCCAAGGACAGATTATGTGGATGCTGGCATCTGGACGATCAGGCTCTTGCCTCGGCGGATCAAGGATGGCTCTTATGCTCTTTGGCTGCAGACGGGGGGAAGTCTGAATGAAAATACCGGCTTTTTACAGGCGAGTGAGGAAACGACTTTGACGGTGCCGTCGACTGCCGACAAGGTCATTTCGGTGGGAGCATATGACAGCAGGAGAAATCAGTATGCCTCCTTTTCGGGGAGGGGATTTGCTTGGGTGACCGGGGAAGTCAAGCCGGATCTGGTGGCACCGGGTGTGGATATCACATCCTGCGCGCCGGGCGGTGGTTATGTGACGAGAAGCGGCACTTCCATGGCAACACCTTTTGTGACCGGTTCGGCTGCCTTGATCATGCAGTGGGGGATTCTGGAAGGGAATGATTCATATGCCTATGGGGAAAAGTTGAAGGCATATCTTTTGCGTGGGGCGCTTCCCTTGCTGGGAGAGCCTATGCCATCTGAGAGGACAGGATGGGGAAAGTTGTGCTTAAGGGATAGTCTGGAATAAGTAAGGATGGTTTTTTCGCGGCAGTCGCGTTATAATAAACATAATATTGACGTGATATCGTGGGGGAATTTATGCAGAGTTTTGTGGATAAGATCAAAAGTTTTTTCAATGTGCGTACCAAGGGTATGCGGCTGGTTCTATTTAATGTGATGGTCGTGGTCGCAGTGCTGGGCGGAGTATTTTCTATTATCATGGCAATAGCATCGCTATTGCCGGTACAGCCGGTGCCGATCTTTATTGTGGCAATTCTGATCGCTGCCCTTCCTTTTTATCTGGCAAATTATAAGGGGCGGCTGGGTGTAGCCTCCAATTTTATGGTTATTGTGAGTTGCTTCTTTTTATTTCCTGGCATCTTTTTCTCCCAAGGCGGTATTGAAAGTGGAATGTCCAGTTGGTTTGCGCTGGGAATCTTATTTATTTTCCTGCTTTTGGATGGCGTAAATTTTGTTGTTATGTTGTCTTTGGATGCTATCGTTATCATCGGTTGTTATTGGCTCTCTTACAAATATTCACAATTGGTGCACGGGCAGATGCTGCGGGCAAGTTTTTTCCTCGATGTGGTTCAGAGTATCTTTGTCACGACGGTGGCGGTAGGTCTGATCGTCAAGGTGCAGGCATGGATGCAAAAGCAGCAGGATAGCATCGTGGAGGAGAAAAACAAACTTCTGGTGGAAGTGACGCAAAAAGCAAAGCATGCGCAGAGAGAGGCGGAGATCGCCAACCATTCCAAGAGCAATTTCCTTGCAAATATGTCGCATGAGATCCGAACACCGATCAATACGGTTCTGGGCATGGATGAAATGATCCTGCGTGAGACCAGGGAAGATAATACCAGAAGTCTGGCACAGGATATTCGGACTTCAACGGAATCCCTGCTTGAGATCGTCAACGAGATCTTGGACTTTTCCAGAATTGAATCCGGTAAGATGGAATTGATGGCAGATGATTACGAACTGTGTGATGTGTTACACGATACCGTGACGGTATTCGGTCTGCGTGCTAAGGAAAAGGGCTTGTATCTGCATATCCATGTGGATGAGAAACTGCCTGCCATGTATCGGGGAGATTCCCTGCGCCTGCGCCAGATCATCAATAATATCATGAGCAATGCCATCAAATACACCGGAGAGGGCGGTATCAATTTTTCCGTGACCGGGCACCAGGAAGAAGATTCGGAAGTCCTGCATTTTGAGATCGAAGACACCGGAGCGGGGATCCGGGAGGAAGACCTGCATCGTCTTTTTGAGGCATTTGAGCGTATCGACGAAAAGACCAACCGCAACATCGAGGGTACGGGACTTGGTATGGCGATCACGGCAAATCTTTTGCATATGATGGACTCTAACCTACAGGTCAGGAGTGTCTATGGGCAGGGATCTACCTTTTATTTTGATCTAAAACAGCGTGTCAAAGATTGGACCCCGATCGGGCATTTCCAGATCAAGGATAAAAAGAATGCAGACAACAGCAAAGAGCAGCATTTTACTTTTCTGGCGCCAAATGTGCATGTTCTCCTTGTGGATGACAATGCCATGAACCGCAAGGTCTTTTGCAAACTGCTCAAGCATACACAGATCCAGATCGACGAGGTGGACAATGGCTTTACCTGTCTGGAAATGGTCAAAAAGCGCCATTATGATATCATTTTTTTGGATCATATGATGCCGGAACTGGACGGTGTCGAGACTTTTTCTTATATGCAGAGCATGCAGGAGAACCGCTGCAAGGATACGCCGGTCATCGTACTGACGGCAAATGCCATCATCGGTGCCAAGGAGCAGTATATGCAGATCGGTTTTACGGACTATCTGTCCAAACCGATCGATTCCCATCGCTTGGAAAATCTGATCGTAGAGCAACTGGCACTCCACAATATCCATGTGGAGCCTATAGAACTTTCCGGCAATAACTCGGAAGTCTACGGTGAAAAAAATCACGAAGCCTTACAGGAACTGCCGCAGGTGGAAGGCTTTGACTGGGAATATGGGCTCTTGCATTTTCTGAATGCGCAGATGTTGTGGGAATCCGTGGAAGATTTTTATAATGGCTGTGAGAGCGCTGTTGCGGAACTGGATCTTTTATATCAGGATATTTCCGGCCCTAAGGGGATAGATGCCTATCGGATCAAGGTGCATGCCCTAAAGAGCAATCTGGCGTTGATCGGAGCCATGCAGGCATCCGCGCTTGCCAGGATCTTAGAATATGCGGCAAGAGACGGCAAGGAAGAACGTCTGCGACATCTGCATGGCGTTTTGATGGAAGAAGTCGAGGCTTGCAGGCAAAATCTTTCGGTGCATATGCAGCCGTTAGAAAAGAAACCCAATATGACAGATAGAGCATGGATCCTTGGTATGCTTTCTATGTTATGTGCCGATGCGGAAAATCTGGATTATGACGGCATAGATCAGATCATGCAGATCCTGGAGGGCTATGCCTATGAGGAAACTTTGCAGGTAAGGATCGATCAACTGGCGGCTAGTGTCAGAAATCTGGATCTGGATACCAGTATTGCGATCTGTGAGCAGATGAAAGATATACTGGAAAAGGGCAAGGCTGCCACTTGACATGTGGGGCGCATGAGTATAACATGAGATAGGACTTGGTGTTTGATGCAGGGTATCGGACATTATAAAATAAAAGATAAGAGGTCAAGCGATGAAAAAGGTTGAAGACTACATAAGAAGTATTCCGGATTTTCCGGAGGAAGGCATTATCTTCCGTGATGTTACAAGTATTTTGCAGGAAGCAGATGGACTACATTTGGCAATCGATGAGATGATCAAGTTGCTGGATGGCGTGGATTTTGATGTGATCGCAGGAGCAGAGTCCAGAGGATTTATCTTTGGTGTGCCGATCGCCTATGCGCTGAACAAGCCATTTGTGCCGGTTCGTAAGGCTGGTAAACTGCCATGCGCTACCGTATCCAAGACATATGATCTGGAGTATGGTTCTGCAACGATCGAGATGCACAAGGATTCTATCAAGCCGGGACAAAAGGTGGTATTGGTAGATGATCTGATCGCGACCGGTGGAACGATCGAGGCTGCTGCACAACTGGTAGAAGAACTTGGCGGCGAGGTTGTCAAGATCGTATTCTTGATGGAACTTGCAGGACTTCACGGCAGAGATAAGTTGGCAAAGTATGATGTCGCATCTGTTGTGACCTATGAGGGTAAATAAAAGACAGGCTTTTGAAATGACAAGAGGCATGCTGCGTGCATGCCTCTTTTGCTTTTTGTGTCTTCTTATTCTGCCTGTAAGCGTTCGATTAGAGGGATGACCTTGGAAAGATCGCCAGCCCAGTCATAAAGCAGTGGCTCAATGTCCGGTGTCGGCATGGTAAGATCCGGGATCATGACGGTAATACATCCGGCATCATGTGCCGAACGGATCCCGTTAGGCGAATCCTCCAGAGCAAGACAATGCGCCGGATCCGCGCCCAGTTCCTTGCAGACATGCAGATAGACATCCGGGTGAGGCTTGCCCTGTTTTACCATGGAAGCACTGATCACGGTATCAAAAGCGTTTTCCAGTCCGACTGTCTTTAAACGTTCCAAAGCGCGATCCAGTTTGGTGGCAGTGGCAACAGCCGCCCGGATCTTGTGGTCTTTGAGATAGGTCAGCAGTTGGTCTAAGCCCGGTTTTGTCTCGATACCTTCTTTTTCCATGAGATCCAAAACCAGTTTTGTGTTGTATTGGTGCACGGTCTCAAAGGAGAAATCCTCCCCGTAGCGGCTGCCCCAGAGTTTTTGTGCATCCGCGTGATTGAGGCTTCGTTGCATCAGGGCATCTTCTCTGGTAAAATCAGGATAACCGCAGGCGGCAAAAGCGAGTGGCCAGGTGCGGTTATAAAATTTTTCGGTGTCTGTAATGGTTCCGTCCATATCAAAGATTACGGCATCTAATTTCATGAAGATCTCCTTTTTCGTAGCGTAAATGATTTCGTTCGCGGAACAGTATAGCACAGGAGACGGATGAGGACAAATAGTATGAAGTATTTCGGGATTTCCTTTTTAGATAAATTTCATTGCAGCAAGGGGGTATGCCCCAAGACTTGTTGCAAGGGCTGGCAGATTTTGGTGGATGCGAAAACGATGGAAAAGATAGAGCAGGAGCCGGCAGACCGTAGAAAGACTCTCCTGCGAAATATCAAAGGACAAAAGACAGACAGCCCCCAGATCAGAAAGCGTTTGGGATCCTGTCCCTATCATACCGGGGAGGGATTGTGCGGTTTGCAGCAGGAGGGCAGGACGGATCTGATGCCGCGTGTATGCAGGGAATATCCGAGGCGCACGATCTCTTATGAAGCATTTGCGGAGATCGCCTTAGAACTTGCCTGTCCGGAGGTGGCACGCCTGTTTTTAGAGGAAAAAGAGCCGCTTTCCATGCTTCCTTGGCAAAAGGAAGAAAGAGAGATCCTTTGGAAGATAGGCAATGAGGATCTTCCTTTTTTAGAATTTTTACAGGAACTGCGTCAGACTATGGTGGATGAGGCACAGACGCAGGAGCGTTTTGACGTCGCACTTTTATACCGGCAATACCGGTGCTTCGATGCCATGCATGAGCATCTGATGCGTGATAAGCGTGCTGAGGCAAATGCCGTGTTAGATGCCTATAGGAACCGGTGTCAGGAAAGCAGGCGGGTAGGAGAACAGGAGGATTTGGATGCAGGTGCACCAAGGCAGATGTTATTTTTCCCTATGGATCTGGTAGATAAGGTCATTGCGCATCAGTTGGATCTGCCAAATCTGGCGGTCAACAACGCTTACCTGAAAAAATGTATCCGGCTTTATTATCGTCTTTGTAATGGTAAGACGGCAGAGGAAGCAGGAGCCTTTTTTGAAAAGATCTGGCAGGAAATGGAAGAGGAAATGCCGGGAACTTATGACAAATACCGCAAGTATTACATATACTATCTCTATGAAATGCTCTTATGTGTCTATGAGGATTATCATCTGCTCAAGACCATTCTCTTGGGCAATATGTATCTGGAACTTTATATGGTCATGGATGCGATCGCCTGGCTGGATTGTAAGAAGCATAAAGTGACCTATGATCTGGATCTGCAGGTAAGAACCCTATCTTCTTTGGAGCGGCGGATGCGGCACAATACGGGGGTGACGGATGGAATCCTTAGCAGGGTACGAAAAGATTTTTTGTAAAAATCCTTATAAAAAATTCTTGACAGAGGGACAACATTGGAGTATAAATAACATATATTTGAGAAACCGTTGAACAAGAGAAGTACTATCTTGGAACATTCACAGAGAGTCATCGTTGGTGGAAGATGGCAATGCAAAAAGTTAGGAATGGACTTGTGAGGGCATGCCTGAAATGATCTTTTCAGAGTAGGGGATGACGGGAACCAGACTCGTTACTAAACTGGCACGTATGATGGTATGTGGAATGAGAGGGTTGCATAGCAGCCAATTTGAGTGGTACCGCGATAATGATTTTATTACCGCCTCAGAGTTTTTCTGGGGCGGTTTTTTTATTATCCTATTTACCAGTCCAAATTCCGAATCCGATTCATACATCATTCAAAGAATGGCAAATGTCTTTGAAAAAGTATTGAATTCTAGGAGGAAAAGAAAATGAAGAAAAGAATTGTAGCAGGAATGATGGTAGCAATGATGGCAATCGGAGCAGTAGGTTGTGGAAACGCAAGCAGTGACAGCAAGAAGTCATCCGACACAGAGTACACGATCGGTATTGCCCAGTTTGCGGAGCATGGCTCTTTGGATAATTGCCGTGAAGGCTTTTTGGAGGGGCTGAAGGAAGAAGGTATTGTTGAGGGCGAGAACCTGACAGTCCTTTATGACAATGCCCAGACCGATACCGGTACAGCAAGCACGATCGCAGACAACTATGTTTCCAAAAAGGTCGATATGATCTGTGCCATTGCAACACCTTGTGCCATGAGCGCATACAATTCTGCAATGAATACAGAGATCCCGGTTGTTTATACGGCAATCTCCGATCCGGTCGCAGCGCAGCTTGCAGATGATGACGGAAATTCCGTAGGAAATATCACAGGAACATCCGATGCACTTCCGGTCAAGGAACAGTTAGAGATGATCCGCGAACTGATGCCTGATGCAAAGAAGATCGGTATTATCTACACCACAAGCGAGACAAATTCAGTCAGCACCATTGAAACTTACAAGGAATATGCACCGGATTACGGATTTGAGATCGTAGAGACCGGTATCAACACCATCGCTGATGTGGATATGGCAGCAGCAGACATGGTAAGCAAGGTAGACTGCATTACCAACCTGACAGACAACACCGTAGTCAGCGGTTTACAGACCGTACTTGAGCATGCAAATCAGGCAAACATTCCGGTATTCGGTTCCGAAGTAGAGCAGGTAAAGAATGGATGTCTTGCAGCAGCAGGTATCGACTACAAGAAACTGGGTATCCAGACCGGAAAAATGGCAGCAAAGATCTTAAAGGGTCAGGCAAAGGCTTCTGAAATGCCATTTGAAAAGATCACAGACCCAAGTTACTACGCAAACACAGAAGTGGCAGATAAGTTAGGTATCGATTTACCAAATACATTTACCGAAAAAGCAGAAGTATTTGATACGATCACAGTAAGCGAGGAATAAAATGACTTTAGTTATCAGTGTTTTTGAACAAGGTATGATCTACGCGATCATGGCACTTGGTATGTATATCACATACAAGATCCTGGATTTCCCGGATATGACAGTAGATGGAAGTTTCCCTTTGGGGGCTTCCTTGTCTGCTGTTTTGATCTCACAGGGCATGAACCCATATCTGACCCTTCTTCTTAGTTTTGCAGCAGGACTTATGGCAGGGACGATCACAGGACTCATTCATGTAAAATTAAAGGTGCGGGATATTTTAGCCAGCATCATCATGATGACGGCGCTTTATTCGGTCAACCTTCGTATTGCGGGAAAGGCAAATCTGCCGATCTACAATTATGACAATATTTATAACAATAGTCTGACCAATCATTTGCTTGGCGGTGCCCTGTCGCCTTATAAGAATTTGATCATCATTGCGATCATTGTCGTGATCGTAAAATGTGTGCTGGATTGGTATTTAAAGACAAAATCCGGTTATCTTTTAAAGGCAGTCGGGGACAACGAAACACTGGTGACTTCGATGGGGATTGACAAGGGCAAGATCAAGATCTTAGGACTTGCCATTGCAAACGGTCTGGTTTCCCTCAGTGGCTCCATGTTCGCCCAGCAGCAGCGTTTTTTTGATGCATCTATGGGTGTTGGAACCGCAGTCATTGGTCTGGCATCGGTCATCATTGGAACAGCACTTTTCGGACAGATCAGCGTTTTTGGATTTTCTATCAGCGTGATCCTGGGATCCATCCTTTACAAGGGCTGTGTGGCAGCAGCCATCCGTATCGGACTACAATCCACGGACTTAAAACTGGTAACGGCAGTCTTATTCCTCTTGATCCTGGTACTTTCCTCAAGGATCGAGAAATATCAGGGCAGAAAGCGTAGAAAGGAGCGGGCATGATCGAATTAAAGCATATTCACAAATATTATAATGCAGGCTCCGTCAGCGAGATGTGCCTGTTTGACGATTTCAATCTGACGATCCAGGATGGAGAATTTGTTTCCATCGTCGGCAGTAACGGTTCGGGAAAGACTTCCCTTTTAAATATCATCTGTGGCAGTATCGGTGTGGATCGGGGGCAGATCCTGATTGGGGGCGAGGATATCACAAGGCAGAAAGATTATCTGCGCCATCGCAGTATCGGGCGTGTCTATCAGGATCCTTCCAAGGGTACTTGCGGGCATATGACTATCTTGGAAAACATGGCACTTGCGGACAATAAGGGTAAGCCATACAATCTGGGTATGAGCGTCAAAAAGAGCCGGGAGGATTACTACCGGGAGTTGTTGCTTCCGCTGGGACTTGGGCTGGAAGATAAGATGCGTACGCAGGTTGGTTCCCTCTCCGGCGGACAGAGGCAGGCAGTGGCACTTTTGATGGCGACCATGACACCGATCGACATGCTGATCTTAGATGAGCATACGGCGGCATTAGACCCAAAGACAGCAGAGATCATTATGGAACTGACGGGTAAGATCGTAGCCGAAAAACATCTGACCACCATGATGGTCACCCACAATCTCCGTTATGCAGTGGAATATGGTGACCGGCTTTTGATGATGCATCAGGGGCAGGCGATTCTTGATAAGTCCGGGAAGGAGAAAAAGGATCTTGCAGTTGACGATATCATGGGTGTATTTAACGAGATCAGTGTGGAGTGTGGTAATTAATGGTAGAAGAATTGGCAGTCAATGCTGTAGAAAAGAAATTGGATATGCAGGCATCCATTTTGGTGGGAAACTATGAATATTATTATGCCTGTGGAAAATTAAAAGGTCTGATGGATCTGGCGGTGGATGAGAAAACCGCACCGCTTGTCATGAAGGAGATCGTGGATGAAGCCTTAGCGTCTTATACACCGGATGAAGAGACTGAGCCGGTCAAGGCTTATCTGAAAACCTTGCTCCTGCGCTACCGTCCGGCGGATGAGTACGATGCCCAGATGGCAGACCTCTTTCGCCAGGGCAGGGATGGCCACTAGGGACGTTCCTTTTGCCACAAGGAGCGTCCCCTTTGGCATCTATATTTTTCACTCCCAGAGTATAGTGAAAACTCTGGAAAGTGCATCTCCATTATCCTATTAACTCACGCCGTAATCTTTCCAGGTGACTTCAATCTGGTCACCTTTTCACCCAACCTGTTTGCCTGATTTTCAGGATAAGTATCAAAGTAAGATTTATGTTGAACTGCGCGCTTCTTCTCAAAGTATGGGATTTTCGCCCAGATCATAGATGGCGCGCCGACAGTTAGCAGATACAGCGGTCCCCAGATGAGCGACTGGATCGTGTGCCCGTATTCATGCACCGCAAACATTTGAGAAAAAGCTTCCTCGCTATAATTTCCCTTTTCATGTTCATAATAGAAAAATGGATCATCAGAAACAAAGATGAATAAGCCAAGTGATAGACTCGCTTTTAACTTCCATGTAGTACAGATTGCTCCATGGAAATTTTTATGCGGGCAGTCACGGTTTTTTAGAAAAATAATAAAGCCCGCCAAGGTTTGTGGAAAGCCCCAAGTCAGTTGCAATATCGTATATAAAATCTTTTTCATTATTCCCTCGCTGGAGTCATCCTATTTGATTTTTACAATCATAAGAGTAACATTTTTTATTCATATGTTCAAATGCATATTTCCCCTCATATTTACACACGCTATCCTATAGAAAAATAACGAAAACATGGGAACGAGCCAAAGGGGACACTCCTTGTGGCAAAAGGAACGTCCCTGTGGCGAGGAGGATAGTATGCAAATACAAATGGGGGCGGACAGTCTCTGTCTGCCGAAGCCGGTTTATATCATGCAGACGGCATCTGTTGTTGGAAAATTGGAAGGAGAGGGACCACTGGGGGATTGTTTTGACATGATCTGTACGGATGACCGATTTGGCGCGGATTCCTGGGAACGTGCGGAAAGCGAGATGCAAAAAGAGTCGCTGACGCTGGCACTGGGTAAGGCAGGGATGGACGGAGAGCAGTTGCGCTATCTCTTTGCGGGCGATCTTTTGGGACAGACCATTGCATCCTCTTTTGGCTTGATGGAGTTTCAAAGACCGTTTTTCGGTTTGTATGGTGCCTGCTCGACGGTGGGAGAAGCCTTATCTTTGGCAGCCATGAGCGTTGCGGCAGGCTATGCTGATCTTGTTGCTGCGGTCACTTCCTCACACTTTGGCGGAGCAGAGCGGCAATTCCGTTTCCCTATAGAATATGCCAACCAAAGACCACTTTGTTCGACATGGACGGTCACAGGCAGCGGTGCTTATATTTTGGGAACGGTTAAATCCGGGGCAAAGATCACAGGCATCACAACGGGAAAGATCATGGATCTGGGCATCCGGGATGCACAGAATATGGGGGCTGCCATGGCTCCTGCAGCATCTGCCCTCATTTTAAACCACATGAAAGATTTTGAGCGGAGTCCCAAAGATTATGATGCCATCATCACGGGTGATCTGGGAAGTGTGGGAAGCGAGATCCTGGCAGAACTTTGCAGTATCGGTGGATGCGACATCACAGACAATCACTATGACTGTGGCATGGAGATTTTTGATGCAGACGAGCAGCACACCTGTGCGGGAGGCTCCGGCTGTGGCTGCTCAGCGGTCACGTTGGCATCCTATTATCTGCCCCGTGTCATATCCGGCAAATGGAAACGGATCTTATTTATTCCGACGGGAGCGCTCTTATCTCCGGTCAGTTTCAATGAGGGCAACAGTGTACCAGGCATTGCTCATGGTGTCGTGATCGAACATGAGGAGGTGGCATGATGGACTATGTAAAAGCATTTGTCATTGGCGGTCTGATCTGTGCCATGGTACAGATCTTAATGGAAAAAACAAAAATGTTGCCGGGGCGTATCATGGTACTTCTGGTCTGCACAGGAGCACTTTTAGGAGCCATCGGCATCTATGAACCTTTTGTGGAATTTGCAGGCGCAGGTGCATCAGTGCCCCTGCTTGGCTTTGGCAATGTCTTATGGAAAGGCGTCAAAGAAGCCGTGGAAGAACAGGGATTCTTAGGAACTTTTGTAGGTGGGCTCAAGGCCGGGGCTGTGGGGATTTCGGCGGCACTCATCTTTGGTTATCTGGGAGCCCTGATCTTCCCACTCAAGCGAAAACGATAAAACGCATAGGACTAGGTATAAAAACAGAAAATCCAAGCCATACTATAAATGCCTTGCAAGGAACGAGGTAAATTGTGTAAAGGAGAATATCGCGATGAAAAAAGGAAAACTTCTGCTGGTATTGGCACTTTCGGTATTGGCACTCGCTACTTTTGTAGGTTGCGGAACTAACAAGAACACAACCGACAATAATAAGAACGAAACGCAGAATGTCAACGACGCGACCGGAGGCAACAAGAAGGACACAAGTGATGACACAAAGACGGAGGACAATGGCGGCGGCATCATTGATGATGTTGTCGATGGTGTAGGCGACGGCGTTAAGGATGTGACCGACGGCGTATCCGATGGTGTCAAAGATGTGACCAATGGTGTGGAAAATGCCACAGACAATATGACAGACAACAATAAAACGACCAAACCAAACAATACAAATGCCAATTAAGGAATAAGAAAAGGAACACCGGTCTTTATAATCAAAGAGGCGGTGTTCCTTTTATTTACTACTTATATCCTTTCTAGCATAACTTTTGTCTGAATAGGTTATTTTACATGGAAATCCTTTGTATGGGAAGGTTTTTATTGGAATTGTTTCCGGTATTCTGCCGGCGAGCATCCGTGGAGTTGACGGAATTTCTTGTAAAAAAAGGTGATATTTTCATAACCGGCCTGCAGGGCAATGTCTGTGACAGGAAGATCGGAGTTGCTTAAAAGTCTTGTGGCAAGCATCATCCGCTGTTCTTGAATAAGCGACTTAAAAGTTTTTCCTGTGTGTTTGTGGATGTAACCGGACAGATAATTGGGATTCATGTGGAAAAATTCTGCGGTACTTTTTAGGGTGCAGTTGCGGTAGTTGCCTTCAATATAACGAAGGATGGAAAGAATTTCATTGTGTTCTGATGCATCCCGGATGGATTCGTCCTTATAAATGTCGGAAAGTTCCAAAAAGATCAGGGTCGTAAGGCTGTCCAGATAGTCATTATAATGGATACTTTTGTCGTAGTATTCACACAGAAATTCCCGCATAAAAACGGAAAGCCTGCGATTGTCGGCCGATTTAAAATGGATATAACCGTTTTCCCTATTTTCATTGTTAAGCGAGGCAATCAGATAGTGGGCGAGAGAACCGCTGTCTGAAAAACGGTTAAAAAAATTCGTTTGCAGATAATTACGGCTCAAAAGGAGGTTTATCAAAATATCATCGTGACCACATGGGGCGCAGGAATGGGAAACATTGTAGTTTATCAGTATACATTGCCCTTGAACCAGAGAAATCTTTTGACCGGCAATGGTGAGATCGGCGTGACCGGAATACATATATGCCAGTTCCATCCAGTTATGCGCATGGGGAAGTACCGCATGATGACGATCCTGCTTGGATGCAATAACACCATCGGCAGAAATTATCATATGTTCTGTAAAAGCCTTAGAATCCTCTATGTAGGGGAAAGAGGTCATATGTAAGAGGATCTCGTTAAAAGCCGTAAGATTAAAGGTGGCGCTGGGATCCTTTTCATAGTCGTTTTCCTGTCGTAAAAATTCATCAAGATGTTCCGGTGTCATGTGCTGTCCTCCTGTCTATCTTATTATTTCATAACATAAATGTGAAGTTTGGTCAATACAATGGCTAAGTTCAGAGATTACAGAGGAATTAGGAGATTCGTATAATCTAAAATAAGATAAGTATATTTTCGAGAAAATTTGTCTTGAAACATAGGAAAACGAGGAGGATAGGCGATGAGTCAAACAATTGAGAGAATTTTAAACGATCAGCATGAAAATTACATTCTGCCATTCTTTTGGCAGCATGGAGAGGACGAGGATACGCTCCGTGATTACATGAGAGCGATTGATGAAGCAAATATTGGAGCGGTCTGTGTGGAGAGTCGTCCACATCCGGATTTCTGCGGTGACAAATGGTGGCAGGATATGGATGTGATCCTGGACGAGGCGAGAAAACGTAACATGAAGGTGTGGATTCTGGATGACAGCCATTTCCCAACTGGCTTTGCCAACGGAGCCATGAAGGACCAACCGCTTTCTCTGGCCAGACGTAGTATCTGCTGCCAGAAGTATGTTTTGAAAGCAGGGGAGGTCTTGTCGCTGGATGCAGACCAGGTGAAACATCCGGATGAGAAGAAGCCTGGGGATGTAGAAAAACAGATTGCCATGATGTTTGGCGGCAAGGATGAAAGCAAGCCGCAATCGTCATTTGCAGATGATAGACTGCTTGGGATATCCGTACATTTTTCGGATGGACGGGCAGAAGATCTGACAGGACTTGTTGCAGAAGACGGCACGTTCACATATACACCACAGGAAGATGGCGTTTTGTACAAGATGAACACCACAAGAAACCGTGGTCCACACCCGGACTATATCAATATGACGGATGGTGCATCCTGCCGGGTGCTGATCGATGCCGTCTATGAAAAGCATTGGGAGCACTATGCAGATGATTTTGGCAAGACGATCGCAGGATTTTTCTCAGATGAACCGGAACTCGGTAATGGTCATCTGTATGAACTGCACCATGAGATGGGCATTGGTTTTGATATGGACTACCCATGGGGACCGGAATTGGAGGCGGCTTTAAAGGCGCAACTGGGTGCAGATTTTGCCCGAAAACTGCCTTTGATCTGGGAGACTGAGGGCGATGAGAGTCAGCGCGCAAAAGCTAGATATACATATATGGATATACTGACACGACTGGTAGAGAAGAATTTTTCTTACCAGATCGGTGATTGGTGTCGCGACCACGGTGTGCAGTACATCGGACATATCATTGAGGATAACGGACAGCACTGCCGGACAGGTTCTACGTTAGGACACTACTTCCGGTCACTTTTTGGACAGGATATGGCAGGCATTGATGATATCGGTGGACAGGTATATCCACAGGGCGAAGATGATAATTATGACCTTGGTGTATTTCAGGTAAGAAATGGTGAGTTTTATCACTTTATGCTTGGAAAATTGGCAAGTTCGCTGGCAGCATTGGACGAGAAAAAGCATGGAAATGCTATGTGTGAGATCTTTGGAAACTACGGATGGCAGGAGGGACTTCGTCTGGAAAAATATCTGGCAGATCACTTTATGGTGCGAGGTGTCAACCACTATGTTCCGCATGCCTTTAGTGCAGCACAGTTCCCGGATCCGGACTGCCCACCACATTTCTATGCACATGGACACAATCCGGAGTATAAGGCATTTGGACCATTGATGGTTTATATGAATCGTGCCAATGAACTGATTTCCGGTGGCAGACATGTGGCACCGGTGGCTTTGCTCTATCATGGAGAAGGTGAGTGGACAGGAAAGGTTCTGCCGGATGAAAAGGTGGCAAGAGCCCTCGCGGAAAATCAGGTGGAATTTGATTTTGTCCCATTTGATGCTTTTTCAGACAAGGAAACATATCATACAAAGATCGAAACTGGCAGTTTGCAGATCAATACACAGAAGTATCAGGCAGTTCTTGTACCGTATATGCAGTTTATGGATGCAGCATTTGTATCAGACGTAAAGAAACTTACCGACGCCGGTCTGCCGGTATATTTTGTTGATGGGAAGCCGGAGGGAGTGTTTGATGGAGAAATATCAGAGCAGGTTTTGGAAGAGAATCTCGCGGACGCAGAGATCATAGGCTTGGCTGACATCGCGGAGAAGACAAAAGAAGTGGCTGATATTACCATAGCACCGCAGGATTCCTACATCCGTTATTATCATTATATTAAGGAAGACGGCATGCAGATCTACATGCTGGTCAACGAAGGAAAGGAAGTTTACGAGGGAAGTCTTGATCTGGTGCAGGAAAAAGAAAAGACAATTTCTGTCTATGTATATGATGCATGGGAGCAAAAAATCTATGCAAGTGATGATAAGGATGGAAAAATCAGCCTGAGACTTGCTCCGGGCAAGAGCCGTTTCCTATTGCTGGCTCAGGATGCAGGGACGGATCAAATGCTTGCTGGTGCCGTGACGGAAGAGACTGCAATTGCAGATGAAGCCAAAGAACTGGCACCTCTGCATACATGGAAACGAAGTACCGTAAAGAGTATCGACTATCCTGCATTTTCCGATGCCGAAGAAGTATCCTTCCCGGATGATTATGCCAAGGTAGATCCGGAATTTTCCGGTTGGATTCGATATGAGAATACACTAAGGGCAGAGGCCGGAAAGAGATACTGGCTTGAGATTACGGATGCCTTTGAGACTGTGGATGTCTATGTCAACGACAAGCATCTGGGACTGCAGATCTTTGCCCCTTATGTATTCGACCTGTCAGATGCCTTGGCAGCAGGCGAAAATAAGATCCGCATTGAGGTCGCAACAACACTGGAACGCCAGATGAGCAGCACACCGGATCCGTATGGACGTCCGAAGGAAGTGCCAAAGGACGGCAGTGGGATTACAGGCCAGGTTCATATATACAGTTTATAATACATAGCGTGAGTTTTATATCCAGCTTTGTACATTTAGGAAGGTGTTGGTTTATTTCTGGCACCTTTTTTTTATTGTGCATTGAGAAAATGAAAAAAAAGGCTATAATAGATTTATGGCAACGAAGAAGAAAAGACATAAACTTACAAAAAAACAAAAGAAAAAATTGATCTTGGAGATCGTGGTTCTCTTTTTAGCAACAGTTGGTGCCATCACAATACTTCTGGGAATCGGACACAAGGTAGTTGAAGTATTTTCGGGCAGAACAGCCCATAAGGTAGTGAGTCAGCAGCCGCAACTTGATGTGGAACTCTTATCCATCAATGATTATTCCAGACCGGGACTTGCGATGAATGAAGTCAAGGGGATTGTGATACACTATACCGCCAATCCGGGTTCCACTGCGATCCAGAACCGTAATTATTTTGAAGGATTAAAAGACAGTCATGAGACTATGGCCAGCAGTCATTTTATTGTGGGTCTTGACGGAGAGATCGTGCAGTGCATCCCAACCAATGAGATCAGTTATGCTTCCAATGACAGAAACAACGACACGATTTCCATTGAGTGTTGTCACCCGGATGCAACAGGTAAGTTTAATCAGCAGACTTACGATTCGCTTGTGGAGTTGACGGCATATCTGATGGGACGTTTTCAGTTGACAACGGACGATGTCATTCGTCATTATGATGTGACGGGTAAAAAATGCCCACTTTATTATGTAGAGCATGAGGATGCTTGGCAACAGTTTTTGACAGATGTCAATCAATATATTGATACGCATGGTGAAGTGCAGGAGGAGTAGGATGCGCGAAGAGCAGGAGGAGTAGGATGCGCGAAGAGCAGTATAATCAGATGGCAGATGCTTTACGAAAGCATCCGGGAATGCTTGGGCTTATGCTGGGGCTAAACCGTGTGATCACGTTACTTACGATGGCAGCATATCCTATGCTTCTTTTGTATTTGCTTTTTTCAGAAAAATATGAGATGCTATATCACACTGTTTTAGTGCCGGGAGTTGCCTTTGTGGTTGTCAGCATATTCCGACGTGTTTACAACGCACCACGTCCTTATGAGCAGATGCAGATCAGACCACTTATTCAAAAAGATACAAAGGGAAAGAGTTTTCCGAGCCGCCATGTCTTTTCAATCTTTATCATCGGCATGAGTTTTATGCCTGTTTTTCCGGTGATAGCAGGTGTGATCTTTGTGGCGGGTGTATTTCTTGCCCTGATACGTGTGATCGGTGGTGTGCATTATATTCATGATGTGATCGCGGGAGCATTTCTCGGAATTTTGATCGGATTTTTAGGTTTTTATGTGATCTTTTAGATGACGCAAGCCATATATGGGAGAGTAAAATATGAAGAAAAACATACGAAAAGTGACAGCAGTGCTTTTGGGCTTGCTGGGAACAATTCTTGCCATTTATGTAGGCGGTTACTGGTTGTTCATCCGTCCGGTGCGTTTCCTTTATGTTGGATTTATGGCAGGAACATTGACAAAGAAATCCCTATTGATCTGCATTATCAAGATATTTCTTGCATCTACGGCAGGCGGAGGTATCTGGTGTATCTTTGATATCATAGCAGGTCATTTTCGTGACGAGTAGGAAAAGGTAAAAATTGCATAAAATATAAGAACAGTCATGTCACATATAGGACATGGCTGTTCTTTTTCTTACTATTTGAAGTGAAAATTATTCGTCCACACTGTAGTTTGGTGCTTCTTTTGTGATGTGAATGTCATGCGGATGGCTTTCCTTTAAGGAAGCAGCAGAAATCTTGACAAATTTTGCTCTTTCCTGAAGTTCCGGGATGGTAGGACATCCATTGTAACCCATACCAGAACGGATACCACCAACGAGCTGGAAGATCATGTCTTCCAAAGATCCCTTGTAAGCAACACGTCCTTCCACACCTTCCGGTACTAACTTCTTAGCACCTTCCTGGAAGTAACGGTCTTTACTTCCGTTTTCCATAGCAGCGATGGAACCCATACCACGGTAAACCTTGTATTTTCTTCCCTGGAATAACTCGAAAGTACCAGGAGCCTCGTCACAACCTGCAAACATGCTACCCATCATACATACGTTACCACCGGCAGCAAGTGCCTTTGTGATATCCCCGGAATACTTGATACCACCATCAGCGATAACCGGGATACCATATTCTTTGGCAACGGCATAGCAGTCCATGATTGCAGTGATCTGTGGAACACCAATTCCGGCAACAATACGGGTCGTACAGATAGATCCAGGTCCGATACCAACCTTGACAGCGTCGGCACCGGCTTCGATCAATGCTCTTGCAGCATCACCGGTAGCGATGTTACCTGCGATAACCTGAAGATCCGGATAAGCAGCCTTAACTTTCTTAACAGCCTCAATGATGTTCTTAGAATGACCATGAGCAGAATCCATAACGATAACATCAACATGGGCATTTACAAGAGCCTCAACACGTTCCATCATGTTTCCAGTGATACCAACACCGGCACCACAGAGCAGGCGACCCTGGTCATCCTTTGCAGACAATGGGTACTTAATCTGCTTTTCAATATCCTTGATTGTAATCAGACCACGGAGATTGAAGTCATCATCCACGATTGGCAACTTCTCTTTGCGTGCCTTTGCAAGAATTGCTTTTGCTTCATCTAAGGTAATACCGACTTTGGCAGTAATCAGACCGTCTTCCTTAGAAGTCATAGATTCTTTGATCTTTTTAGAAAAATCAGTTTCAAACTTGAGATCACGGTTGGTGATGATACCGACTAACTTGGTTCCCTCGGTGATCGGTACACCGGAAATACGGAACTTAGCCATCAGTTCGTCAGCATCTTTTAAGGTATGTTCCGGTGAAAGATAAAATGGATCTGTGATAACGCCGTTCTCAGAACGCTTTACCTTATCTACTTCTTCAGCCTGTGCTTCGATTGACATGTTCTTGTGAATGATACCGATACCACCCTGACGAGCCATGGCAATCGCCATCTTGGATTCGGTAACCGTATCCATTGCTGCACTCATCATAGGAATGTTTAACTTGATTTTTTTGGTCAGATTGGTAGTCAGATCAATCATATTAGGGGTAACCTCAGAATACTGAGGGACTAATAATACATCGTCAAAAGTAATGCCTTCGCCAATAATTGTACCCATTGTGTGTTTTCCTCTCTTTCTTTTCACTCGTATTTCATATTTTAGCAGGCTCGGCAAGACAACCAAGCCCTACTTTAATATGATATTTTAACAAAATAGCAGAGGATAGGCAAGTAGAACAAAAGGTTTCTTTTTCGTACAAAGTGTGCTATGCTCAATCCAAATGATTTTTTAAGAAAGGAAACTACATATTATTATGGAATACCGACCGTGTATCGACATACACAATGGCAAGGTGAAACAGATCGTCGGAGCTTCTTTGCAGGATGAGGACGATCAGGCAAATGAGAATTTTGTATCTAAGCGGGATGCTGATTTTTTTGCAGACTTTTACGCAAAGGATGGATTGAAAGGCGGGCATGTGATCATGCTGAACAAGTCGGACAGTCCCTACTATGAGGCAACCAGACAACAGGCACTCTTGGCACTCCATACTTACCCGGGAGGCATGCAGATCGGTGGAGGCATTACAGCGGACAATGCTGCATATTTTTTGGCGGAAGGAGCCAGTCATGTGATCGTGACGTCCTATGTCTTTTCTGATGGCAAGGTCAATTACCAGAATTTAGGCAGATTGGTGGAGGCGGTTGGCAAGGAACATATCGTCTTAGATCTTTCTGCACGCAGGGCAGATGACGATTATTTCATTGTGACAGATCGTTGGCAGCATTTTACCAAGGAAAAGATCACGACAGAGTTACTGGATCGGCTTTCTTCCTATTGTGATGAGTTCTTGATCCATGCGGCGGATGTCGAGGGCAAGTGCCAGGGGATCGAGGAAGATCTGGTCCGCCTTTTGGGAGACTGGGGCAAGATCCCGATCACTTATGCGGGAGGTATTTCTGATTATCAGGACATTACACACATCAAGGAGATCGGTGACGGCAGGATCAATATCACGATCGGTTCGGCACTGGATCTTTTTGGCGGCAATCTCAATTATGAGACTGTCTTAAAATACGTGCAGGATGTATAGAAAAGAGGAGTGCTGAGGGGAAGCAAATGGCGACAGTATTGCAACTAAAAGATTTTACAAAATCTTATGATGGACAAAAGCCGGCAGTGGATCATGTGTCACTTGAGGTAGAGGAAGGAGAGATCTTTGGCTTTATCGGGCACAATGGCGCCGGCAAATCTACAACGATCAAGTCGATTGTTGGCATCTTATCCTCCCATAATGGAGAAATCTATATTGATGGGAAAACACTTTGGGAAGCCAAGAAAGAATGCCAGAAAAAGATGGCATATATCCCGGATAATCCCGATCTGTATGAATATATGACTGGGATTTCTTATATCAACTTTATCGCAGATATTTATGAAGTGCCGACGGATGTGCGGACAGAACGTATCGAGAAGATCGCGGATGCCTTTGAAATCAAGGAAGCCTTGGGAGATCTGATATCTTCCTATTCCCATGGTATGAAGCAAAAGGTAGCCCTGATCAGTGCCTTTGTACACCAGCCCAGGTTATTGGTCTTAGATGAACCTTTTGTGGGCTTGGATCCCAAGGCATCTGCGATATTAAAGCAAGAGATGCGCGCCTTGTGTGCACAGGGAAGTGCTATCTTCTTTTCGACCCATGTGTTGGAAGTGGCAGAAAAGTTGTGTGACAAGGTCGCCATGATCGATCATGGGCATATCGTTGTGAGTGGAAGTGTAGAGGAACTGACCAGGGAGGCTTCCTTGGAGGAGGTCTTTTTGGAACAGTTAGAACTCGCGAAAGCGCAGGTGGAAAGCCATGCGTAGTTTGGCGCTTTTGATGAAATTACAGTTGGATGGGATCTTTCGTTTTAGCGAATTCCGTTATGCAAAAAGCGGCAAAGCAAAAATCGCTTTCTTTTTGCGAAGTCTGGTGCCACTGCTTTTGGCATTTGTTCTGTATGGTGTCTGCTATTATCTGGGACAGACTTTGTCAAAGGGCGGGCTTGCAGGAGTCTTACCGGTCTTAGGCTATCTGCTGGGAAGCCTTCTCACGCTGATCTTTACTATGATCAAGATCAACGAACTCTTAGCCGGTGATGATAATGCCCTATTTCTTTTATCCTTGCCCATCAGTACCTTTTGGCATGTGTTTTTGATCTTTTTACGCTTGTATGTAGAATGTACCATACTGGTTCTTTTGAGCAATATTCCTTTTTTACAGGCATATCTGATGGCAGTTTCTGTAGATGGGGGCTTTTTGGGACGTTGGATCGTGGGGCTATGTTTTACCTGTCTGCCGATCACCGGGATCGCATCTCTGGCGGGTATTTTCCTGGCACTCATCCTTTGTTCCGTCAAAAACAGCAACTTACTGCATTCGATGATCATGCTGGCAGTGCTTTTTGTCATGGGACTTCTGGTGGGAAATTCCATAGGAAATGTATCCAATGCGGTGTCGATGCATAAAGATCAGTCTGAGATCATCCGGGCAATCTGTGCCAACTACTCCTTTGGCAGGATGTATCAAAATGGTGTTGTGGAAAATAACGGAGCCTTTTTCTTCCTGTTTTTGGTAGCCTCCTCCGTCTGGTTTTTATTCTTCTTTTTATTTATGCTGGTCGCCTATCAGGAAATCGTGCTGGCACTGCGCGCGCCAAAAGTATATAAAACGTTTTCTTATGGCACACAGGAGGCAAAAACCAAGCATCGGGCTTTGGAAGAAAGACTATGGAGTCAGTGGATCCATTCGCGGTCTTATATGGTAAGTACGTTGATCGGTCCCATGTATGCGCTTATGTCGAGTGCGTTTTGCCTGTTGAGGGCGCAGGAGATCAGGCAATTTTTATATGCTGACTGTGACAGAGGGCGTGTTGACCTTGTGATCCTTTGTCTACTGTTGGCACTGCTCGGTATGGGAAGCAGTAGTTACTGCGGATTTTCCATGGAGGGAAAGCGGCATTGGATCATGGAATCTATGCCTATGGAGGAGAAAGATATGGAGGGACTGCTGGTCAAGAGAAACCTTTTTATCACCATTCCGGTTGCGGTCGTATCTTGTATTTTCCTGGGAATAGCGTTTTCTTTTGGCATATTAGAAAGTCTTAGTTTTCTCCTATGCAGCCTTGCTTACTGTTTGCTAACAGCCTTTTATGGTGCTAAGATAGATAAAAAATTTGCAGATTATTCTATGCTATCGGAGAATCAGATCTTACGGCAGAGCACATCCTTTTTCTTGGGATGGCTGCCCGGTGTGGCAATACCGCTTCTTCTTGCGGTGGGGCTTGGAATCGGTCTTTGAGCAGGTCTGTTAGAAAAAGAAGAGAAAGGAACGTCATATGAAATTTACAAAAATGCATGGATGTGGCAATGACTATGTGTATGTAGATTGCACAAAGGAAGTCATTCCCAATATTTCAGAAACCGCCATTCGAGTGAGTGACCGTCATTTTGGCATTGGTTCGGATGGGCTGATTCTGATAAAAGCGTCTGATGTGGCAGACTTTGAAATGGATATGTATAATGCAGATGGCTCCCGTGGGAAAATGTGTGGAAACGGCATTCGCTGTGTTGCAAAATATGTCTATGACCATGGTCTGACAGACAAGACGACGATCACGGTCAACACCCTTTCCGGCATCAAGACATTGAAACTGACGGTAGAAGATGGCAAGGTCAGTAAGGTGCGTGTCGATATGGGAGAGCCGGAACTCATTCCGGCGCAGGTTCCCGTCAAAGCATCTGTCCTTGGCTTGGCGGACGATCGAAGGGAAGCGATCGTGGCGGAGCCATTAGAGATCAAGGGCAGGTCTTATGATATTACCTGCGTATCTATGGGAAATCCGCACTGCATCACCTTTATCGGGGAGGATGTCAGAGATTTTCCGCTGGAGGCAGTGGGACCGGTCTTTGAAAAACATGAACTTTTCCCGGAGCGGGTCAACACCGAATTTATCAATGTGATCGACAAGGATCATTTGCGTATGCGCGTGTGGGAACGCGGTTCCGGCGAAACGCTTGCCTGCGGTACAGGAGCCTGTGCTGTGGCAGTTGCGTCCTATCTTAACGGGTTCACAGGACGGAGTGTAGATATCGAACTTCTGGGCGGACATCTGGAGGTCGTCTATGACGAACAGACCAACCATGTCTTTATGACAGGTCCGGCAACCGAGGTTTTTTCCGGGGAAATCGATTTATAGGAGTATAGAACTTGACAGCAAAAGTAACTTGTGAATGGACATAAAAGGAGAATGAAGATGTACAAGATCAATACGAATTATCAAAAATTACCAGGAAGTTATTTGTTCAGCAATATTGCAAAGAAAGTCAATGCCTTTACAGAGGCACATCCGGAGGCAGACATCATCCGTCTGGGTATCGGGGATGTGACCCAGCCGATCGCGCCGGCTATGATCGAGGCCATGCATAAGGCAGTGGATGAGATGGGAGATGCCAAGACCTTCCATGGCTATGCACCGGATTTAGGTTATGCTTTCCTGCGGGATGCCATCGTGGCACATGATTATCAGGCAAGAGGATGCGATATCTCTGCGGATGAGATTTTTGTATCCGATGGAGCCAAGAGTGATTCCGGTAATATTCAGGAGATTTTTTCTGTGGACAACCGTATCGCTGTCTGTGATCCTGTTTACCCGGTTTATGTTGATTCTAACGTTATGGCAGGAAGAACAGGTGTATACGATGCAAATACACAGATGTGGAGCAACGTGATCTATATGCCATGTACGGCAGAAAATAATTTCGTACCGGAATTTCCAAAGGAGAACCCGGATATCATTTACCTGTGTCTGCCAAACAATCCGACAGGAACCACACTGACCAAGGATCAGTTGCAGGAATGGGTTGATTATGCAAACCGTATTGGCGCTATTATCATTTACGATGCTGCTTATGAAGCATATATTTCCGAGAGCAATGTGGCGCATACCATCTATGAATGTCAGGGAGCAAAGACCTGTGCGATCGAGATCCGCAGTTTTTCAAAGAATGCAGGATTTACCGGCGTTCGTCTTGGCTTTACGGTCGTACCAAAGGATCTGGTATGTGACGGCGTTTCTTTGAACGGCATGTGGGCAAGACGTCATGGAACCAAGTTCAACGGCGCACCTTACATCATCCAGCGTGCAGGCGAGGCTGTATATTCTGATGCCGGACAGGCACAGATCAAAGAACAGGTCGGCTATTACATGAACAATGCCAAGACCATCTACACCGGACTCAAGGATGCCGGTTACGAAGTCTATGGCGGCATCAATGCACCTTATATCTGGTTAAAGACACCGGAGAATATGACCTCGTGGGATTTCTTTGACTTCTTACTGGAGAAGGCAAATGTGGTAGGAACACCGGGAAGCGGATTTGGACCAAGCGGAGAAGGTTACTTTAGACTGACAGCCTTTGGCAGTTATGAAAATTCCGTGCGCGCACTGGAACGTATTAAAAATCTATGAAAACATTAACTTTAAAAAATCTTGTGGTTTATATAGAAAAAGAAAAATTCACACCGCAGAATTTTGAAAGACAAATGGCGTATTTGCAGGAAAATACGCCATTTTTTCAAAAGGTGGTCTTTTTGGAACCGGAGAATGTGGCAGGATTCTTTGATCTTTCGGATATGGAGGCGACCATCTGCCTGACGACTTCGCCGGATATGGCAAAGCAGATGCAGGGGTTGGGGATCGCTGTGCTTGGATTTCAGGCAGAGGAAGATGAAATGATGCAGGCAAACTATGTGGTGCTCAGCCTGGAACAGGTGACCTACCAGGATTTTGTCCGGGTCTTTGAAAGGTATCACGGGATCCCCTGGCAGATCTTAGAGACGAAAAGATGCCGCCTACGCGAATTCTGCATGGATGATCTGGACGACCTTTTTGCCTTATATGCCAAGCCGCATGTGACCGATTTTATTGAACCTTTGTATGAGTATGAGCAGGAAAGGCTGTATGAGGAGACTTATATCGAGCGTATTTACGGTTTTTATGGATTTGGTATGTGGCTGGTCTTTGAAAAAGACTCCGGCAAACTCATCGGGCGTGCAGGCCTGGAGTACCGGGAACCTTGTCGGGAAGGGGAGGCAGAACTGGGCTATCTGATCACACCGGAGCACTGGCGAAAAGGCTATGCCACGGAAGTCTGTCAGGCGATCCTTTCCTATGCAAAAGACGAACTCGGCATGGAGCGGATCATCAGCCATGTGGACGAAAGAAACTTGGCATCGCGGCAATTTTTGGGAAAAATGGGATTTCAGGGAAAACAAATGCCGGACGAATGGATCTATTCTTATAATTTGTAAAGGAATCCCGCGAGATTTGTTGCTTTTTTGGAGAATTTTAACTATAATCAAAGGTAAAATTTGTGCTACTTTTTGGTTTTGCTCGTGGAGAGTATCAGAAACAGAAAGGGGAGATGACGAATGGCAGATTTCACTGTAGAACAACTAGAACAGATGGAACAGAGTATCGACCGGGAACGCAAGGGCATTATCGCCACTGCGGATTTTGTTGAGCCGGAAGAACTGCATCGTGAACTGATCGAGCGCATCCGTAAGTATCACCCGAACACGGACATTACCATGATCGAAAAGGCATATCACATTGCCTATACAGCGCATGAGGGGCAGTGCCGTAAGTCGGGCGAGCCTTATATCATCCATCCGCTTTGCGTTGCCATCATCTTGGCAGATCTGGAAATGGATAAGGAGACGATCGTTGCCGGACTTTTGCATGATGTGGTAGAAGATACCGTTATGACGATCGAGGAGATCTCAGCAGAGTTTTCTGATGAAGTAGCGCTTTTGGTAGATGGTGTTACCAAGTTGGGACAGTTGTCCTATGATGCGGACAAGGTAGAAGTGCAGGCAGAAAATCTCCGCAAGATGTTTCTTGCCATGGCAAAGGATATCCGTGTTATTTTGATCAAACTGGCGGATCGTTTGCACAATATGCGTACCCTTAAATATATGACACCGGAGAAGCAGAAGGAAAAGGCGAGAGAGACCATGGAAATCTATGCGCCTTTGGCACAGCGTCTTGGTATTTCCAAGATCAAGATTGAACTGGACGACCTGTCGCTCAAATATCTGGAGCCGGAAGCCTACTATGATCTGGTGGAAAAGGTGGCACTGCGCAAGCAGGAGCGGGAGGCTTATATTGACGGTCTGGTTGCCGAGGTGTCACAGCACATGAAGGGGGCCGGTATCGAGGCTGACATCGAGGGACGTGCCAAGCATTTCTTTAGCATTTACCGCAAGATGGTCAACCAGCACAAGACGATCGATCAGATCTATGATCTTTTTGCCATCCGTATTATCGTTGAGACGGTCAAGGATTGTTATGCGGCACTTGGTGTCATCCATGAGATGTATACGCCGATCCCGGGGCGTTTCAAGGATTATATTGCTATGCCAAAGCCAAATATGTACCAGTCATTGCACACGACTCTGATCGGACCGACAGGTACACCGTTTGAAATACAGATCCGTACTTATGATATGCACAGGACTTCCGAATATGGTATTGCTGCGCATTGGAAATATAAGGAGAGTGGCGAGGGTGCCACGATCAACAAAGAAGAAGAAAAGTTGAGTTGGCTGCGCCAGATCTTGGAGTGGCAGAGAGACATGTCGGACAACAAGGAGTTCATGAGCCTGCTGAAAAGTGATCTCAACCTCTTTTCGGATATGGTATTTTGCTTTACGCCATCCGGTGATGTCAAGAATCTGCCGAACGGCTCCACACCGATCGACTTTGCCTACAGCATCCATTCAGCGGTCGGTAACAAGATGGTGGGCGCCAAAGTCAATGGCAAGTTGGTGCCGATCGATTATGTGATCCAGAATGGAGACCGTATCGAGGTGCTGACTTCCCAGAATTCCAGAGGACCGAGCCGGGATTGGCTAAATGTTGTCAAGAGTACACAGGCAAAGAACAAGATCAATCAGTGGTTCCGCAATGAGTTTAAGGAAGAAAATATCATCAAGGGCAAGGAACTCATGATGGCTTCTGCCAAGGCAAAGGGGATCAATTATTCCGATATCAACCGACCGGAATATCAGGAAAAGATCATCCGCAAGTATGGTTTCCATTGCTGGGATGACTGTCTTGCAGCCGTAGGGCATGGCGGCTTGAAAGAGGGGCAACTTGTCAACCGTATGTATGAAGCATACAAGAAGGATCATCCGATTTTGATCACGGATGAGGATATCTTGGCAGAAAATAACCAGCCGGAGGACAACACACCTGCGGCAAAGGAAAAACAAAAGGAACACAAGTCCAAGAGCGGTATTACCGTCAAGGGGCTTTATGATGTTTCTGTCCGTTTCTCTAAATGCTGCACACCGGTGCCGGGGGATGAGATCGTTGGATTCGTGACGCGTGGACGAGGCGTTTCCATCCACCGTACGGATTGCATCAATGTGCTCAACCTGCCGGATAGTGAAAGAGAACGCCTGATCGAAGCAGAGTGGCAGCCGGATGCCATTGAACAGCGTTCCGGTGAAGTTTATCAGACAGAGATCCATATTTACGGCAACAATAGAACCGGGCTTTTGGTAGATGTTTCCAAAGTATTTACAGAGCGTGATATAGATATCAAGTCTATCTTTTCTAAGACCAGTAAGCAGGGCATTGCGACGATCGTGGTCAATTTTGGAACCAAGAGCAAGAACGAATTGCGTAGTCTGATCGAAAAGTTAAAGCAGATCGATTCTGTGATCGATGTGGAAAGGACGACAGGCTAGATGGGAGAAAGCATATGAGTGACAGACAGATTGTGCATCTGGTGGTAGGACCGGTGCAGACCAATTGTTATCTTGTGATGAACCAAAAGACAAAAGAGACGATTATTGTGGATCCGGGCGCGGAGGCTGACCGTATTGTATCTGCATTGACAAAGATGCAGGCAAAGCCGGTGGCCATTCTCTTAACCCATGGACATTTTGACCATGCCGGGGCGGCAGCAAGTTTGGCAGAAAAGTACGGCCTTTTGGTCTATGCCCATGAAAAGGAGGCAGAGACTTTGGCCGATAGCCGCATCAATTTGTCAGGACCTATGGCTGGCGGTGCCGTGACTTATCATGCAGATATCTTTTTAAAGGACGAGCAGGAGATCGACCTTGCAGGATTCCATATCCGGGTTCTGTTTACGCCGGGACATACACCGGGCGGATGTTGTTACTATTTTCCGAGAGAGGATATTGTCTTTTCCGGAGATTCTCTTTTTTGCGGTTCCATCGGACGCACGGATTTTCCGGGTGGAAGTGCGAGACTTCTTGTAGAATCTGTGCGAAACAAACTCATGACGCTTCCTGAGAATACCATTGTCTATCCGGGGCATGATGTGGAAACCAGCATTGAACAGGAGCGGATGTACAATCCATTTCTCTAAGAAAGTGAAGAGATAAATGATTACAGTAAAATTAAATGAAGCGAATTTTGAATACGATATCTACTCTTTGATCAAAGCCTTCTATCCACAGGAAGAAATTCTTGTGGATACGAATCCAAAGGCAGATCAGGAGAAGGTATCGTTTTCTTTTGCCGTGACCTATGCCATGGAGCAGATCACCATCACATGGAAGATAAAGGATGCTGAAACGACGAGAAGATGCGACGTTTGTTATCAGGATAGAAAAGATACCAAAAACAGACTGAAGCGCTTACTATATGAAATATTGCAGGAGATTTCAGGACGCGAACTGCCGTGGGGAACGCTGACAGGAATCCGACCGACGAAGATCCCACTGCGGATGCTGGAAGAGGGGGCCGATGAGACGGCAATTCGTACTTATATGAAAGATACCTATCTGATCTCCGAGGAAAAGGAGACGCTATGCACGGAAATTGCCAAGAAAGAGCATAGATTGTTAGCACCGGTGGATTATGAAAATGGATACAGTCTTTATATCGGGATCCCATTTTGCCCGAGTACCTGTCTTTACTGTTCCTTTACCTCCTATCCGATCGGTATCTGGAAAAAGCGTGTGGATGCGTATTTAGAGGCTCTTTTTAAAGAGATTGATTTTGTTGCAGAGCATTTTAAAGACAAGGTCTTAGATACCATCTATATTGGTGGCGGCACACCGACAAGTCTTAGTGCCGACCAGTTAGATCGGCTTCTGACCAAGATCGAAGAAAGCCTGGATTTATCTGATCTTTTAGAGTTTACTGTGGAAGCGGGAAGACCTGACAGTATCACCCGGGATAAATTGGAAGCCCTGCATCGACACGGAATCGGTCGTATTTCCATCAATCCGCAGACCATGAACCAAAAGACCTTGGATCTGATCGGAAGACACCATACGGTCGAGCAGGTGATAGACAGTTTTCATTTGGCAAGAGAGGTGGGATTTGCGACCATCAATATGGATCTGATCGTGGGATTGCCGGGAGAACATATGGAGGATGTGGAACATACCATGTCTGTGATAAAGGAACTGGATCCGGACAATCTGACCGTACATTCACTGGCGATCAAGAGGTCTGCAAGGCTGAATCTGGAATGGGATAAATATCAGGACCTTCACATGGAAAATTCTGAGAAGCATATGGCGCTTGCACACCGGACGGCGCAGGCACTGGGCATGGAACCTTATTATCTCTACCGCCAGAAGAATATGACCGGAAATCTGGAAAACATTGGCTTTGCCAAGGAAGGCAAGGCTGGACTTTACAATATACTCATCATGGAGGAGAAGCAGTCGATCGTGGCGCTTGGGGCAGGAGCAGCCTGCAAATGTGTGAGTGACCATGGACTGACAGTGACAAGGTGTGAGAATGTCAAGGATGTTGGACTCTATATTGAAAGAATTGATGAGATGATTGAGAGAAAGCGGGAACTTTTTTCAGAAAGATGAATGTCTTTTTTGCACAGGCTCTGAAGCAGATCATTGTGCCCACTTATGAAAATGTGCTGGCGGTTTTCATCGCCCAATGCCAGAAGGATTTTCCGGCATTGTTCGAAGTCTTTGAAATGCGCAATGGTAAAGAAAATCGAGACCATTGCAGTGTCTTACATGCCGTGGAAAATAATCAAGAATTGCCTTGAACGAGATTGTATTTTGCGTATAATAAAAGGGAGACTTTGTGCTGAAGAAAAATGTAAGACTACCATGTATGGAGCGAAGATCATAGAAATGAGAAACAAAAAAGATGAGAAAAGATTTGAAGCCTCAGAGAATGTCGGGCTACAGCAATTTCATATTCTTGGAGCAGCCGGATGCATTGGAAATACGCTTGGATTTTTAGGTAATGTCATCATATACGGATGGACGGTTCCGTCGATTCTCTGTGCGGTCTGCGCGCTTGTTATGTTGGTTGTGACGATCTGGGGATCTGTCAGCAGGCATGTACTTCGAGCATCCTATATCATCATTGTGATGGTGGCACTGATGGAGTTCCCTATGTTGTATTATGTATACAAGAGTGGAACGATCGCCTATATGGTGCTTGCGATCGTTGCAATTGCGACCTTTATGAAAAAGAAGCACGCCTTTATATTTGGCACTATCGCCATTGCAGAGGATATATGCACGATACTTCTGGCATATTATTACCCGGTACATATTGAGCCGGTGACTGAGATAAACGCACTGAGCACAACACTGTGTTCTTTTATTGTGACAATGATTAGCCTCTTTTTGATTACCGCCCTAGGCAGTGCCCAGCAGAGACGGCAAAAGGAACGCCTGGAAGCAATGACCGAGCAGTTGCGGTCTGCGGCAGATCATGATGCCTTGACGGGACTTTACAACCGCAGATATCTCAACCATTACATGGAAAAGATCATGGGAGCAGCGCATGCGGATTTTTACACAGCACTTATGGATCTTGATTTCTTCAAAAAGATCAACGATAAATACGGTCACCTTTTTGGAGATGAAGTGCTGATTGGATTTGCGGATATTATGAACCGTTACCTGCCGGACGATGGTATTTCGGTACGTTTTGGCGGGGAAGAGTTCCTTCTGGTTCTACCGCAAATGACAGAGGAGCAGGTGCGCGATCTACTGGAAAAGATGCGTCAGGATTACAAGGCCTTTGGCAGACAAAAGTGTGGAGAAGACTTTACTTTCAGTTGCGGTATAGAGCGTTATGTAGCGGATATGGAGATTACAGCCTTGTTCAGTCGTGCAGATGACAAGTTATATCAGGCCAAGCAAAAAGGAAGAGACTGTGTGGTGTGATTTTGCGTCCTTCTGCAATTTGTAAAACGATCAAGTTGCTTCTTAAAAGAATACGGATTATAATGAAATGAAAATGTAAATACTGGAGGAAATGAAATGGCTTTAAGTAAGAAACCGGTCAATGGTATGAAAGATATTTTGCCAAGAGAGATGGAAATCCGTGATTACGTGACCAATGTGATCAAGACGACCTATCGTGAGTTTGGATTTACACCGATCGAGACACCTTGTATGGAGAATATCGCAAACCTGAGCAACAAGCAGGGCGGCGAAAATGAAAAACTGATTTTTAAGGTGTTAAAAAGAGGCGAAAAATTGCATTTGGACACTGCGAAGGAAGAAAACGATGTGGTGGACTTTGGTATGCGTTATGATCTTACTGTGCCACTTTGCAGATTCTATTCTAATAATGCCAATGATCTGCCAAGTCCTTTTAAGGCATTGCAGATCGGTAATGTATGGCGTGCAGACCGCCCACAGAGAGGCAGATATCGCCAGTTTACCCAGTGCGATATTGATATTTTAGGCGAGCCGTCCAATATGGCAGAGATCGAATTGATCCTTGCTACGACCACGACACTGGGGCGTCTTGGATTTTCCGGCTTTGAGATCCGTATCAATGAACGTCGTATCTTAAAGGCTATGGCTGCCTACAGTGGTTTTGAAGAAAAAGATTACGACAGTATTTTTATCACACTGGATAAGATGGACAAGATCGGCATCGAGGGCGTTTTGGCAGAACTTCTGGAAAATGGTTATGCAAAGGAAAGCGTCGATAAGTATCTTGGACTTTTTTATGCATTAGCAGACAAGAAAAACGTGGCTGAGGGCGTAGGATTTTTACAGGAGACCCTGGGTGGATATTTAGATGAAGAAATCTCCGGAAATCTGCGTGAGATCGCCCAGACGGTTGAGGCGGCTAAGGCTGCGGATTTTGCTTTGGTATTTGATCCGACTCTTGTGCGTGGTATGAGTTATTATACGGGAACCATCTTTGAGATCGCAATCCCGGAATTTGGCGGATCTTGTGGCGGCGGTGGTCGTTACGATGAAATGATCGGCAAGTTTACAGGACAGAATGTACCGGCTTGCGGATTTTCCATTGGATTTGAGCGTATCATCTTACTTTTGATGGAGCAGGGATTTGAGATTCCGGAGCGCCCAAAGAAAGTGGCTTATCTGGTAGAAAAGAAGTATCCGGCAGAGAAACTGACGGAGGTCTTAAAGCAGGCAAAAGAAGCCAGAGAAAACGGACAACAGGTACAGGTCGTTCGTATGAACAAGAACAAAAAGTTCCAAAAAGAACAATTACAAAAAGAAGGCTACGAAGAATTCGTAGAATTTTTCAATAGAGACTAAGGCAGGAGGATAAAAAACATGGCAGAGTCTATGCAGGGGCTTCACAGAAGTCACCGTTGTACAGAAGTAAATAACACTATGATCGGCGAGGAAGTTACGCTGATGGGATGGGTGCAGAAAAGAAGAAATTTAGGAAGTCTGATCTTCGTTGATTTAAGAGACCGCAGTGGTATGATGCAGGTAGTCTTTGATGAGCCTGTGATCGGAAGCGAAGGATTTTCCAAGGCAGGAACTTTGCGTAGCGAGTATGTGGTTGCTATCGTCGGCAAGGTACAGAAGCGTTCCGCAGCCGTCAATGAGAACTTAAAAACAGGAGATATCGAGGTGTTCGCAACGCAGCTCCGCGTGCTTTCTGAGGCACAGACACCGCCATTCCCGATCGAAGCCGGTATCCAGACCAAGGAAGAATTACGTTTGAAATATCGTTATCTGGATCTGCGTCGCCCGGATCTGCAAAAGAATCTGATGATGCGAAGCCGTGTTATGGGTGTGATCCGTTCTTTCTTACAGGATGAAGGATTTTTAGAGATCGAGACACCGATCTTACAGAAATCCACACCGGAAGGAGCCAGAGATTATCTGGTACCGTCCCGTGTGCATCCGGGCAGTTTTTATGCATTGCCACAGTCACCACAGTTATTTAAGCAGTTGTTGATGTGCTCTGGGTATGATCGTTATTTCCAGATTGCAAAGTGCTTCCGTGATGAAGACCTGCGTGCAGACCGTCAGCCGGAATTTACCCAGGTGGATATGGAGATGTCTTTTGTAGATATGGAAGATGTCTTAGATGTTAATGAGCGTCTGATCGCCCGCGTATTCAAGGAGACACTTGACGTAGAAGTACCACTTCCGCTCAAGCGCATGACTTGGCAGGAGGCTATGGATCGTTTTGGATCTGACAAGCCGGATGTCCGTTTTGGCATGGAACTGATAGATGTATCAGAGGTTGTTGCCGGATGCGGTTTTGGCGTATTTACCGGTGCTTTGGAAAATGGCGGAAGTGTCCGTGGTATCAATGTCAAAGGTCAGGCAGCAATGTCCCGCAAAAAGATTGACAAGTTAGTAGATCATGCTAAGGGTTGTGGTGCCAAGGGACTGGCATATCTTTCTATCAACGAAGATGGCACTTACAAGTCATCCTTTGCCAAGTTTATGACAGAAGAAGAACTTGCCGCTTTGGTATCTGCTATGGATGGCCAGCCGGGAGATCTACTTTTGTTTGCAGCAGACCGCAATAAGATCGTATGGGAAGTTTTAGGTTCCTTGCGTTTACAGTTAGGAAAAGAGTTTAATCTCTATGATCCAAATGAATTTGCTTTCCTTTGGGTTGTGGATTTTCCACAGTTTGAGTGGTCAGATGATCAGAACCGTTTTGTTGCCATGCATCATCCGTTTACCATGCCTTATGAGGAAGATCTGGACAAACTTACCAGTGATCCGGGTGCTGTCCGTGCAAAGGCATATGATATCGTATTAAACGGTTGTGAACTTGGTGGTGGTAGTATCCGTATCTATCAGAGCGATGTGCAGGAAAAAATGTTCAATGCACTTGGCTTTACCAATGAAGAAGCACATGAGAGATTTGGATTCTTACTGGATGCCTTCTCTTATGGTGTACCGCCACATGCAGGACTGGCATTTGGATTGGATCGTATGATCATGCTGATGATGCATGCGGATTCTATCCGTGATGTGATTGCTTTCCCGAAGGTCAAGGATGCATCCTGTCTGATGACAGAGGCTCCGACACCGGTTGATCAGGCACAGTTAGATGAGTTGGGACTTGCGTTAGAAAACATAGAAGAATAATCAGGTACTAGAAAGGGTAGGGGTATAAATTATGGCAAAGAAACCAAAGAAAGCAATTGCACTTACACCGGAACAGACCGCCAGATCAAATAAATTAGGGGTGATGATCTACGGTATGTCTTTCCTAGGCTGGCTGCTGATCATGCTGATCACGCACACCATGTCTGCGCCGGGCATGGTAGTTATGCTGGTATGTTTTATATTGGCATCTTTCTGGGGATTGTGTAAGGGAAGCGAAGAAAATACGCATATCAAGATGTCAGTCATGTATCTGATTCCTTATATTGCTGTGACATTCACATCAGCAGCCAAAATATATCCGATTGTATTTATAACAGTGTATGCTTTAATTGTGTATCAGAATGTCCGTCTGGTGTCTTGCGGTACTGCTGCAACAGTCATCATCAATCTGGTAAGTATTGGATATCGATCTGTACAGGGACAGATGACAGGGGAAGATGCAACCATAGAGTTGATCTCTACTATGCTGTTTGGTTTCTTTAGCATGTATACGGTATTTCGTATCTACAATGCAACCAAGGATAATATGGATCAGATCCAAAAGCAGACCAATGAAGCCATCGAGGTGGCAAATCAGGTGGGACAGATCTCACAGGACATTCTGGATAATTTCCATGTGATCACGGATGGCATGCATGACATCACAGAGCAGGCAAATGAAAATAAGGGTGCACTCAGTGATATTTCTTCCGCATCTTCCGTGAACAGTCAGGAAATGAGCCATCAGTCCGAATTGACACAGAACATTTATGCAATCGTGCAGGAAACACAGGCAAGTGCAGAACGTGTCCAGCAGAATGCGGAAGAAGTGTATGAAAAAGTCAGCGAAGGTGCTGTCCTTTCAGAGGATATGCGCACGCAGGCACAGGCAGTATCGGGAGATATCGAAGCGACCAATCAGATCATTACCGATCTGGTAGCACAGATCCAGGGCGTTTCCAGCATCACGGATGCTATTCTTTCCATTTCCAGCCAGACCAACCTCTTAGCCCTCAATGCGTCGATCGAGGCAGCCAGAGCAGGCGAGGCAGGCAAGGGATTTGCCGTAGTAGCCGATGAGATCCGTACGTTGGCAGAGCAGACCAAGAACTCTACGGAAGAGATTACACAGATTATGAACCAGTTGATCTCTGTGGCAAATCAATCTGTAGAAAAGATGAATCACTGCGTAGAGGGGATTCAGTTACAGAATACCAAGATTGCGGATGTCAACAGCAGTTTTGAACAGACCAAGGATAATGTCGGTAAGTTAAAGACTATGGTGGATGGTATCATTGATGGTGTCAATGAGGTGTCCAATAACACAGCCAAGATCGTTGACAGTGTAGTGAGTGTTTCTGAAAATACCAATCGTGTTTCTGAACTATCCGGAAACGGTGTAGATGGTGCTGTCATGATTTACGACACCATTCAGGATTTCTCCGATACTATTGGCAGATTGCATGGAAAAGTAGAAAAATTACAGGATACGATCTCAAACGAACAGTAATACATAAAAAGCCCGGGTGCAAACAGCATCCGGGCTTTTGGGTATGAGCATATATTAGCGGACTAAGACATCTGTGATCTCGCCGATATACATGGTGTGCATATCGCCATCCGCATACCACTTGTCTGCGATGGTCGGATCAATGAACTGATCGGCTGTTATGCGGGTCGCAGATAATTTTTTACAGAGGATGACAAATTTGGCTTCGTCTAAAAACGGAGTGCCTGTCATGTGGTTGATATGCAGACGTGCTCCGGCGATCTTATCCTCATTGTGACCAGAAACCTTGCCCAGGTAATTCAGTGTGCTGTGCATATGATCATCTTCAAAGAAATTGATAGAAAATGTATCGCTTGCATCGATCAGTTCCTTTGTGTAACGGGAATCACGGATATAGATGGTGGCTACGTTTTTTCCCCACATGACACCGACACCGCCCCAACTAACAGTCATGGCATTGGCTTTGCCGTCTGCCTCTGCGGTCACGGCTGCCCATTCGCTACCGATCTTTTGAAAAGGATTAAACTCTAACATATTCATAGGATATGGTTGAAATGTATGCATAATGTACTCCCTTCGTATCTTTCTTATTTTTACCATTATATTATTTTTGAAAAAGGCTTTCAAGAACCATTGCCTGTGGGGAATGAAAAAATATACAAAAAAGCCTAAGAAAAATGCAGGATAATTATAGACTGTATTCTTGACAAGCCTTGTAAAGAGGAAGATAATAAGAAAAACAGAGAAATTTTGCAGGATTTCATCTGCGATTATGCAATATATGGAGGAAGAAATCATGGAAATTAGATTTGAAGAACGTAAGCAGTTAAAGGAAAAGCCAGATCAGAAACATCTTGGATTTGGTAAGTACATGACAGACTATATGTTTATCATGGACTGGGACAAGGATCAGGGATGGCACGATGCTAGAATCGTACCACAGGGACCGATCGAATTGGATCCGGCATGTGTGACACTGCACTATGCACAGGAGACATTTGAAGGCTTGAAGGCATATCGTACCGCTGAGGGCAAGATCCAGTTGTTCCGTCCGGAAATGAACGCAAGACGTATGATCAATTCCAACGCAAGACTTTGTATGCCGGCATTCCCAGAGGACATGTTTGTAGAAGCAGTCAGAGCACTGGTAAAGCAGGAAGCAGATTGGGTTCCATCTGAGCCGGATACTTCTCTTTACATCCGTCCGTTTATGTTTGCTACAGAAGCAGCGCTTGGTGTGCATATGGCATCTTCTTACAAGTTTATGATCATTTGTTGCCCGGTTGGAGCATACTATGCAACAGGACTTGATCCGGTTAAGATTCTGGTTGAGGATGAATTGGTTCGTGCCGTAAAGGGTGGTACCGGATTTACCAAGTGTGGCGGTAACTATGCAGGATCTATCTTAGGACAGGTTAAGGCTGAGAAGATGGGCTATGCACAGGTACTCTGGCTTGATGGTGAGCATCGTAAATATGTAGAAGAAGTTGGCACTATGAATATCATGTTCAAGATCGCCGGCGAGATCTACACTGCACCGATCGAGGGAACCGTACTTCCGGGTGTTACCAGAGATTCCATGATCCATTTGCTTCGTGATTGGGGATACAAGGTCAACGAGACACGTCTTTCTGTAGACGATCTGATGAAGGCAGGGCATGACGGTACTTTGGAAGAAGTATTTGGTACCGGTACAGCAGCTGTTATCTCACCGGTTGGAGAACTTCGTTACAAGGATGATGTTGTTGTCATCAACGATGCCAAGACAGGCGAATTAACACAGAAATTATACGATACTTTGACCGGCATCCAGTGGGGCAAGATCGAAGATCCTTACGGATGGACACAGGTTGTAGAATAAGATCGCAGAATAGGATAAATGAAGGGCTCGATCAGACAGGATCTGATCGGGCTTTTTTATTTTTGGGTCGCTGGAGGAAGCCTGCATATAATGGGCTTGACGTGGGTAAGGATAATACGATAATATTTAATTGGATAACTAGGATTTAAGATGAAAGAGGAGTATTTATGTTTGATAAGGTTTATGGTTATGTCAAAAAATGGGTGACGGAATTGTGTCACATTTTAGAGTTGATCGCAGCGATATTTGTTTTTATTGCGGTCGTGATCGCGCTGATCGCGCTGATCCCACATGTGGGTGAATTGTGGGAGAACCGTTCAACGGCTGGGGCAATGCTGGAGTTTTTAGAACAGGTATTTCTGGTCGTGATCGGTGTTGAATTTTTGAAAATGTTATGCAGGCCGACCGCAGATAATGTCTTGGAGACGATCATCTTTTTAGTGGCACGTCATATGATCGTTGTCACGACGACAACACCGCTGGATGATCTGATATCTACCATCAGTATTGTCCTCTTATGCTTTGTGCGAAGATATTTAAAGGAACATCGGATGAAGGACAAGATGCGGGAAGAAGATTGGCGCAGATTAGAGGAGTCAGATGAATCAGGAACTGCTGAATGAATTAAGACAGATCAGCGATGAAGAACAGGGCTATCTTAAGGGACAGGTCGATGTGGATCGCGGAATCTATATGGAGCCGGAGACCCATATGGTCGATTACAAGCGGCTGATCGAGAGTGGTAAGACCATAGAGATCCGTACCCATACCCGCTTTGTGCATTTTCCGGCGCACACACACAATTATGTGGAACTCATCTATATGTGTTCCGGACAGACCACGCATATCGTCAATGGTGATCGGATCGAGTTAAAGACCGGCGAAATGCTTTTTTTAAACCAGAACGCCACGCAGGAGATCTATCCGGCAGGCGAGGATGATATTGCTGTCAACTTTATCATCTTACCGGCTTTTTTTGACTATGCCCTCTCTATGATGGGCGAGGAGGACAACCTGATTCGTAAGTTTGTTCTGGAATGTTTAAAGAGTAAGGATGCGGATGTCTCCTATCTGCACTTTCAGGTGTCAGGGGTGCTGCCCATCCAGAATCTCATGGAGAATCTGATCTGGACCATACATAACAAACAGCCCAACAAGCGGAGCATCAACCAGGCGACCATGGGCTTGCTGCTACTGCAACTGATGAATTATACCGACTTGGTCAGTGTTGGTAAAGACAATAAAAATCAGGAACTCTTGATGTCGGTATATCGTTATATCGAGGAGCATTACAAGGATGGTGAATTATCCGAACTGGCGCAGATGCTCCATTATGATGTGTATTGGCTGAGCCGCGCCATTCATTCCTTTACCGGTGCGACTTATACCGAGTTGGTTCAGCAAAAGCGTATGCGTCAGGCGGCATATCTGCTGGAAACATCCGGGCTGACCGTGGCGGATATCGCAGTGGCGGTAGGCTATGAAAATGTTTCTTATTTTCATCGGTTGTTTCAAAAGACCTATGGTATTTCGCCGCGCAAATACCGGACCGCAAAGCGGACAGATAAAGAAGAAAAGAATTTAGGATAGAGCATGGAAATCAAAGAATTATTGACAGAGATCACACAAACAGAAGAGGTAAGATCCCTTTTGAGCAATCTGCGCAGTCAGATCAAGGAGGATAAAAAGGCGGCAGAGACCTATGTAGATGCAGCCTTTATCGGACGCTTAGGGGACTTGCTTTCCCATGCGGATGCTAAGACCAGAAAGAATGCAGCCCTTTTGCTGGGAGATCTTTCTGACCGGGTACAGGCACTGGAACTGGCAGGTCAGGTCACACAGGCACTCTGGGCGGCTTATGAAAGGGAAGATACCAAGTTTGTTCTGGCTTCTTATATCAAGGGACTTTCGGCTTACGACTGTGGAGAGATCTTGGAAAGCCTGCAGGCAGAGAGAAAGCGGCTGGGCGCAGAAGAGATCTGGGAAGAAGACAAAAAACATATGCGTCTTTTGCTGGAGCAGATGGATCTTTTGCTGGAGGCATACCAGGAGAAGGAAAACTACCGGTATCAGGGTATCCATAAGAAACACGCTCTGATCCTTACAACGGATCCTTATATGAGGGAGGCACTCCTGGCACAGGTGCAGGATCTGGGCTATGCGGATGCGAGGATGGTAGGGCGTGGGGTACGCCTGCTCACAGACTCCCTGGATAAATTGAGCCAGATCCGCATCTATCGGGAAATGCTCTTTGTCATTCGATTTCGCGGTCAGACCCTTGCGGCAGAAGAAAATCTGGCGCAGGCGATCGTACTTTCCGAACTTCTTCCCCTTTTGGAGGAGGTCTATGGAAAAAAGAAAAAATACCCGTTTGCCCTGCGGATGCAGATGGACGCTGACAGCAAGACGACCAAGCGACTTGCCTATGCTATAGAGGAAGGCAGTCAGGGAAGACTTGCTAACCGCCCAAAAGATGCGGTCATCGAACTTTTGCCGAGGCAAAAGAAAGATGGGACTTATGTGGTGTATGCCAGAGTCTTAGGACAGGCGGACAGACGTTTTATTTATCGAGAGCATGCCTTGCCGACCTCTATGGCGCCAGTCGTGGCGGCAGAGATGGTGGAGTTGGTCCGTCCATATTTAAAAGAAGAAGCACATGTGATCGACCCTTTCTGCGGTCTTGGCACACTTTTGATCGAACGTATGCAGGCGGGAAGAACGCGTGATGTCTATGGCATTGACAGTTTTGGAGAAGCCATTTTTTATGGCAGACAGGATGCCGAGAAGGCAAAAAAGAACATTTATTTTATCAATCGAGATTATTTTGATTTTACTTCATCGTATCTGATGGAGGAGGTGATCACGGAATTCCCACGCATGGAGCATAAGGAGCGGGAAGAAGTCGATCAATTTTATCGTAGATTTTTTGATAAGACCGGTGAGATCACGGCAGATCAGGCGATGGTCTTTGCCCTTTCAACAGAGGAAGGGATCTTGAAAAAACAATTACGTCTGCATGAGGAGTTTCAACTGGTACGCCAGATTCCTATGCGTGGACGTGAGCAGATCTACATTTTGAAAAAAAGAGGGTAGGGTATGTATACAGATCATGAGGGACAGGAACAAGACTTACAAAAGAAAGATGTCATGAATTGTCTGGATCAGGAACAGATGCAGGCAATGCAGGATCAGTTTTGTCAGACACAGGGTGTCTATTGCGTATGCGTCAGCAGAAACATGCGCCGGCTGACATCTTTTTCTGGTACAAAGGAAGAGCAGAACTTTATTGACCGCGTGTTTCCGGTGGCAACGCAGCGAAATCTGATCGCCAGTTTTTCGGATGTAGGGGGAGAAGATGTGATCGCGGTCGAATCCAGTATGCCATGTGTGCAGTTGCGTGGAATCGCCATCCGTGACGAGGATGGCAGATTTGACGGTGCGTGGGTACTGGTTGCTATCGACGCGGAATGCATCAGACCGGAGGATCAGGTGCCGCAGATCATGCGTAAAACAACGACAAAAGCCTTTGATGCGGCGGTGGCACTTTTGGATGTGTTGACAAAAAATTATTTTTCCAGCAAGATCCATCTGGCTGCGCAGGCAGAGGAGATCGCCCAGTTAGAAGCAAACGAAAAGCACATGGAGTATCTTTTGCAAAAGACAGAGGTGCTGACCGAGATCTTAAAGATGATGGAATCGGATGTCACTTTTGCACAGATCATGGAAGATATATTGGAGCGCGTGGGAACTTATATGCATCTGTCCAATGGCAGTCTTTTGAAATTGCAGGTGGACGAAGAACATGTAGAGATGATCTGTGAATGGGCAGATAAGCCGGAACATGAGCATATGCGGACTTACGGCAGCCTGCCGCTGGCAGAAGTACCTTTTATGACAGGGCGTCCGTACACGATCTCGTCAGAGACGATTATGCCAAAGCCATTTTTAGACTATTTTACCAGGTATGAGATCCGCTGTGGCGTATTTCTGCCTTTGAATGTCAATGGCAAATGCAGTATGTATCTGTGCTTTACCATGATGGAGGAAGACCGTAAATGGAGCGTAGAAGACTTGCGCTTTTTAAATGACGTCAAGCGCATTACGCAGACGATCTTAGTTAAACGGATCACAAAAAATTCATTGGCAAGTTCCTATGCGGCACTGGATGCGATCTTAGAAAATGCCGGCTGCGGCATCAGCGTCAATGACTTAAAGACCGGACAGATCCTATACGCCAATGATGCCTTTAAGGAAATGAGCATGACAGAGCAAGACCGAATCGAACTGGAGAAAGTGCTGACCATTTCCCCGGATGGCATGGAAGGCATTCATGAGTATCGGGTGGCAGGCAGTGACAAGTGGCTGGAGATCACGTTTTCAAAGATCGGCTGGGTGGACGGCAAAGAGGTGCGTCTGGCAACGATCTATGATATTTCCAAGACCAAACGCTATCAGGAACGTATTGAGCATCAGGCAAATGAAGATTATCTGACAGGCCTTTACAACCGTATGCGTTTTGAGGAGGATCTGACAAAAGAGATCCATGCGACCGTGCGAAGCGGCGGAGAGGGTGCTATCCTTTATATCGATCTGGATGACTTTAACCATATCAATGACGGGCTGGGGCATCATGTGGGTGACCTGCTCTTACAGAATGTGGCAGATGCTCTGGGACATATGGATGGTGTGGCAGGTCACTGCTATCGTTTGGGCGGCGACGAGTTTGCAGTGATCGTGACAAACCGTCATATCGAACAGAGGGATGCGATGATCCGAAATATACAGAATCTGTTTTCAAGACCATGGCTCTTACAGGGGACAGAGTATTACTGTACCATGAGTATGGGTGTGGTTTATATTCCAAAGGATGGGATTGACCTCTCCTTGTTGTTACAGCGCGCGGATATCGCACTGCACTGGGCAAAGAGTCAGGGAAAGAATCGAGTCGAGTATTACAACAACAACCAGTGCACCAGTTCTGTGGAACGTCTGGATATGGAAAAATGCATGCGTGAGGCGGTAGAACAGGGCTGCAAAGAGTTTGAAGTCTACTACCAGCCTCTCATTGACATTAGCAAGCCGGAGCGTCCGTGCTGTGGGGCGGAGGCTCTGGTGCGTTGGAATTCACCGAAACTCGGCTTTGTGATGCCATCGGAATTTATCGCTTTGGCAGAGTATCTGGGACTGATCAATGAGATCGGCTATCATGTCCTGATCGAAGCCTGCAAGCGCTGCAAATACTGGAATGATTTCGGACATCCGGAGTATAAGGTAAATGTCAATCTTTCCGTTATTCAACTGTTACAGAATGACATTATTGATACGATAAAAAATGCACTGACAGAGACAGAAGTTCAGCCTTCTAATCTGACACTTGAGGTGACGGAAGGGCTTGCTATCAATGATATGAAACGCATGCAGGAGGTCTTAGGAGAGATTAAGAAACTGGGTGTGCGCGTTGCGTTAGACGATTTCGGAACAGGTTATTCTTCGCTGAATCACATCCGTAGTATGCCGATCGATGTGATCAAGATCGACAAGTGCTTTGTTGAGGATGTGGGAGAGGATGTCTTTTCGGAGGCTTTTGTCAAATCTGTTTCCCAACTGGCTGATGCTTTGCATATGCATGTCTGCGTTGAAGGTGTCGAGGACAAGAATCAGTGTGATGCCTTAAAGGATATGAATGTGGATCTGATACAGGGCTATCTGTTTGACAAGCCGCTTAGTGTAGATGATTTTGAACAGAAATATTTATATTGATAATGAAAAAAGGAATCCGAAAAGGATTCCTTTTTTGATGCAGGAGATGGGACTTGAACCCACACGATATTGCTACCACAGGCACCTGAAGCCTGCGCGTCTGCCAATTCCGCCACTCCTGCGCGCAAATAGTATTCTATCTGTTTTTACACATGAAGTCAAGGATAAATTGTAAACTTTTTACTGTAAAATCTGATTTATTCGATCACAAGGCTTCCGATCATGTAGCCGTTGGAGGTCAGAGGCATGGTATTTCCCAGTTTGATGACCTCTCCGCTAGAAGGATTCTGTACCAAAAGATAAAGGCTGTAAGTACCTTTGTCATAATCCCGCAGGGCAAGGGACTGCTTTAAGGTGGTCGTTTCCTGCGGATTCCAACTGCGATTATCCGTATCCAGTGGAAGGGTGATCATTTCTTCCGTGTCCTGATTGCGCATGAGCAGGCACACATCATATGGCATGTAAGAAACGGAAAAACCGACATTTTCTATGGAAAGCGTGAGACTTCCGCTTTCGTTTTTCCAGGTGTTAAAAGATAGGGCTGCATCCCGCAGGACATAGCGGTAACCCAGATGGGTCGTCATATAATCATACAGGGTAAGACCATTGTAGGCATCGGAAGAAGTGTAGGTCTGGCTTTTCCAGGATGTCAGCGTGCTTTCCGTCTGCTCGGCGTTCAGATAGGAAATATGGCGTGCCTGAAGCATCTGGATGGCGGTGGCTGCGTCTGCCAGCGAAGGGTCTGCCGCGACAGAGCCGCCGCATGGGGCAAAGGATGCGATCGTAGATGTGGCTTCTGCCTCTGCATTTGATAGGGCAGACGTCAGGCTATCGTTAAAAAGTCCCAGACGGTAGAAAAGGGTCTTGTCGGAAGTAAAAAGGGTCGGTGGTACACTGGTCTGTCCAATCGCCTGCAAATATTGCCCGGCATCGTGCAAGCCCAGATAGAGCGATTTGTCGGTTAGGGAAGCATAGTAGTCTGTCAGGTCGGCAAGGGTGGCATCCGTCAGACTTGGCGATGAGAGTGTCTCACCCTGCGCACCGACAAATATCCCCTGCAACTGGTAGATGTGTGCGGCATAGTCATTGATGATGTCGGACACCTGTTCCATATGGCGATAGACGGTGGTCAGGTCGGAAGGCTCGCTGATGGAATTGTCGCCGGTCGTATCATAGCAGAAACGCAGGATCATCTGCTTGTCGGTCGCCGCCCAGGTGCTCAAAATGGCGCGGATGTCAGCCAGTCCATGATCGGATATGGCACCGGCGGCATAATTTTTGAGGTTGATGCGGACAAGACAGAGGCGTGTGGAATTATCCAGAACCAACGCATAGTCCACGGTGGATGGATCAAAAGATGTCTCGTCGGAGATCTCATACTCATAGGTGTGATACCAGCCGGTATAAGGATTTGCCAGAGTTTCGTTACTCTCGGCATAGTCCACCGGAGTAAAAGTGGCAGTGACATTGCGGCGCAATAAAAAAACAGTGCCGATGACACTGAGCGCTATTAAAAATAAGATCAGACCACACAAAAAGCGCAGACCGCGGTGCTTTTTCTTTATTTTTCCTGCCATGAGATGCTCCTTTGCTTTGATACAAGGAGTATATCATATTTATAGAAAGAAATATAAAAAATTGCCTAAAAATTGTCGTATTTGTTGGAGCGCAGGGGAGGGATATGATACAATGCTTTTAAGAGGATAATAGTAGGGGGCAGTATCATGGGGACAAGACTGGAAGAAAAAAAGAAAACGTTCAAACTCATAGTGGCACTCTTGTCAGCTGCGGCGACTTTGATCTGGGTTTTGTTTTTTGCATGGATGCTATGCAAAAACTCGGCCTCATCGGAGGTCATGGAGTTGGCAGAGGGCTGGCATGTCAGCGTGAACGGACAAGCGTTAGCGCAGGAGGACACACTGGCGGCATACAAGTTCTCACATTTACAGGTGGGGGATGAGATCGTCCTGATGGGAAGTTTCCCTAAGGGTATGGCACGGCATCAGACCATGACATTTCTGTGTTATCTGTCCACGATCGATGTGGAGATCGACGGCAGACAGATCTATCATTATGGACAGGAGTATGCCGAGAAGAACTGGTTGGTAGGCAGCGGCTATCATTTTATAGACCTGCCGGACAATGTTTCAGGTAAAGACTTTGTCATTACCTTAAATGTGCGTGAGCCGGACGCTTTTACCAATATCACCAATCCGACGGTGACAGCGACCAGTGAGGTCTATCGGGAGTTTGCAAGACAGCATCTGCTCAGTACTTTTGTGGGGATCTTTTTGATCTTATTGGGAGCAGTCATGACCATTGTCAGTGCGGTCGCTGTCTGCTACAGCAAGTTGTATGTGCGTCTTTTGTATATCGGGATCTTTAGTTTTTTGATGGGCATCTGGTCCATGGGCAATATGAAGGTGTTTGAGATCTTCAAGATCGATCTGGCTTCCAACACGACGGTGGAGTACCTGACCCTGTATCTGGCACCGATCAGTTTTATCTTAATGATCGCGGAAATGCGAAAGCATGTGGCGATCTGGAAACAGCAACTGGCATATGCATCGGCTATGCTGATGGGACTGTTCTTTGTAGTTTCGACTATTTTGCACTTTTTGAATATCGAGCATTATCCGAGACTCTTGGGATACTTCCACCTCTTTGGCGGCATTTCCCTATTCCTGGTGGCGCTGACCGGATATGATAAAGAAAAAAAACGTGACCGTTCGGAAAGAGCCTTACATATCGGTGTAGTGATCCTGTGCGTGAGTGTGGCAATCGATCTGGTTCGTTTTAATCTGCAAAAATATGTCATGCAGGACAATGAACTTCTGACCATCAGTATCATTCCGGTGGGAACCCTGCTCTTTATCGTTATGCTGGTCGTAAGTTATATCTTCTACATCTATGGCATTCTGGTACATGAGGCAGAGCAGGAGTGGCTGGCTGACCGTGCATATCACGATGAACTCTGTGGTACTTACAACCGTACCAAGTGCAATGAGCGCTTTGACGAACTGGATGCAGGAGATGCGGAGTATGCCCTGATCAACATGGATCTCAACGGTTTAAAGACCATCAATGATTCTCTGGGACATGTCCAGGGAGATCTACTCTTGCAGGAATTTGCAGCCATCTTACAGGATGCCTTTTCCGGTATGGGTGAGGTATTCCGTATGGGCGGCGACGAGTTCTTAGTCTTAGTCCGCCAGGAACAGTTTCCACTGATCGACCAGTGCTTAAATAAAATGGTGCGTCTGGAGAAGCGGAGATCCAGCGAACTGACCTTTAATATTGAGGCAGCATATGGCGTGGCAAAAAGCAGCGAGTGTCCAAAGGAATCCGTGCAAAAAGTATATATGCTGGCAGACCGGCGTATGTATGATATGAAGACCAAGCAAAAGATCAATCAGAGACTGCGTTAGTTGTTGGTCTTTTTCGAGTACATGAGGTGGATTTATAGACAGTTTCCCTGAGCCGTGTTATATTACCAATATAAGATTGTTATTTTTTTGACAAAAGTAACAGACCAACCACACAAGTATTGAAAAAAGGGAGGAACCATACCAAATGTATGCTGACGAAAATGTAATTAAGATCAAACATGATGTACTTTATGAAGTAGCCAAATTAGCATTTGCAGATGAATTGGAAGAGAAGAGGGACGGCATTGCGCAGTCTTTGATTCCGGGACCAACACCGCAGTTCCGTTGCTGTATCTATAAAGAAAGAGAAATTATCCGCCAGAGAGTCCGCCTGGCAGAGGGAAAGGCACCGGGCATGCATGACGATGGCAATATCGTTCAGGTCATCAGTTCTGCATGTGAAGATTGCCCGATCTCCAGTTATGTTGTAACCGACAACTGCCAGAACTGTATCGGAAAGGCATGTATCAACGCATGTAACTTTGGTGCGATCGAGATGGGACGCCATCGTTCCCATATTGACGCTTCCAAGTGTAAGGAATGTGGTAAATGTGCCCAGGCTTGTCCTTACCATGCGATTGCAGCCTTAAAGCGTCCGTGTAAGTTCTCCTGTCCGGTCGATGCCATCAGTTATGACGAGAATGGCATTTCCGTGATCAACGAAGAAAAGTGTATCCGCTGTGGACTTTGTATTCACAGATGTCCGTTTGGTGCCATTGGTTCCAAGACCTTTATCGTGGATGTCATCAAGGCGATCAAGTCAGAGCATCCGGTATATGCATTGGTTGCACCGGCGACCGAGGGACAGTTCGGTGAGCATATCACCATGAACAGTTGGAAGAAAGCCATGAAGGCAGTCGGCTTTACCGATCTTGTGGAAGTAGGACTTGGCGGTGATATGACAGCAGCCTACGAAGCAGAGGAATGGGCAGAAGCATACAAGAATGGCAAGAAGATGACCACTTCCTGCTGCCCTGCATTTGTCAACATGGTAAAGAAGCATTACCCGGAACTGATCGAAAATGTATCAACGACCATTTCACCTATGTGTGCCGTATCCCGTATGTTAAAGGCAAAAGAACCGGATGCGGTTACCGTATTTATCGGACCTTGTATCTCCAAGAAATCCGAGGTCAAGGATCATGCCATTGAGGGCAATGCAGACTATGCACTGACCTACAGTGAGATCCGTGCCATCATGCATGCGAGAAACGTAGAACTGGAGGAGGACGACAACTCTTATCAGGAGTCATCCATCTACGGCAAGCGTTTTGCAAATTCCGGTGGTGTTACCGAGGCAGTTTTGCAGAGTTTGAAAGAAAGCGATGATGAGATCGCAGCGACCGTCAACAAGTGTAACGGTGCCGCAGAGTGTAAGAAGGCATTGCTTTTGATGAAGGTCGGCAGATTGCCGGAAGACTTTATCGAGGGTATGATCTGTGAGGGCGGCTGTGTCGGCGGACCGAGTGCTTTCCGTCCACAGGCTTCTTTCAAAAAGAACCGTGAGACGATTCTTTCCGAAGCGGATGAGCGTGGTATCCATGAAAATCTGGATCATTACGATATGGATGCATTTTCCATGCATGCAAAGAGATAAAAGAAAACGAATACATAAAGACAACCGGAGCATCAAAACTCCGGTTGTTTTTCGTTTAGCCAGTCGACAAGAGCACAGAGACCTTCTTCGGAAAAGTCTGCTGTCTGGCGTGTCATTTTTTCTTCGTCCGTCTTAGCAAAGGCGAAAGGTCCCGGCCAGATGGTGGCTTGCAGTTTGACTTCTTTTTCATCCTCCGTATCCGGGATGGGGAACTCTATTTTTTCCACGCGGTAGCGCATATTGCCGTCGCTCCCGGTAAAGGGGGACTTTTTATAAAAATTGAGTGCTAATAAAGAATGACGATCAATCATGAAAAAATCCTTTCTTTGTATTATTTTCTTTTCTGCTTTCTATTATAATATATAGTAAGAAAAAGAAGTAAAAAATTTGCTTTTTTTCCGGTGGATTATGCTATACTATATTCTTATCATAATGGCACTGGGGGAAGTGCTTATAACAGGAGGTTTTTATATGAGGGGATTTTTCAGAAAATGGGGAGCAGTGGCTCTGGCACTGGTCTTGTCGCTATCGGTATTTGCCGGTATGGATGGATCAAGCGTGCAGGCGGCAGAAGATCATGCAGAGGATTGGATGGCAGACATCGATGGGGAAACGATGCTGAGTTCGATCTCCATTCCGGGTACACATGACAGCGCGACACAGTATGTAGGCATGCGCTATATCTTTCAATGTCAGGACACCAGCATCGCACAGCAGTTGGTCGATGGCTACCGCTATTTTGACATGCGTCTGGTCTTAGACGGCAAGGAAGATGAGCAGACACTGATCTTGAAGCACAATTTTGCAAAGTGCAAAGAGGGCGGCGGACTTTTTGCAAAAGCACTCAAACTGTCCAATGTCTTATCGGATGTCTATGCCTTTTTGCAGGAACATCCGTCCGAGACGGTCATTCTTTGTATGAAGGCGGAAAACAGCAAGGATGATGTGGCACAGGTACAAAAACTTTTGTATGAACAGATCGATCAGAACCCACAAATGTGGTATCTTGCCAACGAGATTCCGACTCTGGAGCAGGTACGGGGCAAGATCGTTTTGGCAACACGTTTTGAGGATGCCATGGAACTTGGTCAGCAAAAGAGCGGACTGCATTTTTACTGGGAAGACCAGGGAGACCGGGAGATCGTGGATGTGCCGTATGCACTCTCTGCCATTAGTGACAGTGCCTCTTTGTGGGTGCAGGATCGCTATAATTATGACACGTCCGACAAACTGGATGCCATTGTGGATGACCTGGAAAATTGTCAGGCGGCGGATGATACCTTTTCCATTAACTTTACCTCGACCAGTGGCAGCGGTAAGGTAGGACATCCAAAGAAATATGCCACGACCATCAACGATTATCTCTTATCCTATGACTGGCAGGCAGGGACATCTTATGGTATTGTAGTGGTAGATTTTGCGACAAAGGATTTGGCAAAATGCATTTATGAGACCAATACCTTTGTAAAATAAGATAGGATAGAGGGTGAAGTTGATGCCGCAGGGCAGACCCATGCCGGGAGAGATCTACCGGCATTTTAAAAATAAGACATATCAGATTCTTGCCGTGGCAAGACATTCGGAGACCAGAGAATTATATGTCGTTTATCAGGCTTTGTATGGAGATTACCAGACTTATGTCCGACCATACGATATGTTCATTAGTCCGGTAGACCATGAAAAGTACCCGGAGGTAGAGCAGGAATATCGTTTTGCCTATATAGCATCCCCGGCAGAGACCATCTGCCAGCCGGAAGATATGGCATCCGCGGGCGACAGTACAAAAGCCATGACACAGGATCAGAAAGTGCTTGCGAAAAAAGCGGCAGGACAGCCGGAAAGACCTGTGGCAAAAGAGCCGGAAGTTGACGCAGAATTACAGGGTGTCAACCCGCATTTTCTGGATTTTTTAGATGCAGATACCTATGGCAGAAAATATGATATCGTGACCGAGATGGAGGAGGAACTGGACGATCATTTGATCAATCAGATGGCGGCATCCATAGATGAGATCATTGAGGATGGGCGGCTGGAAGACCGTATCCTGCAACTGGAAGCCTGCCTTAGAACAAAGGCGCGGTATGAATTGAACCGCGCCAGATAAACTATTGGTAGAGAGCCATATTTACATTATGATAACGGCGATCCATGGTGACATCCTGACCGAACCAGTCCGGTGGCAGGAAGACATTGGCTTCCTCGATGGAGGCAAATTCCACCTCCGCCATGATGAGCGGTTCCATATCGCCATGAAAGACATCAAGTTCGATGGTGTGAGGCGCAAGCGGGATAAAATACCGGGTCTTGCTGATAATCTTACCATCGGCTTTGGTGCGCAGATGTTCATAGGCTTCCTTGGTAAGCGGGAATTCATTTTCCTCCCTTGCCATCATCCCTTTGGACTTGTAGGTAAGGATATAATCATCATCCTTCCTGCGGATGCGAAGTACAGGATTTTCATTTAAATAAGCCTGTTCGATCTGACTGCAGGGATAAGAGGTCAGATCCTTTGGCAGATCTTTGATCAAAAATTTACGTTCGATTTCCATGCGATTCTCCTTTGGCGCTTTTTCTTATATTATAGCGCAGGCGGGAGTCCATGGAAAGAAGGAAGAAAACAAAAGAAAGAAATGAGGAAAAGATATGAGTAAAGTAGCAATTTGTATGGCAGACGGCTGTGAAGAGATCGAAGGACTTACCGTGGTAGACGTATTGCGCCGTGGGGGAATGGATATTGATACCGTATCCATTTCCGGTGATCCTTATGTGACAGGATCACACAATATTGCCTTTTGTGCAGATAAGTTGATCTCAGAGTTGAACTGGGCAGATTATGATGGGATCGTTTTGCCGGGCGGGATCCCGGGCACACCGAATCTGGCAGCAAGTCCGGCGGTGACAGATGCCCTTAAATTATTTGATGCAGAAGGAAAACTGATCGCAGCGATCTGCGCTGCACCGAGCGTCTTGGGACAGATCGGACTTTTGGAGGGCAGGGATGCAACTTCATATCCGGGCTTTGCAGAAAAGATGCCGGGCTGCAATTACAAGACAGATGCCGTTGTGCGGGATGGCAATATCATCACCAGCCGCGGCATGGGAACAGCGATCGAATTTGCACTAGCCATTGTAGAATATTTTTCAGACCATGAGACGGCAGTTGCTCTTGGCGAAAAGTTTATCTACAGTTATGGTGCATAAGAGATACTAATAATTTCCAACTATATTTTCCCGTATTATGTTCATACTAGCATTAGATAAATCTTCTACAGAAGACATCAGACAAGATCCGGTGTCAGAAGATTTGTCTTAAAATAAATCTGGAGGTAATGAACATGAGCGGATCTTCAAACTCAAATTCTAACAGAATGGCAGTTCCTGAAGCAAAGGATGCCATGAATCGTTTTAAGCAGGAGGTTGCCAGCGAGATTGGCGTGCCACTTAAGGATGGTTACAACGGTGAGTTGACATCAAAGCAGGCAGGTTCTATCGGTGGTGAAATGGTCAAGAAGATGATCATGAAGCAGGAGCAGGAAATGAGCAAATAAGTTTGCCCAGACCTTAGAGAGCAGCCTCGGGACTATCCCGGGGCTGCTTTTTCCTTTTCCTCTATAATAAAAAATGTGAGGGATACATACATGAAAGAGTTTACAAAGGCTGCCATTGCAGATACTTTTATGGAATTGTTACAGGAGCACACGATCGACCATATCACGGTTAAGGATCTGGCAGAAAAATGCGGTATCAACCGGCAGACATTTTACTATCATTTCGCAGATATTTATGATCTGATGGAGTGGACGCTGGATAATGAGTTAAAGAAATTCTTAGAGCGTTATGACAAGACGGATGCAGACTGGAAAGAGCAGCTGCAGCAGTTGTTCGTCTTTTTCCGTTTTCGTGGACAGCAGGTCTTACATGCCTACGATTCGCAGAACCGTCTTTATTATGAGCAGTTTATTTACCGGCAGATGCTGCCCGCCATCCACAAACTGATCCTGACCTATGAGGAGGCAGAGACTTTGGCGGAGGGCAAGGCCGAATTCATCGAACATGTCTATACGCGCATGATCGTCAATTTCTTTTTGGATTGGCTGGATGAGGGCATGCCGGATGAAGAAACGGTGCGCCTGAGTGATTATGTCCATTTTATGGAGGGAAGTTTACAGAGTACCCTGGTCACCTTCCAGGACAAAAATGTATAAAATTACTACAAATGTGCCTTGGTGTCAAAATTTTAGACATCTGGGCATTTTGTCTGTTTTATGAGGGAACGACCAGCGTTATAGTAATAAAAAATTTAAGGAAATGGCTGGTGTTTCATATGAACAGATCAAGTAAATTAGTTCAATTTGGACTGAAAAAAGCATTCGGATATATTGAAAAAGATCCGGAAAAGAATCTTGTCAAATTACTCGACATCGTCGATCAGTTTGCAGGCGATGATCCGAATATGATGGGAAAGCAAAGAGAGGCATTTCGTCGGGTCATCGACGATCCGGACAATAACATGAATCAGTTGATGATGCGTGTATTAAAGGATACTGATACCGAGGTCGTCAAAGCCATGTTTGAGAATTTCTTCCTCAATGCCAACTTTATCGGCTGGCAGACCCAGGAGGAAATGCGCAAGAAATATAACTGCAATATCCCGTGGGCGATCCTTTTGGATCCGACTTCTGCCTGCAACTTAAAATGTACCGGTTGTTGGGCGGCAGAGTATGGCAACAAACTGAACCTGACATTTGATGAGATCGATTCCATCATCATGCAGGGCAAGGAACTGGGCGTATATTTTTATATCTATACCGGTGGCGAACCGCTTGTGCGCAAGAAAGATCTGATCGCACTTTGCAGAAAACACCATGATTGTCAGTTCCTGACCTTTACCAACGGTACTCTGATCGATGAAGAGTTTGCAGATCAGATGCTGGATGTCAAAAATCTGGTGCCTGCGATCTCTGTTGAGGGATTTGAGGAGGCAACGGATGGCAGACGTGGAAACGGTACTTATGAAAAGGCTGTCCGCGCGATGGGATATTTGAAAGAAAGAAAACTTCCGTTTGGTATCAGTTGTTGCTATACCAGCCAGAACTTAGATTCCATTGCCAGTGATGCCTTTTTTGACCAGATGATCGACTGGGGGGCTTACTTTGCATGGTATTTCCACTATATGCCGGTCGGAAATGATGCAGCACCGGAACTTCTGCCGACACCGGAGCAGAGAGAATATATGTACCACAAGATCCGGGAGGTGCGTGTGACAAAACCACTCTTTGCCATGGACTTCCAGAACGATGGAGAATATGTGGGCGGCTGTATCGCCGGAGGCAGACGCTATCTACATATCAATGCCAACGGAGATTGTGATCCTTGTGTATTTATCCATTATTCCAATACCAATATCCGCCACAATACCCTGCTTGAGGTATTACAGTCACCGATCTTTATGGCATATCATGATGGTCAGCCGTTCAACGACAACCATCTGCGCCCATGTCCGATGTTGGAAAACCCGGAGGCTCTGCAAAAGATGGTAGAAGCCACAGGGGCACGTTCCACAGACTTGCAGTCACCGGAGACGGTAGAGCATCTATGTGCTAAATGTGAGGACTACGCAAAGAACTGGACACCGACCGCAGAACGGCTGTGGAAAGACAGTTCCCGCAACCCGGCAAATCAAACACAAGCATAATTTTTGACAGGAAAAATAAATGGGGTTTTTCGAGGTCTGGATGCCTTGAAAAGCCCCTATTTTTCATTGGTTTTCCTTATTGCTATTTAAAATATGGTGTGATATAATATCCCAATGACTGCACAAGGGCTGAATGTCCTTTTTATAATAGAGGTTCTATTATAGGTGATTAGTACATGAGTTACAATTTTAAGGAGGAAATGAATTAAATGAGTGTACAGGTTGAAACATTAGAGAAGAATATGGCAAAACTCACAGTTGAGATTGAGGCTGAGCGTTTAGAGAAGGCACTTGACGCTGCATACAACAAGCAGAAGAAGAGCATCTCTATGCCGGGATTCCGTAAGGGCAAGGTTCCGAGAGCCATGGTTGAGAAGATGTATGGCGTAGAAGTATTCTACGAAGATGCAGCCAACATCCTTTTACAGGAGACATATCCTGAGGCATATGACGAGAGCGGTCTTGAGATCGTTTCACAGCCATCTATCGATGTCGTACAGTTAGAGAAGGGCAAGCCATTTATCTATACAGCAGAAGTTGCTGTTAAGCCGGAAGTTACACTTGGCAAGTATAAGGGCGTTACCGTTACCAAGATCGACACAAGCGTTTCTGATGAAGAAGTAGACGCAGAGGTCGAGACACAGAGAAACAACAACGCAAGAACTGTTTCTGTAGAGCGTCCGATCGAGAATGGCGATACCGCAGTGATCGATTTTGAAGGATTTGTAGATGATGTAGCATTTGAAGGCGGAAAGGGCGAGAACTACGACTTAGAGATCGGATCTCATTCGTTCATTGATACCTTTGAAGATCAGTTAGTAGGCAAGGTTGCCGGAGACGACGTAGAAGTAAATGTTACATTCCCAGAGCAGTATCAGGCAGAGGAACTTGCCGGCAAGCCAGCAGTATTCAAGGTTAAGATCCATGAAGTAAAGGCTAAGGAACTACCGGAACTTGATGATGAGTTCGCACAGGATGTATCTGAGTTCGATACTCTTGCTGAGTACAAGGAAGATGTCAAGAAGAAACTGACAGAGCGCAAGGAAGCAGATGCACATCGTACAAAGGAAGATGAAGCAATCGAAAAGATCATCGATGATGCTAAGATGGACATTCCAGAAGCAATGATCGACAATCAGGTTAACAGCATGATCAATGATTTTGCAAATAACATGATGCAGCAGGGACTTTCTATGGAGCAGTATATGCAGTTTACCGGCATGACCATGGATAAGTTCAAGGAGCAGGTTCGCCCGGATGCTGTTAAGAGAATCCAGTCTTCACTCGTATTAGAGCAGATCGCTAAGGACGAAAATCTTGAAGTTACCGATGCTGATGTAGAGGCTGAGATCGAAAAGATGGCAGCAGCATACGGCATGGAAGTTGATAAGGTTAAGGAATACATCCAGGATGCTGAGAGAGAATCTATGAAGAAGGATATCGCTATCCAGAAGGCAGCAGACTTCATCATGGAGAATGTCAAGGAAAGAGCAAAGAGAACCACAAAGAAGGCAGCCGCTGACGAAGAGAAAGAGCCGGCAAAGAAGACTACCGCAAAAAAGACAACAGCGAAGAAGACAACTAAGAAGGCTGACGAGACAAAAGACGCTGAGTAATCAGACGTAATAAGGTCAGGAAAGAGAGGTTCATAATATGGCAACAATACCTTATGTCATTGAGCAGAATAGTAGGGGAGAACGTTCCTACGATATCTATTCCAGATTGCTGAAAGATAGAATTATCTTTCTGGGGGAGGAAGTAAATGAGACAACTGCAAGTCTTGTAGTTGCACAGTTATTGTTCTTGGAGTCAGAAGACCCGAGCAAGGACATCCATCTTTACATCAATTCCCCGGGCGGAATGGTGACTGCGGGCATGGCCATCTATGACACCATGCAGTATATCAAGTGTGATGTATCAACGATTTGTATTGGTATGGCGGCAAGTATGGGAGCATTCCTCTTAGCCGGTGGTGCCAAGGGCAAACGTTTTGCACTTCCAAATGCGGAAGTCATGATTCACCAGCCATCCGGTGGTGCCAAGGGTCAGGCAACAGAGATCCAGATCGCTGCAGAGAACATCTTAAAGACAAAGAAAAAGTTGAATCAGATGTTAGCAGACAACACAGGAAAGCCATACGAAGTTGTGGCAGCAGACACAGAAAGAGATCATTGGATGAGCGCAGATGAAGCCCTAGATTATGGCTTGATCGATGGAATCATCACAAAGAAAGAGTAATGCATAAGAGGGTACCCCATATGGGATACCCTCAATGTGCATATCATAAGGAAATGAGAGAAGTAAAATGGCAGGAAGAATGAATGACGATAAGATGGTCAGATGTTCCTTTTGTGGCAAAACACAAAATCAGGTACACAAGTTGATCGCGGGACCCAATGGGGCGTTTATCTGCGATGAATGTGTGGACATCTGCACAGAGATCATAGAAGAAGATTTAATGGAAAAGGGACTGGTGCCGGAGTATGATGAGCCGGAGCAGGAAGGAAAACATTCAGACGCTAAAAGAAAGGCAAATGAGGAATTTGAGATCAATCTTTTGACTCCACAGGAACTCAAAGCCTTTCTGGATGATTATGTCATCGGTCAGGATGAGGCAAAAAAGGTATTGTCTGTCGCTGTGTATAATCACTACAAACGTATCACATCCGGACAGGACATTGATGTGGAATTGCAAAAGAGCAATGTCCTCATGTTGGGACCGACCGGTAGCGGAAAGACATTGTTGGCACAGACACTTGCCCGTGTCCTTGGCGTACCGTTTGCCATCGCAGATGCTACGACACTGACAGAGGCAGGTTATGTAGGTGAAGATGTAGAGAACATCCTGCTCAAGTTGATCCAGGCAGCAGATTTTGATATCCAGGCAGCCGAGATGGGCATTGTCTATATTGATGAGATCGATAAGATCACCAAGAAATCCGAAAATGTTTCCATTACCAGAGATGTCTCCGGTGAAGGTGTGCAGCAGGCACTCCTCAAGTTGATCGAGGGTACGGTTGCCAGCGTGCCGCCAAAGGGTGGACGCAAGCATCCGCAGCAGGAGTTGATCTCCATCGACACCAAGAATATCCTCTTTATCTGTGGTGGGGCTTTTGAAGGACTGGACAAGATCATTTCTGAGCGATTGGACAGCAATGTCATTGGTTTCCAGTCAGAGACCAAGGAGCGCAATCAGGATGACCTTTCTACGCTCTTAAAGCAGGTATTGCCGCAGGATTTCATCAAGTTTGGTTTGATCCCTGAGTTTATCGGACGTGTGCCGATTAATGTTTCCTTACAGGAACTGACGGAGGAAGATATGGTGCGTGTCCTGACCGAGCCGAAGAACAGTCTGGTCAAGCAGTATCAGGCACTTTTTAAGATGGATGATGTGGACTTGGCTTTCGATCATGATGCTCTGGTTGAGGTTGCCAGAAAGTCCATCGAGCGTAAGACAGGTGCGAGAGGATTGCGTGCGATCTTGGAGAACGTCATGATGGATTCCATGTATGAAGTACCATCCGATAAGACGATCACAAGCGTGCATGTTACCAAAGAGATGGTGGATGAAAATCTCCTCTTGGAGGACAAAAGCGGAAGCATTACAGCCATCGGAGAAGAGCAGGAGAAGAGTGCATAATGGTCATTAAGAATGTGGAACTGGAGACGGTCTGTGGCGTGACGAGTATGCTTCCGGACAATAAACTGCCGGAAGTGGCATTTGCGGGCAAATCCAATGTCGGCAAATCGTCACTGATCAATGCGCTGATGATGCGTAAGTCATTGGCGCGGACATCGGCACAGCCGGGCAAGACACAGACGATCAATTTTTACAATATCAATAAAGAAATCTATCTGGTAGATCTGCCGGGTTATGGCTATGCCAAGGCTTCCGAAAAAGAACGGGAGGCATGGGGGCAGATGATCGAGCGCTATCTGAACACTTCAGAAAAACTGCGTGCGGTCTTTCTTCTGGTCGATATCCGGCATGCACCGTCTGCCAATGACAAGCAGATGTTTGAGTGGATGGCATATGTAGGATATGATCCGATCGTCATTGCAACCAAGTTGGACAAGATCAAACGAAGCCAGATTGATAAACAGATCAAGATCATCCGTCAGGGATTGGGCGCGGATAAAGAGACCATTATCGTTCCATTTTCTGCGGAGACAAAACAGGGAAGAGATATAATCTGGGATTTTATGGATCAGGTGATTGAGAATGAAGAAGAGGCATAAAGGATTATTTGTGAGTACGCTGCTTGCCGCCATTTTTGTGGTGGCATTTGGCTGTACTTTTTTTATTTATCAGAAACAGGAAAAAAATGCTAAGGCAGAGGATCTGACCGTGGTCACATCCTTTTACCCTATGTATATCGCAGCCTTAAATGTCTGTGATGGCGTGGAAGGCATACATTTGGAAAATCTGAGCGAGCCGCAGACCGGCTGCCTGCATGATTACCAACTGACACCGGAAGACATGAAACTTTTGCAGACGGCGGATGTTTTTATCGTTAATGGTGGCGGTATCGAAAACTTTCTTACCGATGTGGCAAAGGCATGTCCGAATCTGACCATCATCAATGCGAGTCAGGGACTGGATCTGATCGAGGACAATGCCCACGCATGGATGAGCGTTGCCCTGCATGAAAAGCAGGTAGACAATATTGCAGAGGGGCTGGCGGCAGCGGACGCAGACCATAGCAAGGCATATGCAAAAAATGCCAAGGCATACCAGAAAAAATTACAGGCGCTGGAAAAGCAGGAAGAAGAAATGACACAATATACCAAGGGACGGTCTGTGGTCCTTTTTCAGGAAGCCTATGAATATCTGACAAGGGATCTGGGGCTGGAAGTATCCTATGTCCTGGATCTGGACGAGGAACGTCAGGTCAGTGCGGGCGAGGTATCGGATGTCATGTCTGCCATTGCAGGAGACCGTATCCGGGTCGTTCTTGCGGATGATGTCTATGGCAAGGAGATGGGCGATATGGTGGAGGCAGAGACCGCAGCCAATACCGTCTATGTAGAGACCCTGGTCAGGGGAGACTATGACAAGGACAGTTATATAGAGCACATGCAGGAAAATTTGGATGCCATACAGATGGCTTTTGCTGCGAGATAGGAGATAGTATTTATGCATAAGATCAAAAAACCATGTGGTTTTCACTGTATCAAGATGAAAGATATCGGCGTGTCCTTTGGCGATCAGGTCGTGTTGGAACACATCAATTTGCATATCCACTGTGGCAGCCTGACGGCGCTCATCGGACGAAATGGTGCGGGAAAGTCTACCCTGCTCAAGGCGATCTTAGGGGACATTCCCCATACGGGAAGTATTACTTTTTCCGATACCGAAAATGGAAAAATGAAAAAAATGAAGATCGGGTATGTGCCGCAGTCACTGAATTTAGAGCCAAATACGCCCATGAATGTATATGATCTGATCACGAGTTTCCGCTATGATTATCCGGTCTTTTTGAAGAACAAAAAGTTATATCAGGAGATCAAGGAAGCCTTGGCAGAGTTTGAGGCAGACCATCTGATCGACCAGCCGATCGGCAAACTTTCCGGTGGAGAATTGCAGCGTGTCTTACTATCGCTTGCGGTCATGGACGAGCCAAATCTTTTGCTTTTGGACGAGCCGGTGTCCGGTATTGACAAAAACGGTATGGATCTTTTCTATGAAAAAATGGATTACCTGCGCAAAAATTACGATATGGCGATCATCATTATCTCACATGATCTGGACTATGTGGCAAAGTATGCCGATAAGGTCGTACTGATCGATAAGACCGTCACGGCAGACGGCAATCCCAAGGAAGTCTATGAAAGCCAGGCATTTCATCGCGTCTTTGGTGATGCGACCTATGCTTATGGCAACAATGTAGGACATGTGCGCAAGGTGGAAGCGAAAGAAGCCCCTTATGAGGCTGGCTATAAAGGAAAGAAGGAGGAAGCATAATGACAGGTTATTTTACAGAGTTATTCCAATATGATTTTATGCGTCGTGCCTTTCTTGCCATCCTGATCATTACCCCGCTTTTAGGTATCTTGGGCACTATGATCGTCCATAAAAAGATGGCGTATTTTTCGGATGCATTGGGACATTCTGCCCTGACCGGTATTGCGATCGGCGTGGTCTGCGGTATCAGTGACACCAATCTGTCCATGGTGCTGTTTGCCATTGTATTTGCCTTTCTGCTCAATCAGATCAATCGTAAAAATCTGGCGGCGACCGATACCATCATTTCTGTTTTTGCCAGCTGCAGTACGGCGATCGGTCTGGCAATCCTATCTAAGGGGGGCAATTTTAGCAAGTATTCCGCTATTTTGGTGGGAGATATCCTGAGCATTTCTACGCGGGAGATCATTTATCTGATCCTGATCTTTGCGGTGACTCTGGTATTCTGGTGCTTTGCCATCAACAAGTTGAATGCTATCAGCATCCATGCATCCTTGGCGAAGAGCCGCAATATTTCCGTGCGTCTGGTGGAGGATATCTTTGCTATTATCATTGCGCTCATTGTGACATTGTCGATCAAGTGGATCGGTATTTTGCTCATCAATGCCCTTTTGATCCTGCCAGCGGCATCCAGCCGGAATATATCGGAAAACATGCAGGAATATCATCTCTATGCCGTGATCTTTAGTCTCTTTTCCGGAATCGTGGGATTGGTCATTTCTTATTTTACCAATGTGGCGACCGGACCTATGATCGTGATCGTGGCATCTGTGATCTATTTTGCAACCTATTTTTATGGAAAGAATAAGTAAGGAATAAGTAAGAGACGTTCCTTTTGCCACAAGGAGTGTCCCAAATGGTTTTAGACCTGTCAGTCTGACAGGTCTTTTTCTTTTGTAAAAAATGCATAGAGCCGGAAAAACTGGAAACAATAGTTAGAAAAGGAAAGGAATGATGGCAAGATGGGATATGATGGAAACAACGAGACCCTCTATATCAAATTAGACCGGTCTGCCCTGCGCTATGAAGCGGATTTTTACATCAAGGATCTGGGCGGGATAGAGTGCAGTAACAGTGATATATTAGCGAGGGTAAAGGCACATGCCGTTTACCATTTCAAACATCCGGGCAATATGCCTGTATCCATTACCAAGGTGGTCGAGGAGATCCACAGCCTTTATCCTAAACTGACTGTGGTGAGTCTGGGCGAAACCGATGTCATCATGGAGTATCGGAGCAAGGAGCCGGAGCCCTTTATGCAAGTGGCAAAGACGGGATTCCTTTGCGTACTGCTCTTTGTCGGAGCAGCCTTTGCCATCATGGCATTTCACAACGATATCAGTATCACGGAACTCTTTGACCGTTTTTATTTGCAGGTCATGGGAAGCAAAAAGCCTGCGGTCAGTCCGCTGGAGATTGCATATTCGATCGGACTTGCGGTGGGAATCTTATTCTTTTATAACCATTTTGGCAAGAAGAAATTGACCCATGATCCGACACCGATCCAGGTGGAAATGCGCAAGTATGAGAAGGATGTAGATACTGCGATCATAGAAAATGGGGCAAGGAGAGGAGAAAATCTGGATGTTTCTTAAAAGGACGGTCATCATTGTCGCAGGGCTGATCTTTGGAGGCGCAACGGCAGCCGGTGTGATTGCCCTGCTCACGACCTTGGGGTTTGTCTCGCGCATGATCGCAAGGCTGCAACTGGCGAAAGATACCATGCATTGGGAGAATGTCATTATCTTAGGAAGCCTGAGTGGTTGCCTTTTATCGGTTTTTGAACCGAGCCCTGTGCTTTTCTCCTTTTGCCAGGGGATAGCCGGGAGAGTTTTTGCAAAAGGGTTGGGACTGCTGGCATTGGTTTTGATCGGAATCTGTGCTGGTATTTATGTGGGCTGTCAGGCAATGGCGCTGGCAGAGATCTTAAATATGTTTCCCATACTCTTTCGCAGGGTAAAACTGCAAATGGGGCTGTCTTTTGCCATCCTTGCCATTGCTCTGGGAAAGCTGGCAGGCAGCCTCTGGTATTTTATTTTTTCATATGCAAGTTCATAAAAATGAGGTGATAAGAGAATGAAACAGGAAGAAAAAGAGCAGATCAATGAGACTTATAATGACTATGTGGAGAGTGTGACGCCAAAGGCAAATCTTTGGCTGCGCATGGCAAAAGCTTTTTTGGTCGGCGGACTGATCTGCCTTTTGGGGCAGTGCATCATCAACATAGGAAAAAAATATGGCCTGGACGATCAGACGGCGGCAAGTTATTGCAGTCTGACCCTTGTATTCCTAAGTGCCCTTTTGACAGGCACGGGGATCTACCCGGTCATTGCCAGTTTTGGCGGTGCGGGAGCATTGGTTCCCATCACGGGCTTTGCCAACAGTGTAGCGGCTACCGCCCATGGTTTTAAGGTTGAAGGACATGTCTTTGGTGTCGGTGCCAGGATCTTTCAGATCGCCGGACCGGTGATCCTGTATGGAATTTTTTCGTCCTGGATCCTTGGTTTGATCTACTGGTTTATGACGACACTTGGTATGTGATTGAAAAAATACCATAAATTGTAGTTATAAATTTATAAAAACCACTAGATATTGTGCCGCACTTCCTGTATAATGAAAAACGCGCCAAGATGAAAAACATGTGCAAAGATTGTATCTAAATAAAAACTTGCACTTTTTTCAAAATCTTGTTATAAAATTAACGAGAGTTAGAAAAGCCTAACTCGGGTTATAAGGAACAAATCGTTTACTAGAATAGGAGGCAAACACAATGGTAGAAATGAAGGAATGGGACGGATTTGATGGACGACTTTGGAAGGAAGAGATCAATGTCCGCCAGTTCATCCAGGATAACTACACACCGTATGAAGGCAATGAGGACTTTTTGACAGGTCCGACAGAGTCGACCAACCGTTTATGGAATGCACTTCAGAAATTGCAAAAAGAAGAACGTGCCAAGGGCGGCGTGCTTGATATGGAGACCAAGGTGGTTTCAGGTCTGACCGCTTATGGTCCGGGATACATTGATGAAGACCTCAAGGATCTGGAAAAGGTCGTTGGTCTTCAGACAGATAAACCACTCAAACGTGCTTTTATGCCATATGGCGGTATCAAGATGGCGGTGCAGGCATGCGAGACTTATGGTTATGAAGTAGATCCTTTGTTAAAGGAAATCTTTACCAAGTATCACAAGACACATAATACTGCTGTGTTTGACGCATATACACCGGAAATGTTAAAGGCCCGCCACAATAAGATCATGACCGGTCTGCCGGATACTTATGGACGCGGACGTATCGTCGGCGATTATCGTAGAGTGGCGCTTTACGGTATCGACTTTTTGATCGAGGAGAAAAAGGAAGACAAGGCAAAATGCGGCAGTGGCAGCATGAAGGGCGAAGTCATCCGTCTGCGCGAGGAGATCGCGGAGCAGATCCGTGCACTGGAAGGCATGAAAGAGATGGCAGCCATTTACGGCTATGACATTTCCAGACCGGCAAAGGATGCAAAAGAGGCGATCCAGTGGCTTTACTTTGGGTATCTGGCAGCCATCAAGACCCAGAATGGTGCAGCCATGTCTGTAGGACGTGTCTCTACCTTCCTTGATATTTATTTCCAGAGAGATCTGGATAAGGGCATCATCACAGAAGAAGAAGTACAGGAACTGGTCGATCACTTTACCATGAAACTGCGTATGGTCAAGTTTGCCAGAATCCCATCTTACAACCAGTTGTTCTCCGGGGATCCGGTATGGGCAACACTGGACGTGGCAGGAACGGGTGTAGACGGCAGATCTATGGTGACAAAGACAGACTATCGTTTCCTGCATACCTTAGAGAACATGGGACCGGCACCGGAGCCAAACCTGACAGTATTGTATTCTTCCAGACTGCCGGAGAACTTCAAGAAATACGCATCCAAGATCTCTATTGCGACAAGTTCTGTCCAGTATGAAAATGACGATGCCATGAAGCCGGAATGGGGCGATGATTATGCCATCTGCTGCTGTGTTTCTGCAACACGTACCGGTAAGGAAATGCAGTTCTTTGGAGCCAGAGCCAACCTTGCAAAATGTCTGCTTTATGCCATCAATGGCGGTGTGGATGAAAAGACCGGCGATCAGGTCGGACCAAAGTATCGTCCGATCACATCAGAGTATCTGGATTATGATGAGGTCATGGAACGCTATGACGACATGATGGAATGGCTGGCAGATCTCTATGTCAATACACTGAACCTGATCCAGTACATGCATGATAAATATTACTATGAGTCAGCCGAACTGGCACTCATGGATACCAATTTGGAACGTACTTTTGCAACCGGTATTGCAGGATTTTCACATGTGATTGATTCTTTGTCCGCGATCAAGTATGCTAAGGTCAAGGTCATTCGTGATGAAAATGGTCTTGCAAAAGATTACGAGATCGAGGGCGATTTCCCAAGATACGGTAATGATGATGACAGAGCCGATGAGATCGGTGTATGGCTCTTAAAAACCTTTATGGATAAGATCAAGAGACATCATACCTACCGCAGAAGTATCCCGACCACATCCATTCTTACCATCACATCCAATGTGGTCTATGGTAAGGCAACCGGATCTATGCCGGATGGACGTAAGGCGGGCGAGCCGCTTTCTCCGGGAGCAAATCCAAGTTACGGAGCAGAGCAGAACGGTCTGCTGGCATCTTTGAACTCTCTGACCAAACTCCCATATGAGTGGGCGCTGGACGGTATTTCCAATACCCAGACCATCAATCCGGGCGCACTTGGCAATGCCGAGGAGGAGCGTGTGGATAATCTGGTACAGGTTATGGACGGCTACTTCGATCAGGGAGCACATCATCTGAATGTCAATGTCTTTGGCAAGGAAAAACTGATCGATGCGATGGAACATCCGGAGAAGGAAGAGTACGCAAACTTTACCATCCGTGTATCCGGTTATGCAGTCAAGTTTATCGACCTGACCAAGGAACAGCAGATGGATGTGATCGCAAGAACTTGCCACGATCATATGTAACATTCATCCTTTGAAAAGGATAAAAGTAAAGTCTAGGTAGAAGCAGGCCGCGGGATCTCATATCTCGCGGCTTTCTTAGAAAAAGGTGAAAATATGGAAAAAGAAATTTTGGGAAACATTCATTCCGTGGAAAGTTTTGGCTCGGCAGACGGTCCGGGCGTGCGCTATATCGTCTTTTTGAAAGGCTGTCAGATGCGGTGCAAATATTGCCACAATCCGGATACCTGGGCAAAAGCCTGTGGCAGTATGGATGCGCCCAAAGAGGGGGAAAACTGGCAGCGTGCGAAAGATGTGCTCGAAAAGGCAAAACGCTACAAAGCATACTGGAAAAAGAATGGTGGCATTACGGTTAGTGGTGGGGAAGCCCTTTTACAGATTGATTTTCTACTGGAATTATTTACACTGGCCAAAAAAGAGGGTATCCACACCTGCCTTGATACATCCGGGAATCCTTTTACGACAGAAGAACCCTTCTTTTCAAAGTTTGAGAAATTGATGGAAGTGACCGACCTTGTCATGCTGGACATCAAGGAGATGGATGCAAAAAGACACAGAGAATTGACCGGACAGGATAATGCTAATATTTTAGAGATGGCAAGATATTTATCTGACCATGGGAAGGTAATGTGGATCCGTCATGTCCTTGTGCCGGGTGTGACGGATCAGGAAGAGGATCTTTTGGCATTACGGGATTTTGTGGCTTCCTTAAAAACGGTAGACCGCGTGGAAATATTGCCATATCATACACTTGGCGTATTCAAATGGAAGGAACTGGGACTGCCTTACGGTCTGGAAGATGCCGAACCACCGACAAAGGAGCAGGTAGAACGCGCCAAGAAATTGCTTGGCATAGCCTAGTCTTTAATGTATTATTAACAAAACTATACTAGTATGGCAGATATGGGGAGAGAAGAGGGAAACGCATGGAAAAGGATTTTACAAAATACGAATATGTCAATGTGACCATCTTAAAAAGCCTTGCGGGTCTATGCAGGGAGTCCTACGAAGCCTTTGGTTGGGAAGTAATGGAAAATACAAGAGGAAAAGATGAGTGCATCCATATGCGCAGATCGCGCAATGTGCGTGAGCGTAACCGGCTGATGGCAGAGCAACGCAAGATGGAGGATGCACTTATGGCGATCGAGGAATATGAGCAGAAAAAGAGTCTGACACCGACGATGTTCGCAATTATGACTGGATTGATTGGTGCCGGCTGGCTGACCGCATCGGTCATCGCGATATCCTACCGGCACATGATACTGTTTACCATTTTTGAAATCATAGGGTTTATTGTCTGTGCCATGGCGCTGGTTGTTTACACCTGGGAATCGGATCGGCACAAAGACGATTATGCGGCAGAGGAAAACGCTTTGTATGACAAAATATATGAAGCCTGTGAAAAGGCTGACCGGATTCTCGGAAACTAAGGAGGATAAGATACATGATTACCATACTTGTTGTAGAAGATGATACAAAATTAAATTTTATCGTGAGCAAAAAATTAGGTGAGGAAGGATTTGAGGTAAAGCGTGCGGAAAATCCAATTCAGGCCTTTGATATCATGGAGAAGACCAAAGTTGATATGATTGTTTCTGACATTATGATGCCGCAGATGGATGGCTATGAGTTTGCCAGAGAAGTGCGGTCTTTTGATGACAAGATGCCCATCCTTTTCATGACAGCAAAAGATGATATTGCCTCCAAGAAAAAAGGATATGATATCGGTATTGATGATTATATGGTAAAACCGATCGATCTGGTGGAACTTGTGATGCGCGTGGAAGCCTTGCTTCGCAGAGCGGATATTGCGACCGAAAAGCAGTTGCAGGCGGGCAATCTGGTTCTAAAGGAAGAAGAGACTATGGCTTATTACGAGGGAGAGGAACTTCCGCTTACGGTAAAGGAATTCCAGATTCTCTTTAAAATGCTTTCCTATCCCAAAAAGACCTTTACCCGTATGCAGTTGATGGATGAGTTCTGGGGCTTTGACAGTGAGAGTAATCCGAGAACGGTAGACGTTTCCATTACAAAACTCCGTGACAAGATCTCTACTGTTAAGGAAGTGGAGATCCTGACGGTGCGCGGACTAGGCTATAAGGCGGTGATACATAGTGAAGATTAGTTACGAGGAACCGAAAGATCTGCGCATTGATGCCAAGCGTCCAATCTGGAGAGAGTTTTTCATGGTCTTTGTGGTGCAGACAGTATGTGTTTCCGCCGGCATTGGTCTGTATCAGAACCATGCCCTTTCCACGCTGGGAAATTGGGGCATTTATGTGGCATTGATCTTAAATACCATATTCTTGGCCGCAGTTTCTATGCTTTGCACCAAGATCAACTATCGTATGACCTTTTCAAAGCCTATACAGGAGTTGCGCGGTGCAGCCAGGCGTGTGGCTGGCGGAGATTTTACGGTTCGTATTCTGCCACAGCGTGGAGATGGCAAACGGGATGAGATGGAAGTCCTGATCGAAGATTTTAATACCATGGTGACAGAACTTGCCGCCAATGAGACCTTAAAGAGTGATTTTATCGCGAATGTATCGCATGAGATCAAGACACCGATCGCCATCATACAGAATTATGCCCAGATGTTAGAGAGTCAACATTTGACGGAGCAAGAAAAAAAGGAGTACATTCATACGATCGTGGAGTCATCGGAGCGTCTGTCCGGTCTTGTCCAGAATATTTTGCGCTTGAATAAGATGGAGAGTCAGGCCATCGTTGAGAAGGAACGTTTCTGTCTGGATGAACAACTGGCAGAGTGCATTATCGCTTTCGATGAACCTTTTGATGAGAAAGAATTAGAGGTCAATATTGATCTGGACGAGGGAGTTTATATTGTAAGCGATGAGAGCCTCTTATCTATCGTGTGGAACAACCTGTTAAGCAATGCCATCAAATATACACAAGAAGGCGGCACGATCGATATTTCAATGAAAAAATATGGAGAAAATGGTGCCCTGGTTTCTGTGAAGGATAATGGTTGTGGCATGAGCGAGGAGGTTGTCCGCCGTATTTTTGATAAGTTTTATCAGGGAGATACTTCGCATACTTCCAAGGGAAATGGACTGGGACTTGCCATGGTAAAACGTGTTGTGGAACTTTTGGATGCCAAGATTTCAGTGGAGAGTGAGCCGGGAAAAGGGAGCACATTTACGGTCGAACTTTAAGGTTGTAAATACCCCTGCCGGATGGTATTCTTTTTACTATAATGTACAAAGAAAGGTACAAAATGAGAGGTGGGGTATTATGACAAAAGAAATTAAGACAGAGGCGAGACTGACTTTTTTTGAGGCGACCAGTATTATCGTCGGACATGGCGTGGGATCCGGCATTTTGTCGGTTCCTTTTTTGGCGTCCAGAAATGACTGGAAGGATATGCTCTGGATCGTTGCAGTGGCATATCTGATCAATCTGATCATGCATTATATGATCGCAGAACTTTCCTATAATAATGGGGGCGCGCAGTTTATCAAATGTTTTGAAAACGAACTGTTTGTTGGACGTTTCAAGAAATTTGCTACATGGGTGGCATTCGGACTTTTGGGATTGTCCGTTGTCCTCAATGTCAGTGGTTTTATTGCAGGAGCAGCAGCCGTATTTCATGCATGGTTCGGTCTGCCTAACTGGGCAGGCATGATCCTTTATTACATACTGGCTGCCAGTGTGATCTACTTTGGCATGAAACTGGTCGGTATCTGTGAAAAGATCTCCGTCGGTTCCATGGTGGCGGTTATCGGCATTTTGTTCGTGGCAACGCTGGTTTCCGAGATCAGCCCACTGCCGACCAAGTTTATTGCGACGACCAATCTGGTCGCACTTTACAGTATGATCTCCTTCTCCCTGTCAGCCGTGATGTCGGTGCCACAGGTGGTAAAGGGATTGCAGGGCGATATCAAACGGATCCGTGGAGCCATCGCGGCAGGAACAGGGATCAATACGGGCTTGATCCTTTTGATCACCTTTATGACATTGCTGGGGGCTGGATCGGATATTTCGGAAAACGGAGCATTGGTGGATCTGTCCGCACATCTGGGCGGCTGGGTCAGCATCATCGGTTATATCTTCTCCCTTTTGGCTTTGTCTACGTCTTTCTGGGCAAATACCTTAAATCTGCGTGACATCGTGCATGAGCAGACCAAGTGGAATGTCAAGGCCTCATGGCTGGTATCCAGTGTGCCGTGTCTTTTGATCGCACTGGTGGGCGTATCCAGTTTTGTAGGCTTTACCCGTTTGGCAAGTGTGGTACAGGTATTGACAGGCGTGGGTATCATCATTTCCTACAACCGTTCCAGAAGAAGGGAAAAGAATGCGCCGATCTGCGGTGTTTGGGGCACTTTACCATTTCAGATCCTTGTTGTGGTCAGTACGCTCTTTGCGACCATTGGTGCATTGGCAAAAGTGTACTAAAATCCGGCATCAGATTTGTAAATAATTTTGACACTGCCCGGAATTCATGCTATTATTTTCTCAGACAAAAAATGCATATTTATACAGAATAGATGAAGGAGATCGACATGGCTAAAACACCTTTTGTAACAAAAGAAAAAGTAGAAGAGATCGTGAAAAGTATTCCGACCCCGTTTCATTTGTATGATGAAAAGGGAATTCGTGCCAATGCGCAGGCAGTAAAAGAGGCTTTTGCATGGAATCCGGGATTTCGTGAATATTTTGCAGTGAAAGCCAATCCGAATCCTTTTCTGATCAAGATCTTGCAGGAGTATGGATGTGGGACAGACTGTTCTTCCCTGACAGAGCTCATGCTCAGCAAAGAATTGGGATTTTCCGGGGAAGAGATCATGTTTTCTTCCAATGATACACCGGCAGAGGAGTTTGTCTATGCCGATGAGATTGGTGCGACCATCAATCTGGATGATTTTACCCATATTCAGTATTTAGAGGATACGATCGGACACATTCCGGAGACGATCAGTTTGCGTTACAATCCGGGCGGTGTCTATGAGATTTCTAATGGGATCATGGATAATCCGGGGGATGCCAAGTATGGCATGACTAAAGAGCAACTTTTCGAGGGATACCAGATCCTGCGCGATAAAGGTGCAAAGCGTTTTGGCCTGCATGCCTTTTTGGTAAGCAATACCGTGACGAATGATTATTACCCGGCTTTGGCAAAGACTTTGTTTGAACTTGTAGTCGAGTTGAAAGAAAAGACCGGTATTGAGATTTCCTTTATCAATCTTTCCGGTGGCGTGGGGATTGCCTATAGACCGGATCAGATACCGAATGATATCCGTGTGATCGGTGAGGGCGTACATCGTGTCTATGATGAAGTCTTAATACCGGCTGGTCTTACAGATGTCGCCATCTACACAGAGATGGGACGTTTCATGATGGGACCGTATGGAGCGCTGGTAACAAAGGCAATTCATGAGAAGCATACCTATAAGGAGTATATCGGCGTGGATGCCTGTGCGGTCAATCTGATGCGTCCGGCAATGTATGGCGCATATCACCACATCACAGTTCTGGGCAAGGAAGATGCACCATGTGACCACAAGTATGATGTGACAGGTTCTCTTTGCGAGAACAACGACAAGTTTGCCATTGATCGTATGCTGCCACAGGTGGAGATGGGGGATTATCTCTATATCCATGACACGGGAGCACATGGCTTCGCGATGGGATATAATTACAATGGTAAGTTAAAGTCTGCTGAGGTGCTTTTGAAGGAGGATGGTTCTTACCAGTTGATTCGTCGTGCAGAGACCCCGAAGGATTATTTCGCAACTTTTGACTGCTTCGATATCATCAAGGGACTTGTTTAAAAAGACTGAAAAAGATGAAAAAAGAGATTGACAATCTTATCATGTTGATATAAACTATTATTCGTTGATGGCGCATAGCCATAGTATCAACGAGCCGGTGTGGCGGAATTGGCAGACGCACAAGACTCAAAATCTTGCGGGGGCAACTTCGTGTGGGTTCAAGTCCCACCGCCGGCATTGCATTATAGAAACCTCGAATCCAAATGGGTTCGGGTTTTTTTTTCTATAAGGGGCTGGAATTTCAGTGGATTTTTTGCGGTAAACTCTATGATCCGAAGACAAGAGTGTTATATATTGCATTTTTTATACATATCAATTATTATATTGTTATTTGAAGAGACAGGAAAGTAGGTGAGCATATGCAGTTTCGCAAGATTGATGAACACAAGATCCATTGCATAATTTCGCAGGAAGAGATGAGCCAAAAGGGCATCCAGATTGAAGATTTCCTAGATCATCGAGACAAGACAGAGGCGTTCTTGCGTGAGATTCTTGCAGAGGCTAAATATGAACTGAACCTTGATGAGGATATGGGACGCTGTTTTAGTGTTCAGATGGCGGTTATGCCGGAAGGTGATGTTTCGCTTGTCATTAGTGGCGAAGATCACGGTAGCACCGAGGAGACGCTGACAGAGTTCGGCAAACGTCTGCAGGATTTCAAGGAGATCATGGAAGAAGCCAAACGAAAGTTAGATGCGAAAAAGGAAAAACTGCAAAAAGAAGCAGATGCGCTCGAAGGTGTGGAGACAGAGGAAGCCGGGCTGACAGCAGAGGAAGAAAAAACAACAGAGACCAGCCCGCAGGAGCAGGCATCACAAGAGGCGAAAAAGGAGAGGACGGTCTTAAATACACCGATCTGGGTCGCTTTTTCTAATTTAGATGATTGTATTAGTGCCTGTCATCATTTACAGTCACAAAAGGGGCTTTCCAGTGCTGCATACAAATATAAAGATACATATTATCTGCGTTTTCAGTTTTCAGAGGAAGAACATCAGGTGGCAGGTGTGATTCTGGTGGTGTCAGAGTATGGCAAGGAGATCCTGACGGATGATCATGGTGGAGCCGTGATCGCTGAGCATGGAAACATACTTTGCAAGGAAAATGCGGTCGAGACATTGGCTCGTTTATAATGCATGATAAGAGGTGGAGAAATGGCGAAAGCACCGCCGTTTTCTCTATCTTTTTTATTGACAGACTGTTATCATATATGATAATATAAAAGAGGCTGGTGATGAAATGAAAAAGAGATACGAAGATGGCATAGTGCCACAGATGAATCAGGATATTCGAGCAGATTTTGCCAGACAGATCCGTGCGATCCGACAGAGTCAGCATTTGACGCAGCAGGTCTTGGCAGATCGTGTCGGCACGAAGAAATCCAATATTTCCCGGATGGAGAGCGGCAGATATAATCCTTCTTTGGATTTTATGGTACGGGTGGCTGCCAGCATGGGGAAGCAGGTTACGATCACAATAGAGGATGAGTAGAGGGTATTTACATGAGACAGAGAGCACCAAAATTGGATAAGCATGTAGACAAGGATGTTGTTTTATGCAGCACGACGAACCGACGCGTGAGCAATCACACGACAGATATTTTATTGCAGGATGCGATTCCTTTTACCAAGAACTGGAAGCGGATCCCTTTTTACAAACGCGAGGAATATCGAGGTGCGGATCAGATCTGTGTCTTTTCGATCAACCGCAATCTGTACGGCAGGGCGAGACGCAGTATTTCGCAGTTGGATCGTATGGATCGCAATCGTTTGCTTTTAAATGTGATATAGGGCTTGTTGGGATAGGAGCAGATTATGTTACCACTTGCATTTTGTGAGAGAATGAGGAGAATGTTAGGGCAGGCAGAGTATGAAGCTTTTTTGAAAAGTTATGATGAGGATAAATACCAGGGCTTGCGCTTTAATATAGGAAAGGGAAAACAGGAGGATTTTCTGGCATTAGCAGAGGAGGCGTTTTCTCTGGAAAAGATCCCGTGGGCAGAGCATGGATTTTATTATGGTGCGGAGGCTGCACCGGGCAAGCATGCTTACCATGAGGCGGGTGTCTATTATATACAGGAGCCGAGTGCTATGGCACCGGCGGCTTATCTGCAAGCCAGACCGGGTGAGCGAGTGCTGGATCTTTGCGCAGCGCCCGGTGGTAAGACAACGCAGATCGCGGCACAGATGCGAGGGGAAGGACTGCTCGTGACCAATGAGATCCATCCGGCAAGAACTAGGATCTTATCCGAGAATGTGGAACGCATGGGTGTGAGAAATGCCCTTGTCACCAATGCGGCTCCGGCAGACCTGCGCAGGCATTTTGGTATGTTTTTCCATCGGATCATGGTGGATGCGCCTTGCTCCGGTGAGGGCATGTTCCGCAAGCAGGAGACGGCGGTAGATGAGTGGTCTTTGGAAAATGTGAGGACCTGCGCAGCGCGGCAGGACGAGATCCTGGAGGAAGCATACGCTATGTTGCTGCCGGGTGGGCGGATGGTCTATTCGACCTGTACTTTTGCACCGGATGAAAACGAGGGCAGTATCAGCCGCTTTTTAGCGATACACAGCGACATGCATCTGGTGGAGGTGCCAAAGTATGAAGGCATGAGCCCGGGACGGGCAGACTGGTACGAGAATTTTGCTATCCGCGAGAGTGCGTTTGCACCGGATCCCGAGGAAGTACTTCCGGTGGCAGAGCATCTGGAGCGTTCGATCCGTCTTTGGCCACATCTTTTACATGGAGAAGGACACTTCGTGGCAGTGATGGAGAAGGACGGAGCGTGTCCGCTCATAGACTATAAATTGGAAAAGACGGCTACATACAAAGAACAGAAAGAATTGCAGAAATTTGCAAAGGATTGTTTGACAAAGGACTGGATGGAGACACTTGCGCAGGGACAGTATCTTACTTTTGGCGAGCAGTTATATCTTGTGCCAAAGGATATGCCGGCTTTAAAAGGATTGAAAGTTTTGCGCCCGGGACTGCATTTGGGAACATTAAAGAAAAAGCGCTTTGAACCATCACATGCATGGGCACTTACTTTATATCAGGAAGATGTTCGGCACGTGACGGATCTTTCGTCAAAGGACGAGACGGTCTATGCTTATCTGCGGGGAGAGACTTTTACGGCAGACGGCGAGCCGGGATGGCATCTGATCACATTGGATGGTTATGCGCTCGGTTGGGGCAAACTAACCGGAACGACCATGAAAAATCATTATCCGAAAGGGTTGAGGATTACATATAAATAATTTAAAAAATATAAAAAAGTACTTGACGAAACACTTTGGTAAGATTATACTATCAGTAGTTAGTAAGAACTAACCATGAAAATAAAAAACAGCAGGATATCGCGCAGAATCCATTTGAAATCGTATGCCAACTTTTTCTCCTCTCGTGCGGACTGCTTTTTTTATGGCATATGAGTTAGGGAGCACTAACTACATAATCCGACGAAATGGAGCACATACTAAGCACATGAAAGAGATGGAACAATATCTGATCTGCCACTGTTCTCCGACACTGGCATCGATAAAGACGGCAAATTTATTTTCCTGTTCCTTTGAGAGGCAGGAGTACTTCGCGGAATGTATCGCCTACTGGAACAAGCAGATGCATCCCAAGGGAATTGCAGTCACGGTTTTACAGCAGAAACCGAATTGGGCATTGGTCTATGTGTATCGTATGGCACAATTACAAAAGGATTTACAAAAACCGGGCGTTTCCTGTTTCTTAGAACAATATGGATATGTTGATCTGTGTGTGGAGAAGGCATTGGAACATTTGCAAAAGCGGATTGCAGCCAGTGATGGTTTCCCCCATGAGATTGGTATTTTCCTGGATTATCCTTTGGCTGACGTGATCGGGTTTATTGAAAATCAGGGATGTAATTGTAAGTGCAGTGGCTGTTGGAAAGTATATCAGAATGAAGAAGATGCCTTGGAGACATTTGCCCGCTACAAAAAATGCACCCGGATCTACACGGAATTGTGGATGCAGGGGCGCAGCATCAATAAACTGACAGTTTCAGCGTAAAGGGCAGACTTGGCACGAAATCAGAATGGAGGATATGAGATGAGCAAAGTAGCAGTCGTATATTGGAGTGGCTCTGGCAATACAGAGGAAATGGCAAAAGCAGTTGTAAAGGGTGCACAGGATAAAGGCGCAGACGCAGAATTGATCTATTGCAGCGATTTTTCGGCAAGCAAAGTAGCTGATTATGATGCCATCGCCTTTGGCTGCCCTGCAATGGGAGCAGAGGTTTTGGAAGAAAGTGAATTCCAGCCGATGTTTGATGAAGTAAGTGCAGCACTCGGCGGCAAAAAGATCGCTTTGTTTGGCTCCTATGGCTGGGGCACAGGCGAATGGATGGAAAACTGGGAAAATGACTGCAAGGGCGCAGGTGCAAGTCTTGTCTGTGACAGTGTGATCTGCAATAACACCCCAGAGGATGAAGGACTGATGCAGTGCGAGGCACTCGGTGCAGCATTGGCATAGTCAGATGCCTGAAATAGGCAGATTTAATTTGTCATAAATGGATAGTTTCCGCTATTCATTTATATATAGTTCTTCCATAGGTAATGGAAGACTCCCTTTTCTTAATACTTATGTGTAAATAATCCTTCCGGAGTGTGGCCGGGGGGATTATTGCGTTGTGACTAACCATAAATAGCGTGGGCTGACAAGCGTTAAAACCCAGTAACCACGCTGGTTTGTGACATTTTTGTGAAATGATGGGATTGTATGAGAGAAGGTACAAAAACCCCCTTTTTTGACGTTGATAGACAAAAAAATAGGTGCTAGGATAGTTCATAAATAAAAATGCAATGTGCCATATTAAGAGCATTATATGGCAGTAAAATAAGAAAGAGAGGTATATGATTATGAGCGCAGGTAAAGGATGGGCAAAATTGTCCTTGGTATCTTGCAACCGACCACATCCGCACTTTTGCACAATACATCGACCGTATTGATCGGATTGCATTCCATGAAAGATGTATTGTAAATTATAATGTATGAAAAGAAAAACAAGAACTATGTGAAATGTTTAACATGGTTCTTGTTTTTTTATACCCGGTATGCTACATTTTCCTTTGAGCGGTATTCATGGTATGAAACTGCATCAGATGATAGTGTGTTATCACAAGTGATGTGAGAAACAAAGGTAGCCGGTGGCACCAAAGCGAGAAACATCAAAACGACGGGTTCGTTTTAAAGGAAGGTGATGACATGAAGATAGGAATTATTGGTTCCGGTCGTGTAGGCTATTCCATGGGAAAGTACATGCAGGATCACGGGATCAGGGTGACGGGATTTTATGACCGGCACCGGGAGCGCGCACTTGATGCGGCACAATTTACAGGTACGGACAGCTTCGATAGGATCGAAGACCTGGTAGCAGCAAGCGATACCCTTTTTCTTACCACTTCTGATGGTGAGATAGCAAACGTATGGGATTGCATTCGGCATCTGTCTATTCAAGGAAAAATCATTTGTCATTTTAGTGGCTCATTATCATCCGATCAATTTCAGGGAATCGAAAAGACGAGGGCTTATGGTCTGTCGATTCATCCAATGTTAGCGTTCAGCGACAAATATACATCCTACAAACAATTACAGAATGCATTTTTTACCTTAGAAGGTCATGCGCAGGCACTTGCAGTCATGGAGCCTTTATTGCAAAAAATGGGAAACCCCGTGCAGAGGATCGCGCCGGAGCAAAAGGCATTGTATCATGCGGCGGCAGCAACACTGAGCAATCAGGTCGTGGCACTTCTGGCGAGCGGTTATGAGATGCTGGAAGCCTGCGGCTTTGACACAGAAAATGCGCGCCGGGCATCAGCGGCACTGGTGCGGGGTAATGTGGAAAATGTCATAGCGTCTGGCTGTGTGCAGGCTTTGACAGGACCCATAGAGCGCGGAGATCTTGTCACGGTAGAAAAGCACTTGCAGGTCATTCCTGCGCAGGGGAAAGAGATGTATATGGCTTTGGCAAGGGAGCAGATCAGGCTCGCAAAAAAGAAAAATCCGCACAGGGATTATACAGACATGGAATGTCTGTTGGCGGATGAAAAGAGAAGGAGACAAAACAATGAAGAATACGGTCGTAACATTTAAGGAAGCAAAGGCAAAGGGCGAAAAACTCACCATGCTCACTGCCTATGATTATTCTACAGCAAAGTTGGTCGATGGCGCAGGCATCAATTCCATCTTAGTGGGGGATTCTCTGGGAAATGTAGTTTTGGGCTATCCTGACACGATCTCAGTGACCATGGAAGATATGATTCACCACTGTGCAGCGGTCAGCCGCGGTATCAAAGATACACTTTTGATCTGTGACATGCCATTTATGTCCTATCAGGCAAGTGTTTACGATGCTGTTGTAAACGCAGGACGTCTCATGAAAGAAGGACGTGCGCATGCCGTCAAACTGGAGGGCGGTGTAGAGATGGAAGAGACCATCCGTGCCATTGTAAATGCCTCCATTCCGGTCTGCGGACATATTGGTCTGACCCCGCAATCCATCAATGCTTTCGGTGGTTTTAAGGTACAGGGAAAGGGCGAGGCGGCAGCGCAAAAACTTCTTGATGATGCCAGAGCCGTAGAGCGTGCAGGAGCATTTGCTGTTGTTCTGGAGTGTGTTCCGGCAGCATTGGCAAAGCGTGTGACAGAGGAGATCTCCATCCCGACGATCGGCATCGGTGCAGGCGCAGACTGCGACGGACAGGTGTTGGTCTATCAGGATATGCTGGGTATGTTTACGGACTTTAAGCCAAAGTTTGTCAAACATTTTGCAAATGTAGGACAGATCATGACAGAGGCTTTCAAGGCTTATGATGCCGAGGTCAAGGCAGGAGAATTCCCGGCAGCAGAACATACCTACAAGATCGACGACAGTATTATTGAAAAATTATATTAATATAAGGAAGGAAAGAAAAATGGAAATTTGTTATACCGTAGCGGAGGTCAGAAAACAGGTAAAAGAATGGAAAAAAGAGGGATTGACGATCGGTTTTGTACCGACCATGGGATATCTGCATGAGGGACACAAAAGTCTGATGGAAGAAGCCCGCAAGGAAAACGATAAGGTCGTTGTCAGCATTTTTGTCAATCCGATGCAGTTTGGACCGACAGAGGATCTGGAGTCTTATCCGAGAGATTTGAAAAAGGATGCGGCTCTTTGCAAAGAGGTTGGCGTCGATCTGATCTTTCACCCGGAACCGGAAGAAATGTATCCGGAAGGTTTCTGCTCTTATGTGGATATGAACGGACTGACCACCGAACTCTGTGGCAAGAGCCGCCCGATCCACTTCCGCGGAGTGCAGACCGTTGTTTTAAAACTCTTTCACATTGTCTGCCCGGACAATGCATATTTCGGACAAAAGGATGCACAGCAGTTGGCAGTCATCAAGCGCATGGTCAAGGATCTGAGCGTGGATATCACCATTCACGGCTGCCCGATCATCCGCGAGCAGGATGGGCTGGCAAAGAGTTCCAGAAATACCTATTTAAATGAAGAAGAAAGACAGGCTGCCCTGATCTTATCAAAGAGTCTTGCGCTTGGAAAACAGATGATCGCTGAGGGCGAAAAGGACGCGGCTACCATCAAAAAGGCAATCGCAGACAAGATCGAAACCGAACCTTTGGCAAAGATCGATTATGTCGATGTCGTTGATTTTGCTACGATCACACCGATCGATCAGATCGCAGGAGAGACACTGGTTGCCATTGCGGTCTATATCGGAAAGACCAGACTGATCGATAATTTTATTGTTGAAGCATAAGAAAGGCAAAAAAATGGAAATCACAATGTTAAAAGGAAAGATCCATCGTGCTACCGTGACCCAGGCAGAATTGAATTATGTGGGGAGCATTACGGTCGATACCGAACTTTTGGAAGCGGCGGGCATTATGGAATACGAGTATGTGCAGATCGTCGATGTGGAGAACGGAAACCGTTTTGAAACCTACACGATTGCAGGAGAGGCGGGCAGTGGCATGATCTGTCTCAATGGTGCAGCAGCCAGACAGGTCATGGTCGGCGATCATGTCATCATCATGTCTTATGCATCCATGAGCCCGGAGGAGGCAAAAGACCACAAGCCGCATGTTGTTTTTGTGGATGATGCAAACCGGATCCAGCGGACCTCCCGCTATGAAAAACATGGGCTTTTGTCCGATAATCTGTAACGGGCGGGGCTTTTCTTTCTCGGACAGATGCGGTATAGTAAAGAAAAATATTTGATTAGGTAGGAAATGGATATGTTAGAGGGAAAGTGTATTGTGCTTGGCGTGACGGGAAGCATTGCAGCCTATAAGATCGCAAATCTGGCAAGTATGCTGAAAAAACAGCACGCGGATGTGGAAGTCATCATGACAAAGAATGCAACAAATTTTATCAATCCGATCACGTTTGAAACGCTGACAGGAAATAAATGTCTGGTAGATACCTTTGACCGCAATTTTTCTTTTTCGGTGGAGCATATTGCGATCGCCAAAAAAGCAGATCTGTTTCTTGTGGCACCGGCATCTGCCAATGTCATCGCCAAAATGGCACATGGTATCGCAGATGATATGCTGACAACAACGATCCTGGCATGCAAATGCCCAAAGATCATTTCCCCGGCGATGAACACCGGTATGTTTGAAAATCAGATCGTACAGGATAACTTAAAGACCCTGAAAAAATATGGCATGCAGGTGATCGAGCCGGCCAGTGGCTACCTTGCCTGTGGCGACTCCGGTGCCGGAAAGATGCCGGAACCGGAAGTGCTCTTGCAGTATATCCTGCGTGAGGTCGCATACGAAAAAGACCTTGCCGGAAAGCATCTTTTGGTGACAGCGGGACCGACCAGAGAAGCCATTGATCCGGTGCGTTTTATCTCCAATCATTCGACCGGCAGAATGGGCTATGCCATCGCCAAAATGGCTATGCTGCGCGGGGCGGACGTGACATTGGTCAGCGGTCCGGTAGCATTGGAACCGCCTATGTTTGTAAAGACGGTCACGGTGGAAAGTGCACAGGAGATGTATGAAGCCGTGATGGCAGAGGCGGATGATGCGGATATCATCATCAAATCTGCGGCTGTGGCAGATTATGCACCGGCTGAGGTCAGTCAGGAAAAGATCAAAAAAGCAGAAGGCGACGCTGTGATCCCGCTTGTCCGTACAAAGGATATTTTAGCGGCATTGGGCGAAAAAAAGCGCGAAGATCAGTTTATCTGCGGTTTTGCCATGGAGACGGAGCATTTGCTGGAAAATGCAAAAGCCAAACGGGAGAAAAAGAAGGTCGATATGATCGTTGCCAACAGCATCCGCCAGAGCGGTGCCGGATTCGGCGGTGATACAAATGTAGCAACTTTGATCACAGGAGAGGGCATGCGATCCCTGCCCCTGATGAGCAAGGAAGCGCTGGCTATGGAGATTTTGGACGAAGCAGCCCGAGGTCTTCATTTACGATAGCAAGGATCTCTCTTGTAAAGTAGGTGGGAAAGAGCCACCAGGCAGTCTTGGCAGGGATCCCGTAGGCAGAAAAGCCGAGTTTTTTGGCAATGCAGAGACTGCGGTAAAGATGAAATTCATTTGAGACAAGGGCGAGATGTGGATCGAGCCCTTGTTTTTTTATGATGGCGGAGGAAAACAAGAGATTTTCCTGCGTGGTCCGTGACCGGTCCTCCATAAAAATACGGCTTTTGGGGATGCCATGACAGATCAGATATTGCTGCATACAGGCAGCCTCGGAAATGCCTTCATCCTCCCCCTTGCCGCCGGAAACAATGCATTTGCTGTCCGGATTGGCACGCAGATAGGCGATGGCGGCATCCATGCGTTCTTCTAGCATAAGGCTTGCCTTGGTGCCGTAGACCTTGCAGCCTAAAACAATGAGCGTGCATGACTGCCGGGGATGCGCCTTTATGGCGGATAAGATGCGGCAGGCATTGATAAGAAACAGAAGGCAGGTAAGAGCAAGCAGGGCGAGAAAAAGGGCGCAGAGCAGGCGAGAAAATCCGGGCTGCGCGAGCGCCGCGGTCATGCCCTGCCGGATCTGCCTTGGAAAAATTCCGTAAATCATCAGCAGGACGGAAAAGATAAGTCCGGTCACATTGCCGGGATTTAAGATTCTTTTGGTAAAAAAGGGCATGAGAAACCAGATACAAAATAGGATTCCTATAAAAAACAATAAAACATGCATATGTCGTGATCTCCTTTTCTGCAAGCATCATATCATATTTGGATTTTAAACGGAACTTTGGAAAATAAAATACTATATGCAATGAGACAATAATGGTACATGCTATGTGCTACCCTAAGGTCAACAAAAAAGACAGGTTGATCGAAAAGAGGAGGCAGCACAATGAAAGGATACACAGTAGGAAGCGGATTTATGGGATATGTAGATGGGGAATACATTTTATTTGCAAGTGAGGCGGATTACTACGAATTTATGGAAGAGGCGGCTTAGTTGTGGTATAATACATCAGTTAGATTTTATGAGTGGAACATGGCAGAAGTGTCATGTTTGCCTAGTGCAATAGAAAAGGAGATGTATGTATTATGAGCAAAAAAATCGATCCACAGGTCATCAATGAAAGACTGCGTGCTCTGCGCCGCCTGATGCAGGAAAAGGGGATCATGGTCTATGTCGTTCCGACTTCCGATGATCATATTTCCGAGTATGTCGGAGAACACTATAAGTGTCGTGCTTATATCACAGGTTTCACAGGATCTGCTGGTACGGCGGTGATCACTTTAGAGGAAGCCGGTGTATGGACAGACGGACGTTATTTTGTGCAGGCGGCTGCACAGGTGGCAGGCAGTGATGTGACCTTATACCGTATAGGAGAGCCGGAAGTGCCGACCGTCATGGAGTTTGTAGAGGAGCATCTGAAAGAGGGCGCTACGATCGGTTTTGACGGTGCCTGCATGGCAGCGGGAGAAGCCAAGGAGTTGCGTGGGATCGCTGAGAAAAAGTCCGGCAAGATCGCCATGGATGAGAATCTGATCGCCGAGATCTGGGAGAATCGTCCTGCCCTTCCACAGGAGCCGGTCTTTGTTTTACGTCAGCAGTATGCAGGGGAGTCTACCCAGGATAAATTGGCGCGTATCCGTGCAGAATTAAAGAAAAAGGGAGCAGACAGCCATCTGGTCGGCAGCCTTTATGATATTGCATGGATCACCAACTTGCGTGGCGGTGATATTTCGCATGTACCTGTATTTTTGTCTTTCCTCTTTTTGACGGGACAGGATGCTATCCTGTATGCCTTCTATGAGAAGTGGCCGGAGGAAGTCAGAGATTATCTGGCAGAATGTGGTTTTACACTGCGTCCGTATGATGCAGTTTATGATGAGTTGCCTCAGCGCGTGCAGGAAGCAGGAGGAAAGGTTCTCTTAAATCCGGGAACTATCAATGCCAAACTTATGAGCCTTGTCAGTCAGGATCAGATCCTTGAGGGACATGATCCATCAGAACTGATGCGTGCCATCAAGAATGAGACAGAGGTTGCAAACACGATCGAGGCCCATATTTATGATGGTCTTGCCGTGACTAAGTTTATTCATTATCTCAAGACCAATGTCGGCAGCGAACCAATGACAGAGATCAGTGCGTCTGATTATCTGCAGGAGCGCAGAGAGGAACAGCCGGGATTTTTGGATCTGAGTTTCGATACCATCAGTGCATATGGTGCCAATGCTGCCATGATGCATTATTCAGCAACACCGGAAGATCATGCAACACTTGCACCGGAAGGCATGCTGCTTGTGGATTCCGGCGGACATTATCTGGGGGGTACGACTGATATTACCAGAACCATCGTCTTAGGACCGATTTCCGATGAGATCAAAAAGATGTATACGCTGGTATTAAAGGGACACCTGCGTCTGGCACATGCAAAATTTCCAAAGGGCGTATCTGGGACCAATCTGGATGCGATCGCCAGAGGACCGCTCTGGGATTTGGGCTTAGATTACCGTTGTGGAACCGGACATGGCGTAGGCCATATCTTAAATGTGCATGAAGGACCAAATGCATTCCGTTGGCGCACGACTGATATGTTCCCATCCCAGGAGTTGATCCCGGGCATGATCACAACGGATGAGCCGGGCTTCTATGAAGAAGGCGGTTATGGTATCCGCATCGAGAACGAACTTCTTTGTGTCGAGGCAGAAAAGACAGAGTATGGTCAGTATTATCAGTTCCAGAACCTGACCTTTGCCCCGATCGATCTGGATGCAGTACTGCCGGACATGATGACAGACAAAGAGAGAGACTGGCTCAATACTTATCACAGACAGGTCTATGATACCCTGAGTCCATATTTAGATGACAAGGAAAAGGAATGGCTACAGTATGAAACAAGAGCAATCTAATAAGTTATTACTCATAGATGGACACAGCATTTTAAACCGTGCTTTTTTTGGACTGCCGGATCTGACCAATGCAGCAGGACAGCATACCAATGCGGTCTATGGATTTTTAAATATCATGTTCAAGATCATGGACACGGAAAAGCCGTCCTATCTGACCGTAGCCTTTGATGAGCATGCACCGACTTTTCGTCACAAGATGTTTGCAGAATACAAGGGCACGAGAAAGCCTATGGCAGATGAACTGCGTCAACAGGTTCCTATGATGAAGCAGATGCTTACCGCAATGGGGATCACGGTGATCTCCAAAGAGGGACTGGAAGCGGACGACCTTCTGGGTACTATGGCGCGCCTTGCTGAAGATCAGGGCATGGAAGTCACGATCGTCTCCGGCGATAGGGATCTTCTGCAACTGGCAACAGACCATACCAAGATCAGTATTCCAAAGACCAAAAAGACGGGTACGGAGATTGAGAATTATTATGCAGCCGATGTGGCAGAGCGTTATCTGGTGACACCGACGGAGTTTATCGATGTCAAGGCTTTGATGGGAGATACTGCGGATAACATCCCTGGCGTACCGGGGATCGGTGAAAAGACGGCGACAGCCATCATTTCCCAGTATCATTCGATCGAGGCAGCACATGAGGCAGCAGATCAGTTACGCCCGCCGCGCGCCGCCAAGAATATCGTGGAGTTTTACGATCAGGCGGTCATGTCAAAGGAATTGGCGACCATTGAGGTGCACGCGGACATCACCTATGATTTGCAAGCGGCAAGACTTACGGATATCTTTACCCCGGAGGCATATGCGCTGTGCAAGGAATGGGAGTTCAAGAATCTTTTAGGCAGATTTCAGATCCAGGCACCAAGGAATGTAGCGGAAGATGCCTTCTCACAGGCAGAGGATACACAGAGCCTGACTGCTTTTGCAGAGGAATTGGCGAAGGGGCAGGCATCTTATATTGGTCTGTATCTGGCATGGAGACAGCGCAGTGCCAAGGAGTGGGAGGATGCGTCACTTGCCAAGGACGGCGATGGGCAGTTATCCCTCTTTACAAGCCAGAAAATATCGGAAGATGTCTGTCAGGAATACGAGATTTACGGTATAGCACTTTCAGATGGAGAAAAGAGTCTGTGGGCACCGATGGATGATATTTCCTGCATAACGCAGGTCTTAGAGCATCTGATAGCACAGGGAAAGCGCCTGGCATGTATGAATGTCAAGGAAGCCATAAAGATCTGTACACCGCATTTGCAGGAGCGGTTTTTACATTATGAGAATGTCTATGATGTGGCAGTGGCAGAGTATCTGTTGCAGCCGCTCAAGAATACCTATGTAGCAGAAGATCTGGCGAGCGAATATCTGGGTATCAGTGTGCCGGGCTATGGGGAGACCTTTGGCAAGAGAAGTCTGGCGCAGGCATTGGAAGAAATGCCAAAGGAATTTTGCTCCTATGCCTGCTATGAGGCATATATCTGCAGCCGTGTGGCTGGTATGCAGTGGGAAAGCCTGAAAGAAAAGCAGATGGATGATCTGTATCGGGATGTCGAACTGCCGCTGATCTTTACACTGGCAGATATGGAACTGGAAGGCATTGCGATTGATGCTAAAGCCTTGGAAGAATATGGCGGACGCCTGATGGGACGTCTGGTGGAATTAGAGCAAAAGATCTATGACGAAGCCGGAGAAGAGTTCAACATCAATTCGCCAAAGCAGTTGGGACTTATCCTTTTTGAAAAGCTGGGGATGCCGGGTGGCAAGAAGACAAAGACCGGCTATTCTACGGCGGCAGATGTCTTAGAAAATCTGGCACCGGACTATCCGATCGTGGCAGACATTTTAGAATACCGCCAACTGGCAAAACTGAAATCGACTTATGCAGAAGGACTTTCAAATTGTATTGCGCCGGACGGACGGATCCATTCTTCCTTCCAGCAGACCGTTACGGCAACCGGCCGTATCAGCAGTACGGAGCCAAATTTACAGAATATACCGATCCGCATGGAACTAGGCAAGTTGATCCGCAAGGTCTTTCATCCAAAGGATGGTTTTGTCTTTGTGGATGCAGATTATTCCCAGATCGAACTGCGTGTCTTATCCCATATGTCAGGGGATCAGAACCTGATCCATGCCTTTTTGCAGGGACAGGATATCCACAGGTCTACAGCGTCACTGGTATTCCACACAGCCTTTGAGGATGTCACAGAATTACAAAGACGCAATGCCAAGGCGGTCAACTTTGGTATCGTCTATGGGATCAGTGCCTTTGGACTGAGCCGGGATCTCGGTATCAGCAAGAAAGAGGCTGGCAAGTATATCGATGATTATTTTCTGGCTTATCCGCGCATGAAAGAATTTTTGGATGGGCTGGTAGCAGAGGGCAAGGAAGCAGGAGAGGTCAAGACCATGTATGGGCGTATCCGGCCGATTCCGGAACTTTCATCCAGCAATTTTATGCAGCGCCAGTTTGGTGAACGTATCGCGATGAACTCTCCGATCCAGGGAACTGCGGCGGATATCATCAAGATCGCCATGGTGCATGTGCATGACCGTTTACAAAAAGAAGGCTTGGCATCCAGACTTCTTTTGCAGGTGCATGATGAACTTTTGATCGAGGCAAAAGAGGAAGAGTTGCCGGTGGTAAAAAAGATCCTGCAGGAAGAGATGGAAGGTGCTGCAAAACTGGCAGTGCCGTTGACGATCGATATGCATACCGGCTATACATGGTATGATGCAAAATAACTTTGTTTTGCCTGTAGAAAATGATACAATGGAGTAGATTATGAAGTTTATAGGGATCACTGGAGGTGTCGGTGCCGGAAAGTCGACGGTACTGGCGTATTTGAAGGAAAATTACAAATGTCACATTGCTTTAGCAGATGATCTGGCAAAGTCATTGATGGAGCCAGGGAGCATCTGCTATGGTGCGCTGGTAGACCTGCTAAGTCCTTATCAGGTCTTTGATGGAGCCGGACGGATAGAAAAAGAGAGCATGGCGCGCCTGCTTTTTTCAAAAGAAGAGGTGCGCGCCCAGGTCAATGCCATTGTCCATCCTGCGGTCAAGGAATGTGTATTGGCACAGGTCAAAGAGGCGAGAAATCAAGGCAGGTTGGACTATTTTTTCTTCGAGGCAGCGCTTCTTTTAGAGGATCATTACGAGGAAGTCTGTGATGAATTGTGGTATATCTATGCTTCAGAGGACGAGCGGAGGATGCGTCTGAAACGTGACAGAGGTTACACGGACGAAAAGATAGATCAGATCTTCGCCAGCCAGATGCCGGAGAAAGCCTTTCGGCAGGCATGTGCCCATGTGATCGACAGCAGTGGAAGTATGGAAGGGACGCAGGCACAGGTACGGCAGATCTTAGGATAGGAAAGTGATAGAGGAGAGCAGATTTATGAATGAAAAGAATCCATTGGAAGATATCATTTTTGGACTGGATATCGGAACGCGAAATGTCGTCGGAACGGTGGGCTATCAGGCGGACGACGGCTTTCATGTGATCGCCCAGTGTGTGAGGGAACACCAGACAAGATCCATGTTGGACGGACAGATCCATGACATCGGGCGCGTGGGAGATACCATCCGTGAGGTCAAGGAGGTCTTGGAAGAAGCGATCGGGACAAGCCTGACACAGGTATGTATCGCGGCGGCTGGTCGTGTCCTGCGTACGGTGACAACACAGGTGACCTACGAATATCCGGAAGAAACGGTTGTTACGGGCGAAGACTTACATACCTTGGATCTGATGGGGATCGATCAGGCGCAGCAGGAACTGCTTGCTGAGGGCGATAACAGATACAAATTCTATTGTGTCGGTTATTCTGTCATGAAATATTATCTGAATGATGAATTGTTCTCCAGTCTGGAAGGGCATAAGGCAAACAAGATCGACGAGATCATCATTGTGACTTTCCTGCCGGAAGATGTTGTAGATGGATTGTATTCTGCGGTAGAGCGTGCAGGACTACAGGTGGCAAACCTGACCCTCGAGCCTATTGCTGCTATCAATGTGGCAATCCCAGAGAATTTTAGGATGTTAAATATCGCACTGGTGGATGTGGGCGCCGGTACTTCCGATATCTGTATCACCAGAGACGGAAGCATCATCGCCTATGGCATGATCCCGTTTGCGGGTGATGAGTTGACGGAAGTGATCGTACAGGCATATCTGGTCGACTTTGCTACCGCAGAGCAGATCAAGTTGGATTCCAGTACTTTAGACGAAGTGACCTATGAGGACATCATGGGGATCTCCCATACTGTATCTGCAGAGGAAGTATGGAAACTGACTGAGGTCGTGCGTGAGAAAATGACGACAGAAGTAGCAAACAAGATCCGCGAACTGAATGGCGATAAGTCTGTTAGTGCAGCATTTATCGTTGGTGGTGGTGGCAAGATCCACGGCTATACAGAGTCCCTTGCCAAGAAACTGGATATCGTACCGGAGCGTGTTGCCCTCCGTGGCGAGGAAGTCATGAAGAATATCATTTTTGAGCAGGAAGGCATCAAAAAGGATCCGCTGCTTGTGACACCGATCGGTATCTGTCTCAACTATTATGAGCAGAAAAACAACTTTATCATGATCCATTTCAACGGAGAAATGATGAAGTTATATGACAATGGTCATTTGACAGTCGTAGATGCCGCTATGCAGGCAGGATTTACGACAGAGGAACTATTCCCGCGCCGTGGCCGTGAAATCCATTTTACGGTCAATGGAACGCCTCGTATGGTGCGTGGCGGCGAGGGCGAGTCTGCTGTGGTCAAGATGAATGATGTGACTGTCGGTATGAATACGCCGCTTGAGTTTAACTGTTTTATTACCATAGAGCCGTCAACGGCAGGAGAGGAAGCAGTCTGCGCGATCGAGGAATTGGACGAGTATGCCGGCAATACCATGGCATTTGAAGTCTGTGGCAAACATGTGATGTGTCCGAAGTTCATGGAGGTCAATGGTTCATTAGAGCCGGGCTCTTATGAGATTCAGGAGGGTGATGTGATCGAGACCCGTAGTTTTTATACCGTAGGTCAGTTGGCAGAGTTTATGGATGTGGAGATCGACCCGGATCGTGAGATCCTGGTCAACAACCGACCGGCTACGCTGGAGTCTTTGATCTATGAGAATTTCTCGATCGACTGGACGGTACTTGCTTTTGGTGCAGCGCCGGTACAGGCAAAGGAGACAGGAAGCCAGGCGAGCAATATCTTAGATCAGTTAAAACATGCCAGCAAATACGGCTTTGGTTCTGAGGCACAGGCAGATGGCGGCACGCAGGCAGAAGCCCCTGACGAGGCAAAGCAGGCGGGCGCAGGTGCATCCGGCGGAGATAGTCCGGCAAAGGAAACCGCCGCAGAGGAAAAAGCACCTGAAGAAGCCGGGCTGCATGTAACAGTCAACCATGAACCGGTATATTTGAGTGGCAAGAGCAGTTATATTTTTGTAGACATCTTCAATGTGATCGATTTTGATGTGCACGCGGGTGGCGGCAGACCGATCGTAACGACGATCAATGGCGCGCCGTGCGGATATTCAGACGAACTTCACGAGGGGGATGATATCTTAGTTTATTGGAAAGAGTCATAAGATGGATTTTTTTAGTGTAGCCAGTGGCAGCAGTGGCAACTGCATCTGTCTGGGAAGCGATCAGTGCCACGTGATGATAGATGCCGGGATCAGCGGCAAGCGTATTGAGGAGGGAATGAATACATATGATTACACCACATCGGATATGGATGGGGTGCTGATCACACATGAACATAGTGACCATATACAGGGCTTGGGCGTGGTCGCGCGCAAATACGGACTGCCGCTCTATGCGACAAAGGGGACGGCAGATGCCATCCTGCAATCATCATCGGTTGGAAAGATCGATCCGTCTTTATTTCATGTGATCGAGGCGGGCAAGACCTTTTTCATTGGAAATCTGGAGATCTATCCCATGTCGATCTCACACGATGCAGCAGATCCGGTCGCCTATCTTGTCTCAGATGGCAGACATCGTGTGGGCGTTGTGACAGATCTGGGCTATTATGATGCTGATATTGTCTCACATATGGAGGGCTTGGATGCCCTGCTGCTTGAGGCAAATCATGATATCCATATGTTGCAGGTGGGGGCTTATCCCTATCCTTTAAAGCAGCGCATCCTGGGTGAGCGGGGACATCTGTCCAATGAGACCAGCGGACAGTTATTGGGACAGATCCTTCACGATGGCATGCAGCATATTTTATTGGGACATCTGTCCAAAGAAAATAATTATGATGAACTGGCATATGAGACTGTCCGCTTAGAAATCTCCTTAGGGGATAATCCGTACCGGGGCAATGATTTCCCTATCGAGGTGGCAAAGAGGGACAGACCATCCAGTCTGATCCGGCTTTAGATAAAGACAGATTTTATTTGGCAGAAACTGAAATTGGTGTTATAGTTTATACAACTATAATCATAGATCAAAAATAAAAGGAGAATTGACATGGAGAAAAACACACAGAAAACAATTATCACAGTAGTAGGCAAAGATACCGTAGGCATTATTGCAGGAATCTGCACATACTTGGCAGAGAATGGCATCAACGTACTGGATATTTCACAGACCATCGTACAGGATTATTTTAATATGATGATGATCGTGGATTTTGCTGCATGTCAAAAACCTTTTGCAGAGTGCCAGGCAGATCTGCGTGAATTGGGAGAAAAGATTGGCGTTGATGTAAAATGCCAGCGTGAAGAGATTTTTGAAAAAATGCATAGAATCTAAAGGAGAGTATCATGATTAATTTTGGTGAAGTCAACGAGACAAACAAAATGGTAGAACAGGAAAATCTGGATGTGCGTACGATTACCATTGGTATCAGCCTTTTAGATTGTATGGATTCGGATCTGGATCAGTTAAATACCAACATCTACAATAAGATCACGACCGTAGCAAAGGATCTGGTCAAAGTCGGTAAGGAGATCGAGAACGATTATTGCATTCCGATCGTAAACAAGCGTATTTCCGTTACCCCGATCGCACTGGTTGGTTCCGCAGCATGTAAGAGCCCGGAAGATTATGTGACGATCGCAAAGACCTTGGATCGCGCGGCAAAGACCGTGGGCGTGAACTTTATCGGTGGCTATTCCGCACTGGTATCCAAGGGGATGACGCCTGCAGAGGAAAATATGATCCGTTCTATTCCACAGGCATTGGCATGCACAGATTTCGTGTGTAGTTCCGTGAATGTGGGATCTACTAAGACCGGTATCAATATGGATGCTGTCCGTCTGATGGGACAGATGGTAAAAGAAACCGCAGAATATACCAAGGAACAGGATTCTCTTGGTTGTGCCAAACTGGTGGTATTTTGTAATGCACCGGATGACAATCCATTTATGGCAGGGGCTTTCCATGGTGTGACCGAGGCAGATGCTATCATCAATGTCGGTGTCAGTGGACCGGGCGTTGTAAAGACAGCCTTGGAAGCTGTGCGTGGCGAGAGTTTTGAAGTCCTTTGTGAGACCATCAAAAAGACAGCTTTTAAGGTGACGCGTGTAGGACAGTTGGTCGCACAGGAGGCATCCAAGCGTCTGGGTATTCCGTTTGGTATTATCGACCTGTCCCTGGCTCCGACACCGGCGATCGGTGACAGTGTAGCAGGGATTTTAGAGGAGATCGGTCTGGAGTATGCAGGAGCACCGGGAACAACAGCAGCGCTTGCTCTTTTAAATGATCAGGTCAAGAAGGGCGGTATCATGGCATCTTCATACGTTGGTGGTTTGAGTGGTGCCTTTATTCCGGTCAGCGAAGATCAGGGTATGATCGATGCAGTTACCGCAGGTGCGCTTACATTAGAGAAGTTGGAAGCAATGACCTGTGTCTGCTCCGTAGGACTTGATATGATCGCCATTCCGGGCGATACCAAGGCAACGACGATCTCTGGTATCATCGCAGATGAGATGGCGATCGGTATGATCAACCAGAAGACGACCGCTGTTCGTCTGATCCCGGTTATTGGCAAGGGCGTAGGCGAGACCGTAGAGTTTGGTGGACTTTTGGGATATGCACCGATTATGCCGGTCAATTCGTATGGATGTGATGCCTTTGTAAACCGCAAAGGACGCATTCCGGCACCGGTACATAGTTTTAAGAACTAGAATATGTGAAAATGATGATAAAGAAAAAACGATGGATCTTATTGGCAGCACTGCTTGCTGTTGTATGTGCGATACTGCTTGCTGGTTTTGCCTATAAAAAGCATAAGGAGACCTTGCCGGAAGAAGATATCTACGAACAGACAGATGATTCTGTAACAGAAGAGGATAAGACAACATCAGACCAAACGGATACCGATAAGGAGCAAAAACAGGACGATATGGCATCTGACATGACGACCGAAGAACCTGCCGCCAATTCCCATGTGGTTGTGATCGATCCGGGACACCAGGGCAGAGGTGATTCTTCCACAGAGCCAAATGGACCGGGCTCATCCACGATGAAGGCGCGTGTGGCAGGCGGTACACATGGTACGACCACAGGTGTATATGAGTATCAGTTGACTCTTGTTATCTCCCAGCAGTTGCAGGCGGAACTGGAAAACCGGGGCTATACGGTCTATATGACACGCACATCCCATGATGTCAATATCAGCAATATGGAGCGTGCGCAGTACGCAACAAGTGTAGGTGGTGAGATTGCAGTTCGCATCCATGCCAATGGGGTGGATAACGCATCTGTGAGTGGGGCGATGGCACTGGCACCGTCCTCTGCCAACCCTTATATCGCATATCTGGCAGACAGCAGTTGGAATTTGAGCAAGTGCATCTTGGATTCTTATTGTGGAGCAACCGGCATGCGCAATCAAGGTGTCAGCACCAGTGATACCATGACGGGCATCAACTGGAGTACAGTTCCGGTTACGATACTGGAGATGGGCTACATGACAAATCCGACAGATGATGTCAACATGGAAGATCCAGCCTATCAGGCACGCATGGTGCAGGGAATCGCAGACGGGATAGACGCGTATTTTGGTTTATGATAAGAATAGGAAAAGCAGGGATGAATCTTTAAAGATCTATCCCTGCTTTTTTATTGCTAACTGTCTTTGTGAAAAAATATACAAAAAAAGTAGGATATCTATACAAATCGTGCTATAATAATTCGCGGATAAAATGTAGTAGAAAGGATGGAAAAATGGAAAGAATCAAGAGTTTTACCATAAATCATGATATTTTGATGCCGGGATTTTATATTTCCCGCGTCGATGGCGACATTACCACATACGATATGCGGACCAGACGACCAAATATGGGCAATTATATGTCAGATCTGACCATGCATTCTGTGGAGCATATGTTTGCCACATATATTCGTAATTCCGAGATCGCGGATGATGTGGTCTATTTTGGACCTATGGGATGTCAGACCGGCTTTTATCTGCTGATCCGTAATGCGGATGATAAGCAGGTCTTTGAGATCACCAAAAAGGTCTTGCAGGAGATCCTTGACCATGAAGGACCGGTCTTTGGCGCATCAGCTGTAGAATGTGGAAATTACCGCAATCTTGAACTTGCAGCAGCCAAGGAGGAGTGCAGGACTTATCTGGAAGTTCTGAAAAAGCAGACAAATATGGAATTTACCTATCCACAATAGGAAAACAAGAGAAATGGAGTAAAGGCAATATGAAAATTGGTATTATCGGAGCAATGCAGATCGAAGTTGACAATTTAAAAGCACATATGGAAGATGTGTCAGAGGAAGTTGTCAGTGGTGTTACTTTTACTAAGGGTACGATCGGTGGAAAAGAAGTGATCGCGGCGGTCTGCGGCGTTGGAAAAGTATTTGCAGCCATCTGTGCAGAGGCAATGATCCTGACTTATCATGTGGACTGTGTGATCAACATTGGTGTAGCAGGAACTTTGTGTGATGAACTGGGTGTTATGGATGTTGCCATTGCAAGCCGGGTTGTGCAGCATGACATGAACACATCAGCACTTGGAGATCCGGTTGGACTTTTATCCGGTTTAAATGAAGTATATCTGTCGGCAGACGAAAAGATTTATTCTGTTATTGAAAAATGTGTGGCAGCCAAGGGCATCAATCATAAAGTCGGCACAATAGCAACCGGTGATCTTTTCTTATCAAAGGAAAGCACCAAGAACCATCTGCACGAGCAGTTTGGTGCCATTGCAGGAGAGATGGAAGGCGGAAGTATCGGACAAGTATGTTATGTCAATCAAGTGCCATTTGCTATTTTGCGCAGTATTTCAGATGGAAAAGGCGCAGAAATGGACTATGCTACTTTTGCAGAAAAGGCAGCACAGGTCGGCATTGAAGTGATCCTTGATGTGATCGCAGAACTTGCCTAAGACAAAGATAGCATAGATAGAAATAGAATACGGAGGTAACAGCATGAAAGTAGGAATTTTAGGTTATGGTAATCTGGGACGTGGTGTAGAAAGTGCGATCCGTCAGAATGATGACATGGAGTTGACCTGTATCATTACAAGACGAGATCCAAAGTCCATCACACCCGCAACGGAGGGAGTAAAAGTATATTCTGTAGACGAAATCGAAGATTTAAAAGACCAGATCGATGTACTGGTGCTCTGTGGTGGTTCCGCAACAGACCTGCCAAAACAGACACCGGAATATGCAAAGTATTTTAACGTGATCGACAGTTTTGATACACATGCAAGAATCCCGGAACATTTTGCAGCAGTTGATAAAGTGGCAAAAGAAAATGGACATGTGGCATTGATCTCTTGTGGCTGGGATCCAGGCATGTTCTCTTTGATGCGCTTATATGGTGCCAGCGTCTTACCGGAAGGTCAGGACTATACTTTCTGGGGCAAGGGCGTTAGCCAGGGACACTCTGATGCGATCCGTCGTGTTGCAGGTGTAAAAAACGGCAAACAGTACACGATCCCGGTAGAGAGCGCTTTAGAGGCGGTTCGTGCAGGCAAGAATCCGGAACTCTCCACGCGCGAGAAACATACCAGAGAATGTTTTGTCGTACCGGAAGAAGGGGCAGATCTTGCAAAAATCGAAGAAGAGATCAAGACGATGCCAAACTATTTTGCAGATTATGATACCACGGTACATTTTATCACGGAGGAGGAATTTGCAAGAGATCATGCAGGCATCCCACACGGTGGATTTGTCTTCCGCACAGGTGTGACAGGGCTTGAAAAAGAGCACAAGCATGTAATCGAATATAGTTTGAAATTGGATTCCAATCCGGAATTTACATCTTCTGTTATCCTGGCATTTTCCAGAGCCATCTATCGTTTGTCAGAAGAAGGGGTAAGCGGATGTAAGACCGTATTTGATATTGCTCCGGCATATCTGAGCCCACTTTCTGCAGAAGAATTACGTGCACATATGTTATAAGAAGACAATGCAAAACGCCTGACGGTTTATCCGTCAGGCGTTTTTATTAAAGGAAAAAATATTAAAAAGATGTGAAATTAGCGAAATAATTTAGAAAAGAACGCCGATAGCATCTGCACAAAATTCTCCTTTTTTGCTATCAACTGATCGCAATAATCATAGCGCTCAGTTTTTACCCACTCAGGAGTAGGAGTACGAAATCCAAGTTCTGACAAACTATCAATGTAACCTACAGTAAGCATACCAAACACCTCCATCGATCTTCCTTCAACTTTTTCGTTGAACCTCTTTTCTGTTTACATCTATATTGTAGCACAAGAAATAGAGAAGACCATGGGTTGAAATCTTGAAAAAAAGCAAGAATTTTGTGACGATAGCACAAAAAGGTGCTATACTATAGCAAGAAGTAGGAAAACGCAGGACAAAAGAGACGATCTTTGGGAGAACACAAATGGGATTTACAGTGGAAGATATGCTGATCATTGCCAGAGACAAGTATAAAATGGAATTGGTGGCAGGGCAAAATGGCTGGGCAAATTCGATCTCCTGGCTGTTGATGGTAGAAGATACGACCATTATGGAGAATTTTAAAGGCAAGGAATTGGCGGTTACCATGGGGGCGGGCTTTCGCACGGAGCAAGATCTGCTTTCTCTCGTGGAGATCTTGGACAGGCATCATGCAGCAGGACTTGTGGTAAATACCGGATATTATGTAAAGGAAATACCGGCAAGTGTGCGCGCCTACTGCAATGCCCATGATCTGCCTTTGCTACAGGTTCCCTGGGTGATCGAGATGTCCGAGATGATCAAGGATCTGACGGTGCGGATCTTTTTGCAGACGGAGACAGATGAACAGATTTCGTCTGCCTTTATCAAATCCATCGAGAGTCCACAGCGCATCGAAGAATATCGTGAAAGATTATCGGCATCCTTTGATGTAGACGGGAAATTTCAAGTCGTGCTCATTACAACGGAGGGCTTGGACAGCATGGATACGCTGGATCGCAAGAGAATTGGCTACCGTTTGCAGATTTATATGGAAAATGTATCACATAATGCGCATTTCTTTTACTACAACGGCTATTTTGCCGTCATCATGAACGAAGTTAGCGAAACGCAGAAAGAAGACATCATACAGGGCTTTCTCATGCGGACGAGACACCGTATGCCGGATAAAACGATTTATTGTGGGGAAGGATCTGCTGTTTTGGATGTGGCAAATGTGCATATTTCCTTCGACAGAGCGGAATATGCCCTAAGATCAGCCATGCAAAGAAAACAGACCTTTTTACAATTTGACAAACTGGGCGTCGAGCGGATCCTGTATTCGGTAACGGATGAACTACTCATGCAGCAGATGGGGAGTCAGACATTACAGCCTCTTTTGGACTATGATGCAGGACATCATGCAGATCTTGTGGAGACACTCTTTTGTTATCTGAAAAATAATGGTAGTGTGAAAGCGGTCGCGGATGAGATGTTCATTCACAAAAATACCATCGTTTACCGTATGAGCAAGATCAAGGAATTGCTGCAGGCTGATCTGGAGTTGGGTGAGGAGCGCATGGCTTATTATCTGGCATGCCTGATCGTGAGAAAAAATCATTGACACGTTCTTTCGTGATTTCAAAGACAGAAAACGAAGTTTCTCAGAAAAAAGATGAATTTTTATACGAAATGTAGAAAATGTGTACTCGTATTTTATTTGCCTGCGTTATGATATAGAAAACGAAGTGCAGAGGAGGAAAAAAGATGCATGATTTAAAAGATGGCGCTGATATTGTGCAGTTGATCAAAAAGACAAAGGAGTGTGCCGGTGAAGTCATTCTTCATACAGGTGAGGGGGATAAGTTGAACTTAAAATCTACATTATCTCAGTATGTATGTGTGGCAATGGTTGCAAAGCCTGAGATTCTCTTGAGAAGCAGCATTGAATGCTCTGAGGAGGACGCAAAGATTTTGGCTGACTTTGTAGAGGCATAATCAGACACAGTGCATTAGATATCGCCCGGGGCAGAATGAAACTCCCCGGGCGGTATTTTTATGTGCAAATGCATGCTTTTTCATTTAGTGAGAAGTATGCTATAATTCAAAAATATGCTTACACTAGACGAATTTATCAAAGAATTTCATATTATGTTAAATGACCAGCAACTGGCGGCGGTGCAAGCCATAGAAGAACCGACCCTGCTCCTGGCGGTTCCGGGATCGGGCAAGACGACAGTCCTTGTGACCCGCATCGGTTATATGGTCTACTGCAAGGGGATCGCACCGGAAGAAATATTGGTCGTTACCTACAACGTTGCCGCCAAGAGCGACATGCAAAGACGCTGTAAAAAGATGTTTGGTGAGGATTTATCCATGCGCGTGGAATTTCGTACTATCAATGGCATTTGTGCAAAGGCGATTGCCATGTATAGCCGTATGGTAGGAAAGCAGGCATTTGAACTGCTGAGTGATGAGGGAGAAAAGGCGCGTATCCTTGCAGGGATCTATCAGCGGATCGAACACGGTTTTCCAAGTGAAAATGACTTGTCAGATCTGGCAACCCGCATCACCTATATCAAGAACCGCATGCTGTCTAAGGAAGAAATTGCCCGTCTGAATGCAGAGTGCGACTATGATCTTGCCAAGATCTATGAGGCATACCGGCGGGAAATGCGCGCACGCAGTCTCATGGATTTTGACGACCAGTTGGTCTATGCCTACACCATGTTTCGCAGTGCCCCGGCACTCTTGGATGCCTTCTGGGATCGTTATTCTTATATCATGGTGGATGAAGCCCAGGATACCTCCAAGATCCAGCATGCCATCATAGAACTTCTGGCAGGCAGGGAGCATCATCTCTTTATGGTAGGGGATGAAGATCAGAGTATCTATGGATTTCGTGCCGCCTATCCGGAGGCACTGCTTTCCTTTGAAGATCGCTATCCGGGGGCGCGTGTCCTTTTGATGGAGACCAATTACCGGTCGGATGCCGGTATTGTCGCGGCGGCGGATGCCTTTATCCGGCAGAATTCACTGCGTCACGAAAAACATATGCGTCCTTGGCATCAGGAGGCAGGCACGATCCGTACGATCGACATAGCCCGCAGAAAAGGGCAGTATGGATATCTGCTCAAAGTGGCACGGAACCTGATGGAAAAGGATGCGGAGGATCAAAAAACGACGGCGGTACTTTATCGCGATAATGAGAGCGCACTGCCTCTGATCGATCTTTTGGAAAAGCAGGAGATCCCTTACCGCATCAAGAATGCTGAGATCTCTTTTTTCTCTCACCGCATTGTAAATGATATCAGAAATATCATCCTCTTTGCCGCAGATACGACCAATACGGAACTCTTTTTGCAGATTTACTATAAATTACAGTTCTTTATCAAAAAGGCGGATGCGGAAGCCATCTGCGCCCAGGCAAAAAGAGAGGAGATCAGTGTCTTTGATGCGGCACTTTCTTATTATGGCGAGGGAGATTGGACGGCAGGAAAAGTCAAAGCTATGCGCACCCATATGGCAAATATGATGCGGGAGCCCGCAGATAAGGCACTGTTCCGTATCCTAAATCCCATGGGATATCTGGACTATGTTGAGCGTTCCAGATTAAAAAATACCAAGACGGAGATCTTACAGATGCTAGCACAGGGAGAAAGATCACCTTTGGCATTGGTAGAACGGCTGGATGCATTGGCAGAGATCCTGCGCAATAAGGAAGATGATAAAGAGGCAAAACTGGTCTTATCCACGATACACTCCAGCAAGGGCTTGGAATATGACACTGTCTATCTTCTGGATGTGGCGGATGGGATCTTCCCGGAGACAGTCCTGACATCTTACCGCAGTGCTGACAAAGAGGAGATTGCGGCGTATGAGGAAGAAAGAAGGCTCTTTTATGTGGGGGTCACGCGGGCAAAAGAAAATCTGATCCTCTTTCATGCAAAGACGAAATCGACTTTTTTAGAGCAGTTTCTGCCGGATCTGCGTGGAAGTGAGGCGGAGGCAGAACATATAGCCAAAAGACCCAATCCAAAGAAAACAAGTCTACAGGCAGATGGACAAAAGGCACTGGCGCGTTTTGCGTCCAGCAGAGAGTCCTATTCCAAGCAGGGCATCATCCCTACCGTGCATCCGGGCGACATCGTGCTCCATAGCAAATACGGCAGGGGCGAGGTAGGAGCCCTTTTGGAAAAATCAGGAAAGATCCGTGTGTCTTTTGATGGCATCAACAAGACCTTTGCTTACCCCGGGGGCTTTTTGAACGGCAATCTGGTCGTGGAGGAGGACGAACTATAGTATATCAGGAAGGTCGCAGGCACTTTTTCTTCCATAAATTCGGTAAAATTTGCAAAAAGTTCTGCCTGGATCTTCTCTGCAACCGCATATTTATCGGCAAAATGATTACGATCCAATAGAGTAGAGAAATCCTTGAAAAATGTGAAAATAGTGTTATCATAGTTATAGATGACTAATTCGGGGGGAAATGGATTAGGAGCAGCAGGAATATGTGAGATCATAGGCGATCTTTGGGTGTTCCTGCTGTTTTCGTACTATTTTTTACATAAGATGAGGAAGGAAACAAACGGTATCATGGAAAGGTTTGAACCGGAAATCGAGGCATGCGTTGCAGAGGTAAAAGAGAGATTTCCAATGATCTTTACCCCTTTGTATCGGCAGTTTCGCAGATATTGCGAAAAGTTGTTTGAGTATGCGGCGAGAGAACAGTCTGATTATCTCTTCGCGCTTGCGTATTTTTACATGATGGAGTATTATGCCTCGGACAATGACTGTGTCAACGCGATCAGTTGTGGGCATGAGGGCATCAAATACCAGTTGGCAACGCAAGAGTATGAGTTGGTGGCACGGACATACAATGTACTTGGTGTATGCAATTTTGTCATGGGAAATTTTACCAAGGCGGTCGATTATTATTTATCCAGCATTGATTACAGCAAGGAATATCGTTTCGCGCAGATCCATGGGATGGCAGCATCCAATCTGGCAGATCTTTTCCGCTACAACAATGTCTACGAGAGAGCCATGTTCTATTATGCAGAGGCTGAGGAGTACATCATAAAGAGCGGGGAAGCGGAGACCAAGGAAACGACCTTTAATAATATGAACTGCATGCTTTGTAATAAGGGCTACTGCCTTTTGAACATCGGCAAGATCGATGAGGCGACTGAATGCGGTGAGCGCATCATAGACAATATTTACAAGAACCCGGATATTCCTTATGTCCAGTTTGGCGTACACACCTTTTTGGCGACTCTCTATCTGGCGCGTGATGAGCGGAGCAAGGCAGAGTTTCATCTTGGCATGGCGCAAAAGGATTTCCACCAGAGTGATAATTACACGGATTATCTGGATGATATCCGCGCCTATATTCAGGTATATATAGATCTGGAACAGTACGATGAAGTGACAAGGATCCTCAATTATTTCATCAAAAAGTGCGAGCAGGACAATGCGTCTTTCTTTATCTATAGTATGTTTATGGAAAAACGTATCCGTTGTGCCGCTATCCTAAAGGACCAGGTCGGCTATCTGGAATATACCAAGCGTTTTCTGGAAAGTTACTGGGAGCGTGGCATCTACAATCTGGAAGCCGTCGTGCAGGCGGAGAGTGCGCACAATGAGCACAAGCGCATCATGCATATGCAAAAGGAGATCACAGAGCAGAATGAAAAACTCATGATCAAGTCCAACCATGATGCCCTGACTGGATTGCCCAACCGTGCTTATTGGCACAGTTATGCAGAAGATGCGTTGGCAAAGGCGATTCGTAATGGTACGACTTTTGGCGTTGAGATCTTGGATATTGATTTCTTCAAATCGGTCAATGATACTTACGGACATATCGATGGCGATCATTATCTGGTGCATGTGGCAGATGCTCTCAGCAGTCTGGTGCAGGAAAATGAGGATGTATTTGCCGCACGTTACGGCGGGGATGAATTTGTCCTTGTCTATACCGGCAAGACAGACGAGGAGATCTGTCAGATGATGGCACATCTCAAAAGCAACATGGAGCGTATCGCACTGCCGGGCACAAGCCCTGTGGGCGTAGATTATATCACCTTATCGCAAGGATGTTGTCACTGCGTGCCGGAGACAAAGAACCGTTTGTGGGATTATCTGGCAACGGCGGACAAACTCCTGTATCAGGTCAAAAAAGACGGCAAGAATAATTATAAAGTAGGACGTTGGATAACAGAGTAGTTTCTGACAAAAAGAAGGCGATCCCTTATTTGGGATCGCCTTTCGTTAATGTATTATGCAATAATTTGAACCAGTTGGTCGGACCCATGGCAATAGCACTTGCCGGTTTTTTGATATGCAGCGCATGACGACCGGCAGGATTCCAGGTTGGAAGATGGTCTGTATTTGGATCGCCTGTTTTGGCAAAAGCAACGATATAGGAGATCATTGCCTCAGAGACCTTGGTATCCTCGGCGTCGTAAGGTCGGTGGGATGCGTTCAGGGTTCCAAAGACATAACGAAGGTCGCTGGAATGGAAAGCACCATTATGGTCATTGCCGGGAGCATCAATGTCAAAGTAGTAAAGATAGGCGTGATTTGTCTTGGCATATTTGTGGGAGATATGTCCCATGATGATGGCATACATATCATTATTGGTGTAGCCCAGCATGTAGTCGATCGGCAGAGGGTGATCGATCAGAGTATCCACAGGTGCGCTGATCAGATAGCCGTCCACGACCGGCATGGTGTTGTAGGTGTTGTCCTTGCGACGGGATTTCAGTTCCTCGATCGCGGTAAAGATGGTCTTGGTATCTAAGACCTTTAGTTCATCTAAGGTTGAAACACCGGCGGTCGCCATCAGATCTTCCCAGTATTCATGGGTGTTTTCCGATGGGCGTGGCAGGGCAAATTTCGGAAACATGCCGCCACCGGATAACATGATGGCACGCTGGTAAAGTCCCTGGCATTTTGGACTGAGGCTTAAGTACTGGATGGAAATAGCACCGGCACTCTGTCCCATGACAGTGATGTTGTTGGCATTGCCCTTGTAATCAGCGATGTTTGCCTTGATCCATTGCAGGGCGGTGAACTGATCGTCGAGTCCAAAGTTGCCGTCACGTCCGTATTTTTCCCGGATGTCCGGATGCGTCAGATAACCGAAGATGCTGACACGGTAGTGGATCGATACAAAAACAATGCCGCGTCTGGCATAGGCAGTACCGTCGATCGCACTGTCATAATTGGCACCGGAATCAAAGCCGCCTCCGTGGATAAAGACCAGTACCGGGAAAGGTCCGTCGCCGGCAGGGGAAAAGATGTTGAGGTTCAGGCAATCCTCGTCATAGTGGAAGGTCTGCCCCTGACGGAATTCATTGTGATAGAAAAGCCGTTCCGGGATTTCTAAATGTTCGTAAAAAGTGCGGTTCTGCGGACATACATTGCCGTAATGGGTGGCATCGTATACGTCGTCCCAGTGTTCTACCGGCTCGGCATAGGCAAAACGCTCGGCGCTTGCGTAGCGGATACCAAGGTATTTATCGTAGCCGTCGCAGTGGATGCCACGGATCTGACCGCATTTGGTCTGGGTTGTGATAAAGTTCTCCATAATCGTCTCCTTATTTATACTCCTAAATTTGGATCTGTCTGTATTCTAGCACGAAAAGCCCAGTGTGGACAGGATTTTTTAAAAGAATTAAAAAATGTTAAAAAATTGCACAAAGTAACTTGCCATATGGAAAGAAACGTAGTAAAATATAATAAATTAAATGAGTTAAATAATACAACTCGCGACATTATATTATTACAAAAAAGGAGAGTTATAATGGGGGAACAAAAAACACATGGTCTGACGACCAAGGAGAAAATGGCATATGCCTGCGGTGACTTTGGCGGGGTTTTGACTTTTTCTCTGATTTCATCTTTTTTAACAATGTTTTATACGGATTGCCTACATATTCCGTTGGCACAGATTACCATTCTGATGTTTGTGGCAAGAATTTGGGATGCAATCAATGATCCACTCTGGGGGGGCTTTATCGATTCCAGAAAGCCGACAAAGTGGGGGCGCTTCCGTCCTTATGTTATGTGGGCATCCATCCCACTGGCAGTAGCAGCGGTACTGATGTTTGTCAAGATTCCCGGACTGACGACCAACCAGTATCTGATCTACGCATATGTGACTTACATCTTATATGGTATGATGTACACAGGTGTCAACATCCCTTACGGATCTTTGGCATCCGTTATGACCGATGATCCGATGGAGCGTTCGTCTCTTTCTGTATGGCGTTCCGTAGGTGCAGGATTTGGTAATATCCCATCCATGATCTTACTGCCGCTTTTGGTATATTCTACTGTGATCGGTGCAGATGGTACCGAAACAAAGGTCTTAGATCCGACCAAGTTAGGATTTGCCGTACTTTGTATCGCAGTGGTATCTATTGGTATTTACAGCCTACATTTTAGAAATGTAAAGGAACGTATCACAGTTCCGCCAAAGCAGAAGCAGGAAGGTATGCATGTATTCCGTACCGTTGGGGATCTTTTTAAGAACCCGCCGTTCATTTTTCTATGTCTGGTATCCATGCTTTTGATCGCATTCCAGATGTACACACAGACGACTTACAACTACCTCTTCCTGAACTTCTATGAGAAGCCGGGACTTTACAGTTTTGTGACCGTTTGTACTTATGTACCGATGGCATTGTTCTTACCGATCATTGGTAAGTTAGTCCGCAAGTTTGGTAAAAAGGAGATCTGTGCATTTGGTCTTGCTTTTGCCGCTGTTGTAAACTTTATTATGTATTTCCTCAAGTTTACACCGATGGTAAACAACCCATATGTCTTTATGATCCTCTTATTCTTCTCAGGCGCAGGACAGACATTCCTGACACTGGAAGTATGGGCATTGGTTATGGATGTTATCGATTACCATGAACTTCTTTCCGGCAGACGTGAAGAAGGTACATCTTATGCATTGTATTCTTTCACCAGAAAGTTAGGTCAGACCTTAGCAGGTGTTGGTGTACCGATCTTACTTGCAGTGATCGGCTACAATGTAGATGCAAGCAAGCAGTCAGCAGAAGTTGTTGCAAAATTATATGATATGGCAACACTGGTTCCGGCGATCGTGCTTTTGGTTATGTTCTTATTACTGACATTTGGCTATAAACTTTCAAAAGAAAAACTGGTTGATGTCTACGCAGAACTTGCAAAGCGCAGAGAGCAGGAAAATTAATAAATCTTTTTTGAGGGGCAGTCCCGAGTGAGGTATCTCACTCGGGACTTTTTGAGTGTAGAAGGGAAAGCGAGGAAGGGGGAGGCATTAGCCGGTCTGCCCCTATCCCCTCCCCCCTTCCTCGCTTTCCTTACCGCCATATTTATGCCATCGACTTGACAGCCTCATTTCCTTTGGTTATACTAGCACGAGTAATACACAAAATATCAAAAGTGAGGTATAAATACCATGATTAAGATAATTACAGATTCCGGATCGGATATTTTACAGGAAGAATGTGACAAGGTGCGGGTCCTTCCATTACATGTTTCTTTCGGAGAAGAACATTACCGTGATGGCGTTGATCTTTTACACGAGACCTTTTATGAAAAACTGATCGAGACTGATGTTTTGCCAAAGACCAGCCAGATCAGTCCTTATGAATTTATGGAGGCTTATCGGCAGGAACTGGATGCTGATGCATCGGCAGGAGAGGGGCAGATGAGCGACAAGCAGATCCTTGTTATCACGCTTTCCTCCAGGTTATCCGGTACTTACCAGAGCGCCTGTATCGCGGCAGAGGAATTTGAAGGTCAGGTCTATGTCGTAGACAGTGAAAACGTCACGGTGGGACAAAAATGCCTTGTCATGCGTGCGGTAGAACTGGTCGAGGCTGATTATGGGATAGATGAGATCGTAGGGATTTTGGAGGAGGAAAAGAAACAGATCCAACTGATCGCATTATTGGATACACTGGAATACCTGAAAAAGGGTGGACGGATCTCGGCAGCATCTGCTGCACTTGGTAATGCATTATCGATCAAGCCGGTTGTGGGAGTAGGTGCAGGAGAAATCCTTGTACTTGGAAAAGCGCACGGATCAAAGAATGGAAAGAACCTGCTGATGCAGCGGACCAAGCAGGCGGGAGGAATTGATTTTTCACGTCCTTTTTATTTAGGATATACCGGGCTTTCGGATAAGTTGATCTGCAAGTATATCGAGGATAGTCGTATGCTTTGGGAAAAGGCACACACAAAAGAGGAATTGCCGATCGTTTCCGTCGGGGCGGCGATCGGTACCCATGTAGGACCGGGAGCGATCGCGCTGGCATTTTTCGCACCGCAATAAAAAAGAATGTGCCAAAGCACATTCTTTTTATACATAATTTTTACGCCTCGGTATGGGCTTCCATATTCTTTGGCAAAACAAGATTTAAAATGATGGAAACGATAAATACGACGGCAACGCAGTTTTCTGCAAACACGGTCTGGATGATCTGCGGGAAAATAGCAAAGATTTCCGGTACCTGTGTAAAGCCGATGCCGACACTGAGTGAGAGTGCGGCGATCGTGATATTTCGCTGTGTAAAACCGGCTTTGCCCATCATTTGCAGACCGCTGATGACAATGTTACCAAACATCATCAGGGTACAACCGCCAAGTACGGCATCTGGCAGTGTGGCAAGCACAGAACCAAAGATCGGGAAGATACCGGCAAGGATCATGATCACAGCACCGGTAGCAATGGCAAAGCGGTTGACAACTTTTGTCATAGCGACCAGACCAACGTTCTGGCTGAAAGATGTGATTGGCATACAGCCGAAAAGACCGGAGAGTGCACTGATGAACCCGTCGCAGGCGATGGAGCCGGAGGTCTCTTTTAAAGTGGCTTCGCGGTTCAGACCGGAAGCGGCAAGTGCGGAGGTATCGCCGATCGTCTCGGTAGCGGACACCAAAAAGATCAGGGTCGTTGAAATAATGGCGTTGATATTAAACTCCGGTTTGAATGGCATGAGTGACGGGAAAGCAATGATCGCTGTGTTCTGCAGAGAAGAAAAATCAACTGCGCCCATAGCAATGGCAATCAGATAACCAACCACAAGTCCGAACAAAACAGATAACTGTTTGAAATAAGATTTTGCAAAAATATTAAATAGGATACAACATAAAAGTGTGATGCTTCCTAAGATCCAGTTTGTAGCGGAACCGAATGTTTCGCTGCCACTGCCACCGCCGAAAGAAGATGCTCCGACAGAAAGCAGGGAAAAGCCGATAGCGGTCACGACGGTCGAAGATACGATCGGTGTGATCAGTTTGATCCAGTATTTTGCCAGCAGTCCGAGAATACCTTCGATGATACCGCCGACAATGACGGCTCCGACAATGGCATTATAGCCATAGGCGACGCCCAGATAGGTAAAGACAGAAACAAAGGTAAAACTGATCCCCATGACGATCGGAAGACCGGATCCAACCTTGTGGAAGATCGGGAACAACTGGATCAGTGTACCAATACCGGCGATCAGCATGGCTGACTGGATGAGCATGGCGGTATCCTGGGAAGAAAGTCCGCTGGCTCCGGCAACGATAAAGATCGGTGCGATATTGGATACAAACATGGCAAGAATGTGTTGCAGACCAAATGGTACTGCCTGCTTTACGGAAATCTTGCCATCAAGATGGTATAAATTTTCAATAGACGGGGTTTCTTTTGTAGATGTCATTTCTTATTATATATGGAACAATTCCATACAAGTCCTTTCTCTTAGTGTATTTGTTTGCTTATCCTACTGCTGACGAAAGACGATCTCTCCGCTTGTAGCGTCCATGCTCTCCACGATGGCGAGGGATTCCAGATGGAAACCGAGATTGCGAATGATGCGTCCGCCGTTCTGGAAGCCCTTTTCAACAGCGATACCGATGCCTTCTACGGTTCCGCCGGCTTCGTTGACAATGGAGATGAGTCCCTGCAGGGCACAGCCATTTGCCAAAAAGTCGTCGATGATCAGCACATGGTCATCCGGCCCCAAAAACTTGCGGGAAACAATGACGTTGTTCTTACATTTATGTGTGAAAGATTCGACCTCTGCCTTATAGACGTCGCCGTCGATGTTGATGCTCTTGGATTTTTTCGCAAATACGACCGGTACGTTAAAATGTCTTGCAACAATACAGGCGATACCGATACCGGATGCCTCGATGGTCACGATCTTATTGATATTTGCGTCGGCAAAGCGTTTCTTGAATTCAGCACCCATTTCATCAAAGAGGGCAATGTCCATCTGGTGATTCAAAAAACTGTCAACCTTTAGGACATTGCCTTCTTTTACAATTCCGTCTTTCACGATTCGTTCTTCTAAAAAGTTCATGATATCTTTTGTTCCTCCTGTTATGAACATTTTACAATTTCTTTGCTAAAAACAGACTATCAAAAAAAAGAGGAAAAAACAATCATTTTACAAAAATGCCTTCAACTGATTGCGCAGTTCTTCCTCGGCAGAAATGATCTTGCGGCAAAGATCTTTGATCTCGTCCCCGGCGCGTTCATATTCGTTCAAATATTTGCGCAGGGACTTGATGCCCATGTCACAACCGTCTGTGAGCAGGTCGGCGATGGTGGTGTCCTCGGCATCCAGTGCAATCTTGAGATTGGTGGAAAGGTAGGACATGCCGGAGAGGAGGGGATTCGGCGCGTCGCTTTCCTGCCCGTATTTTTGCAAGAGGGACTGTATTTTATCCTTCAGGTTCTCATGCGTATTTCTGCTTTTTTCTAAGACGGAGCGAAACTGGTCGTCACTGATCTTATCTGCCACCTGATGCATGGCAGAAAGCCCCATCTGTATGCCTTTGTCACATTCATGTAAGAGTTCGATGCTATCCTGTGAAATATTTTCTTGATCCATTTGATTATCCTCCAAAAAAATCTGTGATTTGTGTTATACTAAGACTACATATGGTTAATTTGTTACCAATGATGGAAAATTATACATGATAGCTCGCGCAAGTTGGGACAGGATGCGCGCAAATATAGAAATGAAAGGAAATAAGATGCAATATACAACAGTGCTTTTTGATCTGGACGGCACGCTGACAGAGTCGGCACCGGGGATTGTCAATTCGGCGGCGCATGCCTTGGAAAAATTTGGAATACATGTAGAAGACAAAAATGACCTTTTGTGCTTCGTGGGACCACCATTGATTGAGTCTTTTCAGAAATATTATGGATTAGATGAGGTGCAGGCAGTTCAGGCTGTTTCCTATTATAGAGAGTATTACAGCACCAAGGGCTTGTTTGAAAACAAACTGATCGACGGCATACCGGAACTTCTGCTTACCTTAAAAAGTGCAGGAAAGCAGTTACTGGTTGCGACAAGCAAGCCGGAGTTCTTTAGTGAGCAGATCATATCCCATTATGGGATACGTCCGTATTTTACCTATGTTGCGGGGGCAACGATGGATGAGACCAGGACGGCAAAGAGCGAAGTGATCGCCTATGCGATGGAGCAGATCCCGGGTGTGGCAAAGGGAAATATCGTCATGGTCGGAGACAGACATCATGATGTTGACGGAGCGATCGCCAATGGACTGGACAGCATTGGGGTGACCTTTGGCTATGGAGACCGGGCAGAACTTGCAGATGCAGGTGCCACCTATATCGTGGATTCCGTCGCAGAACTTCAGAATCTGCTCTTGCAAAATTCGTAGGATTTAAGTATAGTTAAGCATATGGAAACGAAATTTTAGAATTTAGTTTCTTGTTGGCAATCATAAAGTAATCTAATTTACCCAATACACGTCAAAATACATTGTTATCTAAGCAATAAAAAGGAGGAGGAATAAATATGTTACAAGAAAGTATTAAAAAGTTGGTACAATACGGCATCAACACAGGATTGACCCCGGAGTGCGAGCGCATTTACACGACCAACCTGCTTTTGGATGTCATGAAGGAGGATGAGTACACGGATCCGGATTGTGATCTGTCTGACATTGTATTGGAGGATGTCTTAAAAGATCTTCTGGATGCGGCAGTAGAAAAGGGACTGATCGAGGATAGCGTTGTTTACCGCGACCTTTTTGATACACGTCTGATGAATTGTCTGATGCCACGTCCGGCGACTGTGCAGGCAAAATTTGCCGAAGAATACAAAAAGTCACCACAGGCAGCCACCGACTATTTCTTTAAACTCAGCCAGGACAGTGATTATATCCGTCGTTACCGTGTAAAGAAAGATAAGAAGTGGACCGTGGATACCAAGTACGGCACTCTGGATATCACCATCAATCTTTCCAAGCCGGAAAAGGATCCAAAGGCGATCGCGGCAGCTAAGAATGCCAAGCAGTCTGCTTATCCCAAGTGCCTGCTTTGCATAGAAAATGAGGGATATGCAGGACGCGCCAATCATCCTGCCAGAGAGAACCACCGTATCATCCCGCTGACTATGAACGGCAGCAGATGGGGATTCCAGTATTCTCCATACGTGTATTACAATGAGCACTGCATCGTTTTCAACGGTCAGCATACACCGATGAAGATCGAGCGTGCGACTTTTGTGAAATTGTTTGATTTTGTAAAGACATTTCCACATTACTTCTTGGGCTCCAATGCAGACCTGCCGATCGTAGGCGGATCCATTCTCAGCCATGACCATTTCCAGGGCGGTCACTATACCTTTGCTATGGAAAAGGCACCGATCATTGAAGAATTTATGGTAAAAGGTTTTGAAGATGTCAAGGCAGGCATTGTGAAATGGCCGCTTTCCGTGATCCGGCTTTCCTGCAAGGATGAAAAGCGTATCATTGATCTGGCAGATCATATCTTGGGATGCTGGAGAACTTATACTGACGAAGATGCTTTCATTTTTGCCGAGACTGACGGAGAGTTACATAATACGATCACACCGATCGCCAGAAAACGCGGTGATATGTTTGAACTGGATCTGGCTCTGCGCAATAACATTACGACAGAGGAACATCCGCTTGGGGTTTATCATCCTCATGCCAAGTTGCACCATATCAAAAAGGAAAATATCGGTCTGATCGAAGTCATGGGTCTTGCTGTACTTCCTTCCCGTCTGAAAGGGGAGATGGAAGCCCTTGCGGATGCGATCGTAAATGGTAAGGATATCCGTGCAGATGAGACCTTGAAAAAGCATGCAGACTGGGTAGATGAATTTACTGCCGCATATGAGAAGCAGGGCATTAATATTGATGCGACCAATGTTGATGGCATTTTGGAACAGGAAGTTGGCAAGGTATTCTGTCAGGTTCTGGAAGATGCCGGTGTCTTCAAATGTGATGAAAAAGGACTGGAAGAATTCCGTAGATTTATTGCTGTTCTTTAGGATAGAGTGAGGGACACTCCTTGTGGCAAAAGGAACGTCCCTCACGCACTTTTTACGCACAAAAATAGACCTGGCGATCTGCCGGGTCTTCTTAGGTTTATCAGATGAACGGCTTGCGCCGATTGTTTTCTAAAGTAGGTGCTTTTGGTAAATTACATATTACCAAAAGCATACTTGAAGAATGATACTGCATCTTCGCCGTTCTTTTCCTGTGCCTCTACATACTTATTGTAATTGTAAACTACATATCCAAGACTATTTGAGAATTCCATAATTCATATCTCCTTTCAAATCATGCTTTTAAAATTGAATCAAATCATACTGTAACTTTTCGTATCTCTTAGAACTGTCCTAAAGCAAATTTTAAGAGTGAAACTGGCTTCTGACCATTTGCGCTTGTTTTGTTAGCGTATGTGTTGTACTGGCTGAACAATTGACCGAATGCATCAAATTCGTTATACATATCTTTTCTCTCCTTTCGTTTTTTCTTTTTCAAAGGTGCTTTCCTTTGATGACCTTACTATAGCACCGTCTATAGGTAATGTCAACAAAAACTTTATGTTAAAATTGTGTAATGTGCATAAAAATAGGAGTGTTTACAAGCAAGATAACAAGTGGGGGAAAAATCACTGTGGTAAAAATGCACAATATAGTAGCACATAAATTGTGCACAAACACAATAATAGATACGAAAACCGGAAAGGCTGTGAAAAAGAAAACGAGGAATTCGTACATTTTGCATAAAAATTTATTCTTTGAAATAATTGCCAAAAAAGGGGCGTTAAATTTGTAATATATGCTATGTTGCGGCAGGAGCAGACCGGTGTTACAATATAGGAAACGAAGAAACTGATTTTAGTTTTCTGGTTTCCTAAAGAGGAAAAGGGAGGACGCGGGATGGAGAAACGTATTATAGAAGGTGCTTTACATATTGTAGAAAAGCAGGGGGTCAAATTTACCATGGACGAGTTGGCATCGGAACTCGGCATGAGCAAGAAAACGATCTATACCGTTTTTCGAGACAAGAACGAACTTTTGATAGCAATGGTCGATTACGTCTTTGATTATATTAAGGAAAGCGAAGCTTTGGTCATGGAGGATAAGCACTTATCCCTCTTACAGAAGATTCGCAAGATCTTAGGTGTGATGCCGGAGAATTATACGGATTTTGATTTCACCCAGTTTTATGTTTTGCGGGATAAGCACCCGGAAGTCTATGAACGCGTCAGACAGCGTTTGGAGAGCGGATGGGAGATGACCAACCGCCTATTGGAACAAGGCGTAGAGGAAGGCTTGATCCGTTCGGTCGATTTCCGGGTTTTCCAGTTGGTATTTGAGTCTGCGGTAGAGCGCTTCATTATGGGAGACGAACTTGAACGCGAGGAAATCGACTACATGCAGGCATTAGAAGAACTTGTGACCATTATGGTTGATGGAATTGTGGTACACAGATAGAAAGAGGATGGCAAATATGAAAGATCGCATCTATTTGATGAGGGATTGGTTTTTTACCGAAGAATTTACAGAAGACATGATCGTCGATACCATGGATGTTTCCCTGGCACAGACCGTTTCTCTGCCACACACCTGTAAGGAAACACCTTATCATTATTTTGATGAGCATACCTATCAGATGGTATCCTGCTATCAAAAGATCTTATACGCACCGGAAGGCTGGCAGGGCAAACGCCTGCTTTTGACTTTTGAGGCGGTAGGACATGAGGCAGAGGTTTATGTCAATGGCAAAAAGATGGCAGAACACCATTGTGGCTACACCGCCTTTACGATCGATATATCAGAAGCCTTGAATTATGGTGCCGACAATCTTTTGACGGTGCGGGTAGACTCCAATGAGACATTGGATCAGCCACCGTTTGGATTTGTGATCGACTATATGACCTATGGCGGTATTTATCGTGATGTTTATCTGGAAGTAAAGAATTCTATTTATATAGAAGATATTTTCTTAAAACCAAAGTTTGCAGAGACTGTAACGACCAAGGGTATGGATGCCAAGGCAATCGCACAGATGCAGGTATCCGGTATCTTGGCATCGGAAGTTACTTACTCGGTCAAAGCACAGGAAGCGATCAGTGCCGGTCAGGTCGGTATCCGTCAGATCGTGGATGATCAGGTCGTTTTGGAAGCCCCGATCGCAACGACATCCTTTAGCACACCAGTTGCGGATGTCATGCTCTGGGATATTGAAAGCCCAAAGGTCTATGAGGTGACCACCCAGTTGCTCTACCAGGGACAGGTCGTGGATGAAAAGAGGGTGACGGTCGGATTTCGGGAAGCCCTGTTTCAAAAAGACGGTTTTTACCTAAATGGCAGAAAGGTCAGGATCCGTGGTCTCAACCGCCACCAGTCTTATGCCTATGTCGGATATGCTATGCCGGAATCCATGCAGCGGCTGGATGCCAAGATTTTAAAGGAAGAACTTGCCGTCAATGCCGTGCGTACATCACACTATCCGCAGTCGCACTACTTTATGGATGCCTGCGACAGACTGGGACTTTTAGTCTTTACGGAAATGCCGGGCTGGCAGCATATCGGTGGTCAGGCTTGGCAGGATCAGGCAGTGGAAAATATCAAAGACATGATTGTGCAGTATCGCAATCATCCGTCCATTATCCTTTGGGGTGTGCGCATCAACGAGTCGCAGGACAATGATGCTTTTTACGAGAGAACCAATGCCACGGCACATGCCTTGGATGATACGAGACAGACCGGCGGTGTCCGTGCTATGAAAAAGAGTCATCTTCTGGAAGACGTTTACACCTACAACGATTTTGTCCACAGTGGTGCCAATGCCGGTTGTGAACCAAAGGAAAAGGTCACTTCCGATGTAGAAAAGCCTTATCTGATCACAGAGTACAACGGACACATGTATCCGACCAAGATGTTTGATTGGGAAGAACACAGACGCGAGCATATGATCCGCCATGCAAATGTCCTCGATGCTGTTGCAGGACAGGAAGATATCGCAGGTTCCTTTGGCTGGTGCATGTTTGACTACAACACCCACAAGGACTTTGGCAGCGGAGACCGCATTTGTTATCACGGCGTTTTGGATATGTTCCGAAATCCAAAATCGGCAGCTGCTGTTTATGCAAGTCAAGAAGACAGGAATCCGGTCTTGGAACTGTCATCGACTATGGATATCGGCGAGCATCCGGCTTGTAACCGGGGCGATACCTATCTGATCTCCAATGCAGACAGTGTACGGATGTATAAGAACAACATCCTGATCAAGGAATACAAACAGAGTGATTCTAAGTATCAGAATTTAAAACATGGACCGATCCTGATCAATGATTATGTGGGGGATGCCATTGCAAAAGAAGAAGGCTATTCCAAGAGACAGGCAAAGATCGTCAAGGATTGTATGAACCATGTGGCAATGCATGGTATGCAGATCACACCAAAACTTGTCTGGAATGCTTTTCAGTTGATTTGTATCTACCATATGAACCCAAACGATGCGGTAGGTCTTTACAATAAATATGTAGGCGATTGGGGAGGCGAGTCCAAGCAGTATCGCTTTGACGCGATCAAGGATGGCAAGGTTGTCCGTTCCCTGATCAAGACACCGATGAAAAAAGCATCTTTGGCGGTTAGCCTGTCGGCAACGACACTGGTGGAAGATATTACCTATGATGTCATAGAGGCGCGCGTGCGAGCCGTCGATGAATATGGCAATCAACTTTATTATATGCAGGAATCACTTTCTGTCACAATAAGCGGTCCGGTCGAACTGATCGGTCCAAATGCAGTGCCACTTCGCGGAGGAGCCACAGGGCTTTATATAAAATCCATGGGGGAGCCGGGAGAAGCATCTGTCACGATAGCGTGTGCAGGCTTGGATCCGGTCACGATCAAATTAGAAGTGCAAAGCACAAGGGAGGATAATTAATATGGAAGAAAAATCAAAAGTAATCTTTGGCAATGTCATGAGCGACAAGGTTTACAAGAGCGCTGTTAAATCTAAGAAAAAGTTTATCAAGAAGTTTGGAGATGACTCCAATGTAGATTACCCAATCTACATTCAGAAGAATGAGCATATCGGCGATTCACTTGGTGTCTATGACATCCTTTTAAAAGAGGGGGACAGCCCTGAAGAATTTGATCATGAAAAGGGTATCATTGTTGGGAATATCCGTATGGGATTCGGCCATTACCGTATTTCTATGGCAATGGCATCCGCTGCAAAAGCTATGGGATATACCCCGTACTGGATGGATCTCAACGGCTATCCACAGACCACCTGTACCAAGGTGATCAGTGCACAGAACGATCTCTATTCTTTGGGATCACGTCTTTCAAAAAATGCACTCTTTAACAAACTGGTCTGGGAGCCGACCAACTATGAGACCTTCCGTCAGTTGAAGTACAATGCATCCGATCAGAAGAATGCAGAACTGATGGCTCCGGTTTACCGCAATGTGCCAAAGGATATCCCGGTGATCGGTACACACGTATGGCCGGCACAGGCAGCCATTCATGCAGGCATGAAAAACGTTGTCAATGCCATTCCTGACAACTGGCCAATGGCACTGCATTTCGCAGAGGGAAGTGTACATACCATCCAGTGTAAAAATGCTTACATGGGCTACCTTATCTGTAACGGCATGAACGGCGATGAGGTCTGCAAGGAGATGCCAAATGAAGATCTGGTCTACACCGGACATTATATCGATCATGAACTGGTATCGAATATCGAGGCAGATTGCGATGCGAGAATGGCAAGAAAGGCAAAGGGAGCACCAATGCGTTTCCTTCTTACCATCGGTGGTGCAGGCGCACAGAAAGAGATCTTTGCAGCCATTATCAAATATCTGCTTCCGATGATCAAGGACAACAAGGCAGCCCTTTATGTCAATGTCGGAGATTACAAGAATGTCTGGGATGATCTTTCCAAGGATATCCCGGAAATGGCAGGCGTGGCAACCGAGCACTTTAATGAGTTTGAGGCAACAACAAAGTTTGCAGAAGAGGCACTGACCGGTGAGGTGACAGGCATCCATGCTTTCTATCATGAAAACATTTTTGAAGCCGTATATTGCACCAACCTTTTGATGCGCAGTGCGGATGTGCTTGTGACAAAGCCAAGTGAACTTGCTTTTTATCCGGTGCCAAAACTTTTTATCAAGCGTGTCGGAAAGCATGAAATGTGGGGAGCTATCCATTCTGCAGAGATGGGTGACGGAACACTCGAATGTCGCGATATCCCACATACTTTGCAGATGATCGACATCTTTATGAAGGATGACAAACTGCTGGGAGAAATGTGCGACAGTATCAGGTTGAACAAGTCCGTTGGTCTTTATGACGGTGCATATAAAGTAGTAGAGATCGCTATGGGCTTAAAAGAGAAGAATAAATAATCAAAGGGGTTTTTAAGGAGGTTTTCTAAAATGGAAGAAAAGAAGAACTTGAATGGCAAAGAGAAATTTGCTTACGGTATCGGTGCCGTTGGAAAAGACATGGTCTATATGCTGTCTGCGTCTTATATCCTTTATTACTATCAGGATATCATGGGCGTAAGTGCCATTGCCATGGGTATCATTTTGCTGGTGGCTCGTGTGTTTGATGCCTTTAACGATCCGATCATGGGCGTTATCGTTGCAAAGACCAAAACAAAATGGGGCAAATTCCGTCCGTGGCTGATGATCGGAACCCTTACCAATGCCATCATGCTATATCTGATGTTTGCAGCACCGCCTGCATTGAATGGTGGTGGACTCGTAGCATATGCAGCCGTTACATATATCTTATGGGGAATGACATACACTATGATGGATATTCCTTACTGGTCTATGATCCCGGCTTTCACCGAAGCAGGAAAGGAACGTGAAGGTTTATCAGCACTCGCAAGATCTTGCGCCGGTGTTGGTTCCGCATTGATCTCTATCGTGACGGTTATGGCAGTATCTGCCCTTGGTCATGCTTTTGGTACAGATGCAAATTATGAGCAGGTAGGTTACAAGTACATGGCACTTATCGTTGCAGTCCTGTTTGTTGTATTCATCACGATTACCTGTGTGACGATCAAGGAAAAGTCCTCTGTAGAAATGCAGTCCGCATCTGTTAAAGATATGTTCAAGGCTCTGATCCAGAACGATCAGGCAATGACCGTCGTTGTTGCGATCGTTATGATCAACACGGCACTTTACATTACCCAGAATCTTTTGATCTACTTCTTTAAGTATGATTTCAGCCCGGCAAACTGGGAAGCAAACTATACATTGTTCAATACCTGTGGTGGAGCATTCCAGATCCTGGCAATGATGATCCTCTTCCCATTGTTCCGTAAGTTCATGAACACAATGAAGATCTTTACACTGAGTTTTGCTATGGCACTTGCAGGTTACGTGATCATCCTTGGAATTTCTGCAAGCGGATCCAGCAACGTATATCTGTTACTGATCCCGGCATTCCTTATCATGGCTGCCATCGGTATGTTGAATGTCATTATCACGATCTTCCTTGCAAACACAGTAGATTACGGTGAGTTAAAGAATGATCGTAGAGATGAATCCGTTATCTTTTCTATGCAGACATTCGTTGTAAAATTAGCATCCGGTCTGTCAGCATTGGTAGCATCTATCGTTCTTGCCGTATTTAACATCAAGAAGAATGAAACCGGTACACTGACACAACTTGCCAGCGGTCAGAGAGTAGGACTCCGTGGCTGTATGACCCTGCTTCCGATCGTTGTTCTGATCATCGGTTATATCGTATATAAGAAGAATTACAAGTTGACCGATGAGAAACTGGAAGAGATCACCCAGGAATTAGAGGCGAAAAAGCAGGCATAAAACGAAAAAGAAAATAATTAAATTTTTGCAATCCGAGCGGCTTTCCTATTATAATGATAGGAGAGTCGTTTTGGACTAAAAGGATTAGGAGGTAGAGAACTATGATAGAAATTCGGGATGGTTTTTATGCCCTGCACACCCTGCATACGACTTATGCCTTTCGTGTGATGGAGACAGGACAGTTAGAACATTTGTATTATGGCAGAAAGATTTCCTTGGGGGATGGCAGCAGCCTTGTAGAAAAGCATGCCTTTGCTCCGGGAAATACCATCGCCTACGATCAGGAACACTTGAATTTTACACTGGAAGATATGTGCCTGGAAGTTTCCGGCTACGGCAAGGGCGATATCCGCGAACCTTTTGTTGAGGTGATCTGCGACAATGGCAGTTCTACAACGGATTTTGTCTTTGTAGATGCGGCAGAAAAGAAGGGAAAAGCAGCACTTGAGACCCTGCCGAGTACCTATGACGTTTCCAAAGAAGCGGAACAACTCGTGGTGCATCTGCGCGATAAGAACGAGGGCTTTTTGCTGGAACTGGTCTATAGCGTATTTCCAAAGGAAGATGTCATCACGCGTTCCGCCAAGTTCATCAATAAATCAGATAAGCCGGTACGCCTGACGCGTCTTATGAGTATGCAGTTAGACCTCAACCGGTCCGGTTATGTCGTCACCTCTTTCCATGGCGGCTGGACAAAGGAGATGAACCGCTATGATACGACCGTCAATATCGGTAAGTTCGTCAATGCGTCCTATACGGGATCTTCTTCTAACCGCTGCAATCCCTTTATCATGGTAAGCGAGCCGGATACGTCAGAGACCATGGGCGATTGCTATGGATTTAACCTGGTTTACAGTGGAAACCACTATGAGGCTGTCGAGGTCAACAGTTTTGAAAAGACCCGTATCGTTACCGGTATCAATCCGACCAACTTTGCCTTTTTGCTGGCACCGGGAGAGTCTTTTGAGTCACCTGAGGCGGTCATGACATTTTCACACGAGGGATTTTCCGGCGTGAGCGCGCATATGCATCCTTTTGTCAGAGAGCATGTGGTAAGAGGAAGTTGGCAGCACAAGGAACGTCCGGTACTGCTCAACAGTTGGGAGGCTTCTTATTTTGATATTTCAGAGTCCAGTTTGCTTCGTCTGGCAAAGATGGGAAAAGACGTTGGCGTGGAACTCTTTGTCATGGATGACGGCTGGTTCGGCGAGCGTAACAACGATACACGTGCCCTGGGTGATTGGACACCAAATACCAAGAAACTGCCAAATGGTGTGGCAGGACTTTGCAAAAAGGTAAATGATCTGGGACTGGCTTTCGGTATCTGGATCGAGCCGGAAATGGTCAACACGGATAGCGACCTTTACCGTGCACACCCGGAGTGGAGCATGGAGATCCCGGGCAAGGACCATTCCGAAGGACGTAATCAGCGTGTACTTGATTTTGCCAATCCGGCAGTGGTAGATCATATGATCGAGCAGATGAAGCAGGTGATCGGTTCTGCAAATATCGCTTATGTAAAATGGGATATGAACCGTATTATCTCGGATTATTATTCGCAGTATCTGCCGAAGGACAGACAGCAGGAAGTAGCACATCGCTATATTCAGGGCGTCTATCGTCTGGCAAAAGAACTGACACAGGCATTCCCGGAGGTCCTGTTTGAGGGTTGTGCAGCAGGCGGCAACCGTTTTGATCTGGGGATGCTCTGCTATTTCCCACAGATCTGGGCGAGTGACAATACGGATGCCGTATGCCGTCTGAACATCCAGAATGGCTATTCCTATGGCTATCCGATGTCCTGTGTATCTGCCCATGTATCGGCATGTCCGAACCATCAGACCTTGCGTGTGACACCGCTGGAATCTCGTTTTGCAGTGGCATCCTTTGGGGTACTGGGCTACGAGTGCAATCTGTGTGATATGTCAAAAGAAGATCTGGAGAGCATCAAGGCGCAGATCGCACTTTATAAGGAATACAGAAATGTATGGCAGTTTGGCGATTTTTACCGGGTAGAAAGCGGAAATCATTACCAGTGGAATGTGGTATCCCAGGATAAAAAGACGGCTATCGGTATGATCATGCAAAGAGAAGTGCAGCCAAATACCATGTTCAAGAAATATCAGGCAAGAGGATTAGATCCGGCAAAGACCTATCATTTTGTCGGGCTGCCGCGCAAGTATAATATCAAGGAATTTGGCGATCTGGTCAATACGGCAGCGCCGATTCATGTAAAACCGGATTCACTGGTACACAATGTGCTTGCTAAGTTTGTCAAGATGGATGGAGAGACAGAAGACTATCTGTGCAGTGGAGATTCCATCATGTACGATGGTGTGAAACTGAAGCAGTCTTTTGTGGGAACCGGCTACAGTGATGAAGTCCGTCACTTCCCGGACTATGCGTCAAGACTCTACTTCATGACAGAGGAGTAAACGCGGCAGGACAGATGTGGGATATGGTAAGAAGGCGGGAGGCACTCCGGTTGGCGCAGGCACGTAACAGGAGATAGAGGCACGGCACATTTTATCATGTAAAAAATTGGGAGCCAATTCGTCGCGTCTCTGAAAGAGGCAATTTGTTTGAATAGGAACTGTCTCTTGCACGGCTTCGACAGCCGGCAGGATGTGTCCGCCTGTGCCAGATATTCAGGGGCGCCACTTATAAGAGGTTCTAAGAACCTCTAATGCGTTTTGCATTCATATCTGTCAGCAGGCGAACATCATCCTAGACGGTTGTCTAACCTTGCAAAGACAGTTCTAATATAGAAAAACAAATGTCTCTTTCTTAGAGACGCAGAATTGCGCGACTTTTTATATGATAAAATGTGCCGTGCTGAATATCTGCTGTTACGTGCCTGAACCAACCGGAGTGCCCCTACGAAATCTGCATGCATCCCGCGTCTGCCCTTGTCTACTTGGCACTCTTGTCGATGAAGTTGGATTTGTACTTGGAGTAGACGATCTTCTGGCTGCTGTAAAGGCTGTAGTAACCGGATACGGTATAACTAAAGCCGATGGCAAGCAGGAAGAAAGGTGTCCCTTCAAATCCAAACAACTCAAAGCATATGAGCAGGGATGTGATCGGACTGTTGGTCACACCGCAGAAGAGTGCGCCCATACCGACAGCCGCACACAAAGATGGAGAAAAGCCGATCAGGTTGCCAAACATAGATCCAAAGGAAGCTCCGATGAAAAAGGTCGGTACGATCTCGCCGCCCTTGTAACCGCATCCAAGGGTCAATGCTGTAAAGAGGATCTTTAGCAAAAAGGCGAGGGAGGAAATGTCTCCCGCCATACAAAAGGTGATCATGGATGTACCGGTGCCGTTATAGGTCTGGTTGTCAATGCCGCCAACGGCAAAGGACAGTGCCAATACCGCACAGCCACCGACAAAGGCACGCAGGTAAGGATTGGCAAACAATTTCTGATAGAGGGCGCTGGTCTTATGCAAAGAGACACAGAAAAAGATACTCAGCAATCCGCAAAGGATGGAAAAACCGGAAATGATAAGTCCGGTATTTAAGTCAAAGGCTGGCAGTTCCAAGATTTCATAGGACGGCGATGCAATGCCAAAGACATACAGGGCAATGGCGCGCGCAATGAGCGAGGAGATCGCGCAAGGAAGCAGGGCTGCATAATGCATGATTCCGACGCTGACGACTTCCATGGAAAAGACAGCGGCTGCGATCGGTGTTCCGAAAAGAGCAGAAAAGGCAGCACTCATGCCGCACATGATCATAATGTTGCGGTCTTCTTTTTCACGAAATCCCAGATATTCACCAAAGGCATTTCCGATACTGCCACCCAGCTGCAGGGCAGCACCCTCTCGTCCGGCAGAACCACCGACCAAATGGGTCAAAATGGTGCTGATATAGATGAGGGGAGCCATGCGAAGGGGAATACGGTCATCGGAATGGATCGCAGAGATGACAAGGTTGGTTCCGGGATCTTTTTCGTGCAGGATCAGATGGTACATGGCAACGATCGCCATGGCACCGAAAGGCAGTCCGAACAAGAGATAGGCATGGCTGAGACGAAAAGCCGTCACTGCCTGTAAGAGATAGCCGAAGGATCCGCTGATCAGACCGACAACGATCCCAATGAGCACAGAGACTAAGAGCCAACGCAAAGTAGAGTTGAAACGTCTGACATTGTGCTCGGATTTTTGAAAGAAAAGTGATTTATTAAACATAGTTTTATTCCTAACTTAATTATAGTAAAATGATAGTAACAAAGCAACTTGCGGATGCGAAGATGCATATGTATGTTATCATGTCTGGCACTATAATTCAAATGAGAAGATATAAGAGGAATACAAATGGATAAAACATACGATTTTATTGTTAATTTACATTCCAGGACAGGAAAGGCAAAGGAGATCTGGGAGTCTTTAGAGGAGATCTTAACCAAAGATGGGGTTTCCTACCGGATCCACATTACAGAATATGTCGGTCATGCGACAAAGATCGCCGAAGATCTGACCGCAGATGATGCATATCATTTTCTGGTGGTTGCCGGAGGGGACGGCACGATCAATGAGGTCTTAAACGGTATCCGCGATCTTTCAAAGGTCAGTTTTGGCTATCTGCCGCTTGGCTCTGCCAATGATTTTGCCAGAGGCTTACATATTACGGCAGAACCGGAAGTGATCTTAAGACAGATTCTGGCATCGGAGACAGAGGATGCCTATGATCTGGGGCAGGTCTGCTGTGGCGGACAGACGAGACGCTTTGCCATCAGTGCAGGCGCAGGCATTGATGCCGCGGTCTGCAGGGAAGCACTGACCTCAAGGCTCAAGGTCTTTTTGAACCGTTTTCATCTGGGTAAACTGACCTATGGACTGCTTACCGTAGCAGAACTTTTCCGTGCGCCTTTTGTATCCGGTAAGGTAGAACTGACGGACGGCAGAGAGTTTCATATGAAGAATATCATTTTTACGGCAGCCATGAACTTCCCTTGCGAGGGAGGCGGTGTTCCCATGGCACCTTCTGCGGATGCGCATGACGGTAAGTTATCTGCCTGTCTGGTCTATGGCATACCAAGATTTCTTTGTCTGTGTGCCTTTCCATTTCTGATCGCAGGCAAGCATGAAAATATCCGCGGCTTTGAGATCGTAGAAGCGGAGGAGTTGCATGTCGTTTTTGACAAGCCTATGGTGGTGCATGCGGACGGTGAGGACTGCGGTGACCAGACAGATGTGACTTTCCGCTGTCTGCCCGGAGCACTTCACATGCCACATTTAGATTAGTTTTACATGACAAAAGACATCTTTAGATGTATGGTATAAGAATAAGGGAAAATGACATCAATAGGGGGAATTTGATGGAATTACTATATAAGATCAAGGATCGTGTGCAGCAGGAGAGCATTGATTACATTGAGGAAAACAGATCCAGTGTTGTCAAGAACAACCAAAAGACCCTGTTTGCACTGAATATTATTTATTTCGTGGTCGTTGTCGGATATCTTCTGGCATCACTGACCGTATTTTCAGAATGGCAGGTTACAGGCGTTTATGCCAGAGCCGTAGCCGTACATCTTGTTGTACTGCCGATCGTTATCATCCGTTATCGGAAAAAGACGAGATCCTATAAGGAAGTTTCGATCGTCTGCAAGGTCTTTCAGTTGTATGTGATGACCTTTGCCGGGATCATGAGTATCGTGCCGATCGAGATGAACCAGCCGGCAGTCTACTATATGCCGATGGCAGTAGCATTTATCGTGGCATTTACCTATACTTTTTATCAGGCGCTGGGACTGGTACTTTTAGAGATGGCAGTCTATGTGCTGGCGTCCTTTTTGACCAAATCGATCGAGGTCTTTTCGGTTGACCTCTTTAGTTGTATTTTTGGTATTGTTCTTGCAGGCTATGTGGCAAAGATCTTGTATTCTTATCGCGCCAGCGAGAATGAGGCAAAACAGCGGATCCGCCGTATGGGTATGATGGATCGCCTGACCTCGACCTACAACAAGGCAAGTACAGAGTTCCTTTGCAAGGAGTTTATGCGTTCTCATCCGCAGTCGGATTGTGTTATGCTGATTTTGGATTTTGACAATTTTAAAATGGTCAATGATACTTACGGACATCAGGTAGGGGATGAGGTCTTACGCAGTTTTGGCAAGATCCTGCGCCATTCGATCGGGACAGATGATATCGCCGGACGTTTTGGCGGCGATGAGTTTTTTTTGTTTTTCAAGAAGAAAGATATTACGGATGCCTTGATGAGCGTGGAGCGTGTCATGGAGCAGACCAGAGCCATGCGTGCACCGGATGGCAGACAGCCGTTTTCCTGTAGTGTGGGTATCGCCATCCGCCGTGCGACGGACGATACCATGGAGTCTTACGACCAACTTCTCGCCAGAGCAGACCGTGCGCTTTATGATGTCAAGCGCAGCGGCAAGAATAATTACAAGATTGATTCATAAATATAAGCCTCATCCCATATATTAGAGTAAATATGGGAGGGGCTTTTTCTTATGGGAGAAACAAGGTTTTCTTTATATAACGATATACAGAGCAGGACAAACGGAGAGATATACATAGGAGTTGTAGGACCGGTGCGTACCGGTAAGTCTACCTTTATCAAACAGTTCATGGAGCAGATGGTGCTTCCGAATATCAAAGAGGAAAATGCCCTGCGACGCACGGTGGATGAATTGCCACAATCAGCACAGGGGCGTACCATCATGACGACGGAGCCTAAGTTTGTGCCAAAAGAGCAGGTAGAGATCGAACTGGAGCATGACCTGACCTGCAAGATCCGCCTGATCGATTGTGTGGGATTTTTGATCCAGGGAGCCAAGGGGGCCATGGAGGGCGATAAGGAGCGTATGGTAAAAACGCCATGGTCAACCCGCGAGATCCCTTTTGAAAAAGCGGCTACGATCGGGACAGAAAAGGTCATTTCGGATCATGCAACGATCGGGGTGGTCATCACCTGTGACGGCACCTTTGGAGAGTTGGATCGCGAGGCATTTGTGGAGGCGGAAAGACGCACGGTGGAAAAACTGCGTGCCATCGGAAAGCCCTATGTTATGATCATCAATTCCGGGCATCCCCACAGCGAGGAGACCAAAAAACTAGCAGAAGATCTGGAAGCGGAATACCGGTGCAGTGTGCTTCCTATGAATTGTCAGCAGATGGTCAAAAAAGATTTTGAAGAACTTTTGTCGCGTGTCTTATATGAATTTCCGGTCAGTGGCATCTCTTTTTCCATTCCAAAATGGGTGGAAATGCTGCCGGCAGATCATGAGATCAAGCAGAGCATTGCTTCTTATGCAAAGAGGATCTTAGCCGATACGACAAAAGTGCGGGATATTTTTGCCATTGATTTTTCCCAGCCGGAGGACTACATAGAACAGACAACATTGACGGGTGTGGATCTGGCAACCGGACGGATCTCCATTTCCATCAGTCTGGAGGAGTCTTTCTACTATGAAAATATCTCGCAGTTAGCGGGCATGCCGATCACAGGCGAATATCAACTCTTATCCTACATTGGCAATCTGTCAAACCTGCGCAGATCCTATGAAAAGGTGGCAGATGCCATGCAGTCCGTGGAGCAAAAGGGCTACGGGGTGGTATCGCCGGAACTGTCTGATATCACCATGGAAGAACCGGTGCTGATTCGCCATGGTAATAAGTTTGGGGTCAAGATGAAAGCCTTATCGCCGTCCATTCATATGATCCGTGCCAACATTGAGACAGAGATCGCGCCGATCGTCGGCAGTGAACAGCAGGCGCAGGATCTGATCGACTATATCAAGGAGGGACAAAAGACCAAGGAAGGTGTCTTTGAGACCAATATTTTTGGTAAGTCGGTTGGTGAACTGATGGAGGACGGTATGCGCAGTAAGATCGCCGCCATGGATGATGAATGTCAGTTGAAGTTGCAGGATACCATGCAAAAAATCGTCAATGACAACAATGGTGGATTGATTTGCATTATTATATAGGTACAAATTCCAACTTTTGTGGTAATACGGATTTAATATATACTTTATGATACGGAATACAAATGAAAAATGCGTTCTCTTGTGCAAAAGATTGCGCAGGAGGATGACAAGATGGATCTGATGATCCGCGTTCATGACACCGGCAAGTACGGCAAAGATATTATGTGCAGAGTGGATCGCTGATTGGAAAGGATGCATTTTCGGATGCCGGTCGTGTAAAGACATTGGTACTGCCTAAGAGTGCAGATGTGACATTGGAGAAAGCAGGATTTTTTGGAAAAGGGGTGCATGATCGTAAAATGTGGCTGAAATTGCGATACGCACCCATCGCTTATGTGTGCAAAAATTAGACATAAAACCCCGCGTGTCGTACAAAATTCGACAAATTATTACACAATTCTAAACGAATGAGGAAGATTGTTTATATTTATTAAAAAAGTTTGAAATTATATAAACTAAGTGTTAAAATCATAACGAAATGAGGGATAAGTCCTCAAGATAGAACAACGTATAAATACAAGTAAGGGAGGAATGTAATTATGTTGTTTCAGATTTACGGCAGCACATCTGCTACACAGCTTTTAGGCTGGGTACTTGTGTTTGCAGGACTCATTATCATGAATGAGATTGGTCGTCGTACAAAGGCCGGCGGAATTTTAATTTTCGTTATCATTCCAATCATTCTGACAGTTTACTTTATTGGTATGCATTTAGGCGCATTTGGCGGTGCATCCAATACAACTATGGAGTACATGGATGGATGGTTCCATTACTTCAAACTCTATGCAGCAGATATCGGATGTGTCGGCTTCATGATGATCAAGTACAAGTGGGGCATTGGTGCCAAAGATTGGTTCAAGCCATTCCCATGGTTGATCGTAGCAGCCAACATCATGATCGCAGTTGTTTCTGACCTTGAGTCAGCAGTACATGCTTTCGCAATCACAGGCGACCTTTCAGGTGCTTGGTGGGCATCCAACGAAGGTGTATTCCTTTATGGTGGATGGTGGAACGTACTCAACGCTATCGCTGGTCTCATCAACATCTTCTGTATGACAGGCTGGTGGGGAATCTACTCATCAAAGGACAAGAACACAGAAGATATGTTGTGGCCTGATATGACTGTATGGTTCATTGTTGCATACGATATTTGGAACTTCCAGTATACATATGCTAACTTACCTACACATACATGGTATTGTGGTGTTGCACTTCTTCTTGCTCCTACATTTGCTAACGCACTTTGGAACAAGGGTGGTTGGATCCAGAACCGTGCTAACACACTTGCAATCTGGTGTATGTTCGCTCAGGTATTCCCATTGTTCCAGTTGAGCAAGACTTTCTCAGTTCTTCCATCCGTTTACGGTGGAGCAGCAGCAAAGGGATACTCAGCACTTGATCTTTATGACAAGGCAATCGCTGTTTACAACAGTGGCGTAAATACTTCTAACGAAGTTATCGCTGACATGGGAATCACAGCAAACCCAACAGCACAGGGTGTTGTCTCAATCCTTGCACTTGTAGCAAACGTAATCTGCATCTCTGTTATCATCAAGAGATCTATTGAGCAGAAGAAGAACCCATACAAGAACGATATCTGGGTTGGTACAAGAGATTACGAGCAGGCTATGGCAAGAGCAGCAAAGTAATTTACTTTGTATAAGATACGATAAGTATGACGAGAGGTCGGGCAGTATTGCCCGGCTTCTTTTTTTATGTTAGACTTAGAAGTAAATTTGAAGAAGATGGAAAGCGGAGGAGAAGGGATGAATCCAGTATATGAAAAACTATGTGCCTGCTATGAAAGTATCCGTGCGCGTATTCCGTTTACCCCGGAAATAGCATTGGTACTTGGCTCTGGGCTAGGTAATTATGCCAGCAAAATGGAAGTGGTCGAGCGGATCCCTTATGGGGATATTGCGGGATTTCCGGTATCGACAGCACCGGGACATGTCGGACAGTTTGTCTTTGGCTATGTTGAGGGGGCGCCGATCGTTGCCATGCAGGGACGTGTGCATTATTACGAGGGCTATGATATGACGGATGTGGTGCTGCCGATCCGTCTGATGAAGATGATGGGGGCAGAGATCTTATTTTTGACCAATGCAGCAGGCGGTATCAGACAGGGATTTTCTGCGGGAGATTTGATGTTGATCACTGGGCAGATCGCGACCTTTGTGCCATCGCCACTGCGCGGTGCCAATATCGCAGAATTGGGAAATCGCTTCCCGGATATGAGCCATATCTATGATGAAGACTTGCAGCAGATCATCCGCAAGTCTGCCTGTCAGTTGGATATTCCTTTGCGGGAGGGAATCTATATCCAGTTGCCGGGACCAAATTATGAGTCGCCGCAGGAGATCGGTATGTGTCGCGTTTTGGGGGCAGATGCTGTAGGTATGAGTACAGCTTGCGAAGCCGTCGCTGCCAATCATATGGGCATGAAGATCGCTGGGATCTCCTGCATTTCCAATCTGGCGGCAGGGATTTCACCACACCCTCTGACAGAGGAAGAAGTGATTGAAGCCGGTAAGATGGTTGAGCGTGATTTTTCTGCACTTGTGACCTGTGCCATCGGTCATATGCATGAAGCGGGTAAATAAGGACGGATCCGGTGGGGATTTAAGGATCCGATAAAATAGGAGAAAGGATATTTAGGGGAATGAATATACGTTTTTACAATGCAAAGATACTCTTGCCGGGGCAGGGACATGGCTTTGAGATCAAAGAAGGTGAATTGTGGGTCAAGGGCAATCAGATTTGCTATATTGGGGATGGCAAGGATCTGTCGCATGTCTTTTCCGTGGACGAGATCGTGATCTGGGATCGTGAGATCGATGCCAAAGGCAATCTTTTGATGCCGGGATTTAAGGATGCGCATACGCATACGGCAATGACCTTCCTGCGCTCTTATGCAGACGACCTGCCCTTACAGCGCTGGTTAAATGAGGCAGTTTTTCCAAGGGAGGGACAACTGACGGCAGATGATATTTACTGGCTGGATATTTTGGGTATCATGGAATATCTGACGAGCGGAATCACCGCGAATTTTGATATGTATTTCTTCCCGGAGTCAAATGCCAAGGCTTCGATCGATTGCGGTTTCCGGACGGTGCAGACCTCGGGCTTTAATAACTTTTCCAGCAGTCTGGAAGAACTGGAAGAAGACTATTACCGCGTAAATGAGATGGGAGAACTGGCTTCCTTTATCCTTGGTTTTCATGCGGAATATACGACTTCAAGAGACCGTATGGAAGGACTGGCGGCACTTGCCAATAAGGTCAAATCTCCTGTCTTTTTACACAATGCCGAGACGGCACTTGAGGTAAAAGAATGTAAGGAAAGATGGGGCATGACACCGACCGGTCTGACGGATGCCCTGGGTATGTATACTTACGGCGGTGGCGGCTATCATTGCATCCATATGGAGGATGGCGATTTTGAGATCTTTAAGAAGCGGCAGCTGACCGCGGTGACCAATCCGGCATCCAACCTAAAACTTGCCAGCGGCATTGCACCGATCAAGCGTTATCTGGATGAGGGGATCGCGCTTGCCATCGGAACAGATGGTCCGGCAAGCAATAATTGTCTGGATATGTTCCGGGAAATGTTCCTTACAACAGCACTTGCCAAGGTAAAGGAGCAGGATGCGGCTTGTGTCCCGGCAGAAGAGGTACTTTATATGGCAACGGCGGCAGGCGCGCAGTGTATGGGACTGGCGGATTGCGATAGTCTTTCCGTGGGCAAGAAGGCAGACATTATCATGATCGATCTGATGCAGCCTAATATGCAGCCGGAAAATGATATTGCAAAGAATATCGTTTACAGTGGCAGCAAGCAGAATGTGATCATGACTATGGTAAACGGACGGATTCTTTATGAAAACGGACAGTTTGAGATCGGTTTTGATCCAAAAGAGATCTACGCCAAGGCGAATGCCGTTATCGGGCGTATGAAATAAAGAAGAAAGAGGACAGATTATGTTACGGGTTACTTATGTTTGGCACTCGTGTTTTGTAGTGGAACTGGATAAGAGCATTCTGGTCTTTGACTATTTCCCCAAGGAAGCCGTAGAGACAGTGCACTTTGAGGGAAAGATGCCGGAACTGGATGCGAATAAGCATATTTATGTCTTTGCCAGCCACAGCCACAAGGATCATTTTTCTCTGGAGGTCTTGCGCTGGCGGGAAAAATATCCGCAGATCAGTTATATTTTTTCCAAGGATATCCGCTTGGGACGAGCATATCTTTTACGCAATGGACTTGACCCGGAGATCAAAAAGCAGATCCATTTTGTATCGGTTATCGAGAAGTATGAGATCGGCGATCTGGTGGTAGAGACGCTGCGCTCGACGGATGCAGGCGTGGCATATCTGGTGCAGGCAGAAGGGCTTAGTATTTATCATGCAGGCGATCTGCACTGGTGGAATTCCGGTATGGAAGGCGAACTTTACACCAAGACTTACGGGGATGCCTACAAGCGTGAACTGAACCGCATCAAGAACCGTCACATTGATCTGGCATTTGTGGTTTTGGATCCGCGTCTGGGGGATGCCTATTATCTGGGCATGGAATATTTCCTTAAAAATATGGATGTGGATCTGGTATTCCCGATGCATATGTGGAAGCAGTATGACCTGATCGACCGCTTCAAGCGCAGACCGGAACTGGTAGGACTTTCACAAAAGGTTGTGGATATTGACCGGGAGAATATCATATTTGACTTGAATTAGGAGAAAAGAAAATGCATGTTACAATTTTTACAGACGGCGCAGCAAGAGGCAATCCTGATGGACCGGGAGGCTATGGTGCGATCTTACAGGTGAGAGACAGTGCGGGAAATCTGCATGAAAAGGAATTGTCCTGTGGCTACAAGAAGACAACCAATAACCGAATGGAACTTCTGGGCGTTATCCGTGCTTTGCAGGCACTCAACAAGCCTTGTCAGGTGACCATTTATTCTGATTCCAAGTATGTTGTGGATGCCTTTAACCAGCATTGGGTCGACAATTGGCTGAAAAAGAACTGGGTGAAATCAGATAAGAAGCCGGTCAAAAATGTCGATCTTTGGAAAACTCTTTTAGAGGCAAAAGCACCACATCAGGTGCAATTTGTCTGGGTCAAAGGCCATGACGGACATCCGGAGAATGAGCGGTGCGATCAACTCGCAACCAGTGCGGCAGACCAGCCGGAAGCATATTTATTAGATGATGTGCCACTCATTGCTGCAGATGAAAAACAGATGGCTCTGCCATTTTAAAGAAAAGATCCTGCTATCAGTAGTGATAGCGGGATCTTTTTGTGATAAGAAAGAAACTGGTCACACACAAAGCAAGTGCTTCGGCGACTAATACGGCAGACCAGATACCGTCGATGCCAAAGAAGACCGGCAAAAGCAGAATGCAGATGACTTCAAATACAAGCGTGCGCAGAAAGGATATAGTAGCAGAGACCATGCCGTTGTTCAGCGCTGTGAAGAAGGAAGATCCGAATATGTTAAAGCCGTTAAGCAGATATACAAAGGCATAGATGCGGAATCCGTGTATAGTCATGGCTAAAAGTTCGGAGTCGTAACCTACGAAGAAGCGGGCAAAAGGCAGGGCGAAGATATGGGAAATAATGGTCATGCCAATGCCCCAGACTGCGATGAGCCGCAGGCTTTTTTTGCGCATATTTTTGAGTTCGTCGTGATTACCGGCACCATAATGGAAACTGATGATCGGCGCACTGCCGAGGGAGTATCCTAAAAATATGGCTACAAAGATGAAGTTGACATACATGATCGTACTATAAGCAGCAACACCATTTTCTCCGGCAATCTTCATCAACTGCGTATTGTAGAGTACAGTAACGACGGAGGAGGAGAGTTCTGTCATAAGTTCGGAGGAACCATTGGTGCAGGTCTTGAGAATGGATCCGGCATCAAAAGAAGTCCGTCCCAAGCGTAGAAGACTGTGATTTCTTCCAGCAAAATACAGGATAGGAACCAGTCCGCCAATAATCTCGCCGCAGACGGTTGCGATCGCAGCACCTTTTAAACCAAGTCCGAAAACAGCGACAAACAAAAAGTCTAAAACCATGTTGGTGATGCCGGCAGACAGGACGACGTCTAGTCCGAGTCGCGGCTTTTCAGCAGTAATAAAGAAACACTGGAAAACATTCTGCAACATAAAGCAGGGCATGGAGAGAAAGCAGATTCTTCCATATAAAATGCAGTAATCCAGTAACTGTCCGGAGGCTCCAAAGAGTCTGGATACTGTTGGAACCAGAAGAAAAGCCAGAGCGGACAGGAGAATACCTGCTATGGCTGTCGTATATACAATGAGGGAGAAGGTCTTGTTGGCTTTTTCTTTTTCTCCCTCACCAAGCAGTCTGCCGACGAGAGCGCTGCCGCCGGTTCCCATCATGAAGCCGAGTGCCCCGACAGCCATGATAAAAGGATAGATGATATTGATGGCGGCAAGGGCGGTCTTGCCGGCAAAGTTTGATACAAATAATCCATCAATGACACTATAGATAGAGGTAAAGATCATCATGATGATGGATGGAAATGTAAAGCGGAGTAATTTGCTATAAGTAAAATGTTCTGAAAGTTGAATCTTCATTGTTTCGTGTCCTTTCCTAATAGATCTGAAAAAGCGGCGCGCAGATGCGAAATATAGGTGTTACTTGATTGGAGCAGGACTTCTGCGTCCGCGGGTGTCATGGTATCGAAGGAGCGGTTCTCACAGTCGATGACAGGACGTATTTTTGCATAAATGATGTCCTGACCGAGTGGGGTGAGATAGATGTTTCTACTACGTCCCTTGCCCGGACGCAGGGTAATCAGTCCGTCTTTTTCCATCTGATGAATGGTGGAGTTGATGGTCTGTTTGGAAAGGAAGGTATGGTCTGCAATATCTTTTTGACGGCAGCCGTCGCCCAACTGGCAGATGGCATAATAGATATCAAAGGCACTGTGGGAAAGTCCAAGGCTTTGCGCAGTTTCCTGATAAATTAAATTGATCTCCCGAAAGATGCGATTGTATTCTTTGAGAGCAGTATTCATGGTTATAGATGAATTTTGCATCGTAGATCACTCCTTAAGTCTGATTTCGTACTTGGAAGATCATAGTCCGATTTCGTACTTATGTCAAGGACTTTTGATGCGATAGAAAAAATGGCAAAGACCAAGTTGGCAGAAGTAAAATAATGGATAGAGCATCTTGAAATGAAGATATGATTTCTATATAATAGTAATGTTACAAATACCATGTCATAAGGAGGCATAAGATATGATCGTAAGCAGTTTTTTGTCTTATCTGATATTATTCGTTATATTGGTAGCCATCGCTGTATGTGGAGCGATGCTTGGCGTTAAGTTAGCCAAGAGAAAAAATGCGAAGAATGCGCAGCAAAATACAGTAGCAGAAGATACAACTGCTCAAGAATAGAGTTTCGGAGGAAGATACGTTGAAGAAGTATGGAGTAAACGAATTAAGAAGAATGTACTTGGAGTTCTTCGAGAGCAAGGGACATCTTGCCATGAAGAGTTTTTCCCTAGTACCACACAATGACAATAGTTTATTACTGATCAATGCCGGTATGGCACCACTTAAGCCATATTTTACAGGACAGGAGATCCCACCAAGACGTCGTGTGACAACATGTCAGAAGTGTGTAAGAACAGGAGATATTGAAAATGTTGGTAAGACAGCACGCCATCTGACATTTTTTGAGATGCTTGGTAATTTCTCTTTTGGGGATTACTTTAAGGAAGAAGCGATCACATGGTCATGGGAGTTCTTGACAGAAGTTCTCGGCATGGAGCCGGACCGTCTCTACCCATCTATCTATGGAGAGGATGACGAGGCATTTGAAATCTGGAACAAAAAGATCGGTGTACCTGCAGAAAAGATCACTCGTTTTTATCGTGACCCGGAGACCGGAGAATGTGATAACTTCTGGGAGCATGGTGCAGGACCTTGCGGACCGTGTTCTGAAATCTATTATGATCGTGGAGAAAAATACGGCTGTGGCAAACCGGATTGTAAGGTCGGCTGTGAATGTGACCGTTTCATGGAAGTATGGAACAACGTATTTACACAGTTCTACGGCGATGGCAAGGGTGGCTACAGCGAGTTAGAGCAGAAGAATATTGATACCGGTATGGGACTGGAGCGTCTGGCAGTTGTTATGCAGGATGTAGATTCCGTATTTGATATTGATACCATGAAGGCTATCCGTGACCGCATCTGCGAACTCTGTGGCAAGAAATATCAGGTAGATGCCTTGGATGATGTTTCCATCCGTCTGATCACAGACCACATCCGTTCCTCAACATTTTTGGTATCTGACGGTGTTATGCCATCCAATGAGGGACGCGGCTATGTGCTCCGTCGTCTGATCCGTCGTGCAGCACGTCACGGCAGAATGCTTGGCATCAAGGATTCTTTCCTTGCAAATCTTTCCAATACGGTTATTGAGGAATGTAAGGACGGTTATCCGGAATTAGAAGAAAGAAAAGAGTTCATCTTCAAGGTACTGACCGAAGAAGAAGAAAAGTTCAATAAAACGATCGATCAGGGTCTTGCCATCTTAGCACAGATGGAGCAGGACATGGTCGCAGCGGGATCTAAGGAACTTTCCGGCGAGAATACTTTCAAGTTGTATGACACGTATGGATTCCCGGTAGATCTGACACAGGAGATCCTGGAAGAAAAGGGATTCTCTTATGATGAAGCAGGATTTCAGACCTGTATGGAAGAACAGCGTCAGAAGGCAAGAGCCGCTCGTAAAGCAACCAACTATATGGGCGCAGACGCATCTGTATTTGAAAATGTAGACCTTTCCATCACATCTGAATTTACCGGATACGACAAGTTGGAGGATATCGGTAAGGTGACAGTACTGGCTACGGCAAAAGAAGATGCCGAGGGCAAGGTGGTATCTGAACTTGCAGACCGCATCGCTGAGGGCGAGAATGGAACCATCGTATGTGATGTGACACCATTTTACGCTACCATGGGTGGTCAGCAAGGTGACAAGGGCGTGATCTATACAGATGGCGGCAAGTTCATCGTAGATGACACCGTAAAACTTGTTGGAGGCAAGTATGGTCATGTCGGACATATGGAACAGGGCATGATCGAGGTCGGACAGGAAGTGACCCTGTCTGTGGACAAGACCAATCGTATGAATATCTGCCGCAACCATTCTGCAACACACTTATTGCAGAAGGCTTTGCAGGAGGTATTGGGCAACCATGTAGCACAGTCCGGTTCTTTCCAGGACGGTGAACGCACCAGATTTGACTTTACGCATTTCTCTGCTATGACAGCGGAGGAATTACAACAGGTCGAGGATATGGTAAATGCCAAGATCGCAGAGCATCTGCCGGTCGTAACAGAGATCATGACACAGGAAGAAGCCAAAAAGACCGGTGCTATGGCACTCTTTGGCGAAAAGTACGGCGAGAAGGTCCGTGTGGTTTCCATGGGCGATTTCTCCAAGGAATTCTGCGGTGGTACTCATGTTGCCAATACCGGAGATATCATGGCATTCAAGATTCTTTCTGAAAATGGCGTTGCTGCCGGTGTCAGACGTATCGAGGCACTGACCGGAGATAATGTACTTGCTTACTATGCAAATATGGAAGCAGAGATGCAAAAGGCTGCCAAGACCGTAAAGGCGACTCCTGCAAATCTGGTAGAGCGTCTGGAAAAACTTATGGCTGAGGTCAAGGAACTCCAGAGCGAAAACGAATCCTTAAAGGCAAAGGCAGCACAGAGTGCTCTTGGTGATGTTATGGATTCCGTGGTAGAAGTATCTGGTGTGAAACTTTTAGCAACATCTGTTGACGGTGTAGATATGAATGGTCTGCGTGATCTGGGCGATGATCTTAAGAATAAACTGGGCGAGGGCGTGATTGTACTTGCATCGGCAAAGGACGGCAAGGTCAACCTCGTTGCTATGGCAACCGACGGTGCCATGAAAGCCGGTGCTCATGCAGGAAACCTGATAAAGTCGATCGCAGGTCTTGTAGGCGGTGGCGGCGGCGGTCGTCCAAATATGGCACAGGCAGGCGGTAAGAATCCGGCAGGCATTCCGGATGCTATCGCAGCAGTAGCAGATGCACTTGCAGGGCAGTTGGCTTAAGGCTGATCTGCTGTTGAAGAAATTGACAGTTTCTGAAGAAAACTGTTGACGTGTCGCTATTTTATGCTATAATATTTTACTGTGCAAAGATATTTACCCAAACAGTTGAATATGCACAATACCCAACTGGAGGGAGGTTAGGTGTAAGACTATGTCAAGTGTAACAGTTAAAGAGAACGAATCTTTAGATAGCGCATTACGTAGATTTAAGCGCAATTGTGCTAAGGCAGGTATCCAGCAGGAGATCCGCAAGAGAGAGCACTATGAAAAGCCAAGCGTAAAGCGTAAGAAGAAGTCTGAAGCTGCTAGAAAACGTAAATACAACTAAAATTGAAATTGCGTTTAGTAAGAGATGTGATGCAAGTCACATCTCTTTTTTTTTCGAGCGTTATCGGGTATAATAATAATCATGAAAACAATCGATGAAGATATCAAAACAGGACAATTTAAAGCAGCCTATCTTTTATATGGAGATGAGGATTATCTTAAGAAGCAATATCGGGACAAATTAACCAAAGCCCTCATGGGGCAGGGCGATACTATGAACTTTGCCAAGTATGAGGGCAAGGATTCATCCATAGAGGAGATCATCAGTTTTGCGGATACTATGCCTTTTTTTGCAGACAGACGTGTGGTACTGGTTGAGGATTCCGGTTTCTTTAAGTCTTCACAGGAGACTTTGACAGACTATTTTTCCAATATCCCGGAGACGACCTGCATGGTCTTTGTGGAGAGTGACGTGGATAAACGTTCCAAGGCTTACAAAGCAATCGTAAAGGCAGGCAGTGCGGTGGATTTTTCCATGCCGGATGAGAGGATGCTGACTTCCTGGATGATGGCGCGTGTCAAGGCGGCGGGAAAGACGATGACGCGGGATGCCTGGAATGAGTTTTTTGAGCGCAGCAATGATTCCATGGATCACATGGATATGGAAATGGAAAAACTTCTTTCTTATGTATATGATAAGGATGGAATCACTTTGGAAGATGTGGAGGCGATCTGTACCAAACAGGTGCACACCAAGGTCTTTGACATGATCTCTTTTGTGGCATCCAAGAATCTGCCAAAGGTATTGGATCTATATCATGATATGCTGGCGACAAAGGAACCGCCGATCCGTATTCTGGCGCTGATCATCCGACAGTTTGACCAGATGTACGTCATGAAGGATATGGCATCTCAGGGGATGAATGTACAGACGATCGCAGGCAAGATGGGCATCCGTGATTTTATTGTGCGAAAGAATTTGGGACTTGCAAGGAATTTTACCATGGAACAGATCCGGGCTTTATTGGAAGATGCGGCAGATCTGGATGAGAGAGCAAAGACAGGACGGATCAACGACCAGTTGGCAGTCGAGATGCTGATGATCAAATGGGCGGGTTGAACCGGAAAAATGCGTAAAGAAAAACACCAGTATGACGGTACTGGTGTTTCTTTTTGTTTATGTTCAAAAAAATTAAGCAATAGAATTAACAGCCTTGGTAAGACGAGATACCTTTCTTGCTGCATTGTTCTTGTGGTAGAGACCCTTGCTTGTTGCCTTGTTGATCTCAGAAATAGCAACGATGAGTGCTTCATTAGCAGCTTCCTTATCCTTGTTAGCAACGGCTGCTTCTACCTTTTTGATACAAGTCTTAACCTTAGACTTGATTGCTTTATTTCTAGCAGTCTTGATCTCTGTAACTAATACTCTCTTCTTAGCAGATTTAATGTTAGCCAATCTGTACACCTCCAATGTCTTGATATAAAAATAATAGTAACTCTGTTGTAACAAAGCCGGACACGGACAGTCTGTTACAAACATACTAGATTATTTTAGAGCAGTAAGCCTTGTCTGTCAATACATATTTCATAAAAAAGTGCAAACAATAAGGAAAAGATTTGAAGAAACGAGGGCATGATGCGGGATGTTTCAGATTCGAACAGACCTTGCGGTGGAAACATCGGAAAAACGACCGGATGGGAAGGAAGTATCCGGTATCCGGGTGGAGAAGAAAAAGAGAGGCGAGGATGTGGTCATCACAAAAGTATGCATTGACACACAAAAGGCGGCAAAGACACTGGGAAAGCCGCGGGGGACTTATGTCAGTATCGAAGCGGATCAGATGATGGAAGAAGACAGCGGCTACCATCGGGAAATCTCGGAAATCTTTTCCGAGCAGTTGAAGACCTTTTTGCCAAAAGATTATAGAAATGCCAAGATCTTAGTCATTGGTTTGGGAAACCGGGAGGTCACGCCGGATGCCCTGGGTCCGAAAGTGATCGATCATCTGTTTATCACCAGACATTTGTTGGAGGAGTTCGGAAAATATCTGGTGGAACTGGATCAGTGCTGCAGTATCAGTGGCATTGTGCCGGGGGTCATGGCGCAGACAGGCATGGAGACCGTGGAGATCCTGCGTGGAATTGTTGCCGAAACCAAGCCGGATCTGGTCATTGCAGTGGATGCGCTTGCCGCGCGCAGCATCAAAAGGCTCAACCGGACGATCCAGATCACAGATACAGGCATCATTCCGGGATCCGGTGTTGGCAATTACCGTAATGCCATTACCGAGGAGCATCTGGGCATCCCTGTGATCGCGATCGGCATTCCGACAGTCGTTGATGCAGCGACCATCATTGCGGATTTTTGTATGGGGCTCATGGAGGAAAACAAATCAGAACCGGAGGAGATGGAAGCCTCTGTGCGTAGCCTGATCTCACCCAAGTTAAATACCATGTATGTGACATCCAAAGACATTGACGAGGCGGTCAACCGCCTGAGTTTTACGATATCGGAAGGACTCAACATGACTTTTGTCCCAAGAGTCTAGCCACAGGGACGTTCCTTTTGCCATAAGGAGCGTCCCCTTTGGCATAGGCAGGCATATCTCGAAAAAAAACGCATATATTGGTGCGTGGGGAAAAGGAGAGATTTGTGAGTGCCAAGTGGTCTTTGTATTATCAATTATTAAAATTATGTGTGCCGGTGTTCTGCTTTCAAACGACAGAGGCATCTTTGTCAGACCTGCTCTTACAGCAGATGGAATTGGCAACACCGGTCATGGCATATGTCTATGGGGAAGATGAGTCAAAAGATGAACTGACTCTGCTGGCTGCCATAGAAAATTCCGGCAAGCAAGAAGATACAAAAAATGCCGACATAGAAATCAGTGCAGATGCGCAAAAGGCTAATGGGGATGAGGAGGAGACACAGGATCCGATCGCTGCGGCCGGGGCAGAAAATGTGGCTGCTGCAGCGACACCGGTTTGGACAAAGCAGGCAGAGGTCAATCGGGATAAACTGCTGGACTTTGATTATCTGGTAAAAAACTTTTATCGGATTGACCGCACAACGACGATCGATTCCTCGGAACTGAATCCGGGGCAACTTTTAGCAAAAGATCTGACCATTGATACAAATGTGGGAGGACCGGTCATTTTGATCTATCATACACATTCACAAGAAGGATTTGTGGACTCGGATGGATCGGAAGGGATGACGGTCATGGGGCTGGGGGATCGCCTGACAAGCCTTTTGCAGGATACCTATGGTATTCCTGTCTTGCATCATCGGGGCAAATATGACGTGGATGGGCGCGATTATGCCTATTCCAACGCGGAACCGGAGATCAGGCAGGTCTTGGCGGACAATCCGACCATACAGGTTGTGATCGATCTACATAGAGATGGTGTGGGGGATGATGTCCATCTGGTGACGGATATAGGTGGCAAGCAGACGGCAAAGATCATGTTCTTCAATGGGCTGAGCAGAACGACATCGACCGGTCCGATCGATTATCTGCAAAATCCGAATCTGCAGGATAATCTGGCAACTTCTCTGCAAATGCAGATCGCGGCGGCAGAACTGTATCCGGGCTTTACCAGACCGGTCTTTTTGAAGGGCTATCGTTATAATATGCATATGTGCCCCAAGTCCATGCTGATCGAGGTGGGGGCGCAGACCAACACCTTTGAGGAGGTCTATAATGCCATGGATCCGCTCGCCAATATCCTTGCCTATGTACTATTGGGACAATCGCACACTTGAGAAGACGCGTATTCCTATGGTATAATCTTACCAAATGAGCAAATTTTCGATAGGAAATGCGGAGGATAAATTTTCATGGCAATAGATCAGAGCAAAATTCGTAACTTTTGTATTGTAGCCCATATCGATCACGGCAAGTCAACACTGGCAGACCGTATCATTGAGATGACGGGCCTGCTTACCGATCGTGAGATGCAGGCACAGGTCTTGGATAATATGGATCTGGAGCGTGAGCGTGGTATCACGATCAAGTCTCAGGCGGTGCGTATCATCTACAAGGCAAAAGACGGGGAAGAATATATTTTCAACTTGATCGACACACCGGGACACGTGGATTTCAACTATGAGGTATCGCGTAGTCTGGCGGCATGTGACGGCGCTATTCTGGTGGTGGATGCGGCACAGGGAATCGAGGCACAGACGCTGGCAAATGTCTATCTGGCATTGGATCACGATCTGGATGTCCTTCCGGTCATCAACAAGATCGATCTGCCAAGTGCGGAGCCGCAGCGTGTCAAAGACGAGATCGAGGATGTGATCGGCTTAGAGGCGCAGGATGCACCGCTGATCTCTGCCAAGACCGGTCTGAATGTAGAGGAAGTCTTAGAGCAGATCGTTACCAAATTGCCGGCACCGACCGGTGATCCAAAGGCACCGCTGCAGGCATTGATCTTTGACTCTTTGTATGATGCATACAAGGGCGTGATCGTTTTCTGCCGTATCAAGGAGGGAAGGCTTCGTCCCGGAGATCAGGTGCTGATGATGGCAACAGGCGCGACAGCGGATGTTGTAGAAGTCGGTTATTTTGGAGCCGGACAATTTATCCCTTGTGATGAACTTTCTGCTGGCATGGTCGGTTATATGACAGCCAGCATCAAGAACGTCAAAGATACCCGCGTGGGCGATACGATCACACACAAGAAGCATCCGTGCAAGGAACCTTTGCCGGGCTATAAAAAGGTCAATCCTATGGTCTACTGTGGTCTGTATCCGGCGGATGGAGCCAAGTACCCGGATCTAAGAGACGCATTGGAAAAATTGCAGTTAAATGATGCATCTTTACAATTTGAACCGGAGACATCGGTAGCCCTTGGTTTTGGTTTCCGCTGTGGTTTCCTTGGACTTTTGCATCTGGAGATCATCCAGGAGAGACTGGAAAGAGAGTATAATCTGGATCTGGTGACAACGGCACCGGGCGTTGTTTACCGTGTGTATAAGACGGATGGCAGCATGATCGAGTTGACCAATCCATCCAATCTGCCGGATCCGTCAGAGATCGAATACATGGAAGAACCTGTCGTAGAGGCGGAGATCATGGTGACGAGCGAGTATATCGGAGCCATTATGGATCTGTGTCAGGAGAGGCGCGGAACTTACATCAGTATGGAGTATATGGAAGAAACGCGTGCCCTGCTCAAGTACACCCTGCCTTTGAATGAGATCATCTATGATTTCTTTGATGCCTTAAAATCCAGATCCCGCGGCTATGCATCTTTTGACTATGAAATGAAGGGCTATGTCAAGTCTGATCTGGTCAAACTGGATATCCTCATCAATAAGGAAGAAGTGGATGCCCTTTCCTTTATCGTATTCAGTGGAACGGCATACGAACGTGGGCGCAAGATGTGTGAAAAATTAAAAGAAGAGATCCCGCGTCATCTGTTCGAGATCCCGATCCAGGCAGCGGTCGGCAGTAAGGTCATTGCCAGAGAGACGGTCAAGGCTATGCGAAAAGATGTGCTTGCCAAGTGTTATGGCGGTGATATTTCCAGAAAGAAGAAATTGCTTGAAAAACAGAAGGAAGGAAAGAAGCGTATGCGCCAGGTGGGCAATGTAGAGATCCCGCAGGAGGCGTTTATGAGCGTGTTAAAATTGGACGAGGGTTAGTAAATATGAAAGAGGTCAGTCTTTATCTACACATTCCATTCTGTGTAAAAAAATGTGATTACTGCGATTTTTTATCAGGAGCCTATGATAATGACATACAAAAAAGATATGCCGAAAGCCTCTGTAAAGAAATCGCTTACATGGGACAGCAACTGCGATCAGTTGCTGTTTCTTCTATATATATTGGTGGCGGTACCCCATCCTGGCTGGATGCATCGGACATGGGAAAGATCATGGATGCCCTACATAAAAATTTTACTATCGGTCAGGATGCTGAGATTTCCATGGAATGTAATCCGGGAACGGTAACGATGGAAAAATTTAGTGCATACCGTAAGATGGGGATCAATCGTTTAAGCATCGGTCTGCAATCGGCTAATGATGACGAACTGCGTCTCTTGGGACGGATCCATAGTTACGAACAGTTTTTGCGGACTTTTGACATGGCACGCAAAAGCGGATTTTACAATCTGAACGTGGATATTATGACAGGATTGCCGAGACAGACCCCGGAAAAATTGATGCATACTTTAGAGCAGGTTATTGCCCTGCGACCGGAACATGTCTCTGCCTACTCTTTGATCGTGGAAGAAGGAACCCCTTTTTATGATCGCTATAAATTTGATGCGGTCAAGCAGCATGCTGGGATGAAAACAGAATTTTTGCCGGACGAGGACGAGGAATACCGCCTGTCCAAGATGGCACAAAGCGTTTTGATCGCACACGGCTATCAGCAATATGAGATATCCAACTATGCCAGGGAAGGTTATGCCTGCTATCACAATACCGTTTATTGGCGGCGGGGCGACTATCTGGGACTTGGCATTGGCGCAGCCTCCATGGTAGGCGACCGTCGTATGGCAAATGTGCGGGACATCTATCAGTATATGGATCTGTGTGCGGACAAATTGTATTCTAATAATATAGAAGAAACAGAAAATCTGACGTCGCCTTTATGGCAGGAAGTAACGAGTCTTTCTAAAAAAGATGCTATGGAAGAATTTATGTTTTTGGGACTGCGCATGAATGCAGGAGTTACCAGAGAGGATTTTGCCAAGTGCTTTTCCTGCTCGATAGAGTCCGTCTATGGCGAGACCATCAAACATTTGCGGCAGGAGGCTTTGCTAGAAGTGGCAGAGGGGCGGATCTTTTTGACCGACAAGGGAATGGATCTGAGCAATTATGCCCTGGCACAGTTCCTCCTGTAAGATCATCTGCGCCAAAGGGGACAGTCCATGTGGCAAAAGGAGCGTCCCTGCGCCACAAAAAATTCACAAAAATAAATAAAAAAAATTGTGAGAAGTGTTGACAAAGCAAAAGGGCAGTGATACATTAGGTTTAAAGATATTAGCACTCTAAGTTAATGAGTGCTAACAATCTTAGAAACAAGGAAATCAGATGAGGTATCCGATGGACGAATTAGGTGAGAGAAAAGAGAAAATTTTAAACGCCATCATACAGAACTATCTGGAAACCGGAGAGCCGGTTGGTTCCCGTACCATTTCCAAGATGTCAGATCTGAATCTGAGTTCTGCTACGATTCGTAATGAGATGTCGGATCTTGAGGAACTGGGCTACATCGTACAGCCGCATACTTCTTCAGGACGTATTCCTTCCGATAAGGGTTACCGTTTCTATGTAGATCACTTGATGGAAGTCAAGGATCGGGAAGTGACCGAGATGAAGGATCTGATGATCGAAAAGACGGAGAAGATGGAACAACTCTTAAAACAGGTCGTCAAGGTACTTGCCAACAATACGCAGTACGCCACGATGATATCTGCACCGAGTGTCCAGCGCAACCGTCTCAAGTTCGTACAGTTATCTGCCGTAGATGAACACCAGATCTTATCGGTGGTCGTTATGGAAGGCAACATCGTAAAGAACAAGATCATTCCGGTTGAGGAACCTCTGAGCAATGAGACTATGTTGAAACTCAACATGCTCTTGAACACCAACTTGAACGGGCTTACCGTCGATGAGATCAACTTAGGGCTCATCACCAAGATGAAAGAGCAGGCGGGTATTCACGAAGAGATCATTGCACAAGTCTTAAATACCGTGGCGGAGACGATTCACGAAGATGACGATCTGGAGATTTACACGAGTGGAGCAACGAATATTTTCAAATATCCGGAACTTTCCGATTCCCAGAGAGCAAGTGAGTTGATCAGTGCTTTTGAAGAAAAGCAGGCGCTGGCAGATCTGATCTCTGAGACACAGGGAGATGAAGAAACCGGCATTCAGGTATATATTGGAAATGAGTCACCGATCCAGACAATGAAAGATTGCAGCGTCGTGACAGCCACCTATGAATTAGGTGAGGGCGTGAAGGGCACGATAGGAATTATCGGACCAAAGCGTATGGATTACGAAAATGTCATGGATAACCTGAAAAATCTTAAGTCGCAGCTTGACAAGATCTTGAAAAGGGAATGACATAGGAAGGAGATGTAAAAGTGGCAGAGGAAAAGAAGCAGGAAGATAGGGAAGAAGTCAAAGTAGACGAGACAGTCGAGACAGAGACTTCCGAAGAAAAAGATACAGAAAGTACAGAGGCAGGAGAAGCCGCTGAAACCAAAGAGGAGGCGGAGGAAAAAGAAGAATCCGCAGAAGAAGCTGAGGAAGAAAAAGGAAATGGAGGCTTTTTCAAAAAGAAAGAAAAGAAAGACAAAAAGGATGCACAGATCGAAGAACTGACCGACAAGGTCAGACGCCAGATGGCCGAGTTCGAGAACTTCCGCAAACGTTCTGAGAAAGAAAAATCACAGATGTATGAAGTGGGAGCAAAGAGCATCTTGGAAAAGATCCTTCCGGTCGTTGACAACTTTGAAAGAGGTCTTAAGGGCATGGAAGAGAGCGAAGATCCATTTGCACAAGGTATGCAGATGATCTACAAACAACTGATGACCTCCTTGGAGGAAGCAGGCGTGAGTCCGATCGAGGCGCTCGGCAATGAATTTGATCCGAATTTCCACAACGCAGTGATGCATGTGGAGGATGAAGAAGCCGGCGAGAGCGAGATCGTAGAAGAGTTCCAAAAGGGCTATATGTATCACGATACAGTGCTTCGTCATAGCATGGTCAAGGTTGCAAACTAGTCAAATTGGTAGCAATGCTAATTTAAAATAAAGACAATAACAATGTGATGATAAATAGGAGGAAAAAATCATGGGAAAAATTATTGGTATTGATTTAGGTACAACAAACTCTTGTGTAGCAGTTATGGAAGGTGGTAAGCCAACCGTTATCGCCAACCAGGAAGGTGCAAGAACAACACCGTCTGTTGTAGCATTTACAAAGACAGGAGAGAGATTGATCGGTGAGCCTGCAAAGCGTCAGGCAGTTACAAATGCAGAAAAGACAATTTCTTCTATTAAGAGAGATATGGGTACAGACAATGGTCGTACCATCGATGGTAAGAAGTATTCTCCACAGCAGATCTCAGCAATGATCTTACAGAAGTTAAAGAGCGATGCAGAGAACTATCTGGGTGAGCCTGTCACAGAAGCAGTTATCACAGTTCCTGCATATTTCAATGATGCGCAGCGTCAGGCAACAAAGGATGCCGGAAAGATCGCTGGTCTTGATGTAAAGCGTATCATCAACGAGCCTACAGCAGCAGCACTTGCTTATGGTCTTGACAATGAAAATGAGCAGAAGATCATGGTTTATGATTTAGGTGGTGGTACATTTGATGTATCTATCATTGAGATCGGTGATGGCGTTATCGAAGTTCTTGCAACAAGTGGTGATAACCGTCTTGGTGGCGATGACTTCGACCAGAAGATCACAGATTGGATGCTGGATGAGTTCAAGAAGGCAGAAGGCGTTGACCTTTCTACTGACAAGATGGCTCTCCAGAGATTAAAAGAAGCAGCAGAGAAGGCTAAGAAAGAACTTTCCGCTGCAACAACAACAAACATCAACTTGCCTTTCATCACTGCAACAGCAGAAGGACCAAAGCATTTTGATATGAACTTAACACGTGCTAAATTCGATGAATTAACACATGACCTTGTAGAAAGAACAGCCATTCCGGTACAGAACGCATTAAAGGATGCAGGTCTTACAGCAAGTGAACTTTCAAAGGTTCTCCTTGTTGGTGGATCAACCCGTATCCCAGCCGTACAGGATAAGGTAAAGGCACTTACAGGACATGAGCCAAGCAAGTCTTTGAACCCGGATGAATGTGTAGCCATCGGTGCTTCTATCCAGGGTGGTAAGTTAGCAGGTGATGCCGGTGCCGGTGAGATCTTGCTTTTGGATGTTACACCACTTTCTCTTTCTATCGAGACTATGGGTGGTATTGCAACCAAGTTGATCGAGAGAAATACAACGATCCCTACCAAGAAGAGCCAGATCTTCTCTACTGCTGCTGATAACCAGACAGCTGTTGATATCAACGTAGTACAGGGTGAGAGACAGTTTGCTAGAGACAACAAGTCCTTAGGACAGTTCCGCCTGGATGGTATTCCTCCAGCACGTCGTGGTGTTCCACAGATCGAGGTTACTTTCGATATCGATGCCAATGGTATCGTAAATGTTTCCGCTAAGGATCTTGGTACAGGTAAGGAACAGCACATCACCATTACAGCAGGATCTAACATGTCTGATGAGGACATTGAGAAGGCTGTTAAGGAAGCTGCTGAGTTTGAAGCACAGGATAAGAAGCGTAAGGAAGCCATCGACACCAGAAACGATGCTGATGCATTTGTATTCCAGACAGAGAAGGCTTTGGAAGAAGTTGGCGACAAGATCGATGCGGCAGATAAGTCAGCAGTTGAGGCTGATATCGCAGCGATCAAGACAATCCTCGAGGCACATCCGGAAGCAGAGGCTATGGATGATGCAACCGTAGCAGAATTAAAGGCTGCACAGGAGAAATTGCAGGAGAGTGCACAGAAGGTATTCACCAAGATGTATGAACAGCAGGCTCAGGCAGCAGGCGCACAGGGTGCAGGTCCTGACATGGGTGCCGGTGCAGGCCCTGATATGGGAGCAAACACCACTTACAATGCGGCAGATGATGATGTCGTAGATGCAGACTTCAAGGAAGTATAAAAAACATGGCAGAACAGAAGCGAGATTATTATGAAGTCCTTGGCGTAGATAAAAATGCCGATGACGCAACGATCAAAAAAGCATACAGACAGTTGGCAAAGAAATATCACCCGGATATGAATCCGGGTGATAAAGAAGCAGAGGTAAAGTTCAAAGAAGCCTCTGAAGCCTATGCTGTTTTGAGTGATCCGGATAAGAGAAGACAATATGATCAGTTTGGTCATGCTGCTTTTGACGGCGGTGCCGGTGGCGGCGGATTTGATTTCTCAGGCATGGATTTTGGAGATATCTTTGGAGATATCTTCGGTGATTTCTTTGGCGGTGGCGGCAACAGACGTACCAACAATGGACCGATGAAAGGGCAGAATGTCCGTGCAAGAGTCAATATCAAGTTTGAAGAGGCAGCATTTGGTTGTGAAAAAGAGATCGAACTGGTATTAAAAGATGAGTGTGCAACTTGTCATGGATCCGGTGCAAAGCCTGGAACCACAAAGGATACCTGTCCGAAGTGTGGCGGTAAGGGAAAGATCGTAGTTACACAGCAATCATTCTTTGGAACCGTACAGAATGTAACGTCTTGTCCGGAATGTCAGGGAACAGGGCAGATCATCAAAGAAAAATGTAGTGATTGCCATGGTACCGGATACATTTCCCGTAAAAAGAGAATTTCTGTATCTATTCCTGCCGGTATTGATAACGGTCAGAGTGTTCGTATCCGTGAAAAGGGAGAGCCGGGCATCAACGGAGGACCTAGAGGAGACCTTTTGGTTGAGGTTCGTGTGGCCCCGCATGCGATCTTCCAGAGAAGCGAATACGATATTTATTCTTCTGCTCCGATCTCATTTGCACAGGCAGCACTGGGCGGTGAAGTCATGATCGATACCTTGGACGGAAAGGTCGTATATGAAGTGAAGCCCGGCACACAGACCGATACCAGGATCCGCTTGCGTGGAAAAGGTATTCCGTCCTTGCGTAATAAGAATATGCGTGGTGACCATTATGTTACTTTGGTGGTACAGGTTCCGACTTCTCTTAGTCATGAAGCAAAAGAAACTTTGCGTAAGTTTGATGATGAGACAGGAAAGACCTTGAAAGCCGGAGGAACAGCGGTTAAGGAAGAAAAGAAGAAAAAAGGATTTATGGGCAAACTTAAGGATGCCGTAGACGATTTATAAAATGCGAAGAAGCGATGGCTTGGTATAGAAATATATCCCATCGCATTTTTGCGTATAAGAGAAAGAGGATAACATACATGAAAGTTTGGATTACAAGACATGGGCAGACAGATCTCAACAAAAAGCAGTTGATGCAGGGCGTTTATGACGAACCACTGAACGAAACAGGAATTGCGCAGGCAGAGGAAACACGGAAAAAGATTGGTGATATGAAGTTCGACGCTGTTTACTGCAGCCCATTGAAGCGAGCAAAGAAAACAGCCATGATCATCGGAGGTGTATCCGAAGAGGAATTGATCGTGGATCCGCGTATCATCGAGGTAAACTTTGGAAAATACGAAAAAAAGAGTTATAAAAAATTAGGACCATTTATGACCTTATACTGGATGCTTCCGGAAATCATACCGGCACCTAAGACGGTGGAGCCTGTTTCATCTATGGTGAAAAGAAGTCGTTCTTTTATCGAAGATCTCAAAAAAGAGGACTATGAAAACGTGCTTGTGGTCTGTCACGGTGGCATTATCCGGGCTCTTTGTGGAGTTCTTGAAAACCGTAGAAATGGAATCAAGTGGAGACCAAGACCACAAAATTGTGAAATTAGAAAATACGAGTTGTAGTTTGTAGGGACGTTCCTTTTGCCACAAGGAGCGTCCCTTTTGGCATACCGACAGGTGCAGAGCGGCGTCTTCTATTGATTTCGGTATTCTTTCGGCGTCATACCGGTCAATTTCTTAAATACATTCTGAAAATACCCCTGGGAGGAAAAGCCTAAATAGGTTGCTATCTCTAAAATAGAGCGATCAGTCGTTTTTAACAGAGACTTCGCTTTTTCGATTTTTTGTTCTTGAATATACTGTGACAAGGTCATACCGGTTTCTTTTTTGAATTTGGTTGACAGATAACTGCGACTTAAAAAAAGATCCTGAGCCATCTGGTCAACGGAGAAATCTTCGGTCAGATGCTCTCGGATGTAGGATGTGACAGATCGCATGAATTTATCATAGCGTTTTCCTTTTTTAATATCCCGAACCAGACTTGTATAATCAATTACCATATGATATTGCAGATTCATGACCTGTTCCGGGTTATCGTAATTCTCTGCGTGTTGGATATATTTATCGCTGAGTGTCAGGGCTTCCTCAACCGGGAGCCCGCCGTCAATCGCAGCGCGTGAAAGCAGGGTTGCGGAGGTGATAAAGATATTTTTGACCTGGCGTAAATAGGTTGGTGCAATTTTTCCGGCGCGACCCGGATCGGTATGTGCGATGAGGGTTTGCAGATTTTCTATATCTCCTTCCTTTACACAGGCAAGCATAGCGCATTCAAAATCGTGTGTTGTATGAGCATAGGATACCGTATCATCCATGTAGTCGCAAATATGGTTGTGAGCCCATGTTATGTCATTAAATGCATCGTTAAATGAGGAATGGGGGATAGAGGCATCGCTATTATCTGTTAATGTATACGCTTGGTTCTGGCTGGAAATTTTGGCATTACTATCGTAGATTTTTATATTGGCTAAATTGAGTTTAACATCACTGATGTAGTAGTATATCAGACAAAGTTCATGAAGTAGCATTTCTACAGGTAGTGGAGTAATGTTTTGCATAAGTTGCTGGTATTGTTCCATGTAATTCATTCGGAGATCAAGGGAAAACATGAATTCGCGGATTTGTTTTTTTGACGGTGTAATCTGGAAAGTCGGCCCTAAGATGAGCGTATACTCCTGATATTTTACAATACCATAAAAATGTTCGTAGGGAGAGATGAAATAGTTTACATTGCCATCAATCGCAAGCAGGGTATCGAGGTAGGGGCTGGCAGGGTCTTTGGGAAAATGAGAAGGATCATAGTAATGTATGAGTTTATTTTCTTTATATACTCTGACAGCAACAGACGATAGAGAGGAGATATTGCTGGCAATAAAATCGTAGTCTATCTGGCGCATGATTTTCTCCTAACCAATATGATGATATAAAATTACAATGATTAAAACAATCTTACAAGAAATAACAAAAAAAATCAATTATATTATAAGATAGTTAAAAGTGTGTAGTAAAGGAGACCAGAATGAATAGAGAAATATTTAATCCATATCTACTTGGGTGAGAGTATATTCCGGATGGAGAACCACATGTTTTTGGTGATTGGATATATGTATATGGAAGCCATGATCGTGCAGGCGGTACGGATTACTGCCAAAACGATTATGTTGTATGGTCTGCGCCATTAGAGGAATTATCTGAATGGAAATATGAAGGGATAATATACAAAAATTTGATCCATCAATATTGGTAGATAATGACGGAAGAATTTGGCTTTATTCTGGCAGTAGTCAGACGACAGTGAAAAATACGGGGCATCCAATGGTAGGATGCTTTGTGATGGAATTAGAAACAGACATGCCAGCAAAGGAGTGAAATTATGGGAAATAATAAGCAACCGGTAGATTTAGATAAGAAACAGCCGCTTAAGGATATCTACCGGAGGAATCAGTACAAAATAGATGACAGATTTGTTCTTAGGGATGGAAAGACACATAAGTGTGCAATCCTTTGCCCGGGTGGGGGATATACATTAGTTTGTTCTTTTATTGAAGGGACGCCGATTGCACGCAAACTCAATGCCATGGATATATCTGTATTTATCGTATACTATCGAGTGCGAAAAAAAGCCATATATCCAAATCCGCAGGATGATCTGGCGAGGGCTGTCAGGGAAATCAGTGCAAAAGCGGACGAGTATCATGTGGATATGACAGATTATTCTGTCTGGGGAGCGTCAGCAGGTGGTCATCTGGCGGGTAGTTTTGGAACAACAGTTATGGGATATGCCAGATATCAACTTCCCAAACCGGGAGCAATTGTGCTTTCATATCCAGTCATCACTTTGGAAAAAGATCTGACGCATCAGGGAACAAGACAGAATCATATTGGAAAAAAAGCAGACGAGAAAACAGCAAGAAAATATAGTGTGCAGACCAATGTTGATGCTGCTTATCCACCGACGTATATTTGGTGTGGTGATGCAGATGGTACAGTTTCACCAGAGAATACAAAGATGATGGAACAGGCGCTGGAGAGAAATCATATTGCACATCAATGTGAGATCTTTCCAGGGGTAGATCATGGCGTAGGACCAGCGACAGGAACAGCAGCAGAAAATTGGATCGAACATGCAGTAACATTTTGGAAGGAGAATATGAGATGAAAAAACAAGCCTATAACCCGTATTTACCATTGGATACCTATATTCCGGATGGAGAACCGCATGTTTTTGGCGACCGCCTTTATATTTATGGATCCCATGATGCAGAAAACGGTACGGAATTCTGTGTGCTTGATTATGAATGTTTTTCCGCACCGGTGGATGATTTATCTGACTGGCGTAGTGAGGGTATCATTTATCGCGCCGATCAGGATCCGGGAAGAAATGAGAAAGATAAGTATATGTATGCGCCGGATGTTGTAGAGGGAAAGGATGGACGATATTACCTCTATTATGCCATGAGTGGCGGACACTTTACGGGACCAATCCATGTGGCAGTCTGCGATACACCGGCAGGAAAATACGAGTATTATGGAGAGGTGAGAAATGCAGACGGCTCGACTTTTGACAGGTGTATTACCTTTGACCCCGGACTTTTGAATGACGATGGCAGGATTTATCTCTATTACGGCTGGGCAATCGGAACGGGATCACAAAGTATGCCGAAAAGTATGTATGGCTTTTTGAATTTTACCTGCAAGCATTTTGTGGCAGGAAAATTGTTTGAAAAGTCTAAGGAGCAGATGGCAAGAGAACCACAGGGTATTCAGGGAGGAAATGTCGTTGAACTTGCAGATGATATGCTCACCGTTATATCCGAGCCCAAACGTCTTGCACCGGGACAGTTTGATGCAAAGGGAACACAGTGGGAAGACCATGCCTTTTTTGAGGCATCATCTATGCGAAAAATAGGTGATACCTATTATTACATTTATTCTTCTCAGGTCAATCATGAACTCTGTTATGCTACAAGTAAATATCCGGACCGAGATTTTACCTATCGGGGTGTTATTATCTCTAACGGTGATGTCGGCTTTGAAGGAAGAAAATTATCAGAAAGGCTTGCTATGACAAGCAATGATCATGGTAGTCTGGTATGTGTTAAGGGGCAGTGGTATATTTTCTATCACAGACATACCAATAAGACCTGTTACAGCAGACAGGGCTGTGCGGAAAAAGTGGAGATTCTTGCGGACGGCAGTATTCCACAGGTGGAGATGACCTCCGCAGGGTTGAATGACGGCGCGCTGGCGGCAGAAGGCACTTACCCGGCAGCAATCTGTTGTAATCTCTACAATGCCAAGATTTGGAAAAAAGGACATATACCGGTTATGGGAAATAATGGACGTATGCCATTTGTGACTTGTCGGGATGATGAACGTTTTGTGGCAGATTTATGTGATGATGCTGTGATGGGATATAAATACTTTGCTTTCGATGGAAAAGTGACCTTGACGGTAACTTATCGTGGACAGGGAAGTGTTAGCGTATGTGATGAGACAAAAACGCTCGGAGAATTGACGCTTGCACCATCCGTAGAATGGTGCAAGGCATCCGTTGAGATTACAGAAAAGGGGACGCATGCCCTGTATCTGAAGACAAAAGGTGATACTATGTGTGACATTCTCGATTTTTCTTTCTCCAGATAAGTATTTTGGAAAATGAAGGGAAAAGTTACAATAAGCAAAACATTATTACAAGAATTATAAAAGCAGAATCTATAAAATACCTATAGAATGAAAGATTTCTATAGGTATTTTTTTATCTATAAAGGATTCTGAAGGGTAAAAGGAGAGGGACAAATGAAAGAAATCAGAGCAAAATTTTTGGATGCGAAAGCATTCAACAGCCGGATCAAATCACCGAACATGGAAAAGAAAGAAAAATGGGTAGGATATTTAATTGGTCCTGCAGGAGCATTGTTGCTGAATGCAGTTTTAGCATCCTATCTGAATGTTTATTATACGGATGTATTGAATCTGACGACCGTATGGGGCGGTTTATTTTTGATGGCATTTCCAATCATCTCGAAAGTCATTGATGCCATTACCAATGTTATTATGGGCTATATCATTGACCATACCAAGACAAAGCAGGGAAAGGCAAGACCCTATCTTTTGTTGGCGGCAGTATTACTTCCGATTACCGGTATTTTACTTTTTACAGTACCAGAGTTCAATGAAACATTGGAAGTTATCTGGGTTATGCTCTCATACAATTTGTTTTATTCGTTAGCATTTACCATTTATAACATGAGTCATAATCTGATGGTTCCGCTTTCTACCAGAAATTCGGAGCAGAGAGGTGTTTTGGCGGTGTTTAATAACATTGCAACCATCATGATTTCGGGCATCATCGTCGCTTTGATTTTCCCAATGCTGGTACTGCCGCAACTGGGCGTGGTAAAGGAAAAATGGATTGCCATGGCGGCTATCCTTTCGATTCTGGCTTTGCCGCTGACCTTACTGGAATATTATCATACGAAGGAACGCGTCACGGAAGAAAATGCAGATGTCACAGAAGAAAACGACATTACCTTTAAGCAACAAATGAAGGCTGTTTTGACAGATCGCTATATGTTCTGCCTCTTGCTTTATTTCTTTGTCTATACCATTGGTTCTATGCTTAAGAATATTGCATTGGTCTACTATTGCAATTATGTCCTTGGTACTTATAACGATGGTATCACGCAGACCATGGTATCCGTGATCGGCGGTATTCCGATGGGAATCGGTATCTTTGCGGTATGGCCTTTGGCTAAGAAATTTGGAAAAAGAAATCTTACCGCAGCCGGATTTGTTCTTTATGGTCTGGGTAGTGCCATTTGCTGGATGGCACCGACCAATATGGTCATTGTCTTGGTCGGACAGTTTATTAAAAATATTGGTGGACTGCCTTGCGCTTACGTCTTTATGGCTTTGATGGCTGATACATACGATCACTTGGAGTGGAAAAACGGATTCCGAGTTGATGGCGCTGCTATGTCGATTTATTCCATTATCACAGTAGCTGTCGGTGGTATCTGTACTGGTGTTTTCAACATTCTCTTATCAAAGACAGGTTATATCGCACCTTCTCTTGTAGATGGTGTGACAGTAGCAGCACAGCAACCGGATGCAGTGAAAAGTATGATTACTTTTTGCTTTGTAGGTCTGGAAGTGATCACTTCCGTCATTGTATTTGTACTGCTTATGTTTATCAACGTAGAAAAGGGATTAAAGGAAAAACAGGATGAGATTGCTGCCCGCAGAGAAGCAAAAAAGTCAGAATGATAGAAATTGTTAAAAATTAGAAAAACCGGATACGAGGAAATAGAGAGGCAGAGAAGGTCTATGAAGGCAGTAAACTTAAAAGTAGAATATATGACAAATCCAATTGGCATTTCTTATATATGTCCGCGGTTTAGCTGGACGGACGAAGGTGGAAAAAAGCAAAGTGCCTATCAGATTCTGGCGAGGGATGAGGATGGGGATATGCTGTGGGACTCCGGGAAAGTTGAAAGCCAGCAAATGCACCTGATTCCCTGGGGAGGAGCAAATTTAAAAAGCCGTTCGGAGGTCTTTTGGAATGTCACGATCTGGGATGAAAAAGACGAAGCGGAGACATCAGATACAGCACATTTTGAATTGGGACTCTTAGAAAAAAATGATTGGAGCGCAGAGTGGATTACCGGAGATTATGTTCCAAAGAAAAAAGAACGCTATCCGGTGGATTGTTTCAAAAGAAGTTTTGTGGTAAAAGACGGTCATAAGATCAAAAAAGCCCGCGCCTATATGAGTGCCTGTGGTCTATATGAGGGGCGTATCAATGGAAAAAAGATAGGGGATTTTATCCTTGCACCGGGCATTACCGACTATAGAAAAAGGATCCAGTATCAGACAGTGGATGTGACCGATTTACTGAAAGAAGGAGATAACGAACTTTTCTTCATGCTGGCAGACGGCTGGTATCGTGGATCTGTTGGTGCCTGGGGTATGCGGAATTATTATGGAAGTGAAACGAAACTTCTGGCGCAGATAGAAATTACCTATGAGGATGGAGAAGTGGCGGTCATTGCAACAGACGACACTTTTTCCTGGACGCAGGATGGACCAATCCGTTTTGCAGACAATAAGGACGGCGAGATCTACGATGCCGGAAGGGAAGATTTTGCCAAGGCTGTCTGGAAAAAAGCAAAAGTGACATCGCACAAGATATGGCCGACGGCTTCCAACAATTTTCCATTGATCGAGCAGGAGCGGCTGATGAATCCCAAACTGATCGTGACGCCATCCGGGAAAAAGGTGCTGGATTTTGGACAGAATATCGCTGGAATTCTTGCCTTTACGGTGAAAAATGCCAAGGCCGGTCAACGGATTTTTCTTCGTTTTGGGGAACTGATGAAAGACGGTGAATTTACCCAGAAGAATATCCAGTGTGCGAGAGGAGAGTTTAAGACGCCTTTGCAGCAGGTGGAATATTTCTGCAAGGAAGGAAGAAACGAATATAAGACGACCTTTGCCATTTTTGGTTATCAGTACATAGAAGTTGAGGCAGATTGTCCGATCGATCCGACCAATTTTAAGGCAATCGCTGTCTATTCCGATTTTGAGACGACCTTTACCTTTGATTCTTCCAATGCGCTTTTAAATCAGTTTGTCAAAAATACCCTATGGTCGCTCAAGAATAATTCAGCCGATCTGCCGACAGATTGTCCGACCAGAGAACGTCATGGCTGGTCCGGAGACGCGCAGATTTTTGTCAATACGGCTTCCTACATGGTAAACTATGCGCCGTTTGCCTTGAAATACGAAAATGATCTTTGCGACTGGCAGGATAAATCCGGCAATTTTCCACAGATTGCACCGGAAGGAGGCACGGATTTTTATATGCGTGTGATGAATGGATCTGTCGGTTGGTCGGATGCCGGTATTCTGATTCCTTATCGTCTATGGAAGATGTTTGGGGATGATCGCATGATCAGCGATTACTATGATAATATGAAGCGTTATGCAAAGTACATGATCGGTCGCACGGGAAAGACAGAACCTTTTATTTCAGAGCACACAGGTCTGTCCGGAAAAGACAAAAAATATCTCTACAATTACGGACAGCATTATGGGGAGTGGGCAGAACCAAAGGATGTCAAGACGATGACCTGGAAGGATTTCGCCACTTCGCGTCCGGAGGAGGCAACGGCATATTTATCCTACGTCATGGGGCTGATGGCAGAGATCGCATCCTATCTGGGAAAAACAGAGGATATTCCGCTTTATGAGGAATATCGTGACGGCGCCAAATATACTTATCAAAAGCTTGTACACCTGCCAAAGTATTCTTTGGATACGGATCGTCAGGCGAGACTGGTAAGACCCCTCTATTTTGGATTGCTGGATGAGAAGGATACTGTTTATGCAAAAAAACGTCTGATACAGGCTTTAGAGCATTATCATTGGCGCGTAGGTACGGGCTTTTTGTCTACACCGTTTATTTTATATGTTCTTGAAAAAATTGATCCAGAGTATGCCTACCGGCTGTTAGAAAACGAGGAAAAACCAGGATGGCTTTGTATGCCAAAGGCAGGTGCAACGACCATCTGGGAAGACTGGGAGGGTCCAAATTCAGATAACGGAAAGGGCGGCGGCATTGCATCACTGAACCATTACTCAAAGGGTGCCGTCTGTGAGTGGGTTTTTGAGAAAATGTGTGGAATCAAAGTCGCAGGAGAGAATCGTTTTAAGATCGCACCTGTGCCGGGCGGACATTTCGGCCATGCCGGTATGACTTATGACAGCGTCTACGGTAAGGTGGGATGCTCTTGGAAAAAGTACGCGGATGGAACGTATGCCTATCACATTCTTGTTCCACCCAATACAACGGCGGAGGTGAGCCTGCCGGGCTGCAAGGCGCAGACGCTTCCTGCTGGGGAATATGATCTGTGATTTATGGAAAAAAACTTAAAATCAATCTAAAAAAATAACAAAAAAGCGAATTTCCTATCGTGGGAATTCGCTCTTTTACGTTATACTGTAGACAGAATAAAAGAGCCAAAAGGGACACTCCATGTGGCAAAAGGAACGTCCCTACCAGACAAGGAGGATACAAAAAATGAGTAAATTTCCACAGGGATTTATGGTAGGTGCTTCTACCGCAGCACACCAGGTAGAAGGTAACAATATTCACAGTGATTACTGGGTACAGGAGAATGTAGAACATTCACAGTTCGTCGAGCCATCCGGCGATGCAGTCGATCATTACAACCGCTATGAAGAAGACATCAGGATGATGGCAGAAGCAGGGCTGACGGCATATCGTTTTTCCATTGAGTGGGCAAGGATCGAGCCAAAGAAAGGCGAGTTTGATGACAAGGAGATCGAGCATTATCGCAAGGTCATCGCCTGCTGCAAGGAAAACGGCATCGAGCCGATCGTGACCATGCATCACTTTACTTCTCCGGCATGGCTCATTTCCATGGGCGGCTGGGAAAATGAAGAAGTCGTTGATCTCTTTGCGAATTATGTAAAATATGTCGTAGAACGTCTGGGAAGCGAACTTAACTATATTTGCACCATCAACGAGGCAAACATGCGCTTACAGTTGGCTGCCATCATGAAAAAGTACATGGGCAGCATGGGCGGCGGAGCAAAAGATGCATCAAATGCAGATGCCATGAAGAAAATGGCTGAGGCTCCAAAGCAGGATGCACCAAAGGAAGGCGATGTGCAGGTTGGACTCAACCTTGGACAGGGCATGAATACCATGATGATGGGCATGATGGAATGTGCAAAGGCATTTGGCTTGCAGGATCCAAGAGGCATCCATAATTTTGTTTCCATGTGCACACCACAAGGGGATATTCTGGTCATGAAGGCGCATCAGGCAGCCAAGAAGGTCATCAAGGAATTATATCCGGACATCAAGGTCGGTATCACTTTATCTTTGCATGATATGCAGCCGGAAGCAGGCGGCGAAGATGCAGCAGCAAAAGAATGGGATGAAGAATTCCGTCATTATCTTCCATATATTGCAGATGATGATTTCTTTGGCGCACAGTCTTACACCAGACAGTGCTTTGATGCTGAGGGCAACAAATATACACCGGACGGCGTGGAATTGACCCAGATGGGATATGAGTTCTATCCACAGGCGATCGCCAATGTAGTGCGTGCCGTTGCAAAAGATTTCAAGGGAGACATCATTGTCACAGAAAATGGTATTGCAACCGCTGACGACAGCAGACGTCAGGAATATATCAAAACAGCAACGGCAGGTCTTCAGGAGTGTATCGCAGACGGTATTCCACTCAAGGGCTATATGCACTGGTCACTCATGGATAACTTTGAGTGGCAGAAAGGTTTCTCTATGCAGTTCGGTCTGATCGCAGTAGACCGCAGCAATATGAAGCGTACCGCAAAAGAAAGTCTTTATCTTCTTGGAAGTATGGCAACAAAATAAATAGACCATTAGGAAAAATCCTCTTGCAGATTTCTGCAAGGGGACTTTTTTCGACCTGTGTAAAATAGTGAGGACAATTTTGCTGAAAATGCAAAGGAAATCAGAAATTATGCATAATTTTCAGAAAAATCTTGTGTGATATGTCGAAAAAGTGCTATGATGGAAAAAGTAAAGGAGGAACGGAGTCCTATGAAAAAGAAAAAACAACAGAGGAAAAGAGGAATCGCGGAGGAGATACAGGTCAGTATCTTGTCAAAGGTAGTCATCGTATTTGTTATCGTTGCGGCAGTGGTTACCTTTATGGTGGGCAACATCAGTCTGAGTGCCCAGAAGAACGACCTGGAGATGCAATCCAAAGCAGCAGCATACCAGTTGGAGATATTCTTTGAGGAATACACGACGGTCGCAGAACAGATGGCACTGAACACAGATGTGCAGACTTTATTGGAGGAGACCGGACCGGGAGCCAATATTACAGAGTCAGAGCGTTATGCAACCGTATTCAATACTATGAAAAAGACCGCGGCAGCAGACAGTGACAACATTCAGGCAGTCTGGGTCGGCGATATTGATGCCAATGTTCTGACACAGTCAGACGGCTATACCAGTGGCAGTGATTTTGAGATCACAGAGCGTGCATGGTATAAGGCAGTAGAAGAAGAAAAGACCATCCTTACGGATGCATATGTAGATGCCAGCACAGGTAATGTGATCCTGAGTGCGGCTACTCCGGTATATGACCAGAGCGGACAAAATATCATCGGTGTTGCAGGGGTGGATGTGGCACTGGATCATATCGATGAACTTTTACCGGCATACAAGATCGGAAACAATGGATTTGTTATTCTGGTTACTTCTGAAGGCAATGTGATCTATCATCCGAACACGGACAACCAGCAGAAGAGTTTGAGCGAGTTGAATGTAGACAAGACCTTGATCCAGACAGTTGAGGGAGGTAAAGATACTTCCGTACATTATTCCGCAGATGGAAAGAGCAAATACGGTTATGTCGGAAGAATTGGTTCGACCGATTATCTGACCATTTCCTGCTTACCGGCAAGTGAATATTTTGCAAGTCTGATCCGTTGTATCATCATTGTATTGTTGCTTGTTATTGCAGGTATTGTCGTTATCATCATCACGATCCGTCATCTGGCAACCCAGTTGACTAAGCCGATCGTTGCTTTGAATGATGTGGCACAGGAACTGGCAGAAGGCAATCTGGATGTGACTCTTGATATCGCATCTGAAAATGAGATCGGGGAACTTGCAGATTCTATTCAAAAGACAGTAGATCGTCTGAAAGAATATATCAATTACATCGATGAGATTTCTTCGGTATTGGATCGACTGGCAGATGGTAAGTTGAAGTTTACCTTGAAGTATGATTATGCAGGAGAGTTTGCAAAGGTTAAGACCGCCCTGCTTCATATCTCAGGATCCTTTGAGCAGATGATCGAAGATATCATTGACAGTTCTACGCAGGTATCTATCGGTGCGGATGAACTTTCCAAGGCTGCACAGAATATCGCAGAGGGTGCTATGACGCAGGCTGCATCTGTGCAGGAACTTGTTGCAACAACCGAATCCGTATCACAGCAGGTAGAGGAAAATACCGAGGATGCGCAGAAGTCTGCAACAGAGACATCCCGTGTTACCCATATGATGCAGGATAGCAGAGAACAGATGAATCAGATGATGGAGGCAATGAACAAGATCACGGAGACATCCAATGAGGTTGTCAGTATCATCAAGACGATCGAAGATATTGCAGACCAGACCAACCTTTTGGCACTCAATGCTTCTATTGAGGCTGCCAGAGCCGGAGAGGCAGGCAAAGGTTTTGCAGTCGTTGCATCTGAGATCGGATCTCTTGCGGATGACAGTTCTAAGGCTGCAAATAATACCAGGGATCTGATCGAGATCTCCTTGCAGCAGATTGATCGTGGTTCCAGTCTGGCACAGAATGTTGTGCAGTCTATGCAGGATGTACTGGATGCCGTCGAAGAAGTCAATGGCATGATCGGTAAGAGTGCAGAGAACAACGAAGCACAGAACCAGAGCATGGAGCAGATCCGTGTCGGCATTGAAGATATTTCCAAGGGCGTTGAGGACAATTCCGCATCTGCCGAGGAGACATCAGCAACTTCTCAGGAGTTGGCAGCACAGGCGGCTACATTGGAGGAACTGGTTAAGAGATTTGATCTTAAGGATCATGGTAGAGAAGAATAAAAGAACTTTAGTAAAATGCGGTTGCCCGGTGTGGTGACCGCATTTTTTGCGCGTATTCACGCATTGTCAAAACGGGCAATCCATGGTACAATACACTAGTTTAGCAAGGCTATATGTTATAGAAAATGGAGAATAGATATGCGGTGGAATAAATACACGATAAATACAAGAACGGATGCAGAGGAATTGGTCTGTGCCATGCTATCGGAACTGGGCATTACCAGTGTAGAGATCGACAACCTTATCCCGGTTCCGGATGCGGACAGACAGGGCGGTGTATTTGAAGAACTGCAACCGGATCTGCCGGAGGACGATGGATCTTCACGCATTAGTTTTTATCTGGAAGAAGATGAGGCAGACGCATCCGAGATTTTGGAAAAAGTAAGACAGGCTTTGGACGATATGTCAACGTATGCCCAGATCGGCGAGGGTACGATCACGACTGAAATCTCAGACGAGGCGGATTGGCGTGACAACTGGAAAGCCTATTTTTCTTCTTTTTCCATCGGCAATATTTTTATTAAACCTACCTGGGAAGACATGCCGGAGGACAAATCGGACATGACACTTGTGGAGATCGATCCGGGCGTATCCTTTGGTACGGGAAAGCACGAGAGTACCCAACTGGTGATTCGCCAGTTACAAAAATACCTGCAAGAAGGCGATCAAGTCCTTGATGTAGGATGTGGCAGTGGTATCCTTTCTATCGTGGCATTAAAACTCGGCGCACAGCATGTGGTAGGCACAGATATTGATGAGGATTGCATTGCATCCTCTTATGATAATTTTGCAGTCAATCACTTAGACAAGTCTCTGGGCGATTTTTATGTAGGAAATCTCATTGATGATGAGGCATTGCAGGATAAAGTGGGAAAGGAAAAGTATGATGTCGTGGTAGCCAATATTTTGGCAGACATCATTATCCCGATGGCTCCGGCACTGGCAGCAAGCATGAAGCCGGGGGCAAAACTGATCACTTCCGGTATTATTGATTTCAAGGAGCAGGAAGTAGCGGATGCGCTGATTGCGTCAGGACTACAGGTGGTAGAAAGCAATGCGCAGGGAGAATGGCGCAACATCACGGCTTGTAAATAGAGCCGATGTTATGAGAATAAGGAGTTAGGATGCAACAGATTTTTGTGGATCAGTCGGTCAAGATCGATGATACATTTATGGTAGAGGGCGAGGATGCCAGACATTTGCTACAGGTGCTCCGTATGCGCCAGGGAGAGCAGCTTCGTGTCAGCACACATGAGGGCGACAATTATCTGTGTCAGATAGAGTCGGCGGACAAAGGACAGGTCACGCTTCGGGTCTTGGAAGAAGTGGCATCCACCGAATTAGAAAAACGTATTTATCTTTTTCAGGCAGTGCCAAAGGGTGACCGCATGGAAACGGTGATCGAAAAGGCGGTGGAACTTGGTGTTTATGAGATCATCCCGGTGGAGATGAAATATTGTGTGGTAAAACTGGATGCCAAGAAAAAGGCTGCGCGCCTCAAACGTTATCAGGCGATCGCAGAATCTGCGGCAAAGCAGTCCAAACGCAGCCGCATCCCGGTTGTACATGATTTCATGACTTACCGTGATGCCATGGCTTACGCAAAAGAGTGTGATCTATGTCTGGTGCCTTATGAATGTGCTAAGGGCATGGAGGCGACAAAAGATGCTCTGACAAAGATCCGGGATGCAAAGACGATCAGCATCATGATCGGACCGGAAGGTGGATTTGCAAAAGAAGAGATCGATGCAGTAAAAGATTGCATGCAGGTCGTCTCTTTGGGAAGCAGGATCCTGCGCACCGACACAGCGGCGATTACGACCATGTCCATGGTCATGCTTGCGACAGAAATGCAATAAAATGCCTGTGGATTCTGGCAGGTATATGAATAAACTAAGAGTAATAGAATGATAGAATAGGAAAAAAGATGGAAGCATATTTAGACAACTCAGCGACCACGCAGTGCTCACAGGAAGCAGCAGATCTGATGATGCGCCTGCTCCGGGTGGATTACGGCAATCCATCCTCTCTGCATAACCGCGGTATGGAAGCCGAAAACTATGTAAAAGAAGCAAGAAAACGGATCGCGCAGACACTCAAGGTAAATGAAAAAGAAATTTATTTTACCTCCGGGGGGAGCGAGAGTAATAATCTGGCGATCGTGGGAAGTGCGCTTGCCAATAAAAGATCCGGCATGCATGTGATCACGACGGCGATCGAACATCCTTCGGTGGCAAATCCTTTTGCCTATTTGGAAGAACAGGGATTTGCCGTTACTTATCTGCCGGTGGATGCTTATGGCTGTATTTCCTTACAGGATCTAAAAGATGCCATGTGTAGCGATACCATTCTGGTATCCATCATGCATGTAAATAATGAGATCGGAGCCGTACAGCCGGTGGAGGAAGCGGCGCGTCTGATCAAGCAGACCAATCCAAACTGTCTCTTTCATGTGGATGCCATCCAGTCTTATGGCAAATTCCGCATTTATCCGAAGCGCATGGGAATCGATCTTTTATCCGTCAGCGGGCACAAGATCCACGGACCAAAGGGCAGCGGATTTTTATTTGTAAGAGATAAGGTCAAGGTGCATCCATTGATCCTTGGCGGTGGTCAGGAGAGAGGACTCCGTTCCGGTACGGAAAATGTACCGGCAATCGCAGGTCTGGGGCAGGCAGCCATGGAGATCTATCAGAATTTTGATGCCAAGATCATGCAAATGTATCGTCTGCGTGATTATTTTATCGCAGAAGTAGAAAAGATTGACGGCGTCAGTGTCAATGGTCACAAGGATCACAGTAACGCACCGCATATCGTCAGTGTCAGCGTATCCGGTGTGCGCAGTGAAGTGCTCCTGCATGCCCTTGAGGACAGGGAGATCTATGTCTCTGCCGGAAGCGCATGTTCTTCCAACAAGCCGGCGGTCAGCAGGACTTTGCAGTCGATCGGATTGAAACGCGAGTTGTTGGAGTCTACGGTACGGTTCAGTTTTTCCGTACACACAACAAAGGAAGAAATTGATTATGCATTGGAGGCTATGGCAGAACTGGTTCCAATGCTGGCAAAATACAGAAGAAGTTAAAAAGGAGAAAATTATGTATAAGGCATTTTTGATCAAATATGCAGAGATCGGTATCAAGGGCAAGAACCGCCATCTTTTTGAGGATGCACTGGTGCGCCAGATCTGTTATGCTCTGCGCAGTGTGGATGGCACTTTTCATGTGCACAAGCAGCAGGGACGTGTGTTTGTGGAAACCGAAGGTGACTATGATTATGAGGAGACCATAGAAGCACTCAGCCATGTGTTTGGTATCACAGGCATCTGTCCGGCTGTCATGGTCGAGGACGAGGGCTTTGATAAATTGGCAGAACAGGTTGTTTCCTATATGGATCAGATCTACCCGGATAAGCACATGACCTTTAAGGTAAAGGCACGTCGTGCCAGAAAGAATTATCCGATGGATTCCATGGAACTCAATGCAGCCTTGGGCGAAAAGATTCTGGATGCGTTCCCGGATATGAGCGTGGATGTGCACGATCCGAATGTGATGCTTTATGTGGAAATCCGTGAGCAGATCAGTTTTTATTCCGAGGAGATCCCGGGACCGGGCGGTATGCCGGTCGGCACAGGCGGAAAGGCAATGCTCCTTTTATCCGGTGGTATCGACAGTCCGGTTGCAGGCTATATGATCTCCAAACGTGGTGTTGCCATTGATGCGACTTATTTCCATGCACCGCCTTACACTTCCGAGCGTGCAAAGCAAAAGGTCGTTGATCTGGCAAAGGAGATTTCAGCCTATACGGGTCCGATCGATCTGCATGTGGTCAACTTCACAGATATCCAGTTGGCTATCTATGAAAAATGCCCGCATGAGGAATTGACGATCATTATGCGCAGATACATGATGAAGATCGCAGAACATTTTGCAAAAGAAGATGGCTGTTTAGGATTGATCACAGGCGAGAGTATCGGACAGGTGGCATCCCAGACCATGCAGTCTTTGATGGCGACCAACGAAGTGTGTACCATGCCGGTATATCGTCCGCTGATCGGATTTGACAAGCAGGAGATCGTAGAGGTGTCCGAGAAGATCGGTACTTATGAGACATCCATCCTGCCGTATGAAGATTGCTGTACGATCTTTGTGGCAAAGCATCCGGTGACAAAGCCGAATGTGAATGTGATCAAAAAGTCAGAGGAAAAACTGGCGGATGTGATCGACGATCTGATGGATCAGGCGATCAGTACCGTCGAGACGATCCATGTAGAAGCATAGAAAAAAGCATCCTGCTATATGCAGGATGCTTTTAAAAGTAGTCAAATGAATTATTTGATGATGTATGGCTCAAGTGCTGCCATAACTTCTGTCGTGTCTTCATCGGTATGGATGGTAAGATCGATCGGCTTAGAGAGGTCTAAACTGAAGATACCCATGATAGACTTGGCATCGATCACGTATCTGCCGGAGATGAGGTCGAAATCGAAATCATACTGGCTGATCGTATTTACGAAAGATTTAACTTTATCAATTGAATTTAAAGAAATCACAACTTTTTGCATGTCATATGCCTCCTTCAATGTATTGATTTTATACGCTTATCGTAATTCATTGCATGGGAAAAGTCAATGAAAAACATGCACAAAAGGAACGGGTGATCTTAGCAGGGAAAAGGACAATGACAACAAGAAAAAGAGCCGCGCTTCACAATTTGGGGTGCAAGGTAAATGCATATGAGACGGACGCGATGCAGGAGTTATTGGAGCATGCCGGATATGAGATCGTAGCCTTTACAGATGTGGCAGATGTGTATGTGATCAATACCTGTTCGGTAACGAATATGGCAGACCGCAAGTCGCGCCAGATGATCCACCGGGCAAAAAAGAAGAATCCCCATGCTATTGTCGTGGCGGCAGGCTGCTATGTGCAGACAAGCACAGAAGAAGTCTTGGCAGATCTGGCAGTGGATATCGTCATCGGCAACAACCAGAAAAATCATCTGGTGGAGCGTATCGCAGAATTTGAAGCCAAAAACCCAACCAGTCTTGCAGGGGGCGCCGAGAAATCGGCAGATGCCGGAGCGGTGGAAGAAAAGGTCGTCGACTGCGTGGACATCAATCAGGATGGGCAGGATTATGAGTATTTTCTGGTCAATAAGACTGCCGAACATACCAGAGCCTTCATCAAGGTGCAGGATGGCTGCAATCAGTTCTGTTCTTATTGCATCATCCCTTATGCCAGAGGACGTGTGCGTAGCCGAGCGATCGAGGACGTGGTAAAGGAAGTGGAAGGGCTTGCAAAAAGCGGCTACCGCGAAGTGGTTCTGACCGGGATCCATCTGAGTTCCTATGGTCTGATAGAAAATTATAACAGTGGATTTGAGCACAATCACTTATTGGAATTGATTGAAGCAGTTGCAAAAGTGCAGGGCATTGATCGCATCCGTCTGGGTTCTTTGGAGCCGCAGATCATCACGGAAGCATTTGCGTCCCGCCTGGCAAAGGTGGACAAGATCTGCCCGCATTTTCATCTTTCTTTACAGAGTGGATGCGATGCGACCTTAAAGCGCATGAACCGCAAATATACGGCGGCAGAGTATGAGGCAGGATGTGTCATGCTTCGCAAGTATTTTGATGCGCCGGCGATCACGACCGATGTGATCGTGGGATTTCCGGGCGAGACAGAAGAAGAATTTGAGACCACAAAAGAATATGTAGACCATATTGGCTTTTATGAAATGCATATTTTCAAATATTCCAAACGCAAAGGCACAAAGGCGGCAGTCATGCCGGATCAGGTGGATGAGAAGATCAAGACCAGGCGCAGTGACATCCTGCTGACTTTGGAAGATGCCATGTCACATGCTTACCGCCAGTCCTATGTGGGGCGGGAGGTAGAAGTCCTGTTCGAGACCCCATGGGAGTGGGATGGCAGATCCTATTATACAGGATATACGAGAGAATACATCCGCGTGGCTTATCCGACAAATGAGGATCTTTCCAACCAGATCAAAAAAGGTATTTTAGGCGAGCAGATCGCGGAGAATATTTATCTTTTGCGGGAATAATACAAGGGAAAGACGCAGAGTTCTTTACAAATTTGTTACAATATACTAAAATATAGTTAATTAGCTTGATAACAAAAGAGCAGATAGGTGCGGATTTATTATGCAGAATTTAAGTAACACACAGTATTTCAGAGTTGAAAAGGAGACACCGACTTCCGTTAAGGAGATCCTTCGTATTGTCTATGAAGCATTGGATGAAAAGGGATACAATCCGGTCAACCAGATCGTAGGTTATATTATGTCCGGCGATCCGACTTTCATCACCAGTCATAAGAATGCGCGTAGTCTCATTATGAAGGTAGAACGCGACGAACTCGTAGAGGAGCTTCTCAAGGAGTACATCGCAGGAAAAGCATGGGAACATTAGGAAGCGGTAGGCGTTAGATTGAGTAGAGTACTTGGATTAGATTATGGAACAAAAACGGTAGGGGTCGCTATCAGTGACCCTTTACTTTTGACTGCCCAGGGTCTTGAGATCATTCGAAGGGAAAAACCGAGTAAACTTCGTAAGACCTTGGCAAGGATTGATGAGCTAATTGCATCTTATCAGGCAGATAAGATCGTGTTGGGATACCCCAAGAATATGAATGGCACAGAGGGAAAGCGTTGTGAAGAGACGCTCGCTTTCAAGGAGATGCTGGAGAACCGCACACACCTTGAGGTTATCCTATGGGACGAAAGATTGTCGACCGTCACCGCGGACAAGACGATGATGGAGACAGGCATCCGCAGAGAACATCGGAAAGAATATGTAGACGAGATCGCAGCCATGGTGATCTTGCAGGGCTATTTGGACTCGCTACAGGTATAAGTGGAAGGAAGATCATATGGAAAGCATTACATTAGTTGCCCCGGATACAGCAGAGGAGATTACTGTTTATGTGTTAGAGGAGACGACTTTAAATCAGCAAAAGTATTTACTGGTGACCGAGGACAGTCAGGGAGATACAGACGCTTTTATTTTAAAAGAAGTTGCAGCAGATGACACAGACTCCACTTATGAAGTGGTAGAGGACGATGTGGAGTTTGAAGCGGTCGTAAAGATTTTTCAAGAGTTGGTGGAAGATACTGACTTTGAGATGTAAAGAAAACAAAACAACAGGAGGTATATTTTGAACAAAAAACAACAACAGAATACAGGGAAATTAAAGATCATTCCATTGGGCGGACTGGAACAGATTGGAATGAACATCACTGCTTTCGAATATGGCGAAAGCATTATTGTCGTGGATTGCGGACTTGCATTCCCAGAGGATGACATGCTGGGAATCGACTTGGTTATCCCTGACATTTCTTACCTGAAAGAGAACGAGGACAAGGTCAAAGGTTTCTTTATCACCCATGGTCACGAGGATCATATCGGTGCTATTCCTTATGTTATGAAGGAACTCAATGTGCCGATCTACGCAACCAAACTGACCAATGGTCTGATTGAGAACAAGTTAAAAGAGCACAATCTTTTGACAAAAGTAAAACGCAAGGTCGTAAAGTACGGACAGCATATCAATCTGGGCGATTTCCGTGTAGAGTTTATCCGTACCAACCATAGTATCCAGGATGCAGCGGCACTTGCTATCTACTCACCGGCAGGTATTGTGGTACACACCGGTGACTTTAAAGTGGATTACACACCGGTTTATGGTGATGCGATTGACTTGCAGCGTTTCGGAGAACTTGGCAAAAAGGGAGTTCTGGCACTCATGTGTGATAGTACCAATGCAGAGCGTAAGGGCTTTACCCAGTCAGAGCGTACTGTAGGAAAGACGATTGAGGCGCTTTTTGCGGAACACACAAATTCCCGCATCATCATCGCGACGTTTGCGTCCAATGTAGACCGTGTGCAGCAGATCATCAATATTGCCCACAAGTTTGACCGAAAGGTAGTGGTGGAAGGACGCAGTATGGTCAATATCATTGCCACGGCATCAGAACTCGGTTATCTGAAGGTGCCGGACAACACTTTGGTCGATATTGAGATGTTAAAGAATTACCCGGATGAAAAGACGGTACTGATCACGACCGGCAGCCAGGGCGAGTCTATGGCAGCTTTGTCGCGTATGGCAAATGGCACTCACCGCAAGGTATCCATCAAGCCAAACGATACCATCATTTTCAGTTCCCATCCGATCCCGGGAAATGAAAAGGCGGTGACCAATGTCATCAATGAACTCTGCAAAAAGGGAGCCAACGTGATCTTCCAGGATGTGCATGTTTCCGGACATGCCTGCGAAGAAGAGATCAAACTGATCTATTCTTTGGTACATCCGAAGTATGCGATCCCGGTACACGGAGAGTACAAGCATCTGATCGCACAGGCAAAGATCGCAGAAAATCTTGGCATGGATAAGGACAATATCTTTATCTTATCTTCCGGCGATGTTCTGGAACTGGATGAAAACAGTGCAAAGGTGGCAGGTCATGTGCACACAGGTGCGATCATGGTCGATGGACTCGGCGTTGGTGATGTCGGCAATATCGTATTGCGTGACCGCCAGCATTTAGCAGAGGATGGTATCATTATCGTAGTGCTTACCTTAGAGTCCGGCAGCGGACGTGTCCTGGCAGGACCGGATATCGTGTCCCGTGGATTTGTCTATGTGCGTGGCGCAGAAGATCTCATGGACAGTGCAAGAGCCGTATTGAATGAGACCATGGATCGCCTGCAGGATAAGAATGTGACAGACTGGACAAAGATCAAGAGCGAGATCAAGGATTCTCTGGGAGATTTCGTATGGAAAGAGACACAGAGACGTCCGATGATCATGCCGATCATTATGGAAGTGTAAGATGATAGTAGATGAACGTTTCCTGACCTATCTAAGATCCTTAGAAGGTCAGGAGATTGATTATATTGCTGCAATAGAAAAAGAGGCATTGGAAACCTATGTGCCTATCATCCGCAAAGATACGCAGACTTTTATGAAGTTCTTAATGCAGACCCTGCGTCCTGAGCAGATCCTAGAAGTCGGTACGGCAGTCGGGTTTTCTGCGCTTTTGATGGAGGCATATGATCCCGCCGATTGCCAGATCACGACGATCGAGAATTATCCGCCGCGGATACCGATCGCGCGGGCGAATTTTGCGCGGGCAAAAAAAGAGGCGTGTATCCACCTGATCGAGGGGGATGCGCAGGAGGTTCTGCCGACCCTGACAGGTTCCTATGATTTTATCTTTATGGATGCAGCCAAGGGACAGTATCCCATTTTTTTGCCGGAGATCAAGAGGCTGATGCATTCCGGCAGTGTTCTGGTGACGGACAATGTTTTGCAGGACGGAGACCTGATCGAGTCCCACTATGCGATCGAACGGCGCAACCGCACCATCCACAAGCGGATGCGGGAATATCTTTACAGCCTGACGCATGACGAGGATCTGGTATGCAGTATCCTGCCGGTCGGTGACGGACTTGCCGTCTGTACCATGAAATAAGAACGAGTGGGATAGAATAGAATTTTAAAATTGGAGTCATACATGAGAAACATTGAGTTGCTGGTGCCAGCCAGCAGTCTGGAAGTATTAAAAGTAGCCGTGATCTTTGGAGCGGACGCGGTATATATCGGTGGCGAGGTCTACGGGCTGCGCGCCAAAGCCAAGAATTTTTCAAAAGATGACATGGCAGAGGGCATCGCTTTTGCTCATGCGCATGGGGTTAAGGTTTATGTGACAGCCAACATCCTGGCACATAACGGAGATCTGCCCGGCGTGCGCCGCTACTTTGAAGAATTAAAGGAATTAAAACCGGATGCACTCATCATTGCGGATCCGGCGGTCTTTACGATCGCGCGCGAGGTCTGCCCGGAGATTGATGTCCATATCAGCACGCAGGCGAACAATACCAATTATGGCACTTACAATTTCTGGCATGGACTTGGCGCGACCCGTGTGGTATCAGCGAGGGAGTTATCTTTGAAGGAGATCAAGGAAATTCGTCAGAATATCCCGGATGATCTGGAGATCGAGACTTTTATCCATGGGGCTATGTGCATTTCCTATTCCGGCAGATGCCTGCTCAGCAATTATTTTACCGGACGAGATGCCAACCGTGGTGCCTGTACCCATCCTTGCCGCTGGAAATACGCGGTGGTAGAGGAACAGCGGCCGGGCGAGTATCTGCCGGTCTATGAGAATGAGAGAGGAACTTATATCTTTAATTCCAAAGATCTTTGCATGATCGAGCATATCCCGGAACTGATTGATGCGGGGATTGACAGTTTTAAGATCGAAGGTCGTATGAAGACAGCCCTTTATGTGGCGACGGTTGCGAGAACCTATCGCAAGGCGATCGACGATTATCTGGAATCCGAGGAAAAATACCATGCCAATATGCCATGGTATCAGGAGCAGATCTCAAATTGTACTTACCGCCAGTTTACCACAGGATTTTTCTTTGGAAAGCCTTCTGAGGAGGCACAGATCTATGATAGCAACACCTACATTAAGGAATATACTTATCTTGGCATTGTTGGGGAATGTAATGCCGAGGGCTTGTATGCGATCGAGCAGCGCAACAAGTTTTCTGTAGGAGAGACTATTGAAATTATGAAGCCAAATGGCGATAATATAGAAGTAGTCGTAAGACGTATTGTAAATGAGGATGGGGAAGATATGCCGAGCGCACCGCATCCAAAACAAAAATTATGGATTGACTTAGGACAGCCGTTAGATCAGTTTGACATCTTAAGGAGAAAAGAGGAGGACTAAGGATTATGGCACAGGAGAAGTATGTAGCATATGTAGGAACTTATACGCATGAGAATAGTATTGGTATTCATGTGTATGACATTGACATGGAAAAGGGAAAACTGACAGAGCGCAGTGTCGCACCGATCAGTAATCCATCCAATATTGCCGTTGCACACAGCGGCAAATATCTGTATTCCATTGAGGATGAGGGTGTTGCTTCCTTTTCTATTGATGAAAATGGGGATCTGACCAAGATCAATCAGGCATGGATCGGTGGCATGCGTGCCTGCTATGTAGAAATCGATTCCAATGACCGCTATCTGTTTTTGGCGGGATTTCATGATGGCAAGGTGACCATGATGCGCCTGAATGAGGATGGAAGCATTGCCGGTATCGCAGATGGTGTCTTTCATCAGGGCGTCGGTAAAAGTTCAGTAGAAAAGCGTATGGATCCGAGAGTGTCCTGCACCAAATTGACACCGGATGAGAAGTATCTTTGTGCAGTAGATTGGGGACTCAACCAGATCAAGATCTATGAGGTTGATTATGAAGAGGGCAAACTGCATTTATATGATATTTTGCGTTTCCCATTCAATAGTGCACCGCGTCGTATCCGTTTTTCCAAGGATGGCAAGTTTGCCTATGTATTGGAAGAGACAACGAATATGGTTGATATATATACCTATGACTTGCGTGAAGGCAAACCGGTATTTGAAAAGATCAAGACGACCTCCGTTCTGGAAAAAGAGGATTCACTGGCATCCGGTTCTGCGCTTGAGTTTGCACCGGATGGTAAGTATCTGTATGTATCTTTGGACGGAGCCAACGAGGTGGTCTGCCTTGCCGTAGGTGAGGATGGTCTGATTTCCATTGAGGAAACGACCAAGATCAGCGGGGATTATCCGAAGTGCATCACTATTTTGCCGGACAATAAGACACTGGTCTCTTTGAACCATGATTCCAATGAGATCCGTACCTTTACCGTAGATCATGAAAAGAAATGTGCTTTGATGAAAAATCCACCCGTTAAGGTAGATAAGCCGAATAGTATAGTGGTACACAAATTAGTATAGTTTTCGTCTGGTTATCCTGTGGAGAGTTCGCTTTTCATGGGATAATCTGGCATTGATAGGAGATAAAAGCGTATGGCTGGATCAAGTTTTGGTGAAGCATTTCGCATCAGCACCTGGGGGGAATCCCATGGCGCGGCACTTGGCGTTGTCGTGGATGGCGTTCCGGCAGGACTGAGGCTGGATACAAACAGAATACAGGAATTTATGGACAGAAGAAAACCGGGACAGTCCAAGTTTACGACGGCGCGAAAGGAAGCAGATGCCATTGAGATCTTATCCGGTGTTTTTGAGGGAAAGACAACAGGAACGCCGATCTCTATGATGGTAAGGAATGCAGACCAACATTCCAAGGATTATTCCAATATTGCGGAGATCTTCAGACCGGGGCATGCGGATTACACTTTTTATGAAAAATATGGAATCCGAGATTATCGCGGCGGCGGCAGATCCAGCGGCAGAGAGACGATTGGCAGGGTCGCGGCAGGGGCGATCGCCATACAGATTTTAGAGGAACTTGGCGTTGAGATGTGCGCATATACAAAGGCAATCGGACCGGTTGCTATCGCTTCTTTTGATGCAGATGAGATCAGAAAAAATCCACTTGCCATGCCGGATGCTGAGGCTGCAAAGAAAGCGCAGGCTTATCTGGAGGATTGCATCAGTAGACAGGATTCAGCAGGCGGTGTGATTGAGTGTCGGGTCAAGGGGATGCCGGCAGGCGTTGGTGATCCTGTTTTTGATAAGTTAGATGCCTCTTTGGCGAAGGCAATGCTATCCATCGGAGCGGTAAAAGGCTTTGAGATCGGAGATGGTTTTGCGGTTGCAGCAAACAATGGATCTGTCAATAACGATGCTTTTTGTATGCAGGATGGGACTGTTAAAAAGGAGACCAATCATGCAGGCGGCGTGCTCGGTGGCATGAGCGATGGCGATGAGATTATCTTTCGTGTGGCAGTCAAACCGACACCATCGATCAGCCAGCCACAAAAGACCGTGAATGTGCATGGAGAGGAGCAGACAATTGAGATCCATGGCAGACACGATCCTGTCATTGTACCCCGGGCAGTGGTGGTTGTGGAGAGTATGGCAGCGATCACACTTGTCGATGCACTTTTTTCAAATATGAGTGCGCGCATGGATCGTATCGTTGATTTTTATCAGAAAAAATAATTGTTATTATATATAGAAAGAACAGGAAAATGTACAAAGTTTTAAAAACAGAAGGAAGAGCAAAAAGAGCGGTCATGGAGACCGTACATGGAACGATTCAGACACCGGTTTTTATGAATGTAGGAACGGTGGCAGCGATCAAAGGGGCTGTATCCACCGATGATCTGCATGATATCGGTACACAGGTGCAACTGTCCAATACCTATCATTTGCATGTGAGAACGGGCGATAAGACAATCAAGGAACTGGGCGGTCTGCATAAGTTTATGGTATGGGATCGTCCGATCCTTACCGATTCCGGCGGATTTCAGGTGTTCTCCCTCAGAGGGCTGCGCAAGATCAAGGAAGAAGGTGTTTACTTCCAGTCACATATTGACGGGCATAAGATCTTTATGGGACCGGAAGAAAGTATGCAGATCCAGTCCAATTTAGGATCAACGATTGCAATGGCATTTGACGAGTGCCCAAGCAGTAAGGCAGACCGTAAGTATGTGACCGACTCTGTCAATCGTACCACGCGCTGGCTTGCCAGATGCAAGACAGAGATGGCAAGGCTGAATGGTCTGGAAGATACCATCAATAAGAACCAGTTGCTTTTTGGTATCAATCAGGGGGCGATTTATGAGGATATCCGTATTGAGCATGCCAAACGTATCGCTGAGATGGACTTGGATGGTTATGCCGTTGGTGGACTTGCTGTAGGCGAGAGCCACGAGGAGATGTATCATATCTTAGAGGAGACCGTTCCATATCTGCCGCAGGATAAGCCGACATATCTGATGGGAGTCGGAACTCCGGCGAATATCCTAGAGGGGGTAGAGCGAGGCATTGATTTCTTTGACTGTGTTTATCCTAGCAGAAACGGAAGACATGGTCATGTCTATACCGATCATGGAAAATTAAACCTCTTTAATCAAAAGTATGAAAAGGACATGCGACCGATCGAAGAAGGCTGTGGCTGTCCGGCATGCCGTACCTACTCCCGTGCCTATATCCGTCATCTGCTCAAGGCAAAAGAGATGCTGGGCATGCGCCTTTGCGTGCTGCATAACCTGTATTTCTACAATCACATGATGGAAGAGATCAGGGATGCTTTGGATGCCGGAGATTTCGCCGGTTACAAGAAGCGCAAATTAGAGGGCATGGAAGCCGGAGAATAAATATTAAAGTTTTATAAACTGATGGGAAATTATGGACAAAACCTTGCGAAATGTATAGGGATTTAGTACAATAAATAGAGTTTGAGGCATAAAGTCTCATGATTAGGAGGAATTTTTATCATGAATATTTTAATGAGTTCATCAGCAGGCGGTAATGCTTTGATGCCAATCATCTGGATCGTAATCTTATTTGCATTTATGTATTTCTTTATGATCCGTCCACAGCAGAAGGAGACCAAGCAGAAAAATGCTATGATGTCATCCCTTGCTGTAGGAGATACCGTTCTTACCACAAGTGGTTTTTATGGTGTTGTCATCGACATCGCAGAGGATACTGTGATCGTTGAGTTCGGCAGCAACAAGAACTGCCGTATCCCAATGCAGAAGGCTGCTATTTCAGCAGTAGAAAAGCCGGAAGATGCTGTAGAAAAAGAATCAAAATAAGACATTTGTAAAGTATAAAGAGGTCAGGATGAAAAACATCCTGACCTCTTTTTTATGCCTCACTTTTCAATTGGATCAATGAATTTACATAGGTCTGTAAATGATCTAACTGCTGATTGGAAAGTGTCGAGACGAATTCGATTACTTTTTCCATATCTATGCCGGCATTTTTGTATTCCGTGCCATACAAAAAATAATCTGCGGACTTGTCAAAGCATTTGCAAAGACTTGCCATCGTCAGTATTGACATATTCTTCTTTCCGTTTTCCAAATCGGAAACATAATTGATGGAGAGATCCATCTTTTCTGCAATCTCGGCCTGTGTCAGTCCAATGGACTTTCTACAGGATCGAATACGCTGTCCGATTTCTGTGGCAGATGTCATGTAATTCACAGGTCATTCCCCCTTTACCTAAGATTACTCAACTCCCCATGAATAAATTTCATAGATGTTAGGAAACGAAAATAGATTTAGCGTTCCCTATAAGGCACTTTTATCATATTGGCTGTATTTATAAATAGGAACAAACTAAAAGGAATGATAATTCGCCAATAGCGAAAAAAATATAGACAAAAGATGGGCAAAGGGCTATAATAAATAACCGAATAAACATCTATCATGTGGAATGAGAGAGGAAATGCATCGGACATGGGAGTTCTGCTTGTTGCTTCTTTATCAAATCATTCCGGTAATTCTCCTCAATGATAGCGTGTTCCCGGAAGTAGCACATATCGCGGATGGTCTGATCAGCATTCATCTCGTAGAGGGTTTTGCTGGCTTCGGTCATGGCTTTGTCATTCTTTGTAATCATATGAAGTTCCTCCCAAGTCGTTGCTTTAAACAGTGTAGCCCATTTGTCAATGGCGTAGTGTTTATCTTCTGTAGTTGCCTTATCTATTTGTGTCAAGTCTAACACATGCAGAGCAAATTTTCCAGTATAAGTATCATTGATGAAAAATCTTGAACATATGATTTGATGGATGATATAATCGAACAAAGTATATTTCTGCTGGAGTAGAGATAAGATTTTATAGACGAAAGAGACGATATATGACAACGGAGTTATTTGAAGGAAATACTTTCATTTTATATTTGCTATTTGTATTGTCAGTGATTATCATTGATAAATTTAATGAGCGCCAAAAAATGGCAGTGATTTACTTGTGTACATATGGCATGTCTTTTCAGGAAAAGGCATCGTGCATACAATTATGTATTCTGCTTGCCATCATGATGTTTGCCATACAAGAGTATTTTACGTTGGATAGAAAAAAACTATCTATTTTTCACAAGTTACATTATAAATTGGCAGACTTCTTATATATGAGTATTTTTCAGTACAAGATATGGTTGGTTATCTTTGCACTCGTGCTGCGTGATCGCATGTGGATGGACGCAGGATGGATGACAGAATCGTTGGGGATTATTTTCTTCCTTTTATCCGTTACATTATTCATTGCGGCACTCATATGGATGTTTAACGTTCCGGAGGTTTTTTATTCCATCTCACATATCTATGAGGAAGTGTGGAACTTCCCATATTATAATGTGAATTTTGATAGCGACTTACTGTGGCGATTGTATATTATTACAGAATTTGAGGATGATCTTATTTGGGATAGAAAAAAGGCATATACAACCGCTTCTTTGGAATATGTCAGGGTCTGGTACCGAAACCGTTACTTGTCGGGCGAGGAGAGTGAAAAGGAAGTAGATGTACAGCGTGGACGTGTGAGAATGAGGGACATTTTACTCTTTTGCAAGCGGATGAAAGGACACTTGCATGGAGTGTTACGGAGAGGGCATTCCACGATTCCAATGCAATTGATTCGGATTTTGAGTTATCGACATGGTTTGGTATTTAATTCTACAAAGAATGTAAGATTTAAAAAGTACAAACTTTTCAAAAGAAAGGTATATGAATGGATTTATGCCCGTATGTTTTTTGAAGGATTGAAAAACTATCTGAAATTGGAGTTGGGCAATGATCTTCTTGATTATAAAGCTTACTTGGTATATTTATATCCCCATATTGTTCAGTGTACGATAGATGGAATTACCTATGCACCTGCAATGAAAGCATTTCGGGATGACGAAGGAAAAGTACTTCCGATGCATGAATGGGATATTGAGAAAGTGTATAAAATGGCGTATGGTTTTAATGGGGAGACTATTACAGAAAAGAAAATTGCAGAGAAGAGGAAGAGAGTTGAGGAACGACGCGGGTTTAAGGAATAGATGACATGATATAAGCCCCCGCGTCTGTTGCGGGGGCTTGTGTGATTGCGATTATTCGTTGTCTTTTGCTTGTAGTTGTGCCATCAGGTTAGCGATGATGTGATCTTTTGCGGTTAGTTCAGAGTCTTTCTCAGCAAGTTTTGAGTCTTTCTCGGCAAGTTCAGAGTCTTTCTCGGCAAGTTTTGAATCTTTCTCGGCAAGTTCGGCTTGTTGCCTCTTTATCAAATCATTCCGATAATTCTCCTCAATAATGGCGTGTTCTCGGAAGTAACACATATCGCGGATGGTCTGATCAGCATTCATCTCGTAGAGGGTTTTGCTGGCTTCGGTCATGGCTTTGTCATTCTTTGTAATCATATGAAGTTCCTCCCAAGTCGTTGCTTTAAACAGTGTAGCCCATTTGTCAATGGCGTAGTGTTTATCTTCTGTAGTTGCCTTATCTATTTGTGTCAAGTCTAACACATGCAGAGCAAATTTTCCAGTATAAGTATGCTGATTTTTCACATTTTGAAGTTCATATTTGGCATAGAATTCAGGTGTATCTTTAAAGAGGGTGTAATTCAGAATGCCAATATGTATGACAGGCTTAGCATCCATATATGCCTGTCCCTTATTTAACTGGTCAAAGGAACGACAGAGATAACTGAGAGAGCGCTCCGGCCAATCATGTAAGTCTATTGTTTGCAGTTCAAGATTGATATAGGTATTATCATTTAGCAAAATGGCAAGATCTAGAATGAACTCCTTGTCGTCATACGCTTTCCCAAGTTCAATCGGATTTAGGATTTTGATAGATTTTACGGATTCTGGTTTTAGGTGCAATAGAGCGCAAACAAGGCCTTTTAGAGCGGTTTCATTTGTTTGGAAGATGGCACGAAACATGTAGTCATTGCGAAATCCATAGTCGATTTCGCCACTAGCAGTTGCGTAACCGTTGGATGCATTTGTTGTTTGATTGTTGTGTTGTTTCATTTGAATTTTTTTCATTAGACACCTCATTCTATCGTTGTTTGGCGAAAGGATGAGAGAGAAGAATCGCGTGCAAAACTCCCCAAACTCATCGCATCGCATTCATAAAATGGAATCGTCCTGATGAATCATCAGGTTAGAAAGATATCCAGATCGGATAACTATAAGGTGAGTATGACAGATGTAGAGCAGAAATGCAATGGAAAAAGTACAAATTTACACTATCATTAATTGTATAAAAGTTGCACTTCAGCTTAAATATAATTAGAATAGAAAATAATCGAAAGAGATCACAAGCAAACCATGAATACCAACCCACGAAAATCCCACAAATATAAACCAACTGCATACCTCATCCTTTCCATCCTCTGGATGCTCCTGATTTTTTCCTTCTCGGCGCAGCCGGCGACGGAATCGACCAAGACAAGTCTACGCGTCGGCATGACGGTAGGAAGTGTCTTAGTACCGGATTTTTCTTCCATGTCAGAAATTGACCGGACAAAGTATGCCGAGAGCATCGAGTTCCCGGTGCGAAAAATGGCCCATGCGATGGAGTATGCCATTCTTGGTATTTTACTTACAGCCACTTTGTCATCCTTTGAAAAAAGACAGTATGGACTTTGGGGCTGGCTCCTTGGGACAGGCTATGCGGCAACCGATGAGATCCATCAGCTATTTGTCCCGGGACGGAGCGGGCAAGTGACGGATGTCATGTTAGATAGTGCGGGATGTCTGCTGGGATGTTTGTTACTTTGTACCATTTATCATCTTTCCAAACCCCGCAAATTATGATAAAATCATAAGGATTTACAACGTGTGTTCGAAACCATCCACACGTAAAACAAAACTAAGGAGAATTACATATGAAAAAAACAAGTGCGTTACGATTGACCCAGGCCGCAATGATTGCGGCTATTTATGTGGTACTGACTTATTTTATCAGTGCCTTTGGACTCGCAAACGGTGCGATCCAGGTAAGGATCTCAGAGGCTCTGACTATCTTACCGATCTTTACGCCGGCAGCGATTCCGGGACTTTTTGTTGGATGTTTGCTCAGCAACATCTTGACCGGATGCATGGCACTCGACGTGGTATTTGGCAGTCTGGCAACCCTGATCGGTGCGATTGGCACTTATCTTTTAAGAAAGACCAAGTTTGCCTTTACCTTGCCGCCGGTGATCGCTAATACCATCATTGTACCGCTCGTACTCCGCAATGTGTACGGCTTAGAGGATGCGGTATGGTATCTGATGCTGACAGTCGGCATTGGTGAAGTGCTTTCTATCTGTGTTCTGGGCATGATCCTAAAGAAAGCCTTATGGAAACATCGCTTCAAGATCTTTAAGACAGAAGAGTAATCCGACACCTGTCTCGTACATGGATTTATAATTAGTAGGAAGGGATAAGAATATGAAAGAAATCTTGGATTTGATCCGAAAAGAAATTACAGATGCTTTCGTGGCGTGTGGCTACGATGAAAAATATGGCAGAGTATCTTTGTCAAACAGACCGGATCTGTGTGAATACCAGTGTAATGGTGCTATGGCGGCAGCCAAGGAATATAAGAAGGCGCCGATCGCGATCGCTACAGAGGTCAGTGAGAAACTACAGGATAACCCGATGTTTGAAAGTGTCATCGCCTGCCCACCGGGATTTTTGAATCTTATCCTTGCACCTGTCTATGTGACAGGCTATGTCAATGCCATGGCAGAAGACGACAGAAAAGGTGTAGATAAGGTTGCAGAGCCAAAGACCGTGATCGTTGATTACGGCGGACCAAATGTGGCAAAGCCATTGCATGTCGGACATCTTCGTTCTGCCGTGATCGGTGAGAGCGTGAAGCGCATCGGCAAGTTCATGGGTGATAATATGATCGGCGATGTGCATTTAGGAGACTGGGGCTTACAGATGGGACTTATCATCACAGAACTTCGTCTGCGCCAGCCGGATCTTTGCTATTTTGATCCGGATTATACAGGAGAGTATCCGAGCGAACCTCCATTTACGATCAGCGAGTTGGAAGAAATCTATCCGACCGCCAGTGCAAAGTCAAAAGAAGATGCTGCTTACAAAGAGGAAGCCATGACGGCTACCTTTGAATTACAGCAGGGAAATCGCGGCTATCAGGCACTTTTAAAACATATTTTAGATGTGTCAGTCAGTGATCTGAAAAAGAATTATGAGAACCTGAATGTGTCCTTTGAGTTGTGGAAAGGGGAATCCGATGCACAGCCATACATTCCTGACATGGTAGAGAAGATGAAAAAAGATGGTTACGCCTATGTCAGTGATGGGGCACTGGTTGTTGATGTTAAGGAAGACACCGATACCAAGGAAATCCCGCCTTGCATGATCTTAAAATCAGACGGGGCATCCCTTTATGATACAACGGATCTTGCTACGTTGATCTGGCGTATGGAAGATTATCATCCGGCGAGTGTGATCTATCTGGCAGACAAGCGTCAGGAGTTACACTTTGTCCAGGTATTCCGCTGTGCAAGAAAGACCGGTATCGTACCGGATACGACAGAACTCAAGTTCATCGGTTTTGGTACCATGAACGGCAAGGACGGCAAGCCTTTCAAGACAAGAGAAGGCGGCGTTATGCGTCTGGAGACTCTGGTTTCTGGGATCAATGAAAAGATGTACGAAAAGATCATGGAAAACAAGACCATGGAAGAGGACGAGGCGAGAAAGACAGCCCAGATCGTTGCACTTTCTGCGATCAAGTATGGAGATCTTTCCAACCAGGCGTCTAAGGATTATATTTTCGATATTGACCGCTTTACTTCTTTCGAGGGTAACACAGGTCCATACATCCTTTACACGATCGTTCGTATGAAGTCTATTTTGCACAAGTATGAGGAGAGTGGCAAAAAGGTTGCAGATGCAAAGATCCTGACCGCAGCATCCGAGAGTGAGAAGTCTTTGATGCTGGAACTTGCCAAGTTCAACAGTGCTATGCGTGGCGCATACGAAGAAAATGCACCACACAGGATCTGCGCATACATTTATGATCTTGCCAATGCATTTAATCACTTCTACCATGAGACCAAGATCATGACGGAGGAAGATGAGAAAAAGCAGGCAGGCTACATCCGCTTGTTGGAACTGACCAAGGAAGTCCTTGAAATCTGTATTGATCTGCTGGGATTTTCTGCACCGGAAAGAATGTAAGATGAAATATTATTCACTGAATGAGTACCTGCGCCATACCTTTGGCACAAAGGCATACAAGATCTCTTTGGATGCAGGCTGTTCCTGCCCCAACCGTGACGGACTTTTGGATACCAGAGGCTGTATCTTTTGCTCGGCATCCGGGAGTGGCGATTTCGCAGAGCATCTGGACATGCAAAAGATCCTGCAAAAGACCAGACGGGGAGAGATACTGACAGAGGCAGACCAAAGTGCCTTACGTCAGGCTGTGCAAAAGCAGTTGATCGCAGGCAAAGCGAGAGTGGAAAAAAAGAATAAAGCAGGCAAGTACATTGCCTATTTTCAGGCGTATACAGGCACGTATGCGCCTGTTTCTTATTTGCGCCCGATCTTTGAGGCAGCCATAGAGCCGGAAGATGTACTTGCCCTATCGGTGGCTACCCGGCCGGATTGTCTGGATGATGCGGTGCTGGATCTGTTAGAAGAACTTAATGCGAAAAAGCCGGTATGGGTAGAACTGGGACTGCAGACCATCCACCCGGCGACGGCGGAATACATCCGGCGCGGCTATCCGCTTTCTGTATATGATGCGGCGGTCGGCCGACTAAAAAAGAGAGGATTGGAAGTTATCGTGCATGTGATCTTAGGACTGCCGGGCGAGACCACAGACATGATGAAGGAGACGGTCTCTTATGTGGGAGTGTCTGGCGCTGATGGGATCAAGTTACAGTTACTTCATATATTAAAGGGGACAGATCTGGAAAAAGAATATGAGGCAGGAAGATGCCCGGTCTTTAGCATGGAAGAGTATGTTGGTTTAGTGGCAGATTGTATCAGTCTTTTGCCAAAAGATATGGTTATCCACCGCATGACAGGCGATGGGGATAAGAAGACCCTGCTTGCACCTTTATGGAGTGCGGACAAGAAGCGCGTATGGAACGCCTTGCAGCGTGAGATCGCCAGCCGCTAGATCTGGCTACCTGTCAGTAAAAAAGACCAAAGGGGACGCTCCTTGTGGCAAAAGGAACGTCCCTGACTTTAGACACATGGTGGGATGTGTATAAATTTTATGACACAGACAGACCTTTGTATATGCCAAAATATAAGTAAATATGTGGAAAAAATGAGAAATTTTTGTCAATTTTTTGACGAAAATTTTTTTTGCCCAGACCACCTCTTGTTTCAAGAAAAAAACAATGTGCAATTTGCACAAAAAGAGAGCGGAAAAATCCAAATGACAGGGGAAAGATACATGAAAAATAAGCAGGAAAAAGTCCTTTAAAGCCCGAAAAATCAATGATTGACATTAAATTTTTGCAAGACTAAAATCGTATCGTAAATAAGAAAATTATTACAAATTAAGAAAGGAGGTATACAGATGGATGCTCTGGTAAATGGTCTGATGGAAGAGTTGAATTGTGAGACTGTCTTTACCATTCCTCTCTTTGGTGGAATCCCCATTTATGAGTCTGTAGTCGTTACATGGATCATCATGGCGGCACTGGCGATCGTGTTCTTTCTCTTGGGCAGAAACTTAAGTGTAGAACACCCCGGACGCAGGCAGATCGTAGTGGAGACTGGTGTAAAGTTCTTACATGACTTCTTTGATGAGACCGTAGGAGAGAAGGGAAAAGCATATATTCCGTATCTCTCTGCTGTAGCCATCTACATTGGTGTGGCGAATCTGATAGGACTTCTGGGATTCAAGCCACCAACGAAGGATATGAATGTCACCGCGGCATTGGCACTGATGAGTATCGTATTGATCCAGGCTTCCAGCGTTCGTGCCAAGGGTACGAAAGGTTGGCTGAAAAGTTTTGCCGAACCTATGCCGGTCGTCTTACCGATCAATATCCTGGAACTTTTTATCAAGCCATTGTCCCTATGTATGCGACTGTTTGGTAACGTCTTAGGTTCCTTTGTTATCATGGAACTCTTAAAGATGGTCGTACCGGCAGTGGTACCGGCAGTGTTTAGCTGCTACTTTGATATTTTTGATGGTCTGATACAAGCGTATGTATTTGTATTCCTGACCGGGTTGTTCATAAAGGAAGCAACCGAATAAACAAAATAAAATTTGAAAGAAAAAGGAGAAAACATTATGTCATCAACATTATTAGTAGCCATTGGAGCAGGTATTGCAGTATTAACAGGTATTGGAGCAGGTCTTGGTATTGGTAAGGCAACATCTTCCGCAGTAGATGCGATCGCAAGACAGCCGGAAGCAGAAAGCAAGATCTCTAAGTCACTTCTTTTAGGATGTGCCCTTGCCGAGGCAACCGCTATTTACGGTTTCGTTATCGCACTTTTGATCATTCTTTTCCTGAAATAATAAAGACGAAAGGAAGGCACAGTTATGCTGAGTATAGATCCATGGAACATCCTGTGGACGGTAGTCAATCTGTTAGTCCTTTATGCTATCTTTAAAAAGTTTTTATATCAGCCGGTCATGAATGTGATCAATGCCAGAGATGAAATGGTCAAGAGCCAGTTCGCAGATGCAAAAAAAGAGCAGGAAGATGCCAAGGCATTGAAGGCTGAATATCAGGATAAGTTGGAGAGTGCAAAGACAGAAGCAGACCAGATTATTCTGGAGGCAAGAGACCGTGCACAAAAGGAGCACGAGAAAACTTTGGAAAAGACCAGAGTTGAGGCAGATGCCATGCTTGAAAAAGCAAAAAGTGATATTGCAAATGAGCAGGAAAAGGCAACGAAGGCAGCGGAAGCAGACATTGCGAAGTTAGCGCTCATTGCAGCAAGAAAAATTGTAAAGACAGGTGATGCTCATGACGCAGGCAGCAGTAAATAATGCAAAAGTTTTGTACCAGTTGTCTGTAGAGCGTGCGGTTGTAGAAAAAACGGATGCACTCATCTTTTTGACACCGGAACTATTAGAGGTTCTGGAAAATCCGACCATTGACGAAAAGAAAAAGCAGGAGATCATCGAACGTGTATGTGCGCTGGAAGAGATCCCGCAGATCATGGTCAATTTCCTGAAAATGATGAGCCATCTGGGAAACTGTGATATGATGCGTCAGATCTTTGATGCTTATTACCAGTATTGGGATGAGCAGAATCACATCATGCGGGTGCAGATCATTTTTGCAGACCAGCCGGATGAGGCGACACGCCATGAGGCAGAACAACTGTTACAAGAGAAGTATCCAGATTATAAAATAGAAATGACGGAGAGTGTCGATGAGTCGCTTTTGGGCGGTTATCTGATCCGCGGCTTCCATGAGGAATTTGACAGAAGCTACGAGGGCAGACTCCGTCAGTTAGAAAGAAAATTAACCGGGAGGTGACCCCTGTGGGTGCAATAAGTGCAACAGATATTATCTCCATTATTCAGGAAGAGATCGAAAATGCCAACTGGGATGACGAGAGCAAGGAAACAGGTCAAGTCATCTGGGTAGGCGACGGGATCGCAACGATCTACGGCATTGATCATGCAATGTATGGCGAGATCGTAATCTTTGATAATGGAGTCAAAGGAATGGTTCAGGATATCCGTGCAAATGAGATCGGCGTTATCTTATTTGGCAGAGATACCGGAATCAAAGAAGGAACAAAGGTTGTTAGAACCAAGAAAAAAGCAGGTATTCCTGTAGGCGATGCCTTTATCGGAAGAATCGTCAATGCTTTGGGTGAGCCGATCGACGGAAACGGCGAGATCAAGGCAGATGGCTATCGTCCGATGGAGGAAGATGCACCGGGAATCGTAGACAGAAAGTCCGTTGATACACCAATGGAAACAGGTATTCTTTCCATTGATTCCATGTTCCCGATCGGTCGTGGACAGCGTGAACTTATCATCGGAGACCGTCAGACCGGTAAGACATCTATCGCAACCGATACAATCATCAACCAGAAGGGGAAAGATGTCATCTGTATTTATGTTGCTATCGGTCAGAAAGCATCTACCGTAGCAAAGATCGTATCTACATTGACAAAACATGGTGCTATGGATTACTCCATCGTACTTTCATCTACCGCAAGTGATCCGGCATCCTTGCAGTATGTAGCACCTTATGCCGGAACAGCATTAGCAGAATATTTCATGCATCAGGGCAAAGATGTTCTGATCGTATATGATGATCTTTCCAAGCATGCGGTGGCTTACCGTGCCTTGTCCTTACTTTTGGAGCGTTCTCCGGGACGTGAGGCATATCCGGGTGATGTATTCTACTTACATTCCAGACTTTTGGAGCGAAGCAGTCGTTTGTCAGAGGAACTTGGCGGAGGTTCTATCACAGCACTTCCGATCATCGAGACACAGGCAGGCGATGTATCTGCATACATTCCAACCAACGTTATTTCCATCACTGATGGACAGATCTTCTTGGAGAGTAACCTTTTCAACTCCGGTATGAGACCGGCAGTCAACGTAGGTCTTTCCGTATCCCGTGTTGGTGGTGCTGCCCAGACCAAGGCTATGAAGAAGGCATCCGGAAGTATCCGTATCGATCTGGCACAGTATCGTGAAATGGAAGTATTTACCCAGTTCGCATCTGATCTGGATGATGCGACCAAAGCACAACTTACCCATGGTAAGGCTTTGATGGAACTATTGAAACAGCCACTTTGCCAGCCGCTTTCTCTGCATGAGCAGGTCATGACCTTATGTCTTGCCAACCACGGTTTCTTTGATACCGTAGAGACAAAGCAGGTAAAGCAGTATCAGAAGGATGTTCTTTCCTTTATGGACTTAAAGCATCCTGAGATCGGCGAGGAGATCGAGACAAGCAAAGCCATCAATGAGGAACTGGTAGAGAAGATGCTTGATGCAGCAAAAGAATTTGTAGGATAGTAGGTGTTGTTATGGCAAATACGAAGGAGATACAGGATCGTATCAAAAGTATCAATGATACATTAAAAATCACAAATGCCATGTATATGATATCTTCTTCCAAGTTGAAGAAGGCAAAGAAGATGCTGGCAGATACGGAACCCTATTTCTTTACGTTGCAGTCGGAAATGAGCCGAATCCTGCGACATCTTCCGGACATGGAGGATATCTACTTTAAGTCCAACGAAGATAAGCCGATGGAAGAAAGAAAGGTCGGTTATATCGTTATCACGGCGGATAAGGGTTTGGCAGGTTCCTATAATCACAATGTCTTGAAACTGGCAGAGGAGCATTTGCTTTCGCATCCAAACCACGAACTTTTCGTACTGGGAGAACTGGGACGTCATTATTTTGAACAGCGTGGGATTGAAATTGAAAAGCAGTTCCATTATACCGTGCAAAATCCAACGCTGAACCGTGCGAGAAATATTGCCGAAGAGATCATCGAGATGTATCAGGAAGAAAAGTTGGATGAGGTCTATATCATATACACGACCATGGTCAATGCAGTGCAGGAAGAAACCCAGATCCTGCAGCTTTTACCGCTGAAAAAGACGGACTTTAATATGAAGTTGCCGATCGATATCCCGCATGAGGAACTGGCACTTCGTCCTTCTGCTGAGGCAGTGATGGATCGTATTGTTCCTGACTATGTCGTTGGCTTCGTATATGGTGCGCTGGTAGAGTCCTATTCCTGCGAGCAGAATGCCCGTATGATGGCGATGGAAGCAGCATCTAAGAGTGCAAAGGATATGCTGCATGAATTGGATATCCTTTACAACAGAGCAAGACAGGCTGCAATTACACAAGAAATTACAGAAGTGATCGCTGGTGCAAAGTCACAGAAGCGAAAACGTAAAAAATAAGGGAAAAGCTAAGATTAAGGAGGCTTTTTGATGAAGACAGGAAAAATCGTTCAGGTGATGGGACCTGTTGTCGATGTAGAATTTCAGGATGAAGATCTGCCGGCAATCAGAGACGCACTTGAAGTACAAAATGGTGACAAGAAGTGTGTGATGGAAGTCGCACAGCATATTGGCAATAAAACTGTCCGCTGTATTATGCTAGCATCCAGCGAGGGACTTTCCCGTGATATGGAGGTTATTGCTACAGGCAGTGGCATTAAGACACCGGTTGGCGAGCAGACCTTGGGACGTTTGTTCAATGTCTTGGGCGAGACGATCGACGGTGGCGAGCAGTTAGATGGTGGCGAAAAATGGGAGATCCACAGAGAGCCGCCAACATTTGAAGAACAGAACCCGGCAGAGGAGATCTTAGAGACCGGTATCAAGGTCATTGACCTGCTTGCTCCTTATGCAAAGGGTGGTAAGATCGGTCTGTTCGGTGGCGCCGGTGTAGGTAAGACAGTACTGATCCAGGAGTTGATCAGCAATATCGCAACCGAGCATGGCGGATATTCTATCTTTACCGGTGTTGGAGAGCGTTCCCGTGAAGGTAACGATCTTTGGACAGAAATGAAGGAATCCGGTGTTCTGGAAAAGACAGCCCTAGTGTTCGGACAGATGAACGAACCACCTGGAGCACGTATGAGAGTTGCAGAGACAGGACTTACCATGGCAGAGTATTTCCGTGATGAAAAGCATCAGAATGTGCTTTTGTTCATTGATAATATCTTCCGTTTCACACAGGCTGGATCTGAGGTATCCGCCCTCTTAGGACGTATGCCGTCAGCCGTAGGTTATCAGCCGACATTGGCTACAGAAATGGGTGAATTACAGGAAAGAATCGCATCTACCAAGAATGGTTCCGTTACATCCGTGCAGGCGGTCTATGTACCGGCAGATGACTTGACAGACCCGGCACCTGCAACTACATTCGCACACTTGGATGCAACGACCGTACTTTCCAGAAAGATCGTAGAGCAAGGTATTTATCCTGCCGTAGATCCATTGGAATCTACCTCTCGTATTCTGGAGCCGGATATTGTCGGTGAGGAGCATTATGAGGTAGCAAGAAAGGTACAGGAGATCTTACAGAAATACAAGGAATTGCAGGATATCATCGCGATCCTTGGTATGGAAGAACTGGCAGACGAGGATAAACTTACGGTATTCCGTGCTAGAAAGATCCAGAAGTTCTTATCTCAGCCATTCCATGTAGCAGAGAACTTTACCGGTGTCAAGGGTGTTTATGTGCCTTTGAAAGAGACCGTTCGTGGTTTTAAGGCGATCATCGATGGCGAGATGGATGAGTATCCGGAGAATGCATTCTTCAATGTCGGTACGATCGAGGATGTCATTGAGAAAGCAAAGACAATGCAGTAGTTTTTCTGCTGGCAGAAAGGTGAAATGTTATGGCTGCAAGTAATACATTTTATTTAAAGATCATATCTGCAAACCGTGTTTTTTATTCGGGCAGATGCCGCTCTTTGATCGTGCCGGAATATGATGGACAAAAGGAAATCTTAGCCCATCATGAGGACATGGTCATCGCGATCGATGATGGCGAGATGCGTTTTCAGCCGGAGGGCAGTGAGAACTGGGAATATGCAGTTGTCGGCATGGGCTTTGTTGAGATCGTCAACAACCGTGTGACCCTTTTGGTGGAGACAGCAGAAAGACCGGAGGAGATCGACGTGGCAAGAGCCCGAGAAGCCAAGGAAAGAGCTGAGGAGCAGCTTCGTCAGAAGCAGAGCATCCATGAGTATTATCACTCACGCGCATCTTTGGCAAGAGCCATGGCTCGTCTGAAAGCGACCGCCGGCAAATAGCATAGCAGATGATTTGAGGGACGTTCCTTTTGACACAAGGAGCGTCCCTTTTGGTTTGCCCATTTCTTAAGAAAATTTAAGAAATAATAAAGGATTTCTATATTTCGTTTGTACTTCTAAAACGTTATAATGAAAAACAAGAATAGGAAATGCGAGGCATTTTCAAAATTAGATTCATACATAAGGAGTGGGCTATGTTAGAGAAGATCAAAAAGCATAAGAAACTAACGATTGCGATTGTAGTGATCGTGATTATTGCCATCGTGATCGGGATTCTTGTGCACCGTATGAGACAGAGTGCCAGTGAGATCACGCAGGTGGACAGTGGCATACAGGCATTTACCCTGCAAAAGCAGGACATGTCAAGTTCCGTAAGTACCAGTGGAACGGTGGAGAGTAGCAACGTGACAGAGGTTACGACAGAGGTTTCCAGTGCCATCAAGGAACTCAACGTATCTCTGGGAGATCATGTGGAAAAGGGACAGGTGCTCTGCACCTTTGATGATGAGCAGATCCGCCAGCAGATTGCAGACTTGGAAAAGCAGAATTCCGCTGCAAAAAAAGCCAGTGACAGCACGAAGCAAAAAGCACAGCGTGCCGTAGAGACCGCGCAGGCACAGGCAAATGCAAAGGCAGCAGCGGTCGCAGTAGCACAAAATGATTATCAGACCATCCAGAATCTTTTGGGCTCATCAGACCAGTCAGCCGAGGAAAAGGCAAGTGCCTTAGCACAGGCACAGGCAAACTTACAAAGCGCCCAGAGTGAATATGATGCCGCACAGTCAGCCGTGGCATCTGCACAGGAGGCTTTGGAGGACGCGGCTGGCACACCAGCAGACACCGGATCTTCCGATCTGACCAAGTTATATCAGCAGTTGAACAATCTGACCGTAGTGGCAGAACAGTCAGGTGTCATCACCCAGTTAAATGTATCCAAGGGAAGTATTCCGACCAACGGATCTTTGATGCGGATTGAGGATGACAGTTCTTTGATGGTCAATGTCAATATCAAGGAAAAAGACATTTTGAAACTGGCACAGGGTCAGAAGGCATCTATCACTTCGGATGCGATCGGCAGCGATCAGGTCTTTAGCGGTACAGTAGATAAGGTCGTCAATTTTGCCTCCAAGAATGCAGGAAGCGATGGATCTTCATCATCTTCCGGCGGCTACAGTGCGACGATCACGCTGGAGCCTGGAACACCACTTTTACTTGGAATGTCAGTCAATGTGGAGATCATGCTGAATGAAGAAGGAGAGCAGTTGGCGGTTCCTTATGATTCTATCGCAACAGACGATGACGGGAATTCTTATGTATTCGTTGGTAAAGAAGGAAAAGACGGAAAATATAAGATCAAGAAAGTGATCGTGACAACCGGTATCTCCAATGATTATTATACGGCTGTTTCTTCCGATGACCTAAAGGAAGGAGACAGCATTATCAATTATCCATATGATGTATCGGAAGGAGAATCTTATGATCTGTATTTCCCGGAGAAACAGACAGATCTTGGAATGTCCGATGATGGCGCAGTGACGACGTTCTCTACATCAAATTAGAAAGGGGCTGGCGTATTTATGGAAAGAACAAACGTCATTGATATGCAAGGCATCGTGAAACGTTATTATGAGGGAGAGCCCAATGAGTTGGAGATTCTGCATGGGATCGATCTGAAAGTCTTTCAGGGCGAATTTGTATCGATCGTCGGGGAATCCGGTTCCGGTAAATCCACTCTGATGAACATGATCGGTGCTTTGGATCGACCGACGGAAGGACAGTATTTTCTGGGCGGACGGGATATCAGCAAGTTACAGGATGAAGAACTGAGCGATATCCGCAATCAGGAGATCGGCTTTGTCTTTCAGAACTTTTGCCTGATTCCCCGCATGAGCGCGGTGCGCAATGTAGAGATTCCGCTCATGTATGCCAACATGCCGCCAAAGCAGCGCAGAGAGCGTGCGATGGAACTTTTGGCACTGGTTGGTATGGAAGAAAGAGCGGATCACAAACCCAATGAATTGTCCGGTGGACAGAACCAGCGTGTGGCAATCGCACGTGCTATGGCAAATGATCCCCATATACTTTTAGCAGATGAACCGACGGGAGCGCTGGATTCCAAGACCGGACATCTGGTCATGGATATTTTCCATCGTCTGCATGAGGAACAGGATAAGACGATCGTGCTCATCACCCACAGTCAGGAACTGGCACATGAAACAGAGCGGATGATTACGATTTCAGATGGCCGCATTATCGCAGATAAGGAACTGGGAGGTGAGATGGAATGAATATAACAGAAAGTATACGTCTTTCCTTTGAAAGTTTGAAATCCAACAAACTGCGTTCCTTTTTGACTATGCTGGGTATCATTATCGGCATCAGTGCCGTGATTACGATTACAACGATCGGAAACTCTTTGCAAAAAACAATTGCGTCAACGATGCGCGAACTTGGTGGTACGAATCTGATCTATGCATATGTCAGTGCGATCACGCCGGAATTTGAAACGGATGCAGAGTGGGAAGCCTGGCAATATCCGGAAATGACGAAAGATGAGCAGTTGACATATGAAAGATTGTCAGAGTTTCAGACGGACTTTGCTGATAGGGTAGAGGCTGTGGTTGTGGAGGAAATGCTGATTTCTGCTGCCAGCAGTACAGGGGATAAGAGCAGTGCGAAAGTATCCGTCAACGGAGTGACACCGGGCTATCTTTCATCCTCCAAGTTGACTTTGATTGCCGGACGTGATATCAGTGACGCGGATAATAAACAGGCAAAAGCAACTGCTCTTGTATCAGATCTCTATGTCAAGTATGCCTGGGGCGGACAGAATCCCATCGGCAGACAGATCTTGGTGCAGTCCGATGAGGATGGTACGGTACAGAAGTTCTACGTTGTTGGCGTTTATCATTATGATGCCAGAAAGCAGGGCAGTGGAATCGATACCAAGACACCGGAAAAGGATACGGTCACGCCTATTTTAGTCCCTTATACCTATGCAGCCCAGACAAATCAGGCGAATGGTATGGAGAATGATCTGCAATCTTTTAATATCATGGCAAAAGATGGTGTAGATGCAACAGCCTTGTCACAGGATATCGCAACTTATTTCGACCAGAAGTATTTCAGCGCCAATGGTACCTTTGAACTGCAATGCTACGACATGGCATCGGAACTGGGACAGATCGATCAGGTCTTAAATGTACTGACGATCGCCATTTCTGTTATCGCTGCCATATCCCTTATCGTTGGCGGTGTCGGTGTTATGAATATCATGCTGGTCAGCGTGGTGGAAAGAACCAGAGAGATCGGTATCCGAAAGGCGCTGGGCGCCAAGAATAAGAGCATCCGCAGACAGTTTATGACGGAAGCGGTCGTGATCTGCCTTATGGGCGGTGTCATTGGTATCGTGATCGGTATTTTAAACGGATTTCTTTTGTCGCAGGTGGCAGGTATGCTGGTATCTTCTTACGAGCAGGAATTGGGCAGCATGCTGCATGTGACGGTCAGTCCATCGATCACAGCCATTATCATATCGGTTGTATTCTCTATGCTGATCGGTGTAGTCTTTGGCTATTATCCGGCAAAGAGGGCAGCAAACATGTCGCCGATCGATGCACTCAGATACGAATAAATTTCACAGTGGGGACACTCCTTATGGCAAAAGGAACGTCCCTTATATAAAAAAGGATGTAAGCATTTCGCTTACATCCTTTTTGCTGTATTTGATCGGTTAAAGAAATTATAACTGAGGACCTGCAGAAACAAGTGCCTTACCAGCATCGTTACCTTCGTATTTAGCAAAGTTCTTGTTAAATCTTGTAGCAAGGTCTTTTGCCTTTTCTTCCCATTCAGAAGCATCAGCGTATGTGTCTCTAGGATCTAAGATCGCTGGATCAACACCCGGAAGTTCTGTAGGTACTTCAAAGTTGAAGTAAGGAATTGTCTTTGTAGGAGCATCCTTGATGTCACCGTTTAAGATAGCATCGATGATACCACGAGTATCCTTGATAGAGATTCTCTTGCCTGTGCCGTTCCATCCTGTATTTACAAGATAAGCCTTAGCGCCGCTCTTTTCCATCTTCTTAACAAGTTCTTCTGCATACTTGGTTGGGTGTAACTCCAAGAAAGCCTGTCCGAAGCAAGCTGAGAATGTAGGAGTAGGCTCTGTGATACCACGCTCTGTACCGGCAAGTTTTGCAGTAAATCCTGATAAGAAGTAGTACTGTGTCTGCTCCGGAGTCAGGATAGATACTGGAGGAAGTACGCCAAATGCATCTGCTGACAGGAAGATAACATTCTTTGCTGCAGGAGCAGAAGAGATAGGACGTACAATGTTCTCAATGTGGTTGATCGGATAAGAAACACGAGTGTTCTCTGTAACGCTCTTGTCTGCGAAATCGATCTTTCCATCCGCATCCAGTGTTACGTTCTCAAGAAGAGCGTTACGCTTGATCGCATTGTAGATGTCCGGCTCAGATTCCTTGTCGAGGTTGATAACTTTTGCATAGCATCCGCCTTCAAAGTTGAATACACCGTTGTCATCCCAACCGTGCTCATCATCACCGATCAAAAGACGCTTAGGATCGGTAGAAAGTGTTGTCTTACCTGTTCCGGAAAGACCGAAGAAGATAGCAGTGTTTTCACCATTTAAGTCGGTGTTTGCTGAGCAATGCATAGAAGCCATGCCCTTAAGTGGAAGATAGTAGTTCATCATAGAGAACATACCCTTCTTCATTTCTCCGCCGTACCATGTGTTGATGATAACCTGCTCACGGCTTGTGATGTTGAAGGCTACACATGTCTCAGAGTTGAGTCCTAATTCTTCGTAGTTTGTAACCTTAGCCTTAGAAGCGTTGTAAACAACGAAATCAGGCTCGAAGTTTTCTAATTCTTCAGCGGTTGGCTTGATGAACATATTTGTAACAAAGTGAGCCTGCCAAGCAACCTCAACGATGAAACGGATAGCCATACGGGTGTCCTTGTTGGCACCGCAGAATGCATCTACAACAAATAATCTCTTGTTGCAAAGTTCCTTCTTAGCGATATCTTTAACAGCTTCCCATGTCTTTTCATCCATTGGATGGTTGTCGTTCTTGTACTCATCGCTTGTCCACCATACAGTGTCCTTAGAGTTCTCATCAACAACGATATATTTGTCTTTAGGAGAACGTCCGGTGTAAACACCTGTCATTACGTTTACAGCGCCAAGTTCGCTGACCTGACCCTTTTCGTAACCTTCCAATTCCGGCTTGGTCTCTTCTTTGAATAATTCTTCATAAGAAGGGTTGTGAACGATTTCTGTGGTTCCGGAAATACCATACTTGCTTAAATTGATTTCTGCCATTTCTTTTAACCTCTTTTCTGTATGATTTGAAAATAGTAGATGTACTTTGTTAAAAAATAGACATTTCAAAGTACCCTCATCATATTATACAATAATCCCTCACAAAATCAAGAAAAATGCACGTAAAAAACAATCTGTTTTTACGTGAAGATGCTTAAAGAGAATGGAAACCCTTTCCAAATACTTCACTGGTGCTGGAAACAGACATAAATGCCTGCAGATCCTGATCGTGGATGAAATTTCGCAGTTCCACAGCCTGGGTGCGGGAGAGGGAAGTAAAGATGATATATTTTTTTCCATTGGTATAAGCACCGACGCCTTCTGTGATGGTGGCACTGCGGTTGAGTTTAGCGGTGATGAAACTACAGATCGGCTCCTTGTCATCACAGACGATGGTAATGGATTTGCGCAGGTTGATCGTGGTGATGATGTCATCGATCATGAAGGACTTGACGGCAAGACCGACAAAAGAGTAAAGGGCGGTCTTTAGATCAAAGACAAAGCAGGCAACCAGGATCATGATGAGGTCTGTGGCAAAAAGGGCGATACCGATGTCTTTCATATTGGTATACTTTTTCAAAAGCATGGCGATCACATCCGTTCCACCGCTGGAAGCGCCGATATTAAAGAGAAGGGCAGATGCGATGGCGGGAAGGGCAATGGCAAAGATCAGATCCAGCATAGGCTCATTGGATAAGGGCTTTGTCAGAGGCATCCATTTTTCAAAAAATACCAATAAGACGGATAAGAGCATACTGGCATAGGTCGTCTTTAGGGCAAAGGATTTTCCCAAAAAGATAAAGCCGATGACTAACAGGGTGGTATTGGCGATAAAGGTAAAATTGGATGCGCTGATGGGCGTGACCTTGGCGACCACGGTAGCAAAACCTGTGATACCGCCAAAACAGAAATTGTCCGGGAATTTAAAAAAGTAAACGCCGACCGCCATGATAAAGGTACTCAGGGTGATCATGCTAAGGCTTTGTATTTTGTGTTTCATGGTAAATCAAGAACTCCTTTTCTATATGTAACGCTTATATTTTATACACTTTTTCATTTTTTTTCCATAGTAGATGTGATAAACTATAGAAAAAAATTGCAGGATACGGGAGGTTTGGATGGAAGAGAGAAAAAACAAAAAGAAAAAGAAGAAAATGTCCTACAAAAAGCGGATCGCGATCATTGTGATCGCCCTCTTAGCAGCGATCACTCTTTTGATCGCCTATCTCTTTCTTGGCAACAGCGGAAAGGATGAAAAAACGGATGCCATGTTAGACGGCTATACGACCATTGCCTTTTTCGGCGTGGACAACCGTTCCAACGGCAATTTTGACAGCGGCAACAGCGATACGATCATGCTTTGCAACATCAATAATTATACCAAGCAGGTGGAACTGGTCTCAGTATATCGCGATACCTTGATGGATGTTGATGGCGAGGAGACCTTCCGCAAATGTAATTATGCTTTCAATCATGGCGGCATTGACAGTGCTCTTGCCATGTTAAACCGCAATCTGGATCTGAACATCACGGATTATGTAGCAGTCGATTTTATGGCGCTGGTAGCCGCGGTCGATGCGGTGGATGGCATTGATATCGAACTGACCGATGCAGAAGTGGAAGCCATGAACGGTGGCTATATCGGAGAAGTCGGAGCCATCGTGGGAAAGGACGCCAATCCGGTCTCTGCCGGAAGCCAGCATTTAGATGGTGTGCAGGCGACAGCATATTGCAGGATCCGTTCTACCGCAGGCGATGACTTTAGGCGTACGGAGCGGCAGCGTACTGTTTTGACCCAGATCATTGCCAAGGCAAAGAGCGCCAGTCCGACACAACTGGCATCTTTGATCACGGGTGTATTCCCGGATGTCGATACCAGCATAGACATGGATCAACTCCTTTATCTTGCTAAGAATATGATGGATTACGATCTGGGCGAGACCAAGGGATTTCCATTTTCCAAGACTACAGACCGCTTTGGCGACAGCATAGGGGATGCAGTTGTTCCTTGCAGTTTAGAGTCCAATGTCGTGCTACTGCATCAGGAACTTTACGAAGACAGCGAGTATCAGGCACCGGACAGCCTCAAGAAGATCTCTGATGGTCTGATCGACTTTACCGGCTATGGGGCAGGCGACGGAGACGGATCGTGACTTTTGGATTGAAATACAGGGTAGAATGTGATAGAATAAATCGAATTTCATAGAGAAATAATTGGTGCCCTTCCAAGGATCTTTATGCTTGAGAAAGGGTTAAAAGGGAAACAGGTGTGATTCCTGTACGATCTCGTCACTGTGATTAGGGAGTGCGGCTTTTGTTTTATGCCACTGATGCCTTGCATTGGGAAGGTAAAAGCCGTGTGATGATCTTTCAGCCAGGAAACCTGCCAGTTGTTTGGTACAGGAGTCATTCCGGATCACGAGTAATTGGTCGTACTGTTTTATGTAACGCAAGCAAGTTGCATATCTTTTTGTGTGCGGATTTATTTGTTTACATAATATTTGATGATTACTCTGTTCTTAATTATTAATAGGACAGAGTTTTTCTTTTAGTGTCGCTTTTTCAGATCTGTATGCCCTGTGTCCTACCTATGGAAAAGCGATAAAAATTAGGAGGAAGACAATGAAGAAAAAAGTAGTATCACTCGTGATGGTATGTATGCTGGCCTTTAGTATGATGACTGGCTGTGGTAACAAAGATACCGCAAAGACAGACAATACCACAAGCGATCAGGAAGCAGCAGATAAGGTTGCAGATCTGATCGATGCCATTTATGTGCAGGAGAGAACAGACAAGACAGACGAGCAGTGCGAGGCTGCCAAGAAGGCATGGGATGCTTTGACAGATGCACAGAAAGAACTTGTCAGTGGTGAGAATGCAGATCCGGATTATTTTGGAAGAGATACCGGGGATGCATCTAAGGATGATCCTTTGAACCAGGATGACATCGGCGCGAATGAAATCCTCGTTGTAAGTTTTGGTACATCCTTTAACGATAGCCGTGTCGCAGACATCGGTGGTGTAGAAAAGGCGATCGCAGAGGCAAATCCGGGCTGGTCAGTAAGACGTGCCTTTACAGCACAGATCATCATCAACCATGTGCAGGCAAGAGATGGCGAAAAGATCGACAATATGGATCAGGCATTAGAGCGTGCTGTAGACAATGGCGTTAAGAACTTAGTTGTTCAGCCGACACACCTTATGCATGGTGCAGAGTATGATGAGTTAGTAGAAGCAGTAAATGAATACAAGGATAAGTTTGATTCCGTAACGGTTGCAGAGCCACTTCTTGGTGAGGTTGGAGAGGATACAGCAACTGTCAATGCTGACAAGAAGGCAGTTGCAGAAGCAATCACAGCAGAGGCTGTAAAGACGGCTGAGTATGATTCTTTAGAGGCTGCAAAGGAAGACGGCGTTGCATTTGTATTTATGGGACATGGTACTTCTCATACAGCAAAGATCTCTTATTCCCAGATGGCTTCTCAGATGGCAGACCTTGGTTATGATAATGTATTTATCGGAACCGTAGAGGGCGAGCCGGAAGAGACCGCTTGTGAAAGCGTGATCGAGGCTGTAAAGGAAGCAGGTTACAAGAAAGTTATCCTTCGCCCACTGATGGTGGTAGCCGGAGATCATGCAAATAACGATATGGCAGGGGATGATGATGATTCTTGGAAGAGCCAGTTTGAGGCTTCTAAGGCATTTGATTCTGTAGAATGTCAGATTTCAGGACTTGGCGAAATCGAAGCAATTCAAAAGCTTTATGTACACCATACAAAGGATGCTATTGCATCTACTGGCCTTATTGTAGACCTTGCAGCAAACGCAGAAGGTACAACAAAACTTGCAGATGGTACTTATCAGGTAAAGTTTACAACCGACAGCAGTATGTTTCATGTAAATGAAGCAAACAATGGTATGGGAGAACTTACCGTAAAAAATGGCAAGATGACCATTCACATTTCTTTGACATCAAAGAAGATTGTCAACCTGTATGAAGGTCTGGCAGCAGATGCCGAAGAAGACAGCAAGAACGTATTGCAGCCAACAAGTGATACCGTTACTTATAGCGACGGATCTACCGAAGAAGTTAATGGATTTGATGTTCCGGTACCATATCTGGACAAGGAATTTGATCTGGCACTTCTTGGAACCAAGGGTACCTGGTACGATCACAAAGTCAGCGTTGCAAGTCCACAGTAGACATTACTTGATATAAGGAAGTAAGACATCATGGAAGTACAGAGAAAACAAGGACATATAAAACAAGGACTGGCAGTCTCTCTCTTATCTGTCTTTTTACTGCTTTCCTTATGGGGATGTGGCACAAAAAAAGACGATAGCCTGGCGGATGGCACTTACAATGTGGAAGTGACATTAGAAGGCGGCACTGGACGGGCAACGGTCGTTTCCCCGACACAGATCACGGTCAAGAACGGTAAGATCACCGCAACGATCATCTGGAGCAGCAGTCATTATGACTATATGCTGGTCGGTGGAGAAAAGTATTTAAACGAGGCGGCAGACGGAGAGGGTTCGACCTTTACGATACCGGTAGACGATCTGGATCAGCCATTATCTGTTGTGGGTGATACGACGGCTATGAGCCAGCCACACGAGATTGAATATACCTTGAATTTTTCGTTAATAGACATTGAAGAATAGGAACCGTTGCAAGATGAGATTGAGATATAAAAGATGGATCAGTTTGCTGCTTGCTGTGGTTATGATGCTGACTCTGGGCGCATGTGGCGTGCAGAGTCAGTCTGATACTACGGACAAGATAGCCTTTGATAGTTTAGAGAAAACAGGTCAGATGACGCTGGCGTATGCGACCCAGTATCAGGTGGAATATTATGGAGATTATTCCCTGATCACCATAGGAGAGGACCAGCGCTTTCTGTTGGTGCCGGAGGGCAAAGACCTACCAAAGAATCTGCCGGAAGATGTCGTGGCTTTGCAGCAGCCACTGGATAAGACCTATCTGGTGTCGACCTCGGTCATGGACCTGATCCGTCAGTTAGACTGCATATCTTATATCCGCTTGTCCGGCTCCAAGGCAAAGGACTGGTATATCACAGAGGCAAAAGAGGCGATCGAGGCAGGCAATATGATCTATGCCGGCAAGTACAGTGCCCCGGATTATGAGTGCATCTTAAATGAAGGCTGCAATCTTGCCATCGAAAATACCATGATCTATCACACACCGGAAGTAAAAGAAAAACTGGAAGAACTGGGCATTCCGGTGCTGGTCGAGCGGTCGTCCTATGAAACGCATCCTTTGGGAAGGTTGGAGTGGATCAAACTCTATGGTCTTTTGTTTGATGCTCTGGATGAGGCAAACGCTTATTTTGACAGCCAGGTGGAACAGATCACGCCACTGCTTGATCAGGCAAATACCGGTAAGACAGTCGCCTTTTTCTCGGTCAATTCCAGTGGAGCCATCAATGTCAGAAAGCCCGGAGATTACATTACCCAGATGATCACCATGGCGGGCGGCAATTATGCTTTGGCAGATGTGGTTCCCGAGGAAGAAAATGCACTTTCGACCATGAATATGCAGATGGAAGATTTTTATAATGCCGCACAGAGTGCAGATATTCTGATCTACAACAGTGCGATCGAAGGAGAGATCACAAGCATAGATGAACTTTTGGCAAAAAACAGTCTGTTTGCGCAGTTTGACGCCGTAAAAAAAGGCAATGTCTATTGCACCGGCAAGAACTTTTTCCAAGAGTCGACCGGTATGGCAGAGTTTGTGGAGGACATGCATAATGTCCTTGGGGATGCGGATGCAGACCTGACCTATTTAAAGAAATTGAACTGAGGAAAAGACAGATGAAACGATTTATCGTGACAATGACAGGTCTTATCATAGCCTTGCTTTTGCTGGTGATCTGGAATGTCACTTCCGGCAGTGTGTCGGTGGATGGCATGCAGATGTGGCAGGTATTGCTCCGCCAGACAAGAGAAGGCACCTTTTATCATATTGTGTGGGATATTCGCATGCCCCGCCTTCTGGCGGCTCTCTTTTTGGGAGGAGCCTTGGCGGTATCCGGCTTCCTGCTCCAGACCTTTTTCCAAAATCCTATTGCAGGTCCTTATGTGCTTGGTATTTCTTCCGGAGCGAAAATGTTGGTCGCCGTGGCAATGATCCTGTGTTTGGAAAGAGGCATGCAGATATCCTCCCTTGGCATGGTGGCGGCAGCCTTTATCGGCTCCTTGCTTGCCATGGGCTTTGTCCTGCTCTTATCCATGCGCGTACAGAAGATGTCGCTTTTGGTCGTGTGTGGTATTATGATCGGCTATATCTGTTCCGCTATCACAGACTTTATGGTGACTTTCGCGTCAGATTCCAATATCGTCAACCTCCACAACTGGTCTATGGGCAGTTTTTCCGGTACGGACTGGAAGGATGTAGGCATGATCGTCGTCTTAGTCGCACTTACGGTCTTAGCCACCTTTTTTATGGCAAAACCGATCGGAGCATATCAGATGGGAGAAGCATACGCCAGAAACATGGGCGTCAACATTCGTCTGCTCCGCATCCTTTTGATTCTTTTATCCAGCCTTTTGTCCGGCTGTGTGACAGCCTTTGCGGGACCTATCTCCTTTGTGGGGATTGCCGTTCCGCATCTGGTCAAGCAGGCGATGAAAACGGCAAGACCGCTTTATCTGATTCCGGGTTGTTTTTTGGGAGGAGCGGCCGTGACCCTTTTTTGTGATGGCATTGCCAGAAGCCTGTTCGCCCCGACAGAGATCAGTATCAGTTCGGTGACGGCTGTGCTTTTGGTGCCGGTCGTCATCGTCATGATGGTCAAAAGAGAGGATGCGCGGGCATAGAAACGAGGTATATATGGAAGAAAAAATGCAAGGCATCCGGGCCAGTGATCTGGTTGTCGGTTATGAGGGAAAGAGTGTCTTAAAAGATGTAAACTTTTGGGTGCGCCCGGGACAGATCCTGACTTTGATCGGACCCAATGGATCCGGCAAATCGACCCTTTTAAAAAGTATCACGAGACAATTAAAGACGATCGCAGGTCAGGTCTATCTGGCCGAGGGGACGATGGATGCCTATACAGATGCCGCGCTGGCAAAACAGATGGCCATGGTGACCACAGAGCGGATCTCGCCGGAACTGATGACCTGTCGTGATGTGGTCGCAACCGGACGCTATCCCTATACCGGCAGATTTGGGGTATTGGGAAAGGAAGACGAGGAAAAAGTCCAGAAAGCTTTGGAAAGTCTGCATGCACTTGAGGTGGCAGACCGGCTTTTTGCCAAGGTCAGCGACGGACAAAGACAGCGCGTCATGCTTGCCAGGGCGATCTGTCAGGAACCAAAGATATTGATTTTGGACGAGCCTACGTCTTATCTGGATATGCATTATAAATTAGAGATCCTGCAGTCCATACGAAATATGGTAAAAGAAGAAAACCTGGCGGTCGTTATGTCTTTGCATGAACTGGATCTGGCACAAAAAGTTTCAGATCTGGTTGCCTGTGTGGATGGAGAGACAATAGCAAAGATCGGCAGACCGGAGGAGATCTTTTGCGGAGATACCATTGCATGCCTATATGGGGTCAGCGCTCAGGCTTATGATGTCGTATCCGGCAGTATGTTTTTGCAGAAGGCAAAAGGAGAGCCAAAGGTCTTTGTGATCGGGGGCGGCGGCAGTGGGATTGCAGCCTACTATACCTTACAGCGAGACCAGATCCCCTTTGCGGCAGGCATCTTATCCGAGGGGGATGTCGAGTATAAGGCGGCAAAGGCACTGGCAAGTGCGCTTGTGACAACGCCTGCCTTTTATCCGATCGAGATCCGGCAGATGGCGCAGGCGCGCAAATGGATCGATGACTGCGACTATTGCATCTGTACGCTGGATGCTTTTGGACCACTCAATCAGGCAAATAAGGAGCTGCTTTCCTATGCAAAAGAGCAGGGCAAATGGATCAGAGAGGGAGAAAAACCATGGCAAAAGTAATTATGGTGCAGGGAACCATGTCAAATGCGGGAAAAAGTTTACTGGTCGCAGGACTTTGCCGTGTCTTTGCCCAGGATGGCTACCGGGTAGCTCCCTTTAAGTCACAGAATATGGCACTCAATTCCTTTATTACCAAGGAGGGACTGGAGATGGGGCGCGCCCAGGTCATGCAGGCGGAGGCAGCAGGCATAGAGCCGAGCGTAGACATGAATCCTATCCTCCTAAAGCCGACCAACGACCATGGCTCACAAGTCATCGTGGCGGGAAAAGTCCTTGGCAATATGGAAGCGAGAGACTATTTTTCTTACAAAAAAAATCTGGTGCCGGATATCGTGGCAGCCTTTGGACGTTTGGAAGAAAAGGCGGATATCATCGTGATCGAGGGAGCCGGAAGTCCGGCGGAGATCAATTTGAAAGAAAACGATATCGTCAATATGGGACTGGCACATCTGGTGGATGCTCCGGTACTTTTGGTGGGAGATATCGACCGGGGTGGTGTCTTTGCCCAGTTGCTTGGCACGATGATGCTTTTGACTGAGAAAGAAAAGAAGCGGGTCAAGGGACTGGTCATCAATAAATTTCGCGGGGATGTCACGATTCTGGAGCCGGGCATTACTATGCTGGAAGAAAAAGCAGAAGTGCCGGTGGTCGGTGTCGTTCCTTATATGTCAGTGACCTTGGATGACGAGGACAGCCTTGCAGAGAGCCTTTTACCAAAGGACATGGATCTGATCAATATCGGGGTTGTACGCCTGCCACGCCTGTCCAATTTTACAGATTTTTCAGCCTTAGACCAGATCGCAGGTGTCAGCGTTCATTATGTGCGAGATCCGTATGAGATCGAGAAGATGGATATGGTCATTTTGCCGGGAACCAAGAATACCATGGGAGATCTGGCATGGATGCGGGAAAGCGGCATGGAAAGTGCGGTCAAGAAATTTGCCCAGTACGGACCGGTCTTTGGCATCTGCGGCGGTTATCAGATGCTGGGACAAAGGATCGCTGATCCGGAGGGGATTGAGAATGTCATCAAAGCAGACGGATCAGAAGGACTGCGGGGCTTGGAACTGCTTCCGATGGAGACAGTCTTAAAGCCGGAAAAAGTCCGCACACAGACCAGCGGCAGTATGGAGATCACGGAAGGCGCGCTGGCGGGATTTTCTTCTCACCGGATCCATGGCTATGAGATCCATATGGGAGAGACCATGGCAGTCGATGCCATCAAGCCTTTATGCCATCTGGATCAGAAGAATGATGTGGTCTGCCAGGAAAGAGACGGCGGGCAGAGAGACAATGTCTACGGCACATATGTGCATGGTATTTTTGATGATAAGGATGTGGCATATGATTTGTGCAGGCTTTTGGCAGAGAAAAAGGGATTGACCCTTCAGGCAGAGGCTGACACGGATTATCAGTCATTTAAGGAGAGTCAGTATGATCTGCTGGCAGAGGGCATAAGAAAGAGCATGGATATGGATGCCGTCTATGCCATGTTACAGGATGCCGCTATTTAGAGAGAAAGAAAAGATGCAGACAGAAAAGGTAAGGATCGATGAGGTCTTAGAAAAAGAGTATAAATTGACGTCTTGGGATCATGACATCTTTCATAAGGTCATGGAGCATTGGGATGGCATTGCAAAGCCTTTGGATGGCATGGGACAGTTTGAACCCATGCTTGCAAAGATAGGCGCTATACAAAAGACGCTTGAGCCAAGGTTTGACATGGGACGCTTACTTGTCTTTTGCGCGGATAACGGCGTTGTTGCGGAGGGGATCAGCCAGTCCCCACAGGAAGTGACGGCGACCTGCGCTAAAAATATTGCCGCAGGGCAGACGGCGGTCGGTCGTATGGCAAGCCTTGCGGGCTGTCAGATCCGGGTCTATGATGTTGGGATCAATACAAGGGAGACGCTTTGCAATGTCATTGATGAAAAAGTAGCCCACGGCACAAGAGACTTTTACAAAGAGCCGGCGATGGATGAGACGCAGATGCGGCAGGCTCTGCAATGCGGATTGGATGCGGTCTATGCCTGCAAGTGCGATAATCTTGACTATGTCTGCATCGGGGAAATGGGCATCGGCAATACGACGACTTCCAGTGCGGTCGCAGCCGCTCTTTTACAGAAAACGGCAGAGGAGGTGACAGGTCGTGGGGCAGGGCTGGATGATGTAAAGTTACAAAAAAAGATCCGGGTCATTCAGGAGACCATCGAAAGATGTGATCTTTATCAGGCGTCTGCTACAGAAGTCTTAGCCAAAGTGGGCGGATTTGACATTGCAGCCATGGCAGGAGCCTGTATGGGGGCAGCCATCTATGAGATCCCGCTGATCTTAGATGGTTTGATCAGCATGGTAGCCGCCCTGGCAGCAGAAAGGTTATTGCCCGGAAGTAAAGACTTTTTGATCGCGTCCCATGCCAGCCGGGAGCCGGCAACGATAGCGCTTATAAAAGAACTTGCCCTGGCACCGGTCATTTATGCGGATATGGCACTGGGAGAGGGCACCGGAGCCATGATGCTGTTACCTATGCTTGCCATGGCAAAGGCGGTCTATGATGAGACTAATTCTTTTTCGGATGCAGGGGTAGAGACCTATCATAGATACGGAGATAAGATATGATCGTATTCGTCATTGGTGGAAGCGGAAGCGGTAAGTCGGCATATGCCGAAAAGCGTCTGCTTGCAATGGAGGCAGAAAAGAAACATTATATTGCGACGATGCGCGTCTTTGACGAAGAAGGGAAAAAGCGTGTAGAAAAGCATCGGACCATGCGCAGGGAAAAGGGCTTTCTTACCATAGAAAAGCCGATAGACTTAGGGGAGATTGCTCTGGATGCGGGGGATGCCTGGATGCTGGAATGTGTCTCCAATCTTCTGGCAAATGAAATGTTTACGGAAGATGGCATAAGGGATGAAAAAGAAACGGTAGACAAGATTTTAAAGGATATAGGCAGTCTGATAGAGCAGACTGCAGATGGCGTGATCGTCAGCAATAATATCTTTGAAGATGGAGAAAACTATGATGATGCCATGGCATCTTATATCAAGGCACTGGGGGGTATCAATCAGGCATTGGCAGCCATGGCAGATGAAGTCATAGAAGTGGTGGTCGGTATTCCGGTCACATTAAAGAGCCAGCAGGAGGAAAGTGAGGGCGGACAGATATGCGAAAAATAGCAAAAGCCATAGGCGTAGCCTTTTCCATGTATTCCAAGATACCCATGCCGCATTTCGTATGGGCGTCGGAAGATATGCGCTACCATCTGCTCTTTTTTCCTTGGATTGGTGCTGTGATCGGGGGACTGGAGATCGCCTGGTATCATCTGGCAGGCTATCTGGGAGTGGGAAAGATCCTTTCTGTGGCGCTGGCTGTTTTTTTGCCGCTCTTTGTGACCGGGGGCTTTCATATGGATGGCTTTATGGATACCAAGGATGCTCTAAGTTCCTATCAGGGCAAAGAGAAAAAATTGGAGATCTTAAAAGATCCTCATATCGGTGCCTTTGCCGTTATCCACTTGCTATCATATCTCTTACTTGCCCTTGGATTTGCTTCTGTCATTGAGGGAACAAAGGCTGTGGTCGCAGTCAGTGCTGCCTTTTTTCTCAGCCGTTGTCTCAGTGGGCTTTCCGTTATCCATTTTCCGGGAGCAAAAAAGGAGGGCAGCCTTTATACCGAGGCAGATACCTCCGGTGCAAAGGTCGTATCCATCGGGCTGGTGATACAGATGCTTCTTGTCGTGACCGCACTTTTTATCTATAGCGGTATGAATGGCATTTTGGTCACGGCAGCCTGTCTATTGATGTTTTTATATTATTATCTTATGAGCCGTCGCCAGTTTGGCGGAATCACGGGAGATCTGGCGGGCTATTTTGTCTGTATGGCAGAATTGTGGTCCGTGATTGTGGTCGGCATCTATCTTGTGTTAAAGTAAAAGGAGAATGCAATGGAAGGAAGGCTGGAACTTGTCATTGGTGGCAGGGCGCAGGGAAAAAGTGCATATGTCAAAAAAAAGTACCCGCACGCCGTCTGTCTGGATGAAAAGGATCTTACAGAGGGTGGCAGACTGACGGTCGGGGATCAGACGCAGGATATCATCCTATGGGATCATTTTCATCTGTGTGTCAGGAACTGGCAGCAGGCGGGCATGACGATGGATGAGATGCAGGATAGGATAGAGGCGATCTGCAGGGCATGCAGGCATCTTGTCATCATCAGCGATGAGGTGGGAAATGGCATCGTGCCATTGCAAAAAGGAGACCGCGTCTATCGGGATCTGGTCGGAAATCTTTTGATCGGGATTGCAAGTAAAGCAGAAAGGGTGGATAGAATCATATGTCAGATACCACAACAAATCAAGTAGAGATCGTATTGATCCGTCATGGAAAAACAGAAGGAAATAAGGAGAAGCGCTATATCGGCAGGACAGACCAGCCGCTTTCCGAGGAGGGAATCGCCGGTATCAAAGAGAACCTGGGGCGGTATCCATCCGTGGAAAAGGTCTATGCCAGCCCAATGAAGCGCACCAGACAGACCGCAGAACTGATCTATCCGGGACAGGCATCGGAACTCGTTGACGGTCTGCGCGAGATGGATATGGGTGTCTTTGAGGGAAAGAACCATGCCGAATTAAAGAACAGACCATCTTATATTTTATGGGTGGCGACCCGCGGAAAGATCAGCATACCGGGGGGCGAGTCCATGAAGGATTTTGGAAAACGTACCATGGATGCTTTCACACAGGTACTTGGCGATATGCAGGCAGAGGGGATCAAAAGATCGGCGGTCGTGGCTCATGGCGGTACGATCATGTCCATCGTTTCCCAACTGGCTGATGACGACTACTATAAATATATGGTAAACAATGGCGCAGGATTTCGTCTGACGCTGGATGACGACGGCAAACTGCTGGATCTCAAGCCGCTCTTAAAAGAAGATAACTGCATGCAGGATGCCTTAGAGGAGTTGGAAGATTGATCTATCATATGATTGCCTTTGTGGGTGGCTTTTTCCTCGACCTGATCATGGGAGATCCCTACAATTTTCCCCATCCGGTCCGCTGGATCGGCCGCCTGATCTCTGCCATCGAAAAGCATGATCTGGGCGAGGAAGATACCAAGGCTTTATCGGGAGAGCAAAAAAGAAGATGTGGGCGCAGACTGGTCCTACTAGTCTGTGGGACAACTATTCTGGTGACGGCTTTTGTTCTGCTTTTGGCATATGGGATCCATCCTATGGCAGGATGTCTGGTGGAAATGTTTTTGACCTATCAGACATTGGCACTCCGCTGTCTTTGCAAGGAGAGCAAAAAAGTATATATATGCCTGCGGGATAAAACCTTAGAAGATGCCAGATATGCGGTATCTATGATCGTTGGCAGGGATACCCAGAATTTAAGTCCGACCGGGGTTGCCAAGGCTGCCATTGAGACGGTCGCGGAGAATACTTCGGATGGAGAGATCGCACCGATGCTATATCTGGCATTGGGCGGTCCTATTCTGGGACTTACCTACAAGGCAATCAATACTATGGATTCCATGGTGGGCTATAAGAATGACCGCTATTCAGATTTTGGCAGATGCGCAGCAAAACTGGATGATCTGGTCAATTTTCTGCCGGCAAGGATCAGTGCTTTATGCCTCTGGGTGGCATCGGTTTTCTTAGGCAAGGACTATGATGCAAAAAGGGCATGGCGGATCTATCGACGAGACCGTTACCAGCACGCCAGTCCCAATTCGGCACAGACAGAAGCCATGGCAGCGGGATCCCTTGGTATCCGGCTTGCGGGAGACGCTTCTTATTTTGGAAAAATCGTAAATAAGCCAACACTTGGGGATGCGACACGCGCGATCGTCTATGAGGATATTCTGCGCATGAACCGGCTGGCATATGGGGCGGCTGTTTTTTGCCTGCTCCTGTGCCTTGGGATCATGGGACTGATCCTGGCATTTTAAGAACATAGCAGATGATAGGAAGGAACGGCATGCACGGAGGAGATTGTTATCGCAATGAAGTGAATATGGATTTTTCAATCAATGTCAATCCGCTGGGCATACCGGAGGAGATAGCAGATGCCATGCAGCAGTCGCTGACGCAAGCCATGGTCTATCCTGATCCTCAGTGTCAGGCACTGCGTCAGGCAATCGGCGGAGTCTATCAAAAGGACGCAGCATGTATTGTCTGTGGCAATGGGGCATCTGACCTGCTGCTTGCTTTTGCCCGTGCTTTTATGCCAAAGAAGGCACTCCTGCCGGTACCGGGATTTTCGGGCTATGCCTATGCCCTAAAAAGTATTGGATGTCATGTTGCATTATTTGATACCAAAGAGGACGAGGATTTTGCCCTGTCCGAGGCCTTTTTGGATCGCATTAGATCGGAAGCACCGGATCTGGTGATCCTGACCAATCCCGGCAATCCCAGTGGACATCTGCTGTCACAAGAATTTTTAACAAAAGTGGCATGGCTCTGCCGGCACATGAATATTCGGCTTTTGATCGATGAGTGCTTTATCGAACTGACCGGAGAAGGTAAAGACAATTCTTTCTTAAAGGCATCTTCCGGGACAAAGAATATCTTTATTTTACAGGCACTGACAAAGAGCATGGCGATCCCGGGTATCCGTTTGGGCTATCTGTTCTGTCCTAAGGAGCAGGATGCAAAAAAGGTGCAGGAACAGGTGAGTGAATGGAATGTTTCTGTTATTGCGCAGAGGGCGGGCATTGCGGGCATGCAGGTCTTGGCAGATGGAACTTATCTGTCGCAGGCAAGGCAACTTCTGGAAAGGGAAAGAGCGTATCTTACGCAGAGTTTGCAGGAAATCGGCGCAAAAGTCTATCCGGGGACAGCCAATTTCCTTTTGTTTTATGAAGACAGCATAGACTGGTATGCCGCCTTATTAAAACAAAAGATACTGATCCGGGATTGCAGTGATTATGCTGGGCTCTCCAAGGGATTTTATCGCATAGCGATCCGCAGGCGGGAAGAAAACCAGGTCCTGGTGGAGACCATGCAGGCAGTCAAAAAGGGAGAGAAAGTCAGATGGAAATAGAAATCGTAAAACCGCAGGAGATCGAGAAGCGGAGTTTTGAGATCATTGAGGAAGAATTGAAGGAGCGGGGAATCGTTCTGTCGGAAAAAGAAGTGCCGATCACCAAACGTGTTATCCACACCAGTGCCGATTTTTCCTATGCCGAGACCATGACTTACTCGCCGGGAGCCATTGAGCAGGCGCTGGAACTGATCAAAGGTGGTGCACATATTGTGACCGATACCAATATGGCTAAGGCTGGCATCAATAAGAAGACTCTGGCTCGTTTGGGCGGACAGGTACACTGCTTTATGGCAGATGAAGCCGTGGCAAAAGAGGCAAAGGAACGCGGCGTGACGCGCGCGGTTGTCAGCATGGAGACGGCGGCAAGACTGCCCGGACCTGTCATTTTTGCTATAGGCAATGCGCCGACGGCATTGATCGAACTGCACGAGATGATTGAGCAGGGAGCCTATGTTCCGGCATTTATCGTTGGAGTTCCGGTCGGCTTCGTCAATGTGGAGGCGGCAAAAGAATTGTTCCTTGACGGCGATGTGCCATATATCATTAACCGGGGGCGCAAGGGTGGAAGCAACATTGCGGCTGCCATCTGCAATGCCTTGCTTTATCTGGCAAGCAACAATATCAGAGATTAGAGGGTAGGTCTTTGGAAGAAAAACTGCGAAACGGATTTACAACAGGCTCCTGCGCGGCAGCCGCGGCGAAGGCGGCCTGCTATATGCTTTTGACCGGGAGAAAAAAAGAAAAGATCGATATCATTACGCCAAAGGGCATTACCTTTCATGCGAGTATTGTGGATATTTTGCGCGGTGAGAGGGCAGTGCAGTGTGCAGTCATAAAAGATGGCGGGGATGATCCCGACATTACGACCGGGGCACATGTGGTGGCAAAAGTTTCTTTTTTGGAGGGGCAAGAGGCAGGCACAGGGGGCAGGATACTGATCGATGGCGGGATCGGCGTCGGTCGTGTGACCAAGCCGGGACTGGATCAGCCGGTCGGAAATGCGGCGATCAATCATGTGCCAAGAGAGATGATCGAAAGGGAAATGCGTGAGGTCTGTCATGTTTTGGATTATCACGAAGACCTTGCGGTGGAAATCTCCGTGCCGGAGGGTCAGAAACTGGCAGAATCCACCTTTAATCCCAGACTGGGGATCCTGGGCGGTATATCTATCTTAGGAACCAGCGGTGTCGTAGAGCCTATGAGTGCGCAGGCACTCAAAGACACTATTGCGGTCGAACTGCGGCAGAAAAAGGCTTTGGGACAAAAAGCCGTGGCAGTCTCGCCGGGAAATTACGGTTTGGATTTTATGAAAAAGACCTATGACTATGATCTGGATCGCAGTGTCAAGTGCTCGAATTTTATCGGAGATACTATAGATATGGCAAAGCAGATGGGATTTGAGGCAATGCTTTTGACCGGGCACATCGGCAAACTCATTAAACTTTCCGGCGGCATGATGAATACCCATTCCAAAGAGGGCGACTGTCGTATGGAACTCTTAGCGGCGGCTGCCATTTATGCGGGCTGTCATGCCAAGACGGCAAAAGATCTTCTGGATGCAGTCACGACGGAGGAAGGTGTCAAACTCCTGTCGGAGGCAGGCATCTTGGAGGCGACCATGGAGCGTGCCATGGAGCGGATCTTATTTTACTTGAGAAAGCGTGCCGGTGATGGGATGCAGATCGAATGTATGATGTATGCGACAGATTATGGGCTCTTGGCAGAAAGTCCCGGAGCACAGAGTCTTTTACAGGAACTGAAAGGATAGAAGAATGGTTTATTTTGTGGGAGCAGGATGCGGTGCACCGGACCTGATCACGGTGCGCGGAAAAAATCTATTGGAGCAGGCAGATGTGATCATTTATGCCGGATCGCTTGTAAACCCGGAACTTTTAGGTTATGCCAGAAAAGACGCAAAGGTCTATAACAGCGCCTATATGACTTTAGAGGAAGTGCTTGCCGTGATCGAGGATGCCGAGAAAGAGGGGCTTAACACGGTGCGTCTGCACACCGGAGAACCCAGCATTTACGGCGCTGTGCGGGAGCAGATGGATCGATTGGATGATCTGGGGATTGCCTATGAGTCCTGTCCGGGAGTCAGTGCCTGCTTTGGAGCGGCGGCAGGTCTGAATCTGGAATTTACCCTGCCGGAAGTGTCTCAGACCCTCATTATCACAAGGCAGGAGGGAAAGACAGGCGTGCCGGACAAAGAAAAGATCCGGAGTCTTGCGGCGCATCAGGCGAGCATGGCAATCTATCTGAGTGCCGGTATGTTAGATACTCTGCGGGAAAATCTGATCGCCGGTGGCTATTCTGCCGATACGCCTGCGGCGCTGATCTATAAGGCGACCTGGCCGGAGGAAAGATCTTTTGTCTGTACCGTGGATACCCTGCCACTGGTAGCAAAGGAAAATCATATCTCAAAGACCGCCATGGTATTGGTGGGACAGGTCATTGCACATAGCAATTATGCCAGATCCCGCCTTTATGCGCCGGACTTTGAAACCGAATATCGGAGGAAAAAACAATGATCTTAGGGGTAATGACCTTTTCTAAGCGGGGGCAAAAGACGGCAGAAGATCTTTTTGAAAAATGCAAGGAGATCAGTCCTTTGTATTATGATGGGGATATGCCGCGGGAGGCATGGATCAGGGACAAGTTCTCCTATCACATACCGCTTCTTTTTGTGGGAGCCACGGGGATTGCCGTGCGTCTGATCGCGCCTTTTGTCGAGGATAAATTGCGGGACAGTGCGGTGATCGTCATGGATCAGAGAGGCAGACACGTCATTCCCCTCTTGTCCGGTCATATGGGCGGCGCCAATGAGATCGCGAGGAATTTAGCAGACCGGGTTGGGGCAGAGGTTATTTTGACGACGGCGACCGACGTGGAAGATCTCTTTGCCGTGGATGTCTTTGCAAGGAGAAACGGTTTTTGCATTTGTGACCGGGCTGGCATCCGCCGGATCTCCCAAAGGCTGCTGGAAGGTGAAAAAATCCGGCTTGCCATTGATCCTGCGATTACCTTTTTCAAAGAGGATCTGCCGGAAGGGCTGCATCTGGTAGAGGCAAGTGATGGAAATGTTGATCTGTGGATCGGGTGCAACCCCTTGGACCAGGAAACAGACCTGCAACTGATCCATAAACCCTATGTCCTTGGCATGGGCTGTAAGAAGGGAAAGTCTTTTGAAGCCTTGCAGACGTTTGCCTTGGAAGAATTGCAAAAGGAAGGAATTGCCATGGATCAGGTGGCTGCCCTTGCAAGTATTGACTTAAAGCAGGGAGAAATGGGCTTGGAGACCTTGGCTTGTTTTTATCATCTGCCCTTTTATACCTATGGGGCAGATGACTTACAAGAGGTGGAAGGGCAGTTTTCCGAGTCTGCCTTTGTCTCACATGTGACAGGTGTATCCAATGTCTGTGAGCGGGCTGCACTGGCATGTGCAGGGCAGGGGGGACGGCTTTTGGTAAAAAAACAGGCAAAGGATGGTATGACCTTTGCTTTGGCAAAGCAGATCCCGCGGATCCAAACTTGGCAGACGAACGTATCAAAGTAAGAAGAAAGGCAAGCCATGAGCGAGAATAAGAAAGTGATCTATATTGTAGGTATGGGACCGGGCAGTATCAGCGGCATGAGTGGTGACGCTGTGGAGGCATTGCACAAGAGCGATATGATTATCGGTTATACGGTCTATGTGGATCTGGTGCGTCAGCATTTCCCAGATAAGGAATTTAAGACGACCCCTATGCGTCAGGAGATCGAACGCTGTCGCATATGTTTCGACTATGCCATGGAAGAAAAGCAGGTAGCTATGATCTGTAGCGGGGATGCCGGTGTCTATGGGATGGCGGCACCTATGTTTGAAATGGCAGAAGGCTATCCTGAGGTTGAACTGGTGGTCATTCCGGGCGTGACAGCGGCAAACAGTGGGGCGGCGGTACTGGGAGCACCCTTAAACCATGACTATTGTGTGATCAGTCTGAGTGATCTTTTAACACCTTGGGAAAAGATCGAGGCAAGACTGGTGGCGGCGATCCAGGGGGATTTTGCCATTGCCATCTACAATCCGTCCAGTCATAAACGGAAAGATTATCTGAAACGTGCCTGCGATATCATGTTGGCGGCTGGAGCCGATCCTATGCGCGCTTGTGGCTATGTAGAAAATATTGGACGTGAGGGATGCCAGAGTCATGTATGTACGCTGGCGGAATTGCGGGAGTGTCAGGTCAATATGTTTACCACAGTCTTTGTGGGAAATGAAAAAACAAGGATAGATGGGGACCATTTGGTCACACCGAGAGGATATAGGCTATGAAGAATGTCTTGATTTTTTCCGGGACAACGGAAGGACGCCGGTTGGCAGAAACTTTAGTGAAAAATGGGATTTTTTGCCATGTCTGTGTGGCGACTGAATATGGTGTACAGGTCATGGAGTCATCGGAACTTATGCAGGTGCATATGGGGCGATTGGATGTCGATGCCATGAAGGAATTATACGCAGACATCAGACCGGATGTGGTGATCGATGCGACCCATCCTTTTGCAAAGATCGTTTCGGAAAACATAAGAGAGAGTCTGCAAAACCGTGGGATTCCTTATGTGCGTCTGGAGCGACGGCTGGATGCGGAGGAAGACTTTGGAAAGGAAGAAGTTTTTGCGGACAGTCAGGCGGTCTGTCAGGCACTGCTTGCTAGGCAAGGGAATATTTTGCTTACGACAGGAAGTAAAGAACTGCATATTTTTTGCCGGGATGAAAGGCTGAGAAAACGTCTGATCGTGCGTGTCCTGCCGGGGATGGAGAGTCTGTCCCTCTGCTATGAGAATGGTCTGGAGGGCAATCAGATCATCGCCATGCAGGGACCTTTTTCCGAGGAGATCAATACTGCCATTTATAGGCAGTACGACATTCAACATATGGTGACAAAGGAGAGTGGCTCTATTGGTGGCATGGCAGAGAAACTTTCGGCTGCCAGAAAAATGGGAATCAGGTCTTATGTGATCGCGCGTCCGAAAACTGATACAGGTAACTGGCAGATCTATGATGAGAAAGAAATCTTAGCAGCCTTGGAAGATTTGCTGGGCTGTAGGCTCCAAGCAGATGATGGTCTGACAGAGGAAAATGAGGCAGAGGTTTTGTCGGAAGCAGATAAGGCATACGGGCAAATGCATGTGGCTCTTGTCGGCATCGGGATGGGGGCAGAAGATTATCTGACCTGTCGCGGAAAAGGTGTGATTTTAAATGCAGATTATATTTTTGGCGCAAGCCGCATAATCGAGCCTTTTTCGGCAGGCGTGGAAAAATATCCTTATTATCTGGCTGCGGACATTGTGCCGAAAATAAAGGAACTTCTTGCAGAAAAAATGAGGGGAAATATTGCAATCCTATTTTCCGGTGATACCGGATTTTACAGTGGCTGTAAGAAACTCTATGAGGCTTTGCAGAATATAGAGGGGCTTTCTGTGGAGATCATTCCGGGGATTTCCTCTTTGGTCTATCTGGCATCCAAGATCCCGACTTCATGGGAGGATGCCAAGATCATTTCTACCCATGGTGTCGCGGAAGATAAATGGATCAGCCGTCTTTTATGGAGCGGTCTGCACGAGAAAAAAGTATTCTTTCTGACTTCGGGACTGGAAGATGTCAGAAAGATCGGAAGCCTTTTTATGCGCTACGCACCGCAGTTAAAGATATATCTGGGCTATCAGTTGTCCTATGCAGAGGAAGATGTCTTATGTCTGACACCGAGAGAGTGTCTGCTTCTGGAAAAAGAGGGACTTTATGTGGGCATGCTTTATAATGATATGCCGCAGACGATCTATTCGGGCGCAGGTCTTTCGGATGAGTGGATGCTGCGTACCAAGGTGCCTATGACAAAGGAGGAGATCCGGCATTTATCCGTGGCAAAATTGCGTCTGACACCGGAGGCAGTCTGCTACGATATCGGTTGTGGCAGTGGCAGCATTTCCGTGGAAATGGCAATGTTGTCGCCGGGGATCCGGGTCTATGCCATAGATTCGGTGGAAGAAGCGGTTGCTTTGACGAGGAAGAATGCGGATCGTTTTGGACTGAAAAACGTGCAGGTGGTGCAGGGTATGGCACCGGAAGGGATGGAGGATTTCCCGGAACCGACCCATGCTTTCATCGGGGGCAGTCGTGGAAATATGGCAGCCATCCTAAAAAACTTGTATACAAAAAATCCATCTATGCGTGTTGTCATCAATGCTATCAGTCTGGAGACCTTGAGTGAGATCATGGGCTGTCTGAAGACATGGAAAGTGACGGATCTGGACATTACCCAGGTACAGATCAGCAAAGCCAAGACTCTGGGAGACTATCATATGATGATGGGACAGAATCCGGTCACTATAGTATCTTTTCAATTTACGAGTAATTAAAGGATGATTTAATATATGAAAGAAATACAAAACAATCCTCACAATCGTATTATGATCGCAGCCCCACACAGTGGCAGTGGTAAGACCCTGATCACCTGTGGACTTTTGCAGGCGCTTTTGGATAGCGGCAAGAGCGTGGCGGCTTTTAAGTGTGGACCGGATTATATCGATCCCCTGTTTCATGAGCGTGTCTTGGGTGTGCCATCCAAAAATCTGGATCTGTATTTTACGGATGAGAAGACAACACGGGGGCTTTTTCTGGCAGAAAATGAAAGCCAGATCTCTGTGGTGGAAGGTGTCATGGGGCTGTATGACGGACTGGGTGGCATTGAGGAAAGAGCAAGCGCCTATCATCTGGCAAAGGTCTTGCAGACACCCATTATTTTAGTCATTGATGTGCATGGCATGGGGAGGTCTGTTCTGGCAGAAGTGAAGGGGTTTCTGGCAATGGATACAGGCCACCTGATCCAAGGACTCATTTTAAACCGCTGTTCTGTAAACTTTTATGAGCAGTTGAAAGGGATGATTGAAAAAGAAGTGGGGCTGGCGGTATTGGGATACTTCCCTGTGCGGAAAGATCTGCAATTTCAGAGCCGGCACCTGGGCTTACAGTTGCCGGATGAAATCCGGGATCTGCAAGAGGTCTTAGAACGGATTGCAGATCAGATGAAAGAGACGATCGATCTGGAGACGTTACTGGGAATCGCAGGACAAGCCGCTGATTTGGAGGGAGAGAAAATAGGACATATCTGCATGAGAGGACAAGATACTGCTATTCCAAAAGTAAAGATCGGGGTTGCCCGAGACGCGGCGTTTTGTTTTTATTATGCCGACAACCTGCGTTTGTTAGAAGCCGCGGGTGCAGAACTTTGCTATTTTTCTCCAATGGATGATGGGCATCTGCCAAAGGGAATCCAAGGGCTGCTCTTGGGGGGAGGCTACCCGGAACTTTATGCTAAGGAATTATCGGAAAACCTTTCTATGCGTCAGGACATCCGACAGGCAGTGGCGCAGGGTATGCCGATTCTGGCAGAATGTGGTGGATTTATGTATCTGCATAAGACATTGGAAACCAAGGAGGGGGAAAGATACAAGATGGTAGGAGTCGTAGACGGCGACTGCCATTATACAGGGCATCTGGTACGGTTTGGCTATGTGGGGATCACAGAAAAAGAGACCAATTTTTTGTCGGAAGCAGACCAGATCCGTGGACATGAATTTCACTATTATGATAGCAGTGATAATGGAAGGGATTGTATAGCAAAAAAACCGGTGGGTGGTCGTTCCTGGGAATGTGTGCATGAAAACCAAAAGCAGTTTTTAGGTTTTGCACATTTGTATTATCCATCCAATCCGGTCTTTGTGCAGCATTTTATAGAAGAGTGTCGAAGGGAAAAAGCATGGCAGGAATATTAGTTGGCGTGGGCGTCGGCCCGGGAGATCCGGAACTGTTAACGATAAAAGCATGTAGGGCATTAAAAGCGTGTGATCTTTTGGTTTTGCCAGCAAAGACAAAGGAGAAATGCTATGCCTATCAGATCGCAGTGCAGGCAGTACCACAACTGGCAGAGAAAGCCTGTCTTTATATGGATTTTCCTATGATAAAAGATCAGAAGGCTCTGGATGCACAGATGGATCAAAATACCAAGGAAATTATATCGTGGTTAAAGAAAAATGAAAATATTGTCTTTGTCACGATCGGAGATCCAAGTATTTACGCGACCTATCATTATATCCACAGGCGTGTGGTGGCGCAGGGCTATGAGGCGAAGATCATCAGCGGGATTCCTTCTTTTCTGGCAGTGGCGGCAAGACTTGGTATCTCACTGGCAGACCGGGATCAGCAGATCCATGTGATCCCGGGATTCTATGATACGGAAGATGCAAAAGATTATCCGGGTACCCGCATCTATATGAAAGCAGGAAAAAGTCTGGCTCACTTAAAGGCAGGACTGCAAAGAGAAGTGGAAAGCGGGAAAACTCTGGAGGTATATGCCGTGGCAAATTGTGGTATGGAAAACGAAAAGGTCATGATCGGTCTGGATGTCTTGGAGGGGGATGCAGGCTATCTTACCACAGTCATTGTGAAATAGGATGAGATTTTAGCAAAAAAGTGCTACAATACAAGACAGATATATTTTGTGTGGTTTATAGAAATAAACTTTAGATTTAATAAATACGAGGTGAGCACAATGAAAGAAGCATTTGTAGATGGAGTTCTTTTGGATGGCAGACAGGATATGGTGCCACAGAAAGATCGAGTGGTCTTGGTGGAAGATGGCAAGATCACAGGAATTGTAGATAAAGAGGATAAGGAAACATATCAGGACTTTCAGATCATTGATCTGCAAGGTGCATATCTTATGCCGGGACTGGTCAATCTGCATGTGCATTTAGCAGGATCAGGTAAACCCAAAAAGAAGCCGATCGACCCGGTCAAATCTGTCAAGCAGATCACATCCTCAGGGCTTATGCGTGCGGTCGGTCATGCTATGGTGGCAAATTTTGCCAAGACCCAACTCTTGAGTGGAACGACGACGATCCGTACCGTGGGAGGAATTGCTGATTTTGATACAAGGATCCGTGATGAGATTAATGCGGGTAAACGTATCGGACCGCGTATTCTTGCCAGTGGTATGGCGATTTCGGTTCCGGGCGGACATATGGCGGGATCGCTGGCATACATAGCGCATAGTGCCGAGGAGGCAAGAGATTATGTGGATGTGATTGCAAAGGATAAACCGGATCTGATCAAACTGATGATCACAGGTGGCGTTATGGATGCAGAAGTGGTCGGAGAACCGGGTGTACTTCGTATGCCACCGGAGTATGTAAAGGCTGCCTGTGACCGGGCACATGAACTGGGCTTTCAGGTGGCTGCCCATGTGGAGAGTCCAAAGGGCGTTGCCGTAGCATTGGAAAACGGTGTGGATTCGATCGAGCATGGGGCAAAACCGGATGCGCACATTGCAGCATTATTTAAAGAAAACGGTGTTTTTCAGGTGGCAACACTTTGTCCGGCTCTGCCATATGGTCTTTTTGATTGCCAGGTATCGCATGCGACCAAGGAACAGAAGGCAAATGGTAAGGTCGTCTTTGACGGTATCATTGAAATGGCAAAAGAAAATCTGGCACAAGGGGTTCCGGTGGGACTTGGTACGGACACGGCTTGCCCGTTTGTGACCCAGTATGATATGTGGAGAGAACTGGATTTTTATGGAAAATATTGTGGGGTATCCAATGCCTTTGCTCTTTATACCGGAACACTTTTGAATGCGACACTTGCCGGGGTTGGTGATGTCACAGGTTCTATTGAGGTCGGCAAATGTGCAGATATGATCGTGACCAAGGGTAATCCGCTGGAGGATCTTTCTGTTCTGCGTCATGTAGAGATGGTAGTAAAAGATGGCGTTATCTACGACCATCCGCAGGTCAAGAAGATCCCGGAAGTGGAAGTTGAGATGGATAAATTCAATCGGGTAAAGTAAGGAGCAGCCATGCAGTCAGACAGAGAACTAAGAGAGCAATTACGAAATATCGATCACAAGTCCTATCCGCAGTATAAGTCTTTAAAGGGCAGTTATCGATTCCCAAAATACATCTTACATATCGATCATGTGCAGGGCGACCCTTTTGCGGCACCGTCCGATGTGCGTGTGACCATCGATGCAACAAAGGCAGGATTTCCCGATTTTGCCATGAAAGATGGCTTGACGAGAGATCGGCTGGCAGATCTTTTAGTGCGGGAGTTTGCAAGACAGGTCAATGCCTTTTCTTTTAAGGCAAAAGGATCCGGTAAGAGTGGGCTGATCTCGGTTTCTCATCCGGGACAGGAAGTTTTGCGACGGACGGCATGCCAAGTTAGGACCAATGAGATCATCGTGCGCTTTTCCATTGGTTTTCCGGCAAATGGCAGAACGATCAATGCCAGAGAACTGGATAAGATCCTCTTTGATTTTCTGCCGGTCTGCGTGGAAAAGGCTCTGTATTATGAAAATCTGGATGCGACGCGGATAAAAGAAGCGATTGACCTGGCAGAAGACCAGAGAGCAATCCGGCAGCAGTTAAAAGAGAAAGGTCTGGTTGCTTTTGTTGCCAATGGTTCTATTCTGCCAAGAGAAAGCGGAATTTCTTCACGTCCTATGAAGGGTGCCAAGGCATTTGTATCGCCAAAGTCTTTACAGGTCACCTTGGAATTACCACATAAAGGAAAGGTCAAGGGCATGGGCGTGAAACAGGGAATCACCCTGATCGTCGGTGGCGGTTATCACGGCAAGTCCACTCTGTTAAATGCTTTGGAACTTGGTGTCTACGATCATATTGCAGGCGATGGCAGAGAGTATGTCATTGCAGATGATACGGCGCTCAAATTGTGTGCTGAAGATGGAAGATTCATCAAAAATGTAGATATCTCTATGTTTATCAATGATCTGCCAAATGGCAGGGATACCCATGATTTTTCCACAAAAGACGCCAGCGGCAGTACATCCCAGGCGGCAGGAATCGTAGAAGGAATCGAGGCAGGCAGTCAACTGTTTTTGCTGGATGAAGATACCTCTGCAACGAATTTTATGGTGCGGGATGCTTTTATGCAAAAGGTTGTTAGTCCGGATCAGGAGCCGATCACGCCATTTTTGGCAAGAGCAAGGGAACTCTATGAAAAGATGGATATTTCGACCATTCTGGTTGCCGGGAGTTCGGGAGCATTTTTCCATATTGCGGACACCGTGATCCAGATGGATCAGTATGAGCCGGTGGATATCACCCAAAAGGCAAAAGATTTGTGCAGGGAATTTCCGATAGCAGAGGATGTGGCAAAGCCTTTTGAAAATCCGGTGTTCCATCGTATCATGGAAAAAGATAAAAATGGAGCCGTCAAGCGCAGAGATTATCGGACCGGTGCGATTAAAGATGCCGGCGATCATCTTAAGGTAAAGATACTGGGTGTAGATGGTTTTGCACTGGGAAAACAAAACGTTGATCTGCGTTATTTAGAACAACTGATTGACAGCGAACAGACAGCGGCGCTGGGACAACTCTTAAAATATGCCGTAGAAAATCTGGTGGACGGGAAAAGAAGTATTGCGGATGTCGTGGAATATCTGCAAGTCAAACTGGAGCAGGAGGGCATGCAATTTACCGCAGGGCGCGGTACGCTTTCCGGAGGCTTGGCAATCCCAAGAAAACAGGAGATCTATGCCTGCTTTAACCGTTATCGCATATAGAAATAAATTTTACTCTGGATGAAAAAGCGGGGACTTCTGGGGATAGAATCATCGGATATGATAAAAAATGACATAAATAGGACGCTTTATGATATTTTCACGATAGAAGACAACAGATATAATACTTGTAAGATATGAAAATATACTAGCGTGAAAACAGAGGAAAAGAGGAGCGTCTATGAGAAAAATCGATTTTAACCGGGACTGGACGGTGCAAAAAGAAGGGCAGGAGAGGGTAGAACACGTTAATCTGCCGCATGATGCCATGCTCTATGAAAAAAGGGCGAAAGAAAATAAGACAGCCAGCGCCAGTGCTTATTTTGAGGGTGGCAAGTACATTTATAAGAAGATTTGGGATGTGGATGCCCAGACAGCAGAGCAGACCAATATCTTGGAGTTTGAGGGAGTTTATCAGAATGCGCGCATCAGCCTCAATGGAAATCAGATCGCGGAAAGACCTTATGGTTATACGAATTTTTATGTAGATCTGACAGATCTTTTGACGGTCGGTCAGAATGAGATTCAGGTGATCGCGGATAATGCAGATGTGCCAAACAGCAGATGGTATTCCGGCAGTGGTATTTATCGTCCGGTGTCACTTTATACGGCGGGATCATCTTATATCAAGCCGGAAGGAATCAAGGTACAGGTATTGGATCAGGAATGTATCTGCCTGCGCCTTGCCTGTGTGGCGGAAAATGCCCAGGCAAAGATCACGATTCTGGATCAAAATGCGGTCGTGACGGATATGGTCGTGGAAGATCTGACACACTTGGAAACCGAGGGTATTACGATCATGATACCGAATGCGAAACCATGGTCTGCCGAAGATCCGCATCTTTACCGGGTAAGAGCAGAACTTGTGCAGGACGGCAGTGTGCTTGATTGTGATGAAAGTCATTTTGGTATGCGTACTCTTGCATGGGGAAAAGAGGGATTTCTTGTAAATGGAAAAGAAGTCCTCTTTCGCGGTGCATGTATCCACCACGACAATGGCGTGCTGGGCGCCTGTGGGTTTGCAGATGCTGAGACCCGGCGTGTGCGCATTTTAAAAGAAGCAGGATTTAATGCCATCCGGTCTGCACACAACCCGATCTCAAAGGCAATGTTAGATGCCTGCGATGTTATGGGTATGTATGTGATGGATGAGACTTTTGATATGTGGCTGATCCACAAAAATCCATATGACTATGCAGGTGATAAGTTCAAGGAATGGTGGAAAGCGGATACGGAGGCTATGATCTCCAAAGACTACAACCATCCATCCGTTGTCATGTATTCGATCGGAAATGAGATCACAGAACTCGGTATGGAAGATGGACAGAAGCAGGCGAAAGTCATGGTAGATTTTTGCCATGAAAAAGATAAGACGCGTCCGGTGACCGCAGGTATCAACCTGATGCTTGCTATGATGGCTGGCGGCAAAAAGAGCATTTACGGAACGGATGACAAGGGTCAGGTCAAGGACAGTGGAACTGGTGGCATGGATGCTATGCCAACCTCTGATTTCTTTAATCTGCTCATGAATAAGATGGGAAAACTGATGACTAAGGCTGCGTCTTCCAAAAAGGCAAATGCCGTGGCTGTCAAGATGCGTGAGATCTTTGATATTCCGGGATATAATTATGCGACCAGCCGCTATGAAAAAGATGCCAGAGATTGTCCAAATCAAGCAACGACCGGATCCGAGACTCTGCCACAATCTTTGTATGAAAACTGGCAACTGGTAAAGAAATTGCCAACCATGACAGGCGATTTCATGTGGACGGGCTGGGATTATCTGGGCGAGTCCGGTATAGGAACCGTGCGTTATGTTGATAAGAAGACAAAAGAAAACATTGATCCGGGTCTTATTATGACAGGCGGTCCCGGTATCATTGATATCTGCGGAAAGATGCGTCCGGAAGTGGGCTGGGGCAAGATCATCTGGGGCTTGCAGGATGTGCCGACGATTGGGGTAGATCCGCTGACCCATGCAGATCATTTCCAGTCGCTTTCCATGTGGCGTACCACGGATGCCGTGGAGAGTTGGTCCTGGGAAGGCTGTGAGGGAAAGCACACGCTGGCAACCGTCTATTCCGATGCGCCGGTGGTAGAACTTTTGGTAAACGGTCAGAGTCTGGGCAAGAAAAAGACCAAGCAGGATATGGCGAAGTTTAAGAAAGTGACCTATCAAGAGGGGCAGATCGAGGCAGTGGCATACGATGCCTCCGGCAAGGAGACGGGAAGGAGCAAACTGGTCTCTGCCAGTGGAAAGACAAAGATTTCTTTAAGACCAGAATGTCAGAGCCTACGGGCTAACGGGCAGGATCTTTGCTTTTTAAACATTGATCTGGTGGGCGAAAACGGTATTACCAAATCATCTGTCGATCAGGTCTTAAAGGTGGAAGTCACAGGTGCCGGGTGCTTGCAGGGATATGGCTCTGCGAGACCAAATATTGCAGATGATTTTGTGTCCGATCAGCACAAGACTTTCCTTGGCAAATCCCTTGCTGTTATCCGCGCTGGATATGAAACGGGCTGTATTCATGTGAAAGTTTCTGGAGAGGGCTTGGAACCGGTCGAGACGGACATAAGCGTTTCATAAAATAATCCGTTATTTTTCTTATAAAAGTATGTTAAAATGACATTAGTTAGCATGTGCCGGCTAATGTCATTTTTAGTTGGCGCGAGAATAGACGAAAGAATATGCCACTTTACGAGAAGGAGGGGATAAAATGGGGGCATTACATATCTTACTTATCATTGTGATCGTGCTGGTCGTACTGCTGTTTTTGGTGTCTGTCGGTCTTTGTACCTATGCAGTTTTTCCGAAAAGGTTTGGTCTGGAAGAAACCAGGAAAATTGAACTGGGAAAGCCATATTTAAAGGGGATGGATTTTCCGGCAAAAGAAACCTACACGGTACGGTCTTATGATGATTATGTCTTGCATGCGGAGTATATTGAGACAGACCCGCAGTCAAAAAAATTTGTGATTATCAGTCATGGCTATACTTATACCAGATATGGATCTTATAAGTATGTCTATCTATTCCAGAAGTTGGGATTCAACTGCATTATTTATGATGACAGGGGGCATGGCGAGAACAAGAGGTGTCGCTGCATGTTTGGCATCCGTGAGTCCAAAGATCTTTTAGCAATGATCGATGATACTTACAAGCGGTTTGGGGATGACATTCTTTTGGGGCTGCATGGCGAATCTATGGGCTCAGGGTTGAGTCTTATGGCTTTGCAGTACAAGCCGAAAGTTAAGTTTTTGGTAGCGGACTGCGGTTACGGCAGATTGTTGGAGGTCTTGTGTGGAAAGGTCAAAGAAATCTTCCATTTGCCGGGGTTTTTTGCTTATCCGGCATCCTGGGTGTGCAGAATCTTGTATGGATTTTCTTTGGCAAAAGTCAGTCCGGAGGAGTCCTTGTATGACAATGAGATTCCGGTTTGTTTTATCCATGGGGAAGATGATAATTTCATTCCGTGCAGCCAGAGTCAAAGAATGCATAAGATAAATAAAGGCTATAGTGAACTGCATACATTTCCAAAAGCGGATCATGCGCAGTCACTGGATTCCGATGTAGAACGTTATGAGGACATTTTGAGAGATTTTGTAGCAAAGGTATTGTAAGAAAATAGGGGTAAAATGATGAAAGAAGAGAAGGTAAGCGTAAGCAGTAAGTTTTGGTTGTGCAGTGCAGACTGTTTGTGTGGAACACTGTCCGGTCTGATCACAGGGGGAGGCATGACCTATTTTTATACCAAATATCTGGGATTGGATGAGGGACTGGCAAGTATCGTCTGGATGATCTTCGCTGTCTGGAATGCTTTGAATGATCCTTTATTTGGCTATATTTCGGACCGGACGAAATCAAAATTGGGACGACGGATCCCTTATATCCGTTATGGTGCGCTACTCTATGGCGTGATCTTTATCTTAAGTTGGTTCTTGTGGCCTCTGGGCGGCAGCCAGACGGCTCTCTTTGTGCAGATGTTAGTATCACTTTTCTTTTTTGATACGTTTTATACGGCAATCGCAACTTCTTTGTATGTGCTTCCTTATACAATGGCAGAGAGTAATCAGGCAAGGAGTGGGATCTTTGTCTGGAAGATCTTCTTTACGCTCTTGTCGCTGGCAGCACCGCTGGTACTCTTTCCTCTGGTCAGACCGGATGTAGGAGAGAGCGCAAGTCGTTTTCAGACCATTATGATCATGCTTGGCGTGGTTACGACTCTGGTAATCTTTTTTTCCACATTTTTTTGTGTAAAAAATATACGTCTGATGCTGAGGAAGCACCGGGACTCTGGGAGTCTATCTGTCAGTGCTTTAAAAACAGGGCATTTCTGGTGTATGAAGTCATTAGTTTTACGGTTATTTTTGTGCAGACCATTTTGATGCAGGGCGTGGTCTATTATTTTGATGAGTTCACGGTTCCGATGCCTTTGGCTTATGCCAGTCTTGGCGTTGGTGCGGTGTGTGGCATCATTCTTTGGATCAAGAGCATGGGAAAGATCGGTGTTGCCAAGTGTATTATCGTGATGAGTGTTGCCTTTGCGGCAGGTGCAACCTTGGTTATTTTTGCCGGACAATATGTCATTCCTGCCATGATCGCTTTCTTTATTATTGGTTTGGGCTTTTCCGGTGGTATGTATCTGGTGCCGCTGATGAACGGCGAGGTGATTGATTATGATGAAGCCAAGACCGGATTTCGTAGAGAGGGCATGTATGCAGGTGTGAATAGTCTGATCACGAAACCGGCGATCAGTTTTGCAAATGCAGCATTTGTCATGATTATTGGATGGTTTGGCTATGACAATGCCGTCAAGGCAGGGGCGCAGGATGCTGTGGCAAAGTTTGGTGTTAAGGTTGCCTGGATGGCACTGCCGGCAATGCTCTTTATCATTTCTGCAATCGCCATGAAAGCCTATCCGCTGGTGGGCGCGGAATGGAAGAAGTTGAAAGAGGAACTGAGCCGGAAGCATGAAGTGGAGAGGTAAGGATTGATTCTGAACGGCATTTAGGAAAATATTCGCATGAGGAGGATTTTGTCTTGCCATCCTAAACAAATGGGACTACAATCGATACTTTGCATCGGCATAGCATTGTCAAACAGATGTAAACTTCCAATCATACCAACAGATCTGTTTCCGAGAGATTTGGCAGAAATCATCCAAAAGCCATATGCAAGGGTAAAGATAACTTTTGATGTTACTTGTCTGCTTGTTACGGCGTGTCTGACCTATTTTGCACTGGGCAGGATTTAATGGATGCCGTGAAAACCTTGATTTTATTGGATTTCTTGGGGATTAACCAATAATTTACACATTATTTATACCTTTGGAAGACCGGATCGGAATAGCTGAAATAATATAAAGGCGTGGGAGAAATCCTACGCCTTTTACATATAATCACACAATTTCAGCGAAAAAATCTCATGGTCATGTGCGAAAATGAAGGTAAAACTTAGTGGACGATATAATGTATAAATTCATAATTTGAAAGAATATTAGCTATTTATAGGTAGCCGTTTTAATAAACCTATCTGACTAGGAAACAGTTGTTATATCGGCTAAAAACAGTGTAATAGATAAAACGAATGGTGGTTTTGCCGATAGTGCGATATACTAATCAAAAGATTAGTACGTTTTGGATTTAATTAATGATGGATGGAGGGTGGCAGATGAAATACCTTTTGGTTGCTGAAATAGCAAAAAATGGAATATGTCAGAACGTAGTGTTAGAAATTACTGTGCAAAGGGGCGTGTGAACGGCGCGGTTCTTATCGGTAAAACTTGGAACATTCCGGAAAATGCGGAGAAACCAGAGCGTATCAACAAGAAAAAAGAGGAACCGATTACGCTGTTAGATATTCTAAAAGAGCAGAAGTCAAGGAATTATTCCGGTGGAATTTACCATAAGACGCAGATTGACTTGACCTATAACTCCAATCATATTGAAGGAAGCCGCCTGACGCACGATCAAACCAGATATATCTTTGAAACCAACACCATCGGTGTAGAAAAAGAAGTGCTGAATGTGGATGATGTGATTGAAACTGCAAATCACTTCCGTTGCATTGACATGATTATTGTTCATGCAAAAGCAGCTCTGACGGAGAAGTTCATCAAAGAACTTCACTTGATTTTGAAGAATGGTACCAGCGATTCCAGAAAAGATTGGTTTGCTGTTGGGGATTATAAGAAACTTCCGAATGAAGTCGGTGGCATGGATACAGCCCTTCCGGAAGAAGTTGCCGATAAAATGAAAGTCTTGCTGATGGAATACAACAAAAGACCTTTGCGGATATTCTGGACTTCCATGTGAAGTTTGAGCGGATTCATCCGTTCCAGGACGGTAATGGTCGTGTGGGAAGACTGATTATGTTCAAGGAGTGTCTGAAATACAATATTGTTCCATTTATTATTGAGGACAATCTGAAAATGTTCTATTACCGTGGATTGAAGGAATGGGACAACGAAAAAGGTTGTCTGACAGATACCTGTCTGACAGCACAAGATAAATATAAAGCATATTTGGATTATTTTAGGATTGAATATTAAACGAACTGATTTCCAGACTATATAATAGGTAAAATGACTTTTGAAAAAAGGTAAACAAAGGTTTGCAAATCCTTTTTTCATATGTGATTTTTTCGATAATTTTTATTGATTTAGTAAATATCCGCCACATCAAATCAGATATGGCGGATATATTTAGAAATTCATTTTAAATATTTTATTTGCTCCATTTTGCATTATTTTGCAAAAAGTGTAGTTTTAGAGAAGAAAAATACGATGCCCGGAAAAGTCGATAAACCAACGCAAAACACGGCATTTCTTGGCATTTTAGGACAGGAGAAAATTATGATTAGAGTTTTATTCATCTGCCACGGCACTCCAGTTTTATGATAATGCATACCTTCGCAGACTGGGGCAATACAGGGCAGAATATGGCGGAAAGCCTTGGAATTACTACGGTTTCGACTACTAAGGCACATAGATGAAATGGGGATAAAGTCAAATGTGTGGGGAAAAATTCTTAGTAGTAATGGACTACTTAGGGATGAATATAAATGATAAAGCCACAATCGTTGGTAGTTGAGGTACCGGGATTGTGGCTTATTTAGTTACTTGAATATTACTGTAGCCTTTCCTGCCTTGATTGAACGAAAATCGGAAAAATCTTGATTGGTCATATTAATAATACCGGCAGGTGTAAGATAAGTATCTACAAAATGTTGAATGGCATTGTCATTAAAATATTCAGAGTCAAAAGCAATACCTTTTACATTGTTAATCATTCCGATTTTTTGAAGGAATATAGGTATCTTAAAAAGAGTATGCATTTGGAAAAAATCATCAAATGCATCTAGCATTTTTACAATTGTCCCATTTGGATTTTCGCTAAATCCCACACCATCGACGGAACCTAATAGATACACTTTTTCATTGGAAATTAGGTTGTTATTGTATGCAGATATTCTACGATAAATGCTAATGGTTTCATCAGACTTATTTACTCCGTACTGGCCAGGATCGGATGTGTGAATAAGTGATTGAATAAGTATACGAATCGAATCATCAGCTGATTTGATAATTAAATCAAAACTATGACAATTATCATCTTTTGCATTTCTGGTAATAATCTCCATTGTAGATAAATCAACGTTTGGATCATGTTCAGCCATTGGTGCATCAGCTTTATTAACTGGATAAATTGTGACACCACATTCTTTGAAGATTTTAGCAAAAGCCTGTTCAACCCCGTGACCACGTAATTTAGCATCTCTATGAAGCGTTTCGCGATTTATGATAAGGTTATTAAAAATAGATGTGAGTTGCACATTAGAAAGAGAACTGAAAGCTTCTAAGGAATCTGCTAATCCACGATCGCAGAAATATTGTGATACAACATCAGCAAACAAAGCTTTGTTAATATTTCTTTGTAGGTAATTAATAAAGTATGCTGTGCTATGTTTAACCAAAGACTCACGATTGGTTTCAACCAACCTTATCTCTTCATCGTAAAAATTAATAGCATATGTCAAATCTAAATACAATCTCTTGTCTGAAATATCAATTAGTTTTCTAAAGGTTGAAATAGAATCAGGTTTGTCAAGAATTATGTTTTTTACAATTTGTTGAGTGGTTAAGTGAGGGTTTGAAACGTGAATATCTTTGTACTTGGATAACAACTGATCTTGTAAAGACCTATCACAGCGTAAGTAGTAAGCAGAAAGCCATGTTTGGCACAGGCAAGGGTGGACAGGAAGTGTTAGGAAAATGCCCGAAATGTGGTGCTGATGTAGTCAAGGGGAAATTCGGAGCGTACTGTACCGGAAAATGCGGTATGAATGTCGGAAAGGCACTTGGAGTAACACTTTCAGATGCACAGGTCAAGAGCCTGCTTCAAGGGAAAAAGATGCTTGTAAAAGGTCTGAAGGGCAAGAAAGGCAGCTATGATGCGTATCTTATTCCGCAGAACATAGAGGAGTTTTCCTATACGAAGGACGGTAAAGAAATCAAGGGATTCCAGTATAAATTTAAGATGGAATTTCCGCAGAAGAAAGTAAGTATGGGAAAATAAAAGTAGTAGTGGTATAGTTGTAAGAGATAATGTACCGTCTGATAATTGGAATTTAAGTTAGATGAAATTCTACAAACATGGAGAGGTTATTGAATGAGAAAAGAACAAATAGATTATAATGAACTGGAAAAATTGGTAGATGCTTGGATTCCTCAATTGTTAAACAAAGAAATTCCAAGATATTCTTTTATTTTTCACTGTAATTGTGCATATGTTGATGCTGTGATTGAAACAGGAAGTTTTTTTAGTTCATCAGAATATACAGAAAGACATTTAGTGTTTGCTCTAAATTATTTAACACATTTGGCATATAAGTATTTACAAGAAGAAGACATTTTTATTTATGAAGTGGATAATTTACTATATGGATATGCATATAGCTTATTAATGGAAGCATATAAATATGCTGAATTGTGTGATATTTTTCCTAAAGCACATAATAATAAAGCCTTCTTTTTAAAAGGCGATGGTAAAATTATTGTGAATGAAGAAGAATTATATAGAGAAAGTATGCAACAATATGAATATTATTTGTTACGAAAACCTCTTCATTACATTTTACAATATGGATGTGGTAGAACTGCCAAAGCTGATATAATACAACGTCAGAGAATAATTCTTGAGTTGTTTGATAGCTATTGGAATGAGAATGTATGGAATGTTGATTATGAACCTTATTCTGCTATAGAGGGTGGTGGTTTAAGAGATTATTTAATGCTTACAGCTGCTAAACGATATATTCTATTATATGATGCAGATTTTAAAGTGCGTTCATTAAGATGGACAGAACTATTGATTTGTTTTTCAAAGATAGGAGCAACGCAAATACGAACGATGATTCCGACTGATAATGATGGATTTTATGAACAAGCGCTTGAGGACTGTATTTATAAACCATTAGGAAATGGAAATTATCCAAAAGCAAGTTTGGCTGATGCACCAATAGTTAGGACAAAAGACGGATGTATGTTCGGCAATCCATTTTTATTACTTTTTAATAATTCTGTTGATACTCAGTTTTTAAACTATTTGAGGAGACATGACAATAAACGATTTTTAAATATTAAAGATAAAATTAAAGAACGTTGTATTCCAGAAGTTGAGTCATGGATGGATAGACGATTAAAGAAGGTAAAAAGAATAGCAAATTTTGAATTAAAAATTCCTGGTACAAAAAATAAGAGAGAACTTGATTTACTTATTTCTGATTCCATTGGAAATGCTTTGTATATAGAATTTAAGCATTTTTATCTTCCAGAGTCATATTCTGAAAAGCGTAATTTGGATAGTGAGTTGAGAAAAGCACAGAAAAAAATGAAAGATCAACTTTATGCAATAAAAGAAAACAGTGAAGAAGTAATGTATTTGCTAAAATCAGACTGTAAGATTAATAGAATTAATGGATTGATAGTTTCATATTTATATACAGGAACAGATGTTTGTATTTCTGATGAGTATCCGATAGTTAGTCTTTTGACGGTTAAAGAAGCTATTGAGAATGCGGAGAGTGTAAAAGAAATATATGATTTTTGCCAAAAAAGTGAAAAAAAGTATGCCAATATTCCACTGGTAACAAAGAACGTTATTATGGAGTATGCAAATATGAAATGGGAATTACCAAAGAAAGTATTTGATCCCATATTTGAAAAAAAGGCAAATGAGTATATTTATGGTCAAGTAGTAAAAGAGATAGATGCAGGAATCGCTTTGAAAAGAGTGAGATACAAGGAATTAAATTTAAATTCTATAATAAAAAATGCAAATGACATGTAAGGTTGACATAAGCAAAGATGAAAAAGTGAATACAGAGTAAATCAATAACAACACGATATATAGAAAAAGCAGTCTGCATAGGCTGCTTTTTCTGTTATCTGAAGAAGAAAGGAGAATTGCGTGAGAAAATATGATTTTATATCGGCCCTGGCAAAAGAGACAGCAGCCGAGGTTGTCAAAAATCGTGAGGAATGGATGAAATACCTCACCACAGCGGCAAGGCTGTATAAGTATCCGTTCTGGAAACAGCTTTTGATCTATGCACAAAGACCGGATGCAACAGCGTGTGCTTCCATAGAGCTGTGGAATGAGCGGATCAATGTGATTAAAAAAGAAGATTTTGGAGCAAGGCGAATTGATACAATCAAATTGTCAGATGCTAAAACATGGCTGATTAAGTTACAGGATGATGGCAGAGGATATAGTTCTATCCATTCTATCAGAGGTGTTGTAAGACCAGCTTTTCAGATGGCAGTAGATGATGATGTCCTTATGAAAAATCCCTTCCAGTTCGAATTAGCAGGGGTGGTAGTTAATGATGCTGTCACACGGGAAGCAATTACAAAAGACCAGATGCGAAGGTTCTTGAAATTTATACATGATGATGTGGTTTATTGTAAATATTATGAAGTGATTTATATTCTTTTTCACACTGGTATGAGAATTTCGAAATTTTGTGGACTTACGATGAGGGATATTGATTTAGAGAAAAGAACCATCAATATTGATCATCAGCTGCAAAGAACTTCCAAAAGAGAGTATGTAATTGAGCCAACAAAAACAAATGCCGGAACAAGGGTTATTCCAATGACAAATGAAGTGACAGAGATGTTTCGAGCAATTATTGAGGATAGACCAGATTATAAGGTTGAAAAAGTGGTAGACGGTTACACGGGATTCCTTTTTCTGGACAAGGATGGAATGCCACTTGTAGCCATGCATTGGGAACACAGATTCAATCATATGGTCAGTAGGTATAATGAAATTTATAAGGTTCAGATGCCAAATATTACTCCTCATGTTTGCAGACATACATATTGTTCCAATATGGCAAAGTCCGGCATGAATCCTAAAACACTGCAGTATTTGATGGGGCATTCGGATATATCTGTGACGCTCAATGTGTATACCCATGTAGGACTTGAGGATGCAGAAAAGGAACTTCAGAAGATGCAAGGATTGGAAAATGCTAGAAAAGAGATGGGGATTTCGGATATGGATGATAAACCTTTGAAACAGAATATGTTCAAGGTGGTATGATAGTATAATAAGGAAGAGATTTTGAGGACACTCAGGCTATACGGCTTGGGTGTCTTTTTGGCTGGTAAACGAAGAACTTGGATGCTATAATAAAATTTAATCATTTAATATTTATTTTTGAAAGGTAAAGCATTGTAAAACAGAGAATTCATCCCGTATTGATATTATAGACTATTGTTAGCATCCGGGCGAGTTCTGGGTGCTTTTTGATTTGGAGGGATAAAAGGCATAATGATAAACTTGGGTACATTAAAGGAAATAACTGATTTGAGAAGTATATGGCAACATGAGGCTTTGAACTTTACCCCTTGGGTAGCAGAGAATGTTGACTTGCTTGCGGATGCTGTTGGTCTTGATATTACAGTTGATGAGACAGAATCATCTGTTGGAGATTTCAATGTTGATATTTATGCATCTGAAACAGGCACCGACAGAAAGATTATCATTGAAAATCAATTAGAAGACACGGATCATGACCATCTTGGCAAATTGATTACTTATGCATCCGGGAAAGACGCAGACGTGGTTATTTGGGTAGTAAAACACGCACGAGAGGAACACAAGGCAGCAGTTGAGTGGCTTAATAACCATACGGATGACAAGATTGGATTCTTCTTATGTGAAATAAAGTTGTTCCAGATAGGAGATTCTGATATTGCTCCATCATTTACAGTAGTGGAAAGACCAAATGATTGGACGAAGGAGATTAAGAAGACAACTGCTACAAATCCAACACAGCAGCAGAGACTGGAATATTGGCAGGCGTTCAATGATTATGCCTTTCAGAACGCAGAATTTAACAAAGCATTTAATAAGAGAAAACCAACGACAGATCATTGGATGGATTTCAGTATTGGCTCATCAGCCTGTCATATCGCAGTATCTCAAATCCAAAAAAGAAATGCGATTGATGTTGAATTGTACATAAATGATGATAAGGAACTTTTCAGAAATTTGCTTTTACATAAAGATGAGATTGAATCAGTGATGGGATTGGTACTTGATTGGAGAGAACTGCCGGAAAGAAAGGCAAGTCGTATTATTATTGAAAAAGAAGTGACGTTTGATAATCGTGCCACATGGTCACAGCAGTTTGATTATATTATGGATGTCTGCATGAAGATGAAGAAGGCATTCAAGAAGTATTTATAAGAGGGTGATATCACAGAATGTTGTAGAAAACGAGAAAAAGGTTTGCTAAAAATGCAATAAAATAAATAGAGAGGAAATAGAAATTGAAAAGACATATTAATAGTCCGTATAAAATGAATTGGAAAATGTATGGTTTAATTGGTGGAATATCTGTATTAATAATGATTATTGCAGTTATATGTAATGACAATACTGATAGTCTTATTTCGGATATAGTTAAGAACTTGGCATTTGGGTGCGTGGCATCTACAATTGTTGCGCTGCTAATTGAAATTGGAAATATTAAAGAACAAAACGATAAAGCTACTAGTGTATATGATGCAGTGTATATGGATTTAAAATTTCAAATAAGCTGGTATGTTGAAACTTGGGCACGTTTGTGTAGCGTTGCTTTTAAAGACGAAGATTATCGTCAGGAAAAACATACTTGGATTGAATGGTATGAGATAACAAAAAGCAAATTTGCAGAATGTGATGATAACAGACAAGCGGAATTAATGCAGTTCTTTACTGAACAACTGATGGATAGCATAGAGGGGATTGAAAAATCCCTTAAACAAATAGATAGTCAGCAATACATTTTAAATATTAATGGGATATATGATGAGGGATTACGAAAAATTCTTGGGGATTATAGCTTTGAATTTTATGCGGCAAAATTAACATTGGGGAGAGAATATGATAAAGCTGATTTTTGGAAATCCTTTGATGCAATAAAACAGGATTTGATAAACTATATATATAATTGGGTAGATATAAGATATTACAATTATTGTAGGTTTAAGCCATACAAATTTCATGATGATAAATCAGAAACAATGCGTGCAATGTTGGAAAGTGAAAATAAATAATGCAGTAAAGTGGGATTAAATTGCTACACCCTTTTCGTTAAATAATGCACACCCCCATCAGTAGTCTGAACCCCCTTAACTGACTACGATTTGACTACTACAAAAGGTATTGATTTGCTCCGTTTTGCGTTGTTTTGCAAAAAGTGTAGTTATAAACAAGAAAAATACGATGCCCGGAAAAGCCGATAAAACCTTGCAAAACACGGCAATACAGGGCATTTTAGAACAGGAGAAAATTATGATTAGAGTTTTATTCATCTGCCACGGCAATATCTGCCGCAGCACAATGGCCGAGAGTGTTTTTACCGACATGGTAGACAAGCTTGGCGTAGTATCACAATTTGAAATAGATTCGGCGGCTACCAGCCGAGAAGAGATAGGCAATGCACCACATTATGGTACGCGCGCGAAACTTGCGCAGGTGGGAATCCCAGTTGTGCCCCATCGCGCACGTCAGATGACACAAAAGGATTACGAGTATTATGACTATCTGATTGGAATGGATTCTGCAAATATCCGTAATATGAAGCGGATTGCAGGGAATGCAGTGAACGGTGAAAAAATTTATAAAATGCTTTCTTTTGCAGATTATAAGAATAATCAGTGTTTAAAGGAAGCAAATGATGTGGCAGATCCATGGTATACGGGAGACTTTGAAGCAACATATCGCGATATTGTGGCGGGGTGTGAAGGCCTCTTGGAATATTTAGGGTACAGATAATTCTTTTTTTAGAATCAGACTTTTTCAGTGCCCTTTAAAATCAAGCTTTGTGGATTAAGTTGACCACAGTGGTGTCAGGCACTGTTAATGGCAAAAACGAATCATGTCATCTGTATTGCGGTGCCGAACCAGCCGGCAGGTCTTGACAAAGCGCTTGCGGTTATCGAAGAAAATAATATTTCGATTGAGTACATGTATTCACTCAATTACATTATCGGAAACAAGGCGCTTATGGTGCTGCGGCTGAAATCCGATGAGATGGAAAGAGCGAAAATCGCGGAATTGCTTTGTGAAAATGAGATTGTGATGGTGACACAGAGCGACATCAATAAGTTATAATCCGGACAATGGCGAATCACATGGTTTGCCGGCAGCGGTATTCCTTTGGCGTGCATCCGTATTTTTCTTCAAATTTTTTGAAGAAGAACCCAGTATTCTCATATCCCACGGCAATGCTGATGTCGCAGGTCGGCAGCGTGGTGGTACGCAGCAGCATGGCGGCCTGTGATAACCGCTGGTTCTGGATGAGTTGTTTATATGTATAGTTTGTATGCTTTTTGATATACGAAGAGAGATAGTTCGGATGCATATGGAAGAAAGCCGCGGTCGATTCCAGCGTACAGTCTGCGCAGTTGGTTTCTATATAACGCAGGATGGAGTAAATATGGTTGGAGGAAGAGAGGCTTGCCAGCGCCATGTTGTGCTGGAAGTAATTGATTAACTCGCAAATCAATAAAGTCATCTGTGCGTCAAGGATGGCGACGGACGTAACGGAGGGCGAGTAGAATTCACACAGAAACTGGTTGGCAAATAATGTCAGCCGGTTTCTTTTTTGGGCGGAAAACAGGATATAGTTATCCCGTCGGGACTGGCTGTTGAGCGCCTCAATGAGAAATTGCGTGATAAAATTCTTTTTTGCGAGTTTCTCAAAGAAGTTGTTTAAATATTTTTTGGTAATCAAAAAATTAATCATAATATCTTCTTCATTACATTTTGTCGTGCGGTGAGGCGTATTCGGGCTGATTAAAAGAATCTCTCCGGCAGATAAAGTGAGGGATACGTCATTGAGCGTAAATGTACAGCTACCAGAATAGACATAGCAAAGCTCCAGCCATTCGTGAATATGCAGGGGAACCGTCTCAAAGCGGTCCTGCTTGATGACTGCAAAATTTTGGTAATTGGCCAGAACCTTGTTCTCCGAGAGCGCCATCTGCATACTGAGCGGGGTAGGCGTGAAACAGTAGCAGAGTTCCCCCGACGCCGTAGTGATTGTCTCGATACCGGGATAATCATTGGTAGCTCCCAAGAGATTCTGTTCTTCCTGTGCAGTGTGTTTTCGCAGATAAGTATCCAGTCCGGAATCCGTCAACATTGGTATATCCTCCCATATTTTTAAAAATATTTAAAAATCCGCCTTCATCGGCTACCTTCGCATGTTTTTCAGGTTTCAAAGTCATGGCTTTCATGCAAATGCAAAGGTATGCTCTTTGGCACTTTGCATTTTTATCATTATAGAAAACATTTGCGGATGTATCAATATAAATCTTAAGTTTGGTAGGTAAAATGATTAAATACCGTAAATGATTTTATTTGGGAAATCCATTATACTCAAATTACAGTGGACACAATGAAAAAAGGAAGGAGCTTGGAAAACAGCAATATGAATCAGATTTACGCAGCAAAAACAAATCATATCACGAATCCGGTGGGATTTTTACTGAATCCGGTGGTTTTTTCGTGGAAGGTCAGAGACTGCAGGGGAAAGAACCAGAGATGTGCCAGAATCCTTGTGGCAAAGGATGAAACCTTCGCGGATGTTCTTTGGGACACCGGGGAGGCAAAACTCGACAGTCTGGCTGTAAAAGCGGAGATGAATCTGGAGCCTTGTACCAGATATTACTGGAAGGTAATCGTTACTACGGACGCAGACGAAGTGCTGGAGTCCGAAGTACAGTTCTTTGAGACGGCAAAGAGGGATGAGCCATGGGCGGGGAAATGGATTACCTGCGACAGCAGGGAGGCGCGCCATCCGATTTTTTCAAAGCAGATCACTCTCCGGAAGAAGGTGAAAAAAGCCCGTCTTTATATCTGTGGACTGGGTCTTTATGAGGCATATTTTACGGATGGAGACAAAGACCAAACAGACATTCCTCAATCCGCAAAAATCGGTGAGGAGTATCTGACCCCGTACTGCAATAACTACAATCAGTGGTTACAGTATCAGACGTATGATGTGACCGCGCAGATGCAGCGCGAAGGTGTGTTGTCCGTTCTTTTGGGGAATGGCTGGTACAAAGGGAGGTTCGGGTTCAATCAGACAGAACAGAAAGGATTTTACGGCGACGAGTGGAAACTGCTGGCAGAGGTGCATCTGGAATATGAGGATGGCACACAAGAGATAATCGGCACGGATGACACATGGGAAGTGACAAGAAGCAATCTGTTTTTTTCCAATATTTATGACGGAGAGAAACGGGATGATACGCTGGAACCTGTCGCACCTGTCAGCGCGCAGCTTGCAGATGCACCGAAGGGTCATCTGACGGAGCGGCTGTCCCTGCCGGTGACAGCGCATGAGCAGTTCACACCGAAGGAACTGATCCACACCCCGAAGGATGAGTGGGTGTTTGACTTGGGACAGGAGATTACCGGGATTTTCAAACTACATGTCCATGAGCCGAAAGGTAAGGGGATCAGAATCCAGACAGGCGAAATCCTGCAGGACGGATGCTTTTATAACGAAAACTTAAGAACCGCTTTATCAGAATATGTGTATATCTCTGACGGAGAAGAAAAAGACATTATCCCACATTTTACATTTTACGGATACCGGTATGTAAAAATCAGCGGGGTAACCAATCTCTCCTGTGAAGATTTTACGGGAATGACACTCTACAGTGATTACGAAGGTACCGGCAGTATACAGACAGGAAATGAACTGGTAAATCAGTTGATTTCCAATGTGGAATGGGGCATGAAGGATAACTTCTTAGATGTGCCGACAGACTGTCCGCAGAGAGATGAGCGCATGGGATGGACAGGCGACACACAGGTGTTTTCGGGTACGGCATGTTATCTGGCGGATACCTATGCATTTTACAGAAAATATCTGTACGATTTGTATAAGGAACAGCTGATTGCCGGAGGGATGGTTCCGGAGGTGGTGCCGACCTTCGGTCCGTCGAAATGTTCCTGTGCATGGGGCGATGCGGCCTGTATCGTTCCGTGGAATGTCTATCTGTTCAGCGGGGATGCTGCCATATTGGAACAGCAGTTTGACAGTATGAAGGCTTGGGTGGACTATATCCGTAAGGTGGACGGAGAGCACCACGGATGGAGACATTCCTTCCATTACGGAGACTGGCTGGCGCTTGACCGGGTGGGAGCCGCGGCGGGAAATGTATACGGAGCGACCGATGAAGGCTATATTGCGGATATTTATTATGCGGCAAGCGCGGAGCTTACAGCGAAGGCAGCGGCGGTTCTCGGGCGAAAGGAAGAGGAAAAACAATATCGGGAAATCGCCGAAAAACAATGGCGTGTGGTAAAAGAAGAATATTTTACCCCGACCGGAAGATGCGCGGTAAAGACACAGACGGGACTTCTGCTGGCTTTGAAATATCATTTGTCAGAGGACGAAGAGCTGACCAGAGAGATGTTAAAGAAACTTTTCCGCGAGAGCAGAAACAAATTGAATACCGGATTTGTGGGAACCTCTCTTTTGTGTAATGTGTTGACCGATAACGGAATGACGGATACCGCCTACCGCCTGCTTTTGAACGAGGAGTATCCGGGGTGGCTGCACGAAGTGAAACTGGGAGCCACCACAGTCTGGGAGCGATGGAATTCACTGGATGAAGACGGTAAGATATCCAGTACCGGAATGAACAGTCTCAACCATTATTCTTACGGGGCGATTCTGGAATGGATGTTCCGCCATGTGGGAGGAATCCATCTTTTGGAAGAATCTCCGGGAGGCAGAAGGGTTGCAATTTGTCCGAATGTCCATTATGACCTGAGACAGGTAAAGACCGTGTATGACTCGGCAAGCGGACGGTATGAGTGCGGCTGGGAAATTATGGAGGATAACAGGATTAGAATCAAAATTACGATTCCGTTTGGTGGAGAAGGCGAGGTGCGATTGCCGCATGCTCCGGAGATTCTGTTTGAAGATAAGACAAATCCACTATTCGCAACAGTGGTGAACGGTATTTGTTATATCACTGCAGGAAACTATGAAGTCGTATATGAGGCAACTGAGAAGTTAAAGAAAATATACAGCGTGGAGTCAAAGCTGGAGGATTTGCTGAACCATCCGCAGATACGGGCATTTTTGTCGACGATGACCGAGGTGGATATGATACCGGATGCGGTCTATGGATTGTCGTTTCGGCAGGTGGCGGAGATGTTTTCCGGACCGATGGATGAAGGACAGGCAGAGATGTTGAATACAGCATTATCACAATTTTAAGGAGGAGAGAACAAATGAGTGGGAAGAGTAAAGAACAAAAGGTTAGTATCGTGGAAAAAATGGGCTTATTCATGGTATGTGCGGGAAATATTCCACTGATGGGATTATTGTCAGGATTCTTTATGATTTACTATACGACTGTGGTTGGTCTGGAACCGGCAGCACTGGCGACCCTGTTTTTAATATCCAAGGTGGTGGATGGAATCAGCGACCCGATTATGGGATATTTGCTGGACAAATTTCCAGTCACAAAAATGGGAAAATTTCGCCCTATGATTATTCTGGGAACAATCATCTGTGTTATAAATTATATTTTACTGTGGTTTGGCGCAGTCTGGATTCCGGTCGGAAAATATGTGATTGTGTATGTGACGTATCTGCTGCTGGGCTGGACGTTTGATATTATGGATATCTCCAAGAACAGTCTGCTCCCGGTCATGAGCGCGGATGACAAGGAGAGAAACAGTTTGTCACTTTTCAACGCGTTGGGAACAATGATAGGTGGCGCGGTACTGGCTGTGGCAGCACCGATTCTTGTGGCGGAAGGAACGTTACAGAACTATTACGTGTTAATTTTCGGTTCCATGGCCATGGTGTTGGTTTTATCTATTGCAGGGGCTCTTTGTGTAAAGGAAAGAGTAGCTTTTGAAGGAAAAAAAGAAGAAAGTTATACATTCAGGGAATTGTTACAGTTTATGCGGTATAAACCTGTCTGGGCAATGTTTGTAATGGCACTGGTAGCCGGGGTGGGCAGTAATATAGCAGGAGGAGCCGGCGCTTATTTTTACACATATATAATGGGTGATATGACGCTTATGTCAGGGGTGTCACTTGTTTCAATGATAACTGCTCTGGTGGGAATTTTCCTTGGACCAATTCTGGCAAACCGGTTTGGAAAGAAAAAGATTTATGTAATGGCAATCGTCGTATCCATCCTGTTTACCGCACTGCGTTTGATTGATGTGAGATCTATGCTTTTGATCTATATTAGTACAGTGGCAGGAGGTGTGGCAGGCGGATGTATAGTACCGCTGACAACCAGTATACAGGCAGATAATACTACTTACGTGCAGTATAAAACCGGAAAACGTGCAGAAGCGGCAATCGCATCGTTTACATCTTTTATTACAAAAGTGGCGCAGGGAATCGGAGGAGCGATTCCGGGGTATGTATTGGCAGCTACAGGTTTTGTTACCGGCTCGGCTGTCCAGCCGGAGAGTATCAATACAGGAATTATCCTCTGCGTACTGATACTTCCGATTATCCTGACTTCCGCAGGGGCGATTCTTTTTGGTACACAGTATACGTTGGATAAAAAAGCAGTAGAGGAAATGAACACGGCAATCGCAGCGCGCAGCAATAAGTAACATATTGAAGGAGAATGCGATGGAACTGTCAAGATTAAAAGTAAACAACCACAGCGACGGATAACACCGGTGATACCGCCACCGCCACATCCTCCTTTGAAACAGGTTTTATGAAAAGGGAGTGGAGTGCGCAGTGTTGTTTGAAACGAGAATTGAGTATGAAGACGGCACATTTGAGACAGTTCTCTCTGACGATAAGTTGAAAGTTGCCGATGGTACAGTATGGTGAACCTGTGCGGCCGGTGAAAGAAGTGGAGGCGGTCGGTATGGAGGTAAGCCCAAAGGGAGAGACCATTATCGATTTCGGTCAGAATCTGGCAGGTGTACTGCGGGTAAAGGTGGATTTGCCCGCAGGAACAAAGTTGATACTAGATCACTTTGAGACCAAGGATTCTCAGGGGAATTATTTTAATAATATAGCTGGTGCTGACATGACAGGTCATACACAGACGGATGTATATATATCTAACGGGAAACCCGCAGAGTACAGACCGCATTTTACATATCATGGTTTCCGCTATGTGAGAGTGATATGTGATGCTCCGGTAAAGCCGGAAGATTTTACGGCAGTGGCGCACGCAGGACAATTTTGGGCAAGAGATAAGGAGGAAAAGAACATATGAAAATTCTGGCAATGATAATGCTCGTGCTGCTCATTTTAGCAGTCGGCTTTGTGGGGTATGTTTATAAGAAAAATGCGATGTTTCTGCCGGCACTGTTTGGCATCGGCGGTTTTCCGAATATAAAAAAGGAAGATTATTATCAGGCAGACGGAACATTCCGGAAAGCGGAAAAAGATGATAAAATGGCATTTTTTATGCAGCATCCGGTGTTTGGCGGCTATAAGCATATGTTTTTTAATGTTGAGGATAACGTGTTAAAAGCGATTGCCCCGGCAAAATATGCAGATTTTCTAAAAGCGCAGGGCAGAAGTGATCAGATGGAAAATGCACTGGAGGCTTTTCATTACCTGACCCGGCTTGTGGAAAGTGGAGAGGCGCAGTTGATTTCCGATATTAACCCGAAGGAAATGATAGAACAGAATCCATATCAGTCTCATTTGACCGGAATGTTTTACAAAGGAAAGCAAGGAAAACCGTTGGCGGTGGTCGTTCCCGGAGGTGGATTTATCAGTAATGTGACGGATTGCGAGGGATATCCCGTGGCAATGAAATTACACAAGTTGGGGTACTCCGTATTGGTAATCAGTTACCCGATTGGCAAACAGCTGGGAGAAACGGAGCAGGAAAAACAGGGGCAGGCAGCGGTCAGGGAGTTGGTGCAGGTAATCCGTTATCTAAAGGAGCATGAGCAGGAACTGTCTGTGGATATGGATGACTATGCGATATTCGGTTTCTCGGCAGGCGGCATGATGACTACGGCATATTCCTTCGCAAATTACGAGGACTGCTGTCACAAAGTAAAACTGCCGAGACCAAAAGTGATTTTCCCGATGTATGGTCTGGACTGGAATGTGAAAGCGCTTGAGCAGGATAAGGGACTGGCGGTATTTTCCATCGCAGGGCGCGAGGACGAATACGGATTCGGAAATGTAGAGAAGAGACTTCCGCAATTGAAATCCGTGTTGGGTGAGGACAATGTGTCTGTACGGATTTACGATAATCTCGGACATGGATTTGGTATTGGTTCCAATACCATAGTACCTCATTGGCTTGAAGAGGCAGTGGAATTCTGGGAGGCACATCGGAAATAATTTTTTCAAGAACAGGAAGAGTGAACTTTGAGAGGTCAAGTGTTTTATAAAATTATAAAACATTTGACCTTTTTAAAAGATGTTGGGGTCAAAAGCCCCCCAACTATGGTGCTCACATTTAGAACAGTGGTTTTTACCATAAGGACATCGCCATAAAAGACAACCACAGGCTTTGTCATAGCCATTGGGAGCCATGCGTTCTCCCTGTTGGCAGATAGGAGTTCCGTCCTTATCAATATGAATGTTATCCGGAATAGATTTCGGGCGACCACACTTAGCGTTAAGGTCAATAAAAGCATGAATATGCCGATCTTTTAACAGGTTATATGTTGGATAGTTATCCATGGCAGAATCAAGGCACATATTTGATATGTGCAGGTCGGGCATGTGTTTTTCAAATTCATGGAAAGCTACCAGAAAACTGACAGAATCATGTCTTTTGGCACTGGTAAACCGCAAAAGGAGTGGAATATCAACGTGTAGTGAATGGTTATGGCAGGACAGCTGAAAGAGGGTATATCCGTAATAGTATTTTTCCATATCGCTGTCCCATCCCCATGAGGCATCGGGGGCTGAAAAATGGCGAGGAACATCCGGGTTGTATGGTTTATCGGGGTCAGGATTTAAACGGTGTCCCCTCGGGGTGGCATGAGTATGGACAGCGGTACCGTCGCCGGAAACCGTAAGGTTTTCAGAAGAAATCAGACCGCATTGAACGGAGGGAAGAACAGCAACGGAATAAAAGAGATGTTGAAGGGTAGCCTCGAAATTAAAATGAATAATTTTTCCGTTAAGCAGGCGGTTTACAAGAACCTCCGTAATTTTAGGCTTTATTTCCTGAGCTTTCCAAAGAGTAAGAGAGGGTGGAGTAAGTCCCATAGAAATGAGCAGAAAAAACAGGATAAAGAAACTCACAATTCACGAGAAATGTCAATAGTTTTTTGAAAAATTGCTGAAAAAATTTAAAATCCTTCTCTGAAAATGGGAGGAAACGAAAAAAGTAACAAGTACAAAAAGAGCGGAGATTCGGGCTTTATGGAGTTTCCGAGACCGTTCTGAAATAGATAAGGAGGGAAAAAACATGGGTAAGTACAAAGGGCTGTTCTGGCCGGCAATCTTAGGCGTCAAGCATATGCCGAAGGTAAAGGAATCGGAGTTTTACAATGACGCGGGAGGGTTCCGCAGGGCTACGATCAATGACAAGATGGCGTTCTTCCTGCAGCATCCCGTATGGGAGGGCAGGCCGGAGCTTTTTATGAAGACCGGGTCGCCAAAGGAAATATATGCCATGTCAGGCATGAGCGTCCATGGTTTGTGCAATCTTATCGGGCAGCCCGCACAGGCGCAGAGCATCGTGGATGGTTTCAACTATGTCGTGGAGCAGAAAGGGCTGAAAAAGGTGCATTTCATCAGCGGGCTTTATGCGGAGGATGAGGTAAGGCGTGATCCCGACAAGGGAAAGGTACAGGGGATCCTGTTCCAGGGGAAGCCAGGGAAGCCCGTGGCTGTGCAGATTGCGGGCGGCGGGTTTGACGGCGTAGCCTCTTATTTGGAGAGCATCCCGGCAGCCATGGAGCTGCACAGGAGGGGATACAGTGTGTTTGTGCTGGTCTACCGTGTGAATGTGGAGCTGCATGAAACCGAACCGCAGGCCAAGGGCGAGGAGGCATCCAAGGATGTGCTGCCGGCGGTAAGGTATCTGATAGGGCATCAGGCAGAGTACGGCTATACGATGGACGGCTTTGGTATGTTCGGGTTCTCCGCTGGAGGCCTGATGACGACAGCCTACGCATTTTCTGATTATAAGGACTGCTGCCATAAACATAATCTGCCAAGGCCCGCCGCCATCTTCCCCATCTATGGCCTGCACTGGGAGCTTAAGGTTCACGAGAAGGACAAGGGGCTTGCTGTATTTTCCAGGGTCGGGCGGGATGACCCTACCGGTTTTGCGGCCGTGGAGAAAATCATCCCGGACATCAGGAAAGCGCTGGGGCAGGAAAATGTCGATATCGTCATGTATGATAAGCTGGGTCATGGCTTTGGCCTGGGGATAGATACTGCGGCAGATGGCTGGCTGCGGGATGCAGTCGCATTCTGGGAGAAGCATCGGAAATGTTGATTTGCTCTTCACGGATTTCAACCTTTCTTTTGCAGATTATAAGAAAAATCAGTGCTTGCAGGAAACAGATGATGTGGCGGGCCCCTGGTATACGGGAGACTTCGAAGCAACATATCGCGATATTGTGGCTGGATGCGAAGGGTTCTTAGAATATTTAGGATACAGATAAAAAGTGCCTGCCTTTTCTGTGTGAGAACAGGAAAGACAGGCATTTTGTGGGTTATTTTAGTAACCCCATTCACCTTCTACAAGGATTACTTTGATTCTGTTTTCGTCGCGACTGTTTCTGGTGATTACAATCTGATTACAGATGCAATCATTAGAAAGGCAGTCACCGCAACTTCCATTTGCGGTACAAGGTGTTTTTTTGTCAAATCGAAGAGCATTTGGTGGGGATGCGATATTTCTTGCGCGCACCATAGCACTATCTAAGTCATGGCAGACCTTGTTCATGCCGGCAATAACAATGACCTGCTTTGGTCCGAAGATAAGTGCAGCAACACGATTTCCTGTGCCATCAATGTTTACGAGTTGTCCATCAAGGGAAATGGCATTTGTACTCATGATAAAATTGTCTGCAGAAAAAGTTTTGCGATAGATTTCATCAATTTCTTCCTGCGAGTTTGCGTTAGCACGGTCATAGACAATCAAATCAGAGCGGTTGGCAATTACTTTGTCCAAACCAATTTCTTTCATGGTCATCGTACCACCCCAGGATACAGAAGAACCTTGTTTCATAAGCGAAGAAGCAAGGCTACATGCCTCTTCTGGTGTTTCACAGTAAAATCCTTCCATATGACGTTTTGCCAGATTTTTAATCAACTGATTGGCTAATATTTTGTGATGTTCTCTCTTTGGATCCATAGAATTACCCTCCATTTTAAAAAAATATTTTGTGGTTTTTGCATAATCTTTTTTTCCACAAAAGGAAAATTTCGACCATTGTACACAAATGGATTTATGCTATAATATATGTTGCTATATTTATAAGCAGAAAGTCAAGAGAAAGAAGGATGAAATTATGACAAAAATTGACATTATTTCTGGATTTTTAGGAGCAGGTAAGACAACATTTATCAAGAAAATGATTGATGAAGTTTACACTGGTGAGAAACTTGTATTAATAGAGAATGAGTTCGGTGAAGTTGGTATTGATGGTGGATTTTTAAAAGATTCCGGTATTGAGATTTCAGAGATGAACTCTGGCTGCATCTGCTGCTCATTGGTAGGAGATTTTGCAAAGAATTTACAGGAAGTTTTAGATAAATTTTCACCAGACCGTATTTTGATAGAGCCATCAGGTGTAGGCAAATTATCAGATGTTATGGCGTCTGTGATTGATTTAGAAAAGACACATGATGTTAAGGTAAACGCACTTGTTACGGTTGTAAATGCATTAAAGGCATCGAAGCAGATGAAAGCCTTTGGCGAATTCTTTAACAACCAGATTGAATATGCAACAACGGTTGTATTGAGCAGAAGTCAGAAGGCTACACCGGAACAGCTGGAGTTTTGCGTAAAACAGATTCAAAAGTTCAATCCAAAAGCTGCGATTATTACAACACCTTGGGATGAAATTCAGGGAAGTCAGATTTTAAAGGTTATCGAAGGACAGGATAATCTTGAAATGAAGACTTTGGCAGAGGCAGCACACGAGGCGCATGAACACGAACATCATCACGAGCATGACCACGAGGAACACGAACACCACCATGATCATGATCACGAAGAACATGAGCATCATCATGATCATGACCACGAAGAACACGAGCATCATCACGACCATGGCGAGGGTTGCACCTGCGGATGTCATGACCACGATCATGAGCATCACCATCATCATGCAGATGATGTATTCACAAGTTGGGGCAAGGAGACACCGCACATCTTTGAACGTGCAACGATCGAGAATGCTCTGAAGGCATTTGCTGAGACAGAAGACTACGGAACCGTCATCCGTTCCAAGGGTATGGTACAGTCTACTGACGGCACATGGATCTACTTTGATCTGGTAGATGGCGAGTACGAACTGCGTACCGGTGAGCCGGATTACACAGGACGTCTGGTAGTTATCGGTACAGATATTGACGAACATCAGTTAGAGGAACTCTTCGGTATCGCCTAAATATGGCGATACCCTATCTTCTGATAGGACATAGAATTATAAGAAAGAGGAAAGATTATGGCAGAAATACCGGTATATTTTTTCACTGGTTTTATGGATAGTGGTAAGACCACTTTGATCCAGGAAACCCTATTTGAAAATGGCTTTGCTGAAGATGATGACCGTATTCTCATCATTGCCTGTGAAGACGGCGATGTGGAGTATGACACCGAAAAGTTAAAGACGATCAACGCATCTGTCGCAACCATTGATACAGAAGCAGAGTTTAATACAGAGCATTTACAGGAAATTGCAGACCAGTACCGTCCGGATGTCGTTTTCGTTGAATACAATGGAACCTGGGGCGTAGGCGAAGTCTATGAGATGGAGCTTCCAAAGAATTGGGTGATCGTGCAGTCCCTCGCTACTGTGGATGCAACGACTTTTGAGATGTATATGGCAAATATGCGTTCCATGATGATGGAACAATTCTTTCAGGCAGAAGTTGTTATCTTCAACCGCTGTGATGACAACACGCCAAAGAGCAAGTTCCGTGGCAATATCAAGGCAGTCAACCGTCCGGCGCAGATCGTTTATGAGAGAGCAGATGGTACGATCGACGATCGTGAGGAAGAACTTCCTTTTGACATCAATGCAGATGTGATCGAGATTTCCGATGCAGATTATGCCCTCTGGTTTATGGACTGCATGGAAAATCCAAAGAAATACGATGGCAAGAAAGTGCATTTCTTAGGTTTGGTCTACAATCCAAAGGATGGTAAGTTAAAGCGCGGCGTTATCGTGCCGGGACGTTTTGCCATGACTTGTTGCGTGGAGGACATTACCTTCCTTGGCATGATGTGCAAGACCGGCATGGAAAATACACCGGAGCATCGCTCCTGGATCGACCTTACCGCACGTATCAAGGTTGAATTTGCAAGAGAATATAAGGGCAAGGGTCCGATCCTTTATCCGATCGAGATGAAACCGGCAGAAAAACCACAGGACGAGTTGGTTTACTTTAGTTAAAGACAGGCTTAACACAGGGTTAACAGAAGAATCGTATTTTATATGCTGTGCATTCCACTTAGGAGGCGAGAAATCCGCTAAGGATTGGCATATCAAATAGAAAATAAGAAAATGGGAGGAAAACTATGTATCCAATCGTAAAAAAAGAAAAACTTGCTGACAAGATTTTCTTGATGGATGTGAAGGCACCGAGAGTGGCAGATAATTGTCTGCCGGGACAGTTCATCATCGCCAAGATCGATGAAGTGGGAGAGAGAATTCCACTGACGATCTGCGATTATGACAGAGAGGCTGGTACGATCACGATCGTATTCCAGACCGTAGGAGCATCCACAGAGAGAATGTCACACCTTGCTGTGGGAGATGCCTTTATGGACTTTGTAGGTCCGCTGGGACAGCCGTCAGAACTGTGTGTAGAGGAGAACCTCGAGGAGACAAAGAAGAAAAAGATCGTCTTTATCGCGGGCGGCGTGGGGACCGCACCGATCTATCCACAGGTAAAATGGCTGAAAGAGCATGGCGTAGAAACGACCGTGATCATGGGATCCCGTACCAAGGATCTTTTGTTCTATGTGGATGAAATGCGTGAAGTTGCCACACAACTTTGTGTTACAACAGATGACGGTTCTTATGGCTTCCATGGAATGGGAACCAATCAGTTGCAGGCATTGGTAGACGAAGGTCAGGAGTTCAACTGGTGTGTAGCCATCGGACCTATGATCATGATGAAATTCGTCTGCAAACTTACCAAAGAACTTGGTATCCCGACGATCGTATCTATGAACCCGATCATGGTAGACGGTACCGGAATGTGCGGTGCTTGTCGTCTGGTTGTTGGAGATCAGGTAAAATTTGCATGTGTGGACGGACCGGAGTTTGACGGTCACTTGGTTGATTTTGATCAGGCTATGTCCAGACAGCAGCAGTATAAGACAGAAGAAGGTCGCGCGATGCTTGCTTTACAGGAAGGTGATACACACCACGGCGGATGCGGACATTGTGGAGGTGACAAGTAATGGGTGATGTTTTAGTAAAAGTTCCGGTCAGTGAGCAGGATCCAAAGGTTCGTGCCACTAACTTTGAAGAAGTATGTTTAGGATACAATAAAGAAGAGGCTATGGAAGAAGCATCCCGTTGCTTGAACTGCAAGAATGCACAGTGTATCAAGGGATGCCCGGTTTCCATTCAGATCCCGGATTTCATCGCAGCTGTAAAAGATGGCGACATCGAAAAGGCATATGAAGTGATCAGCGAGTCTTCTGCACTTCCAGCCGTTTGTGGACGTGTCTGCCCACAGGAGAGCCAGTGTGAAGGCAAGTGTATCCGTGGAATCAAGGGCGAAGCCGTTTCCATCGGAAAACTGGAGCGTTTCACGGCTGACTGGGCAAGAGAAAATGGCATCAAGCCACAGGGAGCTAGCGAAAAGAATGGTCACAAGGTCGCAGTGATCGGCTCCGGTCCTGCAGGACTTACCTGTGCCGGTGATCTGGCAAAACTTGGCTATGATGTTACTATTTTTGAGGCACTGCACGAAGCAGGTGGTGTACTGGTTTACGGTATTCCTGAGTTCCGTCTGCCGAAGAGCAAGGTTGTTGCCGCAGAAGTAGAAAATGTAAAGTCTCTTGGTGTTAAGATTGAGACAAATGTTATCATCGGTCGTTCCGTAACGATTGATGAGTTGATGGAAAAAGAAGGATTTGAGGCAGTCTTTATCGGCTCCGGTGCAGGTCTTCCTAGATTTATGGGAATCCCGGGCGAGCAGGCAAAGGGCGTATTCTCTGCCAATGAATTCCTTACCAGAAATAACCTGATGAAAGCATTTAAGGAAGGTTATGATACACCGATCGCACGCGGCAAGAAAGTCGTTGTTGTCGGTGGTGGTAACGTTGCTATGGATGCTGCAAGAACAGCACTCCGTCTGGGCGCAGAAGTACATATCGTTTACCGTCGTAGTGAAGCAGAACTTCCTGCACGAGTGGAAGAAGTACATCATGCAAAAGAGGAAGGCGTTATCTTTGATCTATTGCAGAATCCGACCGAGATCTTAGTAGATGAAAACGGTTGTGTCAAGGGCGTTCGCGTCATCAAGATGGAACTGGGTGAGCCGGATGAATCCGGAAGAAGAAGACCGGTGGAAATTCCTGGATCTGAGTATGAGATCGAGGCAGATACCGTCATCATGTCACTTGGTACTTCTCCAAATCCACTCATTTCTTCTACGACAAGAGGACTTGATGTGAATAAGAGAGGATGCATCATCTGTGAGGACGATGGCGCAACTTCAAAAGAAGCTGTTTACGCAGGCGGTGATGCCGTGACAGGCGCAGCAACAGTTATCCTTGCCATGGGTGCAGGAAAGGCTGCTGCAAAGGGTATTCACGAATACTTCCAGAATAAATAATTTATGAGAACAGAATAAAAGAGAAAGGCGTTTGCATCTTTTGCATTCGCCTTTCTCTTTTTTGCATCATATGAAATAAGTGATCTAACGTAAGAGACAATCCAAAAGCCGGTCGTTATCCGCAGGATCCATAAAGCAGAAGCGGATATACTTGTCATTTAAGAATGGGAAAGTCGAGCAATCCCGGATCATAAGCCCTTCGCGGATGGCGCGGTCAAACAGGATACCGCTGTTTAAGTCTTCATCCATAATGCGCATGAGCATAAAATTCGCAGTCGGCTTGTATGGATGGAAACGCTTGGAATTTAGCATTGTCTGATAACAGCGGGCGCGTTCCGTGCTGATCAGATCTCTGGTCGCCTGTATATATTCGTCATCCTGAAACATGAGTTCCCCGGCGATCGCAGCAAGTGAATTGATCATCCATGGATTTTTGCGCTGGTTCATATTACGGAGCAGGTCTTCGTTGCCGGTAATGGCATAGCCGAGACGAAGACCCGGTGCAGCAAAGAATTTGCTGGTGCCGCGCAGGATGATGATATTGTTGTAGTAGGCAGTCAGTGAGACGGCACTGGTATGAACTACATCTTCAACGAACTCGATATAGGTCTCATCGACCATGACATAGATACCATGCTCCTTGCAGACATCTAGGATGGTACGCATATCATCCAGGGAAATGCAGCTGGAGGTAGGATTGTTTGGATTGCAGAGGATCAAAAGATCAATGGAATCATCCAGTTTTGAGGTAAAGTGGGTGGTATCCAGTTTAAAACCGCTTTCCTCCTTGAGCGGATAGTAGACGGTCGTCCCTCCACCGAGAGAAACTTCTCTTTCATATTCGGAATAGGTAGGTCCTAAGATCATGGCTTTCTTTGGATGCTCGATCTGTATAAAAAGGGAGATCAGTTCGGTAGAGCCGTTGCCGACAATGATGTTTTCTTTTTCTGTGCCGACATAATCTGCCATGCACTGACGCAGGGAAGAATATTCCCGGTCAGGATAGGTCGTGATACAGTCGATATGTTTTGCCAGATGCTCCCGCAACTTCGGTGAGATACCCAGGGGATTGACATTGGCTGAAAAACTTACAATATCTTCCTTGCGGATACCGTAGATCTGCTCTATTTTTTCTAAGTCGCTGCCATGGAAATGGTCTTTATGTGTAAGCATGCTTTCCTCCTGCAAAGGACAAAGTTTATTGCATGTCCTTCTTAAATAGTTTATAATTCATTATAGTCTTTTTGCGTCGAAAATTGCAACCGACAGAAGACAAAACGGCAGGAAAAGGGTGTCATATTTTGCGAAAACGAATCTGGCGGATGTCAGAAGATAAATTTGACAACAGAAGGCCGCAGATAGCATTTTCAGAGGAGACAGTTACCGTGCGTGGCAGGCAGGGAGAACGCTTACAGGGTGAGTTTTTCATGCACTCTACCAATGAGGTCTCTATCCGGGGAATCGTCTATTCTTCCAATCCATATGTGCGCATCGTAAAGCCGCAGTTTGACGGGATGGAAGCAACGATCCGTTTTGAAGTGCTGGGTCAGGATTATCAAGAAGGGGACAGGCTTACCGGTTATTTTACCATTGTATGTAACCAGAGGGAGTGTCGCCTTCCTTTTGATGTGCAATTTGAGGCAGACCGCCTGTATGCATCTACAGGCGAGATCACAAGTTTATCCGATTTTGCAAGTCTTGCACAGGGACATTGGGCAGAAGCCATGCAGTTGTTTTATTCGCAGGCTTTTGAAAAGTTCATTGCAAGACAGGAAAAGGCAGTCCGCATGGTCTATACCGGCTATCGTAAGGCTTTACCGTCTTCAGCCAATTTAGAAGAATTTTTAGTGGCGGTGGGCTTAAAAGATGCCGTCGATTTTACGGTGCGCGAGCGCAAGGAAGAATTTTACCGCGTGAGCGAAAACCGCAAGGAGACCTTAGTGGTTGCCAAGAATACATGGGGCTATATTGAGATCACAGTGGAGAGTGACAGCCCTTTTGTCACTGTGGAAAAAGATCTGATTACGACAGACTATTTTCTTGGTTCTACCATGCTTCTCAATTATTATATACACAAGAACCGCATGCACGCGGGCATTAACCGTGCGCGGATCACATTCTCCTGCAAGGGAACGGTGCGTGTCATTGACATCATGGCAACCTTTGATCAGGAAGATGAAAAAAAGGAATTTCCATGGCGCAGGGATAAAGAGTGTCTGGCAGATTTGACGGATACCTACAAAGCGTATCGTTTCCGCCAGATCACGACAGGCGAGTGGTGTGATGGCTCGGTACAGATCTTAGATGAACTGTTAGAGCGCCGCCCGAATAATGCATGGTATCGCCTGATGAAGGCGCAGTGCCTGATCGTGGGCAAAAAGCGGCAGGAGGCACTTTGGATCATTTCCGATATGAAGCGGGAGATCGCAGACAAGCAGAGCGTTCTCTGGGCATATCTTTTGTATCTCTGCACCCTGATCGAGCAGGAAAAGTCCTATGTCGACCGCCTGACAAAAGAGATCGAGACTATCTTTCGAGAGCACCCGGAGGATGTCAGACTCTTCTGGTTTTTATCTTTTTTGCGAGAAGAATATATGGAAAATCCGGCGCGGAAACTCAAAGCCATTTTACAATGGATCGAAGCAGATAACGATACACCGTTTTTATATATTGAGGCATATGCCATGTATGTGCAGGATCCTTATCTTTTGCATGCCTTTGATGCGCATGCGACCAAGATCTTATACTGGGCAGCAAGACATGTGACCTTTACCAAAGATGTGGCAATGCAGGTCTTGCATGTGATGGAAAAGGTCAAAGATTTTGATCCGCACATTTTCTTGATCGCACAGAAGGCATACGAGGTGGAGCATAGCGAGGAAGCCTTTTCTGTTCTGGTATCTTATTTGTTGCGCAACCAGATGTTTCAGGAAAAGTATCTGGACTGGTATCGCGAGGCAATCCGTCTGGATCTGCGTCTGAGCGGCTTGTATGAGGCTTATATGCTTTCCATGCCGGACAACAGTACGGAAGAACTGCCGCAGATGGTGACTATGTACTTCCGCTATAGTTGCAATCTGCCATATCAAAAGAAGGCACTTCTTTATGCCAATATCATTTCGGAAAGACGCAAGGCACCGGGGCTTTATGAGCAGTATCTGCGCAACATCGAAACTTTTGCGATCGAGCAGATGAAAGCCAATCGCATGAATGACAATCTGGCGATCATCTATCAGAATGTTCTGGAGATGGGCGTAGTCGATGAGGAGATGGCGCATCTGATCTCGGGCATGGTCTTTATGAAAAAACTGGTCTGCCTTTATCCGGACATCACCCGTGCATTTATCTATCAGGAGCAGTATGAAATGCCGATCGTAATCCCGGTACAAGACCATCAGGCATGTATTCCGATCCTGCCGGGACAGTACCGGTTACTGCTTGAGACGGGGAATGGCACCCTGATCAGCGATCACAAGGCATACACCCTACAAAGGCTTATGTACCCGGAGCGTTTTATCAAGAGGCTGGAACACTTGTCACCGCTTTCCCTTCCTTTTATCCTTGCGGATTTTGCGGAGAAAAAAGAAGCGGAAGACTATACCTTGGATGATGTAAAACGCATGCAGGTATTTTTGGATTCTTCGCTGGTTTCCAAGCGTTATAAACAGGAAAAATACAGTGCATTTATTGGCTTTTTACAGGATCATTGCAGAGAAGAAGTCTTAGAAGAACATTTTGCAAAGCATGTGGACTTTGGGCAGTTGGATGCAAGGACCAGAGGTTTTGTGATCTCCTTATTCATCCAGCGGCAGGACTATGAGAGAGCCTATGCCCTCATGCAGGACTATTACGGATTGCAGGTGGATGACCGCCTGCTCTTACAGATGTGCACCGAAAGGCTGCTGACGACTGAATTTGCAGAAGATGAATTTTTACTTTCTTTGTGTGGCTATTTATTGGGACAGAAGCAGACTTCACCGGCAACGGTATCCTATTTGGCAGAAAACTATGTGGGACCAAGCCCGGATATGATCTATCTCTGGCAGGCGGCAAAAGCAGAAGAAATGTCCGTGGTGGCGCTGGAAGAAAATATTTTATTCCAGACCTTGTATGCGGAAAACTGCATGGAGGAAACGGCGGCTATTTATGCTTCCTATCTGGCGCGTGGCAAAGACCGCATGCTGATCGAGGCTTATCTGAATTACTGGGCGCATGCATATATGCTCTCAAAGGAACATGTGCCAGACAAGTTATTTGACTATCTTTCCTATTATTTTGCAAAAGGCATCGAGTTAAAGGAAAGTTGCAATCTGGCATACATGAAATATCTATCCGGCAAGGATACCTTGGATGAAAAAGAGTTTGCCCTTTTGGATCAACTCTTGCAGTATTACATCTTGCGGAATGTATATTTCCAGTTCTACAAGAATGTCGATCATAAACTGATCATCAAGTATCATCTGTATGATAAACATTTTGTGGAATACCGGGGCAATCCGGGAGAGCGGATCACCATCACCTATCGTTTTGATGATGGGCAGCCGATCACGGAAGAAATGATCGAGATGTACGAGGGAATCTTCGTCAAGCAGTTCGTTGTCTTTTTCGGAGAGACCATTCATTATGCCCTGTATGCAGATGCGGTAGCAGACCTGCCGGTATGTGCGGATGACCTGACCATCTCCAGTGATCTGCAGGAGGGCAATCTGGATCGCTACGATCTATTGAATGCCATGCAAAATGCCTACCTCTATCATGAAGACGGGCAGTTGTTGGAACTGATGAAGCAGTATCAGGGCTTGGATCAGGTGACAAAGGAACTATTTACGACAGTATAAGAGGCACTTATGGAACAGGAGAATGTGGGCTTGTATCTTGGTATGGATATCAGTGAAAAATATACCATGATCAGCATTTACCAACAGCATATGAAAGAGCCACAGACGATCAGTACGATCATGGGCAGCGAGTCCTATCAGATCCCGACTGCCCTTGCCAAGAAAAAGGGCGTTGGTCAGTGGTTCTTCGGACGCGAAGCAAAAGTGCGCGTTAAATCCGGGGAAGCGCTTGGCGTAGAAGATCTTCTTGATAAGGCGAGAACTGGGGAAGAAGTATTTTTGGAGCATGAAAAGTACGCGGCGAGTGATCTGCTTGCCATCTTTTTAAAGCGTGTCCTCTCTTTGGCAGGAAGCGCCCAAGCCATGATGCCTTTAGCAAAACTTGTCATCTGTCTGGACAAGGTCAGTGTGGAATACATGGAACTCTTTTCGGCTATCATGGTAAAACTGGGGATCGAGACAGACAAACTGCTTCTGATCGACCGCAGGGAAAGTTTTTACTATTATGCACTGAGCCAGGGACCGGAGACCTTTTTACATGATGTAGTCATGTTTGACTATACTGAGTCGGATATGGTGTCCTGCCGCTTGCGGCGTAATATGCATACGACACCTCAGGTCATCAACTTAGATCAGAAAAATCATGGAAAACTCTTAGACCAAAAGGACGGCGAGTTTCAAAAGATCGCCCAGGATGTGGTCGACGGACAGGTCGTTTCGGCGGTTTATCTGATCGGAGACGGTTTTGACGGAGACTGGATGAAGGCATCTTTGCAGTATCTTTGCCATACCAGAAAGGTCTTTGTGGGAAAGAACCTTTACTCCAAGGGCGCCTGTTATGCAGGCTTTATCAAGGATGGGAAGCGGGATTGGCCTTTTGTCTATATCGGAGACAATGAACTCAAGTTAAATCTCTACCTCAAGGTCTTGGTGGGCAATGAAATGCAGTTTTTTACTCTGATCACAGCCGGACAGTCTTGGTTTGACGAGGTGGGCGAATGTGAGGTCATTTTGGATGGAACACCGGAGATCGAGGTCTGGATCCAGCGGCCGGAGAGCAGGGAGGCTCACGTAGAACTTTTGGAATTGACGGACATGGTAGAAAGAGAACGCAGGACCAGCAGGCTTCGTATTACGGCAGAACCGATCTCTGACCGTAAGATCAAGATCACGATCCGTGACTTAGGCTTTGGGGAGATCGCACCATCGTCCAACCGTACATGGGAGCATACCGTCTGTCTGGAAGAATAAGGAGGCATCCGATGGGTGAATTGATTTTATGTAGACAATCCATAGCAGCCAATCCTTATTTTATCGAGGATGGCGCGCTGAATGTCTATTCTTTGGAAGAATTGAGTTATTATATTGCACACAATGTTTATCTTTTAAATGCAGAATTTGCATCCAAGGAACTCTGTCTGTGGATCGGCGGGGAACTGGGGGCACGCGATCTGGAAAAGCAGTTATTGGATACCCTATCCAATCAGGCACCGCTGCATATTTTTATCGGACAGATTCTAAATTACAGTGGTTATCTGACCAGTGTGGAGATCCGTGACCTGCTGCAGGCGATAGCGTCTTTTGAGAACAAGAGTCCGACAGAGTGCCAGAAAATGCGGGCAGACCGCCTGATGGAAAAAGATAAGATTGTGGATGCTATTTTTGAATATGAAAAGATGTTAGATGACCCGGCGGTTACACATGGACCGACCGCTTTTGAAGGAGATATCTGGCATAACTTGGGCGTTGCCTACGGAAGGTTGTTTTTCTTTGGCGAGGCATCCCTCTGCTTTGAGGAGGCTTACAAGCGCAACCACAAAACGCAGTCGCTCCGGTCTATGCTGGCGGCACTGCGCTGCAACAAGGATCAGAAGCATTTCGACGAACTTGTAGACAAATACTTTATCCCGCAGGATATGGTAGATGAGATCTGCGAGGAAGTCACCATGCTCAGTACCCGCGAAGAGATCCATGCTTTCGATGAAAAAATACAAAAGGCACTTGCGACCGAAACGGGCAGATCACAGGTGATCGGATCTATTTTGAGCAGTTGGAAAGTCGATTACAATCACTTGTGTCGCATTTAAAAAGACAGCAGCTGGGAGAAAGGCATGTTATTTTTTGGAAAGAAACGAAAAAAAGAACAGGAGATCGATGAGGCTTTTGCCAAGGTATATCAGGAGATCGAGACCATCGACAACTGGAATGATCCCAAGAAGTTGGAACACTACATTTTGGATTCCTGCGAGCAGATCATTGCCTTGACCAAAGAGATCGAGGAAGAAAAGGCAGAATACCGTGTTGTCACTTCCTATCTGACGGATATCCAGACCATTGAGGGGCTGCCGGATGAGACCAGACAGGCAATCCGGGAAGCGGCATCCAATATCGAGCAGTTGAATGCTGCGCGTCAGGCTTATGAGAATGCCTCTTACAATATTTCGGACAGCCAGTTCCTTTTGATGGAGCAGAATGAGGATGATGTACCGCAGACCATCCACCGGATGTTGGAAAACGAGCGTTATCAGGACAAGGTGCGGCGGGACAAAAATATCCTAGAGGCACAGAAGAACCAGTGGGAGATCGAGCGCGAGGACATTACCAAGGAACGCAAGATCATCAAGCGGGCATCTCTCTTAGTATTTTTGCTTTACGCAACGCTTTTGATCCTCTTATTTGTCATACAGTTTGCGACAAAGATGGATATGACGGTTGCCTTTTTGGTACTTTTTATCGTGGGTGCTCTGGGCGGCTTTATCATTTATTTCCGCAGCCTTTATCTGCAAAAACAGATGCGGCAGGCGACCCGCAATGAAAATCAGGCGATCAACCTCTTAAATGTCGTATGCATGAAATATGCCAATGTGACAAAAGCGGTGGAATATACAAAGGATAAGTACGGCGTACACAATTCGACCGAACTCAATTACACTTGGGAACAGTATGTGACGGCTGTCAAAGAAAAGGAAAAATTCCTGCGCAACAATGACGATCTGGAATATTTCAACGGCCGCCTCATCCGACTTTTACAAAGGATCGATCTGTATGATCGAAAGATCTGGCTGGATCAGACCAAAGCACTCATAGATGAAGACGAGATGGTGGAGATCAAACACAATCTGGTAAAACGAAGACAAAAGATCAGGGGACACATCGAGGATAACCGGAAGATCGTGCAGAGTGAGAGAAATGAGATCGATCGTCTGATGACGGAACATGAACATTATGTACCGGAGATCATAGAGATCATTTCCTCCGTGGATAAATTGTGCGGTCTGAAGCAGGAGTAGTTTGTGGTTTGGACTGTGGAAAGGAGCGGAGGATGGAAGTCATTCATCTGAAAGCAGGGGAGAATGTAGCAAAGAGAAAAGATAAGGTAAGTGCCTGGTATATCGTACAGGAGGGAAATGTTACCTTACGACACGAATTTGAGGAGACGACACTGGGACCAAATGCTATCATAGGTATTTTGGAGCAGGACTGGTTTATCTGTGACTATTATGCCAGTACGGATGTTACACTTTATGTCTTTCCTTGTGAGGGGGTCAATGATCTCAAGCAGTTTCTGGCGGCAGAGCCAAAGATGCGCAGGATCTTTTTGCGCAGTGCCCTCTTGCAAAGGCACCAGTTGTTCTGTGCCTATGCGGACATGTATCACAAGGTCCGGCAGTTTCAAAATCTTTCGGATACTTTGTATGAGGAGTATGTTTATTTGTGTGCCCGCAGTAAGGTCGAGGCAAAGCAATCTCTGGATGTGGCAAATATCACGCCACTGGAGATGCAGCATAAGGCAGAAAACTGGGAGATCAACAATAGCAACAGCCTGATCCGTGGGGCACTGGATGCATATCTGAACCTTATGGAGACGGACGAGGACCTCTGCATTGGCTCGATCATGGAGGCATCCGCCCAGATGCATCGAATCGCCAGAGGTATCCGGGAGATGACAAATTATCTGCGCAACAACCGGGATGCTCTCTTTAGTCAAGTACGAAGCGATCTTTTTCATGCTTCCCTTTTACTGCAAAGCGGAGTAAAGGCAAGAGGCGGGGATGATGGTGAGATCAAGAAACTGATCGAAAAGCAGTTGGGCTATGCCAAGGAACTGGGCATTTTTCAGGAGGAACTGCTGGTTTCCTGCGCAAAAGAATATGCGTCCAATACAGAAAAAGAGACGGCTGTGGACCAGGAGTGCAAGACAGATCTGGAGTATATCTTGCAGTTTGCCGGATACGAGGGAGACAAGTATCAGGAAATGCAGGAACTCTTTGTGGCATACGAAAAAGTCAAAGATGCAGACAATAAGGATGAGGCAGCCTATCGTCTGCGCAAGCAGGTGGGAAAAGTCTTTTATGAACTGTACTGGGACTGCTTTTTACAGGCAGTGGAGGGCAGGAAAAAGATCACGCCGGTCATGGAGATGTTTTTCAATTTTGCCTATATTGATCAGGGCTTTTTAGGCGAGGACAAGACCAGCGAACTTTACCAGTTGTCAGCCCATCTGGATATGTGTGCTTCCGACCATGTCTTTACCATTTTCCGTTGGCTGCGGGCAGTCTACGAGGGAGAAAAGGAGCCGTCCAAGAACGAGTTTGATATGGACTATACGGCTTATCTCAATGATGGTCTGCGCCGGGGCGAGTGGACAAAAGAGGAAGTGGCAAGGAGAAAGCAGGATCAAAAGGCAAAGGCACGCTATGAACTGGAAAATATGTTTACATCCGTCAACCGTGTGACCTATGGTAATATCACCATGTTCTCACCGGTTCTTTGCGAAAAAGATCTCTTTAACAGCCTAGATAAAATGGTCGTGACGGCAGATCGGATCGAGGATGCCTTTAACACGGTACGAAAGATAGATTATTCCCTCTTTTACCGTCCGATGCTGCCAAGGACCGGGACAAGTGATCTCATCAAAAATGAGATGGTCATGGAGGAAATCCTGCCGGATGTCATCCTCATGCCAAATGCCGGCACCAGAGCCATGATGTGGCAGGAGACGGCAAGTGTCAGGAACGATACACCGGCGCGCTTTATGATACCGATCTTTACCGCAGTGGATCTACAGGAGGCTATCTTAGAAAATTGTGGCAGATACCGCTGGGAGATGTGCCGAAAGATCCAGGGTGTGCGCTGGAATGATATCCGCGAACGGTCGCTGACAAGCGATTACTATGATTATCTGCAGTTCTACCGCAAGAACCGGGAATTGTCCGCAGAGACCAAAGACCAGATCAAGGGGGCTTTGGCCAGGGCAAAGAACAATTTCCGGGAGATCTTTGTCAAGGATTATCAGAACTGGATCAAATATGAGGCAAAGGGCGGCTTCCGTCTCAACCGTTATGTGCGCCAGATCATGTTTACCTATTGTCCGTTTTCCAAGGCATATCGTGCAGACCTAAAGACCAATCCTATGTTTGCGGATGCGATAGGTAAATTGGAAACAAACAATGCCAGAAATTACAAACGCCTGCAAGGCTTATATGAAAAGTATAAACGCGAGGGTGGTACGATCACACCGGAACTCCGTGAAAATCTGAATTTTTATCAGATGTAGAAAAATAGCAGAAAATGAGAAGTCTTATGACAGCAGAAAACCTGTTGTCGTAAGACTTCTTTTAGTTTTCAGGTCATCTTCACATAGCCATCACTTTGCCTTTTTAGAATAAAAGCAGATAAGGAGGTAGGGCATATGATCCAAAAAGTTTTTAACCGTTACGAAAAGAAATATCTGCTGGATCAAAAGACATATGAGGTCTAAAAAAAGGAACTGGATGTCTATATGGCAGAGGATTCTACCTATTTTTTGGAGATCAAGAAAAAATATAACGGACTGGTCAATAAAAGACGGATCCCCTTATCTAGGGAAGAAGCCAAAAAGTATCTGGAAGAAGGAGATGTGCCAAAAGAAACCGGTCAGATCTATCGGGAAGTGGATTACTTTTTTACCCATTATGGGATCCGACCAAAGCGTTATATCGCTTATGACAGGCTGGCACCGGGCTATTATCTGATGGAAGTAAAGATCTCAGATGCCATGCCAAAATGGTTCGTGGATCTTTTATCCCAATATGGCATTTACAATACATCATTTTCAAAATATGGCATGGACCAGTGGAGAGACTTACACTGTGACTGTGGACGGCACAGAAGACCAGACCTTTACGGTAGATTCTATGGTGATCTCTGCCGGAGGAAGCGTTGGTACCATGGGCGGCGGACCTATGGACGGACAGGATATGAACGGCGATATGGGTGGCGGACCACAGGGTGATATGAGCCAGAATGGCGATATGCCACAGATGGGACAGGGCGGTCCTGCCCAGGGAGGCGGCAATATGCAGCCTCCACAGGATGCCAAGACCAATTAAGAGTCGAAAGACGGATTGAACATATAGTAGTTTTTGGAGTCCAGATGATCGCAGACGATGCGCATGGCTTCACCGAAACGCTGGAAGTGAACGATCTCACGGGCACGCAGGAAGCGGATCGGATCTACAATATCGGGATCTTTTACCATACGAAGAATATTATCATAGGTGGTGCGGGCTTTTTGCTCCGCCGCCATGTCTTCGTATAGATCGGCAATGGTATCGCCGGTCGATTGGAAGGTATCTGCGGAAAATGGTGTGCCGGAGGCAGCCTGCGGATAGACACCTAAGGTATGGTCTACAAAGTATTTATCATAACCGCTGGCCTTGATCTCCTCCGGGGACAGACCGTCAGTCAACTGGTAGACGATGGTGGAGACCATTTCCAGATGGCCGAGTTCTTCTACCGCGATATCAGTCAAAAGCCCCGCAACCTCACGATAAGGCATGGTATATCGCTGGGACAGATAACGGAGGGAGGCTCCGAGTTCGCCGTCGGGACCACCGTACTGCAATAACTTATAATAACTATTATATATTCAAATGTAAGACAAAATCGAAGGAAGTATTCTTACGATCAAAGATGATCTGGTCTACTATGGTACGGATAGAGTTACCTTTTTCGATATCACCAACCGTTTCATCCTTTAGGGTTGTAACAACATCCTGAATGCGAGAGAGCATGAGTTGATCTAACTCCTCTTTCGCATATTTTTTTGTTTGAGAAAGTATCTGTATTTCCTCTTGGATTGTCTGGCGGTCATTCTGTATAGACAACCTATTTGTTTTATATTCCTCAATAGTGTCAATGCCATTTAGATAGGCGTCTTTGGCACGCTTTTCTCTTTGTTGTAATTTACTTAATTGATGTTGTAAAAGTTCTATGCGTTGTGAGTTGTCATTATATTCTGTAGAAATGACAGTATAGAATACAATACCGGTATCAAGAAAACCCTCTAATCCGCTGATAATGTTAGATTCCATATTTTTTACAGATATATAATGGGAATCATGGCAAAGTCCTTTGGCATATTTCCAACATTGGAAACCATTGGTTCCCTTAGCAGCAGTCAGATTGCCTCCACAGGTGCTGCATTTAACCAAACCAGTGAGCCAATGCCGTGTTGTAGAGTGGTCTCGTGTTTTAAATTCTCGTTTGGTACTTTTGCGTCGAGCCTGCATTTGCTTATAGGTGGCTTCATCCCATAATGGTTCCCAATAACCTTTAGCATATATAACCTCGTCTTCCGGTTTTAGAACGCGCTGACGACCTGAATAATTCCAACGGAGCATACCGTAGTAAATAGGATTTTCAATAATATATAAAACTCCGCGTGTATCAAAACGGTTACCTCGCTTGGTGCGATAGCCATGTTCGTTCAGGTAATCACTGATCTGACGGAGAGAGTAGCCTGCCAGGTACATATCTTTGATAGTTAATGGTATTACTGAGGTTACCGGATCTATTTCTACTTTTCCATCCTGTAAAAGATATCCGATAGGCGGTGCACTTAATGTCTGACCACGCATTGCCTTTTCAGTCATACCTCTGACAACTTCCTCGCCGAGACGAATAGAGTAGTATTCATCCATCCACTCAATGATACGTTCGATTAGCGAACCAAATTCTCCCTCTACATTTTCAGAAATAGAAACAACATCGACTTTGCTTTTCTTCAAAAGGGATTTATAGACGATAGATTCTTCTTGGTTACGAGCAAATCGAGAAAATTTCCATACAATAATTACATCAATAGGATGTTCCTGGGATTTTGCAAGTCCAATCATCTGCTGAAAAGCAGGGCGTTTTGATACCTTACGACCAGAGATACCATTGTCCTGGAATATATATTCTGATGGAATGTAGATATCATTTCTTTCCGCATATTCTTTCAAGAGGCGTAATTGCGCATCCGGAGAAAGTTCTTCCTGGCGTCCAGTTGATACTCTAATATAAATTGCACCTGTTTTTTTCATGGTAAATCCTTTCGCAATATCGCGTAAAATAATATATTAAACCTAGTAAAATTATACATGAGGCATATTAGGGGGTCAAATGATATATATTTTTCTTCTATTGAAAGAGAAAACTATTATTAGGCAAGAATTTATGACATCAGTGATTGAAAGTATGATATAATAAAACGAATTGTTAGATGTGAGGTGAATGGTGTTGACATATGGAGTAGTTGATTTATTTTGTGGAGTTGGTGGACTTACCTGTGGCTTAGAAAAGGCAGGATTAGATGTTGTAGCTGGGTATGATTTTGATGCTACGTGTAAATACCCATACACGCATAATAACAATTCGCGTTTTATAGAAAAAAATATTGCGGATGTTTCGGGTAAAGAAATTAAGCAATTATTAAAAGGATATGACGTGAAAATATTAGCAGGATGTGCACCATGTCAGCCATTTTCGAGACATCAAAAAGATAAAAAAGATCGATCAAAACATAAGGACTGGAACTTGTTGTATCAATTTGCAAGATTGGTAGATGAGGTTCGACCGCATATTGTTTCAATGGAGAATGTACCTGAATTGGAACAAGAGAAGGTATTTAAAGATTTTGTAGATACCTTAGAGAAACTTGGATATTATGTAACGTATCACGTGATAAACGCAGCGGACTATGGGGTGCCACAGAGAAGAAAAAGATTATTATTATTAGCATCAAAAAAGAAGAAAATAGAGTTTATAGCGCCTACACATCAACAACCAGTGACAGTCAGGGAGGCTATTGGAAATTTACCGCCAATTGGAGCAGGCGAGGATAATAGCAATGACAGATTACATATTACTTCAGGCTTATCTGATAAAAATTTGCAACGGATACAGCATTCAACGCAAGGTGGAAGTTGGCGTGAATGGCCGGAAGATTTGAAATTGGCTTGTCATAAAAAGGAAGGGGGAAAAACTTATACATCGGTATATGGAAGAATGAGTTGGGAGGATGTTGCACCGACGATTACGACGCAATTTACAGGGTATGGTACAGGACGTTTTGGACATCCAGAACAGGATAGAGCCATAACATTAAGAGAAGGCGCTATTATACAAACTTTTCCTGAAGATTATTCATTTGTTCCATTAAATCAAAAAATCGTTATTAAAGATGTTTCAAGACAAATTGGTAATGCAGTGCCACCGAGACTAGGAGAAATTATTGGTCTTAGTATTTTAAATCATTGTAAGAAAAGAAAATATGTGAGAAAGAAGAATACGCAGGCAACTGAGGAAGGAAAATAGGATGGAAAATAAATATGTAATGTCTTTAAGTATGAATGTGTTAAATCATTTAGGTATTAATTTGTATAGTAATATTCCAGCGGTTTTGTCTGAAATTGTTGCTAATGCCTGGGATGCAGACGCTGATAGAGTCGATATAACAATCTCAGATAATGAGATTGTTATTGAAGATAATGGATGTGGAATGAGCGAGAATGATATCAATAATAAGTTTCTTTATGTAGGATACCAGAAAAGAGAACAAACGTTAGAATCACCGATATATCATCGTAAATATATGGGAAGAAAAGGTATAGGAAAGTTATCAATGTTTTCTATTGCGAAAGAAGTTGATGTTATTTCGAAAAAGAATCTGCAATCTGGGAGTGGAGAAAAAAAATTTGAGATTAGCGGCTTTAGAATGAATATTGATCAAATATCAGATGTAATAAAGCAGGAACATGATAATAATGCTTCATCCAAGTATTATCCTACAGAGTTGCCTGTTGGAGAAGGGGATATAGAAAAAACGGGAACCAAAATTGTACTTAGAGATTTGAAGAAGACAACATCGGTTTTGACAGCGGAATATATCAAAAGGAGGGTGGCAAGACGATTTGGCATTATAGGAAAAGAATATAATTTTTCTGTTTATGTTAATGGAGAGGAAGTAAGTATTAGTGATAGGGATTATTATTACAAATTGAGATATATATGGTACTTTGGTGAAGATAGTAAAAAATACGCAGATTTATGTACTAATATTGTATATTCTGAAGAACGTAATAATATTATCAAGTGCGATGGAAAAGAATATCGGGTGACGGGATGGATTGGTACAGTTGATGCTTCTGGAGATCTAAAAGACGGCGAGGATAATCTGAATAAGATTGTTGTTTTAGTTAGAGGAAAACTAGGGCAAGAAGACATTCTTTCAGAGTATTCAGAGGGTGGCTTATATTCCAAGTATTTAATTGGAGAAATTAATGCAGATTTCTTTGATGCAGACGATTTAGAGGACATGGCAACTAGTAGTCGTCAAGAGTACAGAAAAGATGATGAGCGTTTTATTGTATTAAAGAAATTTATATATGATGAATTGAAATATATACAAGGTAAATGGACAGAGTTAAGAAATGAATCTGGAGAAGAAAAAGCAAAGGAATTATTGCCGGTTATTGATACTTGGGTTAAGAGTTTACAGGGGGATGATAGAAGATATGCAAAAAAGATGTTTGGAAAAGTTAATCAAATTGTTGCGGATGACGATAAGAAAAAAGAAATCCTTAAGTATAGCATTTTAGCATTTGAAAAATTGAAATATACCAAACATTTGAGTGCCATAGATGAGATAAAACCTGAAAATTTTGAGGTATTCAAGGAGGTATTTACAGGCTTAGATGAAATAGAAGCGACATTATATTATCAGATTATTAGGGAACGTATGGAGGTGATAAAAGCATTTAAAAACATTACAGAGGAGAATGCGTTGGAAAAAGTCATACAAACACATTTATATAATCACTTGTGGTTGTTGGATCCTTCGTGGGAACGAGTTGAGCATACAGGATATATGGAAAAAAGTGTTCTAAATGCCTTAAATAAGGAGTTTGACAAGTTGACTCCAGAAGAAAAAGCAGGACGATTAGACCTTGGATATCGTTTGGCAGCAGGAAAGCATATTGTTATTGAGTTAAAAAGGGCGGATAGAGTTATCAAAACGTCTGAAATGATAAATCAAATCAGAAAATATCATGATGCGCTAATAAAAGTTTTAGAAAGCACATACGGTGGCAACTATGCATTTGAAATACTATTGGTTTTGGGACGTCCGGTAGATAATAAAGACACGGCTGCTGATAGAGAATTAGTACAACAGATATTGGCACCGATGAATGCACGTGTAGTATATTACAACGAATTGATAGAAAATGCTTATAAAGCCTACAACGAATATATTGTGGCGAATCAGCAGTCTCAACCATTGATAGATATGTTTGCGCAATTAGAAAATTCCTTGGATGATTAATGTTTCAATTTAAAACATCGATATTTTCTCTTAGAACCGTCAATGTCAGAAATGATGTATCCTTTAGAAAAATATCTGGATTTATCAAGAGCATTTAAGATATATTGAATGGTTTGCTTAGGGTGCATGGGAGGCAGGTGCGATAGTTGGGCACATTCTTCAATTAAATCAATATCTCCATACCAAATGGTTGTAATATTACGTTGTTTCATTAAATTGACCATGTTTTGGGCTATATTTTTTTTCATAAATTAAGTATATGTTAAGTTGAAAAAAAAATGTATAGCATGGTAAAGTCAATGATATTGTTTTGCGGAGGGTAATCTAATGAAGTTCATTAAAAAGATATTATCTACAATAAATTTTTTGTTTGAAACATTTTTTGTTGATGAGAATTGTAATAATTCATTTAAAAGTGGTGTAGGAAAAAATAGATATTATCACAAATATATGTAAAAAAATCTTTGCCTTTAGGGGTAATCAAACTTTATAAGGATTTGCTGTTTTCACTTTTTTACCTCTTGTTTTGTATTTACTCTACAGGTAATTTTTTGCTCTGCTTCCCATATTCCCCCCACGGTTGGCTCATCTTTTGCTTGTGGTTCATCACTTATCATTTCTTCTGCTTCCAGCAGATCATCCTGCATTTGTTCCACCACATCCTCCACTTCATGCCTGTCATCTAAATCAGGTGTGGAATCTGTTTCCGGCTTGCTTTCATTCTCCAGCTTTTCTTCTGCTTTCTCTTTTATTATTTCACATACGGTACCAGTTTCTTCTTTCTTTATTATACTTTCCTTAAAATTCTCCGGGCGGATTGTCTGGTCATCCCACTCTGTTCCAAAAAAGCCTCCCGATTCTGTAAGCAAAATCATACCTCCCATTTTTTCCAGAGGAATTCCCGAGCCCCCCATATCCATTCCGTCTGTTTCCACCAGACATTCGATTCTATTTGCCTCCGTTTTGCAGCAGCCCAGCAAAATTCCATTCATCAGTCCCTCTTTTCGCACAAATCCATATACTTTGCACACTTCTCCTGCTGCCAGGTTTCCTACCTGAAGATGTGGTTCAATTGTACACATGTGATTTCTCACTTCCACCTTCATAAAGCCACAATTATCTTCCTTTTTCCCTTTTCGGTATTCATATACATATGCGATA